>Ga0210396_10000029_pt1 | contig 326307 bp, 298 predicted proteins | sample IncBWH17OmetaG_FD_155466 | JGI IMG/M metagenome (GOLD analysis project Ga0210396, IMG submission 155466) | Forest soil microbial communities from Barre Woods Harvard Forest LTER site, Petersham, Massachusetts, United States - Inc-BW-H-17-O ... | reverse complement strand
AGCAGAGCCCGCTTCCGCTTCACCAGCCGGAGCTATACTGCCCATCATCAACCGCGCCCGACAATGCTTCCGCAGCGAGCGGCGAAATGTAGCTTAACCGATTGTCTCACTCGAGGGGTCCAGTCCATTTCGCAACGATGTCACTTGTCGCCTGCATCTTCCGCAGTCGATGCTTTCTCCGGTCTCAGCAGCGGAAACAGAATCACATCGCGAATGGTGTGAGAATCGGTCAAGAGCATGGCGAGCCGGTCCACACCAACGCCCACTCCCCCAGCTGGCGGCATGCCGTACGAAAGCGCACGGATGTAGTCTTCGTCCATCTGGTGAGCTTCTTCGTCTCCGCGTTCGCGTTCCTTGAGTTGCTGTTCGAAACGGCGGCGCTGATCTTCCGGGTCGTTCAGTTCGCTGAAGCCATTGGCAATTTCCATTTGCCCTGCAAAGATTTCCCAGCGCTCCGTCCAGTCGGGCTCGTCGGCTTTTTGCTTGGAAAGGGGAGAGACTGCGGTCGGGAACTCGTAGATGATCGTGGGCTGCGTCAGATGCTCTTCCGCCACCGCATCAAAGAGATTAGCGATGGTCCTTCCGACTGGCTCACTGGGGTCGTACGCGATATGCGCGTGACCCGTATTGAATCTGCCCACCAACGCTTGCACTGAGTCGTGAGACCCGAAGTCTGCCATCGTAGGCCTCGCCCCTGCGGCGTCTGGCCAATAATGAATGATCGCTTCGCGCATGGTCATGCGCCGCCAGTTCGATCCCGCCCAATCGATCTCGTGCTCGCCCCACTTAGACTTCGTGTTGCCGTTAACATCGATCGCGGCTTGCTCGATTAATTGCTGCGTCAGATCCATGACCCCGCGGTAATCGGTATAAGCCTGGTAGAACTCGAGCATGGTGAATTCGGGATTCCATCGCCAGCCCAGACCCTCGTTGCGGAAGTTGCGGTTGATTTCGTAAACCCGGTCGAATCCGCCGACGGTCAGCCGCTTAAGGTAAAGCTCGGGAGCGATGCGCAGATATAAATCCATGTCGAGGGTGTTGTGATGCGTAACAAACGGTTTGGCAACCGCGCCGCCAGCGATTTGTTGCATCATCGGCGTCTCGACCTCGATGAAGCCCTGCGCGTCAAGGGACCGCCTCATGGACTGCACCAGTTTGCTGCGCTTGAGAAATACCTCGCGCACCTCCGGATTCATGACGAGATCGACATAGCGTTGCCGGTATCGCAATTCAACATCGGTCAGCCCATGCCACTTTTCGGGCAGTGGGAGCAGATCTTTGGAGAGGAACGTAATCTCCTCGACGTGCACGCTGAGTTCGCCAGTGCGCGTGCGGAACAAATACCCGCTGACCCCAACGTGGTCTCCTAGGTCGAGCAATTTGTAAAGTTCGAATCCTTTCTCGCCGACTGCATCTTTCTTTACATAGATCTGCAACTTTTGTCCGCCCTGCTGCAGGTGCGCGAACCCGGCTTTGCCCATGAGGCGAATCGCCATAATGCGTCCCGCAATCCTTACATTCACTCGCGAGGCATCGAGTTCCTCTGCCGACTTTCCCGAGTAGTCCGCCAGAATTGCGGGAATCGTGTGCGTGAATTCGTACTTAGTTGGGTAGATCCGTTGTCCGAGGGCTTCAATCTGTTTTAGCTTCTCACACCGCAGGTCGTAAATTTTCTCGTCGAGTGCCAATGGGTTCCTTTGATCCGCAAAGATGGAGAATCGATTATAAACAAGCCGTGACCAGAGTCCTTGAAGCGAGCGCCTCACAGCGGTACTATAAGCTGCTTTAGAGTTTTCAACGACCGAGGTCCGATGCCGCAAAACTACGTTCCGCTGTTCATATTTGTCGCTGTGGTGGGGGTACTGATCCCGATCACGCTGCTGCTGGCGAAACTGATTCGTCCGGACAATCCGAACCGGGCGAAGTTGATGCCCTACGAATGCGGCATCGATCCCATCGACAGCGCCCGAGGACGTTACACCGTCCGCTACTATATTATTGCCATCCTGTTCGTGGTTTTCGATGTTGAGACCATCTTCCTGTTTCCGTGGGCGGTGAAGTTCAAGGCGCTGGGAACATTCGGGCTGGTTGAGATGCTCATCTTCCTCGGCATCCTGATCGTCGGGTACATCTGGATCTGGGGAAAAGGAGCGCTGGAGTGGGTGTAGAGCAGCACACTCAGCACTTGGCACTTAGCAGTCAGCCCTGAGAGATTCATGCAACCACGAATCGCCTTTGCCAATCATTTATGACTAACCCAACTCCCGACGGAGAGACTTTCGTTGCCAGCCGCTGGACGAAGGGGAATTTGCTTTTCCCGATTCGCATTGTGGTGAATTCGCTACATGTCAGCAAGGTGAAGCCGCGGTTTTTCGGTAGCAGCGAGGAAAGCATTGCCATCGCGCAGGTCGCATCGGTACAAATTTCAACTGGAATCGTGTGGTCGAATATCCGGATCGACTCGTCAGGCGGAACAAACCCGATCACCAGCCACGGGCATCGCAAGGCTGATGCCCAGCGTATTCGTGACCTGATCGAGTCGTACCAAGCCGCAGCTCATCGGACAGGAAGCTCTGCGCCTACATGAATTGCATACTCGTCGTTGACACAGTATCCACAAGCTGTTAGAAGTTAACGTTCTCCAAAACCTGTTGCAGCGCCGGAGGTCTGTGCCTTCGTAGCTATGCCCGAGGAAACCAATCCGTCCACGCCGCCGCCGAGCGGTGAGTCGAAACCGGCAGCCGGTCATGCGCCCGCTGCGCCGGCTAAACCCGCTGGGCCGACCGCCCTTCCCTGGGAATCTCCCATGGTTGTCAAACTCAAGGGTCAATACGGCTCGGGCATCCGCGAAGCGAGTACTTACCTCGGACAGGACTACATGGTCGTGGAGCCTTCTATCGTTGCCGAGCTGCTGCAGATTCTGCGCGACCGCGAGCAATTCGATTACTGCGTGGACGTCACCGCGGTGCACTACCCGGAGCGGGAAAAACAGTTCGATCTGGTTTGGATTCTGTATTCTTTCTCCAGGAACGAACGCATTCGCGTGAAAACGATGATCGGGGATGGCGAAAGCGTCCCGAGCGCGGTCTCGGTCTGGACCACCGCCAACTGGTTGGAGCGTGAAGTTTACGACATGTTTGGTATCCGCTTCGACGGGCATCCGGATTTGAAGCGCATCCTGCTCCCTGATGGCTGGAAGGGCCATCCGCTGCGCAAAGACTACGGCATCATTCAACAGGATCAGGAATGGGTGCGGGCCAACCTGGGAATCGAGAGCGGCCAATAATCATGACCGACCGCACGATTACTGATCCGAAGCCGATTGACACCACAACGTCCGATCCGAAGACTTCTGACTCCGCAAGATTCCTGTCACACCTGGAACTCGATCAACCCGACAAAACCTTTCTCGACAGCAATGAGCTGGTCATTAACATGGGGCCGCAGCATCCCGCGACCCACGGAGTGCTGCGCGTAATCCTCAAGCTGGATGGCGAGAAAGTTCTGGGCACAGAATGCGTCATCGGTTACCTCCATCGCGGCGTGGAGAAGATTGCCGAGAACCGTACCTACACGATGTTCAATCCGTATGTCGACCGCATGGATTATGTGGCCGCGGTCTCGAACGGGTTGGGCTACTGTGAGGCAGTTGAAAAACTTCTGAACATTGAAGCGCCGCCACGAGCAAAGTACATCCGGGTAATTCTCACGGAACTGAACCGGATGGCCAGCCATCAGCTGTGGCTGGGAACGCACGCGCTCGACATCGGTGCCATGACCCCGCTCTTTTACACCTTCCGGGACCGGGAAGAGATTCTGAAGATCTTTGAAAAGTATTGCGGCGCCCGTTTGACTACGCACGCGTTCCGCATCGGCGGCTGCCAGTACGAAACCTATGAGGGGTTTGAACGCGATGTAACCAAGTTCCTCGATTTCGCTCCCCCGAAAATCGACGAATACGAAGAACTGCTCACTACCAATCGCATCTGGCTGGAGAGAACAAAGAATGTTGGTGTCATTTCCCGCGCGGATGCTATCGCGTTGGGCGTCACTGGCCCAGTGCTGCGAGCCAGCGGGGTGAAGTGGGATCTCCGCAAAGCCCAACCCTACGCGGCGTACTCCGACTTCGACTTCGAAATTCCGATCGGCGCGAACGGCGACACCTATGACCGGTACACGGTGCGCATGGAGGAAATGCGACAGTCGCTGCGCATCATCCGGCAGGCGGTCGAGCGAATTCCCGAAGGCCCGATCATGGCGAAGGTTCCGAAGGTGATGAAGCCGCCGGTCGGCGAAGTGTACCACTCGATCGAGGCGCCCAAGGGTGAGTTGGGATACTTCATTGTCAGCGACGGATCAACGCAGCCTTATCGTGTGCGAGTAAGACCGCCCTCGTTTGTGAACCTCCAGGCGCTGGACGTCATGGTGCGCGGAGCTTTGGTCGCCGACGTCATCGCGGTGATCGGCACGCTGGACATTGTGCTGGGCGAGGTGGATCGCTGATGCTTGATTACATCACCTCCTATCTCAGCAGCAACACGACCCCCGGGCAGGCGGGCAATGTGTTTTGGGCGCTCGTCTATATCATGATCGTTTTCGGCGGCGTCTCGGTTGCCGTTATGGCGATGAACTGGCTGGAGCGCAAGGCTCTGGCACATTTTCAGATTCGCCTCGGCCCTATGCGCGTAGGCCCGCACGGCCTGCTGCAGCCGATTGCCGATGCGATCAAACTGATGACCAAGGAAGACATTATTCCCGCCGAAGCCGACAAGTTTGTCTTCTGGATTGCGCCGTTGATCATTCTGTGCGCGTCATTTGCTGTGTATATTGTCGTCCCCTTCGGCCCCACTCATGCCATTACCGACTTGAACATCGGTATTTTATTCATGCTCGGCGTTTCTTCGCTGAGCGTATTGGGAGTCGTGATGGCGGGCTGGGCGTCCAACTCGCATTACCCGCTGATCGGTGCTCTGCGATCCAGTGCTCAGATGGTTTCCTACGAAGTAGCCATGGGAATGGCAGTGGTTTCCGCGGTGCTCATGACCAGCCTCCACGGCATCGGGCCTTACGGAGTTGGCGTTGGCACGTCGGGGACGGGAACGCTGAGCATGATTGGTATCGTCCAGGCCCAGCAAGAGCAGCATGTCTGGTTCCTGTTCAAGTTTTTCCCCCTGGGCTTTATTGCATTCGGCATCTTTGCCATCGCCATGGTTGCGGAAACCAACCGAGCGCCGTTTGATTTGCCGGAAGCGGAATCGGAATTGACCGCTGGCTTCCACACCGAATATAGCGGCCTGCGGTGGTCGCTCTTCATGCTGGGTGAGTACGCCGCGATGATCGCGGTGTCGTCGATTGCCGTGACTCTGTGGCTCGGCGGATGGTTCCGGCCTTTTCCCAACACGCTCACTGGTGACACCTGGGATCTGGTGTTCTCCCTATTTCCGGGATTAACATTCCTGGCGCTTGCGGCTATCGCTTTCGTCGGCGTTCGTCGAATGCCGAAGCATCCTTACTTCCGCGTTCAAACGATTGGCCTGGCAGGATTCGGAGCCGTTCTGGGTTTGATTGGCCTGATATTGTTTGTGCCTCCGGTACGCGACCGCATTCAGGACATCTTCTGGTTCGTCGCGAAAGTGGCTGGCTTCATGTATCTCTATATCTGGTATCGCGCCACGTTCCCGCGCTACCGCTTCGATCAACTCATGAAAGTTGGATGGAAGGTGCTTTTGCCAATCGGAATTGGTGTTCTCATTCTGACCGCTATTTTGGGAGTGGTGCTCTAGTATGCAGCAAGTGGTCCAACCCGGCATGCAGCCCGTAGCCACGACGTTCTTCTTTTATTTCTTGTCTGGCCTTACCCTGCTAAGCGGCGTTTTCGTCATCATTCGAAAGAATCCGGTGCATTCCGCGCTGGCGCTAATTTTCGGCCTGCTGGCCCAAGCCGGACTTTACTTGATGCTCTATGCGCCCTTTGTCGCCGGCGTTCAGATCATTCTTTATGCGGGCGGCATCATGGTGCTCTTCCTTTTTGTGATTATGCTGGTGAACATTGAGCGCTCCCAGAGAGAGGAGCAATTCAATAAGCAATGGGTGGTTGGGCTTTTGGCTGCCGTCGCCCTGGGTGCGCTTTTCGTAGTGGTGTACGTGAAAGGCAAGGCCTTGTTTCCGTATCGCATCGCTCAACCGATTGAGAGCAGCAACACGCAGCAAATCGGCGTCATGCTTTACGGACAATATATGTTCGCGTTTGAGATCGCGTCGCTCTTGCTGTTAGTGGCGATTATTGGTGCAGTAGTGATGGCGAAGAAAAGAATTTGAAAACAGCTGCTAGCTTCTGGCTCCTAGCTAAACGCCAGAAGCTAGAAGCTGGAAGCTCTTTATGGCTCCAATCGGCACTCTTCATTATCTCGTGGTGGCCGCGGCTCTGTTCATCCTGGGCGTGATCGGTGTGCTGACCCGCCGGAACGTGGTCATCGTTCTGATGTCGATCGAGCTGATACTGAACGCGGTCAACCTGAATCTGGTAGCGTTCTCACGACTGTGGGGATTGCATGGGCAGGTGTTTGCGATTTTTGTAATCACCGACGCGGCAGCCGAAGCGGCAGTTGGCTTAGGAATCTTGATCGCGTTTTTCCGCAATAAAGAAACGGTGAATGTGGATGAAGTGGATTTGTTGAAGTGGTAGAAGGGCAGCACTTAGCAATTAGCACTCAGCATTAGAGTCACGGCTGAGGCTAGACAGCTAAGTGCTAAATGCTGAGTGCTAAGTGCTGATTTTCCCATGTTCTTTCTCGACCACATCTGGCTGATTCCTCTCCTGCCGGCTTTCGGCGCGGCGATGATGTTCTTCTTTGGCCGCAAGCTGCAGAAGATGACCATCAACGCTGTCTGCGTCGGTGTGGTGGTCTTTGCATTCCTGTTCGCTTGTGGCGCGGTTTGGCAATACACGGATTACGCTCACGATAAGCCTGGCAAGCCTTACCAGACCATTGTTTATACCTGGCTGGGCACCGACACTGGCCAAATGATCTACGTGATGCGCGACGGGAAGCCGGCGCCATTTCAGGCTGATGTGGGCTTCCTGCTGGATCCGCTCTCCGGCATTTGGCTGCTTTTTGTAACCGGCGTCGGAGCTCTCATCCACATTTACTCAACCGGCTACATGGCGCACGAACACGGGTATTACCGTTTCTTCGGATACCTGAATCTGTTCATGTTTTCCATGCTCACGCTCATTCTCGGGAACAATTACGCGCTGATGTTCGTGGGCTGGGAGGGCGTGGGCCTGTGCTCGTATTTGCTGATCGGATTCTATTTCCATCGCCATTCCGCCAGCACCGCAGCCAACAAAGCGTTTATCGTGAACCGTATTGGCGATGCAGGTTTTCTGCTTGGCATGTTCACCATCGCTTGGTACTTCGGATCGCTGCGGTTCACCGAGGTCACACATCTGGCCCGTAGCGGCCATTTTGCCATTGGCGATCCAATCATTACGGCCGCGACTTTGCTCTTGTTCATCGGCGCCTGCGGAAAATCGGCGCAGATTCCGCTCTACGTTTGGCTGCCCGACGCGATGGAAGGTCCGACGCCAGTCTCCGCGCTGATCCACGCTGCGACCATGGTGACTGCGGGAGTTTACATGGTGGCGCGGTCGAACGCGTTGTTCGTGCTAGCGCCAACCTCGATGAAGACAGTAGCGATCACCGGCGCGCTGACTGCGATCTTCGCTGCATCGATTGGCCTGGTGCAGAACGACATCAAGCGCGTGCTGGCGTATTCGACAGTCTCGCAACTCGGATACATGTTTCTCGCTCTGGGCGTGGGCGCATTCACCGCCGGCGTCTTCCACGTATTTACACACGCTTTTTTCAAGGCGCTGCTGTTCCTCGGTTCAGGATCGGTAATTCACGCCATGAGTGGTGAGCAGGACATGCGCAACATGGGAGACTTGCATAAGCGCATCCCCATCACACATTGGACCATGTTCATTGCGACTTTCGCGATTGCTGGAATCCCGCCGTTCGCGGGGTTTTTCTCCAAAGACGAAATTCTCTGGCAGGCATGGTCTTCCGAAGGCGGCGCCTATCGTCTGCTCTGGTTCATCGGATTCATCACGGCATTGATGACCGCCTTCTACATGTTCCGGCTGATGTTCCTGACTTTCCACGGCCAGCCGCGGATGAGTCACGAGGTCGAGCACCACATCCATGAATCCCCGAAATCGATGACGGTGCCATTGGTAATTCTGGCGGTCTGCGCCGTTGGCGCCGGCTGGCTCGGGTGGCCGCACAGTATCGGTGGGTCCGATCATTTTGCCAAGTTCCTCGATCCGGTTTTTGCCCGCGAAGGGAGGGTCTTCCAGGAAGAAGGGAAGACCGCTCAGTTGGCGGCTGGCGAGAGGGAAGAAGAACATACGAGTCCAATTGAATACGGACTGATGTTCCTTTCGGTCGGCGCGGCGGTGGTTGGTTGGGGCATGGCGTGGCGGGCGTATCGAAACGCTGACAAGGGTTACGTCGAACCCATTGCGGCTGCGGCGCCGCCACTGTATGACGTCCTCTATAACAAATATTACGTAGATGAAGGCTACGACTACGCCTTCACCGGACGCCGCAAGGTCGGAGATGTGCGCCTGGGCGTAATGGGCTTGGGCGAAGCATCGTCATGGTTCGATTCGCACGTCATCGACGGGATCGTCAATGGCACGGGGTGGGCCACGCGTGCCTTTGGGACGCTGTCGAGTTGGTGGGATAAATGGATCATTGACGGCGTTTTGGTCAATGGTCCCGCGATACTTTCACGGATGTTGTCGTACCCGGTGCGGTTGCTCGAGTGGGGTCTGGTGCAGTGGTATGCGCTGGTGATGGTGATGGGCTTGGTTGGGTTCGTCGCCTATTATGCGTGGCGATGACTGATTGTGTGACTGGTGACGGTGGGGCGCGGGGCCGGGCGCCCGCGTAATGGACAAAAATGCAAAGCCATATTCTCTCGATCATTTTATTTACGCCGCTCGCCGGCGCTCTCTTGCTCATGTTTGTTCCGAAGGAGCAAAAGGACGCCATTCGCTGGATTGCGAACATTTTCGCTTTGGCCGGCCTCTTGGTCTCGATCCCGCTGGTACCGTGGTTCTGGGCGCAGCGCTTCGAACCTGGATTCAAGTTCATGGAGGGCGCGCCCAACAACTGGATTCCGTCCATCGGCGCCGGATACGTGCTCGGAATCGACGGCATTTCTTTTCTGCTGATCATGCTCACCACGCTCCTGGGATGGATTTCGATCCTCTCGTCCTGGAGCGCAATCGAGAACCGGGTGAAGGAATACTACATCTGGTTTCTGGTACTGCAGACGGGAATGCTTGGCGTCTTCATGGCACTCGATTTCTTCCTATTCTTTGTTTTCTGGGAAGCCATGCTGGTGCCGATGTATCTGCTGATCGGCATCTGGGGCGGTCCGCGCAAGCTTTATGCCGCCATCAAGTTCTTCCTGTACACGCTGTTTGGTTCGGTGCTGATGCTGTTGTCCGTCCTGTTCCTGTATTTCTACAACTTTCGCCAGACCGGGCAGTACACCTTCAGCATTCAAGCGCTTTATCAAACCGCGCCACATATTTTCCACGACCCGGCATACGGTTCAACGTTTGCGATTCTGCTGTTCCTGGCATTCTTCGTCGCCTTCGCGATCAAGGTGCCGATGTTTCCGTTCCATACCTGGCTGCCCGACGCGCACGTGGAGGCGCCCACTGCGGGTTCAGTCATCCTGGCCGGCGTTCTGCTGAAGATGGGAACGTATGGCTTTATTCGATTTGCCCTCCCCTTCTTTCCCGATGTAGTGATGCATCCCAAGGTGCGATTCTGGATGATTTTCCTTTCGATTATCGGAATCATCTACGGCGCATTAGTTTCGCTGATGCAGAAGGACATGAAAAAACTCGTGGCCTACTCCTCGGTCAGCCACTTGGGTTTTTGCACGCTGGGCATCTTTGCCCTGAATCCAGCGGGATTGAGCGGTTCGGTGCTGCAACAGATCAATCACGGGATCTCAACCGGCGCGCTGTTCTTGATCGTCGGCATCCTCTACGAACGGCGGCACACGCGCGAGATTTCCGAATACGGAGGCATCTCGAACGTGATGCCCCTCTACGCCACGATCACGATGATCATGTTTCTGTCATCGATGGGACTGCCGCTGCTCAACGGATTCGTGGGCGAGTTCACCATCCTGCAGGGTACGTTCATGGAGAATTGGAAATGGGCGGCGTGGGCTGTGCCCGGTGTGATTCTGGCAGCGGCTTACCTGCTGTGGCTGTACCAGAGAGTATTTTTCGGAACCGTAACCAATCCGAAAAATGAAAAATTGCAAGACCTGACGCCGCGCGAAGTCCTCACTTTCGCTCCGCTGCTCATCATGGCATTCTGGATCGGGTTGTACCCTAGGCCCTTCTTTCAGATCCTGCAACAACCCGTGAACCAGCTCGTGCTCACTGTCCGGCCCGACTATCCGGGCATCGGCGGGCCGGTGAATGCATCCGCGCAGCCGCGAGAACGGCTTACGGCAGCGGTTGCAGTCCCGGGTGCTTCCGACGTCGCAAAGGGGAAGAAATAAGTGCCAGGCATTCCATCACAATACTTCACTGGCACGGACTATCTTCTGTCTCTTCCCATCGTCATGCTCACCGTGTTCGCGCTGGGCATTCTGCTGATCGACCTGATAATTCCGCCGGAGTGGAAGTGGACGAATTCGGTAACCGCGTTAATGGGCATTCTTTTCTCCGCGGCCGGAGTGCTGAAAATCCAGTACGCGCAATTCGAAGCCGCAAAGGTTGGGCGTTCGCTTGAAGTGGCCTTCGTGCATTCCATGGTGCTCGATCACTTTTCGATCTATTTCTACTACCTTTTTCTCGGTGGGGCCGCCCTGTCAATCTTGATCTCCGTGCGCTACCTCGAGATCGAGCATGAAAACCACGGCGAGTTTTACGCGCTGATCCTGTTTTCGGTTGTTGGCATGATGTGCATGGCCTCGGGCTTCGACATTGTGCTCATCTTCATTGGCCTTGAGCTGATGGCGATTTCGACCTACGTGCTGGTTGGATTTCTGCGCAGCGATCGGCGCTCGAATGAGGCCGCGTTGAAATATCTGCTGCTGGGCGCGTTTTCGTCGGGAATCTTTGCTTACGGCTTGTCTCTTCTGTATGGGCTCACTGGCTCCACAGATCTGGGAAACATCAGGCAGGCGCTGACAATACAAATGGCGCAGAACGCGAATCATGTCAGTCCAGTGGCGGTCATTGCGCTGCTGACCACCGCGACCGGGCTGTTTTTCAAGATTGCTGCCATCCCGTTTCATCAATGGCTGCCTGATGCCTACGAGGGCGCGCCGACCAGCGTTACCGGATTCATGTCCGTGGCGGTGAAGGCTGCGGCTTGGGCAATGTTATTGCGTATTTTCCTGTGGGGCTTGTATCCCTTGCGGACGGTGTACGTGCCGCTGCTGATCTTTGTTTCGATCCTCACCATGACCGGAGCGAATTTGGCGGCACTCACGCAGAACAATCTCAAGCGGCTGCTGGCCTACTCCTCCATCGCTCACGTCGGCTACATGCTGTTGGGTCTAGTTGCCCTGGCTTCGGTGGACTATCCTGCTCCAGCGTTTTTCGACGGCTTCAAGGGAATTCTGCTGTATTTGTTGGTCTACACTTTCATGAACCTGGGCGCCTTCGCCGTAGTGACTTCGCTGCGGCAGCGGAATGTGATTGGTGACGAGATCGATGACATTGCCGGACTTTTCTCGCGGGCTCCAACCGAAGCCGTCTTGATGCTGATCTTTCTTCTGTCCCTCGCGGGGATTCCGCCTCTGGCGGGCTTCTACGGGAAGTATTTTATTTTCCTGAGCCTGATTGAGAGCGGCCACTATATTCTGGCGTCCTTGGCCGTGCTGTATGCGGTTTTCGGGCTTTATTACTACATGCGTATCGCGAATGCCATGTTCATGAGCGAAGCCTTGGATAAAACCCGGCTGCCCATCAGCGTAGCCATGCGCGTGGTGCTTGGCGTAACCGCATTCGCTACTGTCATGATCGGCGTCTTCCCCGAGCGATTCATTCGAGTCGTGACCTGGTCGATGGGCCTCGGTTGAGGTCTGCAGTCTATGACTCCCCGCAAAGACGATCCTCCCGAAAAGAAGAGCATGTTGGTGCAACTGGCGAACTATAGCCAGTTAGCATTTACCCTTCCCGCAGCAACCGTCGCCGGATGGCTGATGGGTTTGGCACTGGATCATTGGCTGCACACGACTTGGCTGTATCTGGTTGGCCTGATCCTGGGCATCGTTGCCGGTTTCGTCGAACTGATCCGCACTGTCACCTCTTCCGACTCGAAGAACCCATGATGAGCGAAGATAGTGAGAGCCGGGCCGAGTCGTTCTACTCGGGCGCTCTGACCCGTATTCCACGGTTCATGATCGCGCTGGCCCTGCTTCTCAGCGGAGCCGGATGGCTACATTTTGGCTGGCGCGTCGCCGTCGGGTTGGCCTGCGGATGCGCCATCGCATACCTCAACTTTCATTGGCTGGAGCGGGTTGTGAACGCCTTGGCGGACCGCGCCACCCAGACCGCTTATAAACAATCAAGCGGCGGAATTGTGTTTCGATTTCTGGTGCGGTACTTTTTGATGGCAGCGGCTGCGTATGCTATATTCAGTGTTTCTCCCGCGAGTCTTTATGGGCTCTTTGCGGGCCTGTTCCTGCCCGTAGGGGGCATCGCGTGCGAAGCGGCTTTTGAGTTGTACATGGCTTTGGCGCGCGGATTCTGAGTACCCCAGCAGAGAGTTTGGTGGCAAGACCAAGAGCTAGGAGCTAATCGCTAGAAGCTGGATCATGCACGAACAACTCTGGTTTACGGCATTCCTGAATCACCTTTTCGCCGGCCCAGTTACCGGGCTGCTGCGGACGCTTCACCTTGAACCGAAGTATCCGGATGCGCCCATCGCTAATTCGGTTGCGATGGAGCTCCTGGTATTTATGTTCTTGGTGATCGTATTTGCTCTTGTGCGCTCCCGGCTTTCGGTCGACAGACCGGGCGCACTGCAGCACATCTTCGAAGGAGCCCACGGATTCGTTCAGGGTCAGAGTCACGAAATCATCGGTCATCACAGCGAAGGGTTCACGCCATTTCTGATGGCGCTCGGTTTCTTTATCCTGATCTGTAACCTGATCGGCGTGATTCCCGGATTTGAATCGCCTACCGCTGTCCCGGTGGTCCCATTGGGGTGCGCGATTTGCGCCTTCGTGTACTACCAGGCTCAGGGATTCAAACACGCGGGGATCTCCTATCTGAAACATTTTGCCGGGCCGATGCCTGCGCTTGCGCCGCTGATGGTGCCGATTGAACTCATAAGCCATCTTGCTCGCGTGTTATCGCTGACCATCCGTCTCTACGCCAACATGTTTGCCGGCGACATGGTTACTTTGGTCTTTTTTTCGCTGGTTCCGATCGGAGTGCCGATTATTTTTCTGGGATTGCACATCGGCGTGTCGTTGCTGCAGACCTACATTTTTGTTCTGTTGACGACCGTATATCTGTCTGGGGCCGTGGCGGAAGAGCACTAGATTGTCCGGTTTATTTTGGTTGTGCACCGTTCAGCGTGAGGGCGTCTGCAAGGTATGACGTCAACCACCCACTGGCGGTAATTCATAGTCCACGAGGAGAAACACGATGCGTAAACTGAGTAGTCTGTTCATGGTGTTGTCGTTGTTATGCTTTGCCGTTCCTGTGTTCGCACAGGGCGGGGAAGCAGTTGCTGGTGGGGTTAACTGGGTCGCGATCGCCGCTGGATTTTCCATGGCGTTTGCTTCCGGCATTTGCGCCTTGGCGCAGGGCAAAGCAACGGCCGCAGCGGCTGAAGGCTTGGCTCGCAATCCAGCAGCCCGTCCTGGCATTCAGCTGGCTTTGATACTTGGTCTGGCCCTGATCGAGTCGCTGGCGCTTTACACGCTGGTTATCATCTTCGCCAAAGTGAAGTAGGCGTATTTCGCAGAAAGCAAAAGCCCCAGCTCGATTTGAGCCGGGGCTTTTTGTTTGTCTGCGATTTCAAGAGGTCGGAATTCAGATCTTGCGCTCACCCTGCCACTCGCTGCCTCGTATTTCGGGAGCACGCTCCACTGCTTCCATCAAGATTGCTCGCAAGCGCAGACGGCTTTCCAGGTCCGTATTCACAATTTCAAATCCAACTTCGTTCACCCGGGCGCGACGCAGTAGAACCTGCCCGCGAATGTGCCGGACGCCGACTGAAATGTCGATGTTTGCTTCCGAGCCCACGCGCAGATTATCTTCCTTCGTGCCCATCCCACCGCCTAAACTCAGTTCGCGAAGGGAGATGCTGGACTTCCCCCAAGAGCTGCTGATGATTGCGGACAAAGACTTTCGCAAAACGATTCTCTCGTAACGCCGCTGCCGCACCCATGGGCAGGCAGGAGCCGCGTCGAGCGGCGCAATGGCCAGTTCGCCCGGTACCAAGCCGCTATCCGACATGACCTGGCCGGCGTACCGCGGATCGATCTTGGCCAAGGCTTGCGCAGCCGCGATTCGCAATTCGCGATGATTCGACCACTTCCACATCTTCTTGGCCTCGAGCAAATTGCGCAGCACGGGAATGGATTCGGGTTCGCGGAGTCGCCCCAAGGACTCGACTGCCTTGATCTGAATGATCGCAGAGCGACCCTGGGATTCGCCGGCCTCCGCCATGACCATGAGCGGCGGTACTGTGGTCCGGTCGCCGCTCATGCCAATCTCGTCGATGGCCTGGGGCAAAACCAGAGCATCCAGATGCTCCAGGATTTCCAGCAGAGTGCGTCCGCGATCCGGAGCGGCCCCATAAGCGATCTGGCGAACCACGATATCGTGATAGAACCGGTTCCATTCCGGCAGACGGATAGGCAACAACTCGAGCAACGTTGGTACGTCCAGACGGCTCAACAGCCCGACCACAGCCGACGCTTGCCGCACTGCTCCAGTCCGCAGCATTTCTCGCGCGAGTTGCGTTGCGTTGGGGCCAAGATCTCTGACAATCTCTACCATCCGGTCGCATTCTTCACGGCGCATGCAGCGGAAAAACCTGTCGGCTAGATGTTCCACGGCCGCTTGCGAAGTGCGGCGCAGCACGAGAATAAGGTCAGGGGGGACTTGTGGCAGTCGCAACGCCTCTTCGATGAACTCGGGCAGGCGATTCTCCACTCCAATGCGTGGGCGCAGTTCGTTGGCCAGTGCCGGACGCTGTTTCGCGACGGCTTCTATGGCTACGCAAACCTCACTCAATGCGGCAAACTGCTTGCGATTTCCGGCTTCTGAACTGAGGCGTACAAAGGCCGCACTAAGCAGACTTTGCACTTCCGGATCGGGGTCTCTGACCAGAGCCTCACCAATTTTGTGCACGATGGGGCCAATCAGATCAATGCCGGGGCTGGCAAACAGATCGGCCAACTGGCTCAGTCCAATTGCCGCTTTGCGACGAGGTTCGGCATCTTTGGCCGTGAGGCAACTAGAGTAGTTTTGCAGGATGGCGGCGGCGCCTTCCAGGTCTCCGCGCTCCAGCAAGACCTCGATAAACTGGCGAATATTGCGCGGCGGGACGCAAGGCGCCTCGCTCGACAGGAGTACGCTTTTCTTTCCTGCCTCCGGCACTTCAGCCCAGAACATTCGATCCAGAATGTCGGCATGGGACTCGACTAGAATCCCGGCCTTGCTCATCTTGTCTTCGTGCACTTTCAGGATTTGCCGCAAAGTGTCCATCTGCCGGCTCATATGTTCCAGCATCTGGTGCACGGCGTTAACCTTGATGTCGCCCTTTTGGAAGCGTTCCATGGCGAAGCGGATCGCCATGTGCTCGGCCGCCTTCATCAAGAGAGGAGTATCGTTTTTTTCCGTGGGATTCTTGGCAGCCAGGCTTTCCAGCAGTTGTTGGAGGTTGAGCTTGGTGTTGGGATCTGTCTGGGTCAGTTCGTTTTGCAGCGATTCTGTCTTGGCGCCGGGATCGGCACCGACTTCTCCGAACTTGGTAAGCAGGCGGATCGCCTGCATCACTTCTTCTTCCTGAAGCGGCACAACCCCACCCGCCCAGGTTCCCCCGCCCGAGCTACCGCCATCGCCGTTGCCTGCATCGCCGCCGCCCCCTTTACTGCTGGGAATATTCGGGACACTGCCAATCGGAACGGTGCCGCCGGCACCGCCGGAGCGGGAGCCTTCGGCTGCGGCAATCAGTTGCAACAATTTCTGGGGATCGTTCAGCCATTCTTTGAACTCGGGGCCGAGACTCTGGGCAGCGATTTGCGCCGCAATGGTCACATCTGCTGAGCCCGGATCAGCCGCTACAAATTTCACTTCGTTGATCCGAATCGTGGAGGTCTTGTTGTCCCCGAAGATGTCTTTGATCTGCTGGACTACGTCCTGCGCTTTGGACCCGCCCACGGCAAAGGCTTTGATCAGCCGGGCAAAATCATCAACCGTCACTCCCTTTGAAAAGTGAATGCTGGCAAGCCCAGCCGCCGTCAAAAGTTGAGCGAAGCTGCGTTCGGCCTGCCCCGTTTCAAGGGCTACGCCATCCAGCAGGAGGCGGTTGTCAGAAACTCCCAAGAGGAAACCACTGTCAGGCAACCCGTGCTGAAGCTCATTCCACGTGACTTCAAATTGGCCTTCGGTGCGCTTGTGCTGAAAACCATAAAGCCGAACGTACTTCACCAGGATGTTCAGGCTGTGAATAAAAGCGCGAGCAGACGCATTCCGATCTTCTCTCTTGGTTGTGGCGGCGGTGGAAATACGCGGCTCCTGAAACTCCGATCTAAGGTTAATGCACAAGATAAGGGGATGCATGTTACGGAGGTAATTGCCCTCAAGTGAGCGTCAGGAGCGCCTCTGCCGGAGGTCGGACGTAAATTCCGAGCGCTTCGGATTATTTTCCCGTGCCGATGTGTTCGCGAGTTGGCATCCGACAGCACTGGAATTAATTCCCTCTAACGGCGAGAATAGTTAGTTATGCCGGAACCTCAGAAACCACAATGCCTCTCCCAGTAGCCGTCGCCACAGCAATCAACGCGCAAAAAAAAGCGGGCCTCGCCCTCTGGATGGAGCGGGTGCTCGAGGAATGCGACCGCGCCAGCGTGGAGTTTGGATCTGATCCGGTTCACGATCTGCGTGTGGCGCTGCGCCGCTGCCGTTCCATGGCTGACGGCTTACGCGTCATGGATCCCGATCCCGCGTGGAAAGAGATGAAGAAAGCAGGGAGACAGCTTTTCCGCGAGTTGGGGGAACTGCGAGATGCGCAGGTGATGGAAGAGTGGGTACGCAGTCTGAGCAATCCTGATGATCCGGTGGCCATCGCCCTATTGCAGTTTCTCGCGGGTCGTGAGGCGCATCTGAAACAGCAAGCTGCCCAGGCATTACAGGACTTTGATCGCAAGCAATGGAAGCGGTGGATCATTTCATTGCCTCGTCGAGCTCCAAGAATGCGAACGGGAAGCGCCCTGTTCAAACACCTCGCCCTCGAGCGTTGGACCGAAGCATACCGATTGCATCACCTCGCGCTCCGGAATCGCTCCCATATCGCATTTCACCGCCTGCGTATCGGGTTGAAGCGCTTCCGCTACATCGTGGAAAACTTCTTGCCGGAGCAACATGCCGCGTGGAGCGACGATCTTAAGGAATTACAGGATGTGCTGGGAGAGGTTCACGACCTCGATGTACTTTGGACGACTGCACTCCAGGTCAACGCTTTTCCGGACGCTGACGCAAGGTCCAGGTGGCATTCCCGAATCAATGAGGAGCGCACACGGAGGGTCGAGAAATACCGTGGCAAGATGCTGGGCAAGTCTTCGCTATGGCAAGTCTGGCGAGCCGAATTGCCGGTCGGAAAACAGATCGAATCTGCCGCGCTGAGCCGCCTCAAGCTGTGGGCCTCGCTGCTCGATCCTGACTTCAAGCACTCGATTCGTGTTGCTCGATTAGCCCTTCAGCTTTATGACGGACTGCCAGTTACGGGAGCGCCCGCGGACTCCGGGCCGGGAGACGAACGCACCATCCTGCAGCTCGCCGCTTTGCTGCACGATGTTGGCCTCGCCAAGGATGAAAAGGGGCATCACAAAGCCACTTACAATCTGATCCGGCGTTTGACGCCTCCGTTGGGCTGGAGTGCTGAGAAGATGCGATGGGTTGGCATCGTCGCACGCTATCATCAGGGGGCGCTGCCGAGAATTGGGCAGAAAACGATCGTGGGGCTAAGCCAAGCCCAACGCCGGGCCGTCGTAAAGTTGGCGGGGATTCTACGCTTGGCTAACGCATTTGAGAGCGAGCGGAATGGACGGATTCAGCGTCTCCAAGTCCACGAGCACAACGGTTTCTTTGAGATCGCCGCGCAAGGCTACTCTCCGCGCGATAGCGTGGCCGAGAAGGTCGCCGCCGCGCGCCACCTCCTCGAAACCGTCTATCGCCGCCCGGTGATGGTGAAACCAATGAGAGCTCCTAGGCCTAAGCCAGCAGCCAGAAGCTAGAAGCTTTCGAGTCACTTCCATCTGCGCCCGCCAGCGAGTAAAACCTAAGCATCTCTATGACGCACGCCCAACTGGTGCAGAAGGCCGTCGCATGGCTGCGCTCGTATCGTTGCGGAGTTGTTCTCTCCGAGCAAGCTTGCCTTAGCGGTGAAATGCCCGACGCCATCGGATGGAAGCGAGCCTGCCACTCTGTGCTGGTCGAATGCAAGATCTCGCGCGCCGACTTTCTCGCCGACCGCGAGAAGCCCTTCCGCCGGAAACAGGAACTCGGCTTGGGCTGCGAGCGCTTCTACCTTACGCCCGCGGCCATGCTACGTCCTGAGGAACTGCCCGCCGGCTGGGGACTGCTCGAATGCCACAATCGGAAAATCAGGCTTCTTCAGCCCGCTGCAAACAACTTGCGCACTGCCACCGGGTTTCGCTATGAGATGAATTTGCTCCTCGCCAGTCTCCGCCGCGTGGAAATCCGCATCGAACCCCGGAACCTGACCGAGTTTCTGAAGTGGAAGAATCGCCTGGCCGAGTACAACCGCGGCCAATTGCCAGAAGGTGTTGTGCCCACAGAAGAAGAGCCTAACCTCTTTTTGGAAACCGAAACTGTCGTCAATCGAGCGCAGTAAGCGGTCAACTGATCCTTGCAAACCAGCGCAAATCCGCGGCCACTTTTTTCTGACTCAAAAAGAAAACCGGGCTGGTTGGCCCGGCTTCTTACAGCGTCGAGTTGAGATGCGGTTACATCACAGCACGGCGCAAGCTGACGCCGAGTTTATACATTGGGTCAGCCGAAAATTGCTATCCCACATCGGAGAAGACGAAGGAAACATTGCTCGGGTAAGTGCAACTCTAAGGCCAGGAGGGCGATTATCTGTTACTTGATGAAATTATTGTAAGTCTATGTAGTGCAATTACTTAATTAATAGTTTAGTCAACTCCTAACACCTACCTCCCAGCCCAGATGCAAAAGTTTGCACATCTTGGAAAACGGCAATCACAACTCCCGGCGACCCTCCATGGACTTCAGCATCGTGATCTCGTCGGCATATTCGATATCACTGCCCACCGGAATGCCCATGGCAATTCTGGTCACCTTGAGTCCAGCCCGGCGTAATTGCCCCGAAAGATAGGTTGCGGTAGCTTCGCCCTCGACCGTCGGATTGGTGGCAATAATGACCTCATCCACCTGGCCGTCCTCGACTCGCCGCATGAGATTGGAGATGCGTAACTGCTCCGGACCTACGCCGTGCAATGGAGAGATCGACCCATGAAGCACGTGATAGACGCCGTTGAAGTGTTTGGTCTTCTCGATGGCTCCGATATTGGTGGGTTCTTCGACGACGCAAACCATCCGCTGGTTGCGGGTAGCGCTGCTGCAGTACACGCAAGGATCAACATCTGTAATGTTGTTGCAGATGGAACACAGACGCAGCTTGGCTTTCACATCGCGCACCGCGGCGGCCAGCGCCTCCGCGTCTTCGTCGTTCGAGCGCAGGATGTGAAAGCCGAGCCGCTGTGCGGTCTTGCTGCCAATCCCCGGCAGCTTCTTGAGTTCGTCGATCAACCGCGCCATCGGCTCTGCAAATTTAGACATATATAATTGAGTAGTTGGGTGATTGAGTAGTTGGGCAATTGAAAAGTCGAGAATGGAGAAGACAATTGCCCGATTACTTCATTACCAAATTTCACATTCCTGGTATTCCCAGCCCACCCAGCATTCCGCCCATGGTGGATTGCATGGCTTCATCCACTTTCCGGCTCGCCCCGTTGATCGCCGCGGTTACCAGATCCTGCAACATTTCCACGTCGCCGCTCTTCACCGCTTCGGGATCGATCTTCATACTCAAGACCTGCTTGCGGCCGTCCATTTTGACCACGACGGTGCCTCCGCCGGACGAACCCTCGACCACGGTCTCCTCCATCTTCTTTTGCAGCTCTTCATATTGCCGCTTTGCCTGCGACATCAATTCTTGTATGTTGAATCCGCCCATGGAATCCTTCCCAGCGAAACCTCGACTTCCTGAAGACTGACGTCACGCTTCACCGTTTCTCTTTGTAATCAATAATCGTTCTGATCTCCGCTCCAAACTTTTCCTTCATACGGCGGACAATCGGATCCTGTTCCGCCCGAGTGCGCCCTCCGCCGTTGGAGGACGGACGGCTCGTCGGCGTGCTCGCGGCTCCGTTACCAGGGATCACTCTCAGCTTAAGCGCGCGTCCCGCAATTCCACTGGCGGCCGCGATGGCAATGCGTCTGGCATCGGCTCCGAGCGTCATGTCGATCACGGTCGCCGATGATGCCACCTTGATCACCAACTCGTTTCCCTCGATCTGCCATTCTCCGCCTTCGAGCATCGAAACCAACATTTGATGCCCGCCAGTTGCCAACGCATTCAGCACCGGGTTACGCAAAGAATCTTGCTGCGGGCTGTCCTTCCGGAATTGTTTTTCCGGAACGCTCTCTGGTCCGACGGATATTTCAGGCACGGTCTCGGCAACCGCCGCTGGAGCTGCCGTCCCCATCACCACGGTTGCCGCGGCCCGACCGGTTCCAGAGGCAGGAACGCCCGCAGAGGGATTGTCGTCGCCTAAAAGCTGCGGCTTCCCACTTTTTCGAGCCGAATCTGCCGCGAAAGGAGAAACCTGATTCGCACGAGCGGGCGTTGCCGATTCCAACTTCTTCGCATCAGGTACAACCGTGGGCCTGCCCGCGGTTCTCGGACCGTTTGTGATAGTTGCGCCCGCAGCGCTCAACAACTCTTCGATCGGCAGCAAGCGTTGCGCGTGCGACATCTTCAGCAGGCCTAATTCCAGATGAAAGCGTTGTTCCTGCCGGTACCCAAGCTCACCATGAGTGCGCAACATGATCTGCAGATGCCGCGCCAGATCCTCTTCGCTGAACAGTTGGGCGACACGCGCCACCCGAGTCCGTTCATCTCCCGAAAGCTGCAGCAGGGAAGAGTCTCCCCCGGCAATCTTGGCCACCACCGTATTGCGCAGAAACCGCACCATCTGTCGCGCAAAATGAGTTGGACTGTGGCCTTCGCTGATCAACCGGTCCACCAGCCGCAACACGTCTTCGCTGGAACTCCGGGCCACGGCCTGCATCACTTCTTCGAGCACTGCGGAGGGCGCAGCACCTGCCAACTGCCGCACCGCGTCGGCGGTGAGGCGTCCGTTGCAAGAGGCAATGGCCTGATCCAAAATGGAGAGCGCGTCGCGTATCGATCCATCGCCTGCTTCGGCCAACAACGCGAGCGCATCTTCGTCGGCTTCTATGTTCTCCCGGCCTGCCAGATCCTTCAGTTGTCCAAGAATCTCTTCAAACCGAACTGCCCGGAAACTGAAGTGCTGGCACCGTGAACGAATGGTTTGTGGAATATCTTCCGGCTGAGTCGTGGCCAGCATAAAAACTACGTGGCTGGGCGGCTCCTCCAGGGTTTTCAGCAGGGCATTGAAGGCCGCATCCGTAATCTGATGAGCCTCATCAAGGATGTAGATTTTGAACCGATCGCGCGCCGGGCGATAACGCGCCGCTTCGCGCAATTCCCGAATCTCATCGATGCCCCGGTTGGTGGCGGCGTCGATCTCGATCACATCCACCGAGTTTCCCGCCCGGATCTCGGTACAGGACTCGCAAACACCGCATGGCTCCGTTACCGGCTTATCAGAAGACCGGCAGTTCAGCGCCATAGCCAAAATACGCGCCACGGTCGTCTTGCCGATACCCCGGTGCCCGCTGAAAATATATCCGTGAGCCGTTCGTCCCTGATCAAGGGCATTCTTCAACGTCCGGGTAACGTGCTCCTGCCCTATGACTTCGGAGAAGGCTTGCGGACGGTATTTGCGCGCCAGAACCTGATAGCTCATGGTGTGGAAGCTCGATTATACGTGATGCTGGAAGCGCACGGGCCGATCACGCCGGTGAAAAACTCGCAGGCCAGAATCGCCCACATAGGCCCTGACGCCTCGTCCGGGCAGCGAGCAAAGCGAGGCGGAATTTCGAGCCAAAAACGTCAAGTCGCATCTTTCCACCACGAAGTCCTTGCAGAAAAGATACTCTACAGAGTAGGCTTCTGTGTTGGCTTTCTGACCGAAAAGGGGCTCCGATGCAACTGAAACTAACTGTCCGAACGGTGGACGATATTGTGGTGGTCGATTGCGCAGGTCGCATAGTTTTTGGTGAAGAGTCCGCAGACTTGCGCGACACGGTGAGAATGGTGATCACGCAGAGCAAGCGCGTGATACTCAACTTGTCAGGCGTAACCTACATCGATAGCGGCGGCCTGGGAACGTTGGTAGCCCTATACACAACCGCCCGCAACAACGGCGGCGCGATCAAGTTGGCCAACCTGACCCAGCGCGTCGGAGACCTGCTGCAGGTGACCAAGCTGGTGACCATTTTCGATGTCTATGACAGCGAAGAAAAGGCCTTAGAGTCATTTCGCAACGACGCGGCCGCGTGATGCCGGATGGTGTGGCGCGTTCGTCTCTGTCTGCACCGGAAAGCTGTCCGTCTCATCTAAAACGGCACCTAGTCTGCCGAGAAAAGCCTATCGCCAACTGCTGACATGACGAGGGACAGCCGCATCCGGGAGACGATCCGCAAAATCCCTCGCGGAAAAGTTTCGACCTACGGAGCAATCGCGCGCGCCGCAGGATATCCCGGAGCCGCCAGACAGGTAGTTGGAACGCTCCGCCATTCCTTTGACCTGCCGTGGCAAAGAGTGCTGGGCGCTGGAGGCGAGATCAAGCTGCGCGGCGATTCGGCAATCGAACAACGCCTGCGTCTGGAAGCTGAGGGAGTGGCATTTCGAGGACGTCGCGTGGATATGATGCAACACGAATTCAAGTTCGGGCGAGTGAAAATTGCAGCCGAGCGAAAAAAGAAGAAGGGGTCCAGTCGGCCGAAGGCGCGCCGCCGCCGAACGGCCAACGGCTAACGACTAACGACTGCTCTTAAACTTCTCGTCGATTTCCACCTGATAACCCGCGCTGAGCCGGTTGGTTTCATTGGCCATGCCCACCACCGCCATCAACTCTCTAAACATCTCGTCCGTCATACCCTTGTTCCTGGCCGATACAGTGTGAGACGCAATGCAATAGTCGCACTGGTTGCTGACGCTGACGGCAACGTAAATCAGCTCCTTGGTCAACGGGTCGAGCGCCCCCGGGGCCATAATTTGCTTGATGTCTTCCCAAGTCCGTCTCAGGGTTGCGGGATCGTTTGCAATGGCCTTCCAGAAATTATTGATCCAATCGGTCTTCCGCACAGCCATAATGTCGTCGTAAACTGCCCGCACTTGCGGACTCGCGTCTTCGTACTCGACCAATCCAAGAGTCGCCATTTTGTCTCCGAATCAGATTTTCCCAGCGCGCGCCGCGGATCTCCTCAGCGAACCCTGCGATAAGCTTTTTGACTTATTACCCCTTCGGCACCTGCCCGCTCAACAATTTCCCTAATTCGCTCGAAGCGCACCGCAAGCCAACATAAAATGTCCCAAACAACGCATAGACCGCGCTCACTTCATCAAACCGCATCTCGTAGATCAGCTTCTTGAATACCAGAGGATCATCGGCAAACAAATCCACCCCCCACTCCCAATCGTCAAATCCAATCGACCCGGTGATGATCTGTTTGACCTCGCCTGCATACCGCCGGCCCACCAAACCATGCTCATTCATTTGCCGCGCCCGCTCTTCAATCGGAACGGTGTACCAGTTCTTGTCTTCGCCGCGACGCCGGTCCATAGGATAGAAGCAAATGTAACGATGCTTCGGCAGCTCGGGAAATAAACGCGGCCGCATGGCCTCTCGCTGCCTGGCCAGAGTCTCTTTGATCACGCGATTCCATTCCTCAGAGTGCGGCTCTACTCCGCGTTCCGCAAGCTCGCTGTACACCTTGATCGTAGACTCATACAGCCCGAGCTCAATGACCGAGAGATACGATGTCGTCGGCTCCAGATAATCGCTCAACCGAAGCCGGGCCATCTGCATTTCCGCCAGGTTCAATTCGTCGAACGATTGCCGGAAGTGGACAAACATCAGATCGCCCTTATGTCCTATCAAGGAATAAAGTCCGGACCGGCCCGACGCATTTTGCTCCATCTTCGCCAGCACGCTACTGGCCTCGTGGACGACCTTCGCTTTTTGTGCCGGACGCAGCAATCGCCAGGCGGACCAGCGAAAGCGCATCATCTGATGCAGAACGCTGTAACCCTCAAGCGTTAACGGGACAGGCGGGATCTCGCTTGAAACTATGGTGGCACGCGCGTGTTCCGGTTGAGCAGTGCGGGAAACTGGCATAGGTTTTCCTCGTCGAACCTATTGTACCCGCGAACCGAACCATGCAAGCGCGGGCGTCCGCGCAAGTGCGGCGCCGCCAGAAATTGATGCGCTAGTCAGAAGTATTCCGCGCAGAGGCCTTATCTTGATCAGGCCATTCTATCGCTACCGGAGTCTTGGGGGTGGCTCCAAAGCGGCAAACAGGAATAGCGCAAACTCAGTGCACGCGGTTATACAGCACAGCCTCGACGTAAGTAACCGCATCGCACACATCCAGTCCAGAAGCCAGCAGGCCAATCACATCATCTTCGGTCAAACCCGCTTGCTGCGACGCCTCCTGCAATCTCTCTACCGCAACGAAGATGGGTACCCGGTATTTATTTTCCATGATTTCAGCCCTCCTTTTGCTGGTTCGCATGAATCTGGTTCGTATGAATTTAGAAAGGGGCAGTACAGAAAACACCGGGTCCTCCCCCGAAGACCTAGTCAGCCACCGAACTGCCCCTTCTTTGCCCTGAGAATTCAGAGCAAGCCTGAATGCAGTCGCGGGTGGAACTTCTAGCAGCGGAGCGAGCGATGGAGGAGTGGTAAGAAACTGGAGCCCGTATGAGCAGACACAAGGGAGCGCTCACGGCGGCGTAATGCAGTCTGAGCAGAGAAACTAAACGGCACAACCATGCTCACACTGAGCAAAGTGGGCGCGGATGTGACCTGAGCGTGTACGTCAACCGGAGCCGTGCCTCCATGAAACGCGGTGTCAGGCAGGTCCACTTCCGGCAACACAAGGATTACCACGATAAGGAACAGCAGGGCCATCAGAACGAATAAACACGACGGTTTTATCGTCCAGCGTTCCATGGCATCGAAGGTAGCACAGAGTTGAACGGTGTCAAACCCCACGAACGTGCTACGAGCCTACGAGTACGAATGGCGGGTAGGGGGCATCCACAGATCGACCACAACCGCCTTAGTCGTGGCCAATGCAAACTAAACTCACGCAGCGCGCAGGACGATCATGCTGGCATCATCCTGAAAACGTCCGCCGCAGTGTACCGAAGCCGCCTGCATCAACAATAGCTTCAACTCCTCTGCGCCAGCGCTCCGATTCTCCTGCGCAATCCTGATTACGGATTCCTCTCCGAACGCCTCGTCCTCCCGATCACAGGCCTCGACCACTCCATCGGTGAACAGCATCAGCGTGTCCCCGTTCTGCAGTTGCACGTCGCTCTGCTCATAAACCCAGTCGGGAAATTGTCCGAGCACCGCTCCTGCCGCATTCAGTTCGCTGGGCACCCCATTTGCCCGGACAAGCACCGGAGGATTGTGTCCGGCGTTGCAGTAGGTCAGGCGATTGTCCTTGCTGTCGAGGACGCCATAGAAGAACGATACGAACTTACCCACAGGTGCGATCTCGCACAGAATGCGATTGAGCCTGCGGCACAACTCGCGCGGCGAGTGCGTGTCCCACATCAATGGCTTCAGCGCCGCCTGCAAGCTGGACATCAACAGCGCAGCCGGTAATCCTTTACCCGATACATCAGCAATGCAAAGCACGGTCTGCGTCTCATTAATGCGGACCACATCGTAAAAGTCCCCGCCGACATAGCGCACCGGCTGAGTCATGCCGGCGATTTCATAGTCTTTCACCTGCGGGATCTCCTTGGGCAGCAGATTGCTCTGGATTTCGCGCGCGTCCTTGAGTTCGTCCTCTCGTTGCCGCCGTGCCAGCCGCAGCAACCGGCAGCGCTCCACTTGCGTTTCCACCTTTTCCAGCAGCACCTGATTCGCCCACGGTTTCTGTACGAAATCAGAAGCTCCGCGCCGCATCGCTTCCACCGCCAGGTCCACCGTACTCCACGCCGTCATCACGACCAATGGAAGGTTCTCGTCGATCAAACGAATCTGCGAAACCAGTTCCAGGCCTTCGCCGCCCGCCGTCGTGTCGCGAGTGTAGTTCAAGTCCATCAGCACGACATCGAACTCGCGCGCCCGCAATGCCTGCAACACTCGCGCAGGATGCGTCACCGCCTCGGTCCGATACCCATGACTCTTGAGCAACAACTGCAGGGCATCCAAAACATGTGGCTGATCGTCCGCCACCAGAACACGCCCGACAGGCGAAACTCCGGCTGCGATCTCGGCTCGATTCGACGGGAAGGTTTGTAGGCTATCCATGCAGAAGGGAATTGCACCCCGTGGGCCAGCCGAATTTAAGTGTAAGGTACTGATTTCACATGGAATAGCAGCTTGGAGGAAGATCAAACTTAGGGTTCCACTGTGCGAGCTCGGAACTGTCTGTCCGAAAACGAACAGATATCCCGTGGAACTTTGAGCCCTCAACCCGCAGACTCGGACCAGCCAGACGGCAGTCACCCTGAGCAAAGCGAAAGATCCATCGCCGCTCTCACAGATCGTTTGTAGAAGGATAAAGCTTCCAGCCCTGTCGCCAAGACCCGCTTTTGAGTAAGGTACTGTAGTGTTGTCGGCCTTCCTTATATCGGGAATTGTCACGAATGGTGACTACAGCATTCACTGTATTGCCCGCAGTCAACGCATTGGGTATGGTTGGTGCGAGGTCAACCTTAGCGGTCATGGGTTAGCGCCGGCGGCATCGACATTCGACCCTCACGATCGCTCTAAAACCCTGACTAAAACCCGCACGTTTCAGGCCGGACCTACGGAGGGTCGGGCCTTTTTCTTTCTCAGACGTGCCGAGATTGCGTTAACCGCTCACCTCCCTCGTGTCCCCGTGCATTGACCCATACAGGCGCCGGAACTCAACTTCCCGGGAAAGCTGTTCCCGGATTAGTAACTAAAGGACTGGAGTTCCGTGACCCCGGAATCGGGACCGTCCACGTACCCACCTCGAACGGTCGGGTGCAGGGCAATGTGGGCCGGGATTACATTGAAAGTATTTGAAAAATTGAAACCGTTCAGCGTTTCCTTTAGATTACCCTTGGTGTCGTAGACGTAAATCGTGCTGCCGCTTGACGACGAACTTGAATTTGGCTGAGCAATGAAGAACAGCTTGTGCAGGGAATCAAACTCGACGTCCGCTCCGCTGAAAAATTGCTGTTCCCCCGAGTTCGGCAAAACTACGGTGAAACCGGTCTGCTTCTTCAGGTCGTAGAACTCCACGCTGGCATCGTCTTCCGTCGTCGTACAGGCAATGCCGTCCGCAGAATCGATCGCGATACCGTTGATGAAGCCAAACCCAATTCCGGTGAACTCCGAGAACGTGCCCTTGACCAGGTCAACCACGCCGATTACCGGCAGGCAGCCAAAGCATCCATTTCCTCCTCCTAGAACCGCCACGTTCGTCTTGCTATCGTATGCGATTGGCGGGGAAACACTCCCAAAGTTGTTGGAGTCCGTGATTTTGACGACAGGCCCAAACGTATTTGCAGCCACGTTCGAACTGAACACGAGGGGAATGAAGTTTCCACTATTGTCGTAGTCGAAGACCGCGACCTTCGCGACCCCCTGACTTCGACTGACGCCAGTTGGCATGATAATGTGCTTGGATCCAATCGGCGGCGTCCAGAGGCCGTTAAATTTGTTCAACTCAAGGGGATTCAAAGTATGGAATATCCGCTTGACGACGAATCCGCCTTCAACGTGCTCGCGCTCGACCAGGCCCACGCTGCTGCCGACGATTCCCATGGTGACGAAGTCGTCCTGCGACTCTAGTTTATCCACCACCTTGAGAATCTTGCCGGTCTTTTGGTCAAACGTCTCGACGGCGGCCAGGATGTTTCCGTTGGCCAGCGTCTTCGCCTCACTGAGCAAGCCTTCAGTGCCGTTCTGATCGATGTCAAATCCGAAAATCTGCCCGCCAAACTTAGTGTGAACCATAACCTTGCCGGCGCCCGCATGCTGGGTCGCCTGCGACTCGTCTGTCTGCCCGAACAGACAGGCGACAGAAAGAAGCATCAGCGCCGAAGAAAAAAGCAGGCGCCTGACGAAAGTAAAATGCCGACGTAGACTGTATTTCCACCCCATTTGCATATGATTTCTCTCCTGATTGAACGTTTCAATTGTGTCCCCGACGGCCTTCCGAAAATGGGGCCGCGCAATCACACTAGGCCGGCCAACCCCTCGCTATGTCAGCCCCTTGTCAAAGATTTGTAAAACCGGAGGACAGAGAACTATCAGCATGAGCACAGCGGAGGCTAAGACCTCGTCACACGTCCTGCAGACTATTGATGGAGGACGGGCGTCCCCGCCCGTCCTTTCGAGGATAAAATAAATGATAGGTGCCCCACCCTTTCGCGTTCTTGCGAAGGGTGGGAGCTTAGGCCTGAACGAGCTACCGTCGCGCAGTCTACAGTGCCGTGCAGACCGCTTTGACTTCCGTGTATTGCTCCAACACTTCATGACCCATTTCGCGCCCCCAACCCGACTGTTTATAGCCACCAAAGGGCAGGGCAGCGTCGAAAATGTTGTAGCAGTTGATCCACACCGTACCTGCCCGGAGTTGGGAAGCCAGGCGATGTGCTTTTGAGATATCACGCGTCCAGATTCCCGCAGCCAAGCCGTAAACCGAATCGTTAGCCTGCGCGAGCACCTCTGCCGGATCGCTGAACGGAATGGCCGTGACCACCGGTCCGAAGATTTCCTCCTGCACAACCTTCATCTTTTCGTTGGTATTGACCAGAACCGTCGGCTTGACGAAGTAGCCCTTGTCGCCGTGCCGGCCTCCTCCGGCCACGGCCTTGGCCCCTTCCGAGAGCCCCGACTCGAGATAGCCACAGACCCGGTTCATTTGTTCGGCGGAAACCAACGGACCCATATCGGTTGACTCATCCTGCCCCGGTCCCACGTTGATTTTCTTCGCGTGCTCGGCTACCCCTTCGACAACCTTGTCGAAAATCTTGTTCTCGACATAAAGTCGCGAGCCCGCGCAGCAGCACTGTCCGTGATTAAAGAAGATCGCGCTGGCAGCCCCCGCAATCGCGGCATCAAGATCGACGTCAGCAAAAACAACGTTCGGAGACTTGCCACCCAATTCGAGCGAGACCTTTTTCAAGTTGCCCGCGGCCGCCCGCAGAATAAGTTTGCCCACTTCCGTCGAGCCCGTGAACGCAACCTTGTCCACGTCCGGATGCGCGGCCAGCGCGGCCCCGGCAGTCTCGCCGTATCCTGGGACGATGTTCACCACCCCATCCGGAATTCCGGCTTCCTGAATCAGTTCACCCAAACGCAGCGCAGTGAGGGGCGTTTGCTCCGCCGGCTTAAGCACAACGGTGTTCCCCGTAGCCAACGCCGGACCTAACTTCCACGCAGCCATCAGCAAGGGAAAATTCCACGGAATAATCTGGCCGACCACACCGACTGGCTCGCGCAAGGTGTAAGCCAGAAATTTCGCCCCAGGCGCATAAGGCACCGAAATTGGAATAGTATTCCCCTCAATCTTCGTAGCCCACCCAGCCATGTACCTCAGAAGGTCTACGGCTAGGGGGACATCGGCTGCGCGCGCTACTTTTAGGGGTTTTCCGTTGTCGAGAGATTCCAGTTCGGCGAACTCTTCGAGATTTTCTTCGAGCAGGTCGGCGAGTTTCCAGATGGCGCGGCCACGCTCGGAGGCGGTGAGCTGGGACCACCGGCCCGTTTCAAAAGCGGCGCGGGCGGCTTTGACTGCGCGGTCGATGTCCTCGCGATCACCTTCGGCGACGCGTGCCAAGACCTCGCCGGTGGCCGGGTTATAAGTGGCGAAGGTTTTACCGGATGCGGCTTCCACCCATTTCCCGTTGATCAGGATTTTGTGCGTGCGAGAAATAAAGCGGTGAATCTTGTCTTCTAGCGGATCGATTTTCAAAGCTGTTGCCATAATTTCCTCCTGGCGTGCGGATGTTTAGCGGATTCCTTGAATACCTTTGCGATACTCCGAGCCACGGCCTGCGCCGCGGGCTGCATTTCGCCGCTTCGCTGCTGCGGATGGCGATCGCTTCTCGGCAGTTGCAAATTGTAGCTCATTTCACTGGCTGAGCGATGCCCCTTTCTGTCCGATCATGATCGCTTCCTGCATCTGGCGGAACAAGTCGCCGATGGCTGCCGGTGAATGAGACATGAATATGGTGTTGCTCTTGTCATTCGCGCCAATTTCCTTCATGGTGTCAAGATATTGAGTCACGAGCACTAACATCATCACGTCGTGGGGTGTAGAACCCTCGACCGCCTTGGAGAAAGCCTCGACCGAGTCTTTCAGGCCTTCGATGATGGCTTTGCGCTGGTTGGCGATGCCCTGGCCTTGCAAGGCTTTGCTCTGGGCCTCGGCTTCGGCCTGCTTCACTTTCAGAATTTTCTCGGCCTCGCCGCGAGCCGTGGCTGCGACCTGCTCGCGCTGGGCCGCGTTAATGTCGTTCATCGCGGCCTTTACTTTTTCATCCGGCTCGATGTCGGTCACCAGGGCCTGGTCGATGGCGTATCCGTAGGTTTTCATCACATCGTCCAAGCCTTCTTTGATGGCAATCGCAATGTCAGATTGCTGCAAGAAGGCATCGTCAAGAATCATCTTGGGGACGTGACCGAGGATCACATTGAACACGTAAGAGGAAATTTGCTGTTTGGGATTCGCCAGCTTATAGAAAGCCTCATACACCTTCTCTGGAATCACGTGATACTGGACGGAGACGGGAATCTTTACGAATACGTTGTCTTTGGTTTTAGTTTCGACGTCGAGGGCCAGTTGCTGGACACGCAAATCGATGCGGCCGGCGATCTGATCGAGCCATGGCAACTTGAAATTGATGCCGGCATTGGCAACACGAAGGAACTTGCCCATGCGCTGGATCACGACAGCTTCGGCGGTTCTCACCTGGAAGAACCCGCTGACGATGGTGCCGACTGTGAAAATAGCTACGATCGCATACAGGAAAGCCTCGAAGCCTTGCGAAACGTCCATCGATAGTCCTCCGTCCAGTTCTTGAGGTGCTGGCAGACGGCCGCGGCCGAAGGCTAGCACGAACGGGAATCGGAAGCATGATAGCGGTTAGGAGGACTTCCCACAATTCCTAAATGGCAGTTGCGCTATTAGTTTTGCCAGTCGTGCGGCTGCGCCGCATGGATTACAAAGGATGGTCTCGCTAGACAAATTCTGATTAAATGTTAACGTCAAATTCGTGCCGCACGGGCGTGTACGCCCGCGCCTACACTCGCTCAACAGGAAGGTCGATCATGAAGAATCTGTCGAGGTTTTCCCGGCGTGAGTTCGTGACTCTGGCCGCGGCGGGACTCAGTCTGGCTGTTCCCAAGGGGCTGCTTGCATTTGCGCAAAAAGAATCAACGGCTAAGGCGCGGCCACCCATCAGCGCGGACGAAGCGTTGCGCCAGCTTATCGAGGGCAATGCTCGTTTCGTGAAAGGGCAACCCACGAATCCGCGACGCAGTCCTGAAGATTTTCGTGCACTGGCTGAAGCCCAGTATCCGGAAGCGGTGATCGTGAGCTGCTCGGATTCCCGAGTGGCGCCGGAAATCTTGTTTGATGTCGGCGTGGGCGACATCTTCGTGGTGCGTATAGCGGGCAATGTCGTGAGCGGCGCGGGGGTGACGGTCAAGGGCAGCATTGAGTATGGGATTGCCGAGCTGAATGCGCCGCTTATCGTCGTTTTGGGCCACAGTGGTTGCGGCGCGCTTAAAGCCGCTATAAAGCATATTGATGCCAAGGATTCGCTGCCGGGCGCGATCGATGGCCTGGTCGAGCTGATCAAACCTGCCGTTGCCCAGAGCAAGGGAGAGCCCGGCGACGCGCTGGAAAACGCGATTCGGAAGAATGTGGAGATCGGAGTCGAGCGCCTCAAGGAACTGCAGCCGATTCTGGCGCCGCGGGTTAAGGACGGAAAGTTGAAGGTCGCAGGCGGTGTGTACGACCTGCGCACTGGGAAGGTGACAATCCTGTAGCGTGGAAAGCGTTGCGACGGGTGGAACGACTCGGCCGAAGTGGCTCGCGCAGGGTGCCGCTGCGGACTCAGTACATAATTCCGGATGACAGCATTAGGGACGACGCCCGTGCCTATATTGGTCTATTGGGGAAGCGGGGACGGGCTTGTTTCGGTCAATATTTTTCCTGGCGGTGGCACTGGAGCCACGACGTAGCAGGGCAATGGGCTGTTCCAGGGTAGCGTGGTAGAAGGAAAGTTCTGGGCGTAGGTGAGGGAATATTTCGTTTCCACAAATTGACCATGCGGAGCGAAAACGGCACGCCTGGAAATGTTTTCGAGAGTATCGTCGCACGTGACGTCCCTTACCGCCGTGAGTTTATAGAGCTTGGAATAGTCGAGACCCCAGACTGGCAGGTGAGGCTGATAGATCAGAAATGTGTTGGATAGGGTCACGAACTGAGATCCGGTGGGCGAGAACATTTCAAAGACATAGGATTCGCGATTCATCCCGAAACCGGTCACCGAAGGGCCATCGACCCGGGCCACAAACTTCCCCGTGAGGACAGTTCCTGAATGTTTCGCGGACCAGGCGGCACAATCAATCTTCGCGGTTGCGCAAAACATCACCAGCAATATCACCGCCGACGTTCGCAGGCGTCGCGTACGGTATGGGTTTATTGCCAAGTTAAACTCCAAATGTAAAGATTCGATAGCGAACTTCAAGAGTGGATACTACTGAAGTTCGCCATCGAGGTGGAATTTAATTCCCAGCAGACGATAGGCCTTTGTTTACGAGAACCTTTACGTCGACCCGGCGATTTTCTGCCCGGCCAGAAGCCGTCTCGTTGGATGCCGCCGGATCTGCCGTGCCCATGGCCCCAGGCGCTACGATGTGCCGAACAGGCACATTGCAGTCCTGCAATAGGAACGCAACAACTTCCTGGGCGCGTTCCATACTCAGCTGTTGGTTCATCGCGGCATTCCCTGAGGAGTCAGCATAACCCTTCACCTCAATGAGATAGCCAGTAAGGCCGGTAGCACTCTGCGCCAATTGCTTGAGCGCGGCCTTGTCTGAGGCCGAGATTGTGGCGCTGCCGACTGCGAAGTTGACCGTTGCCTGGCCCTTGCTCTCATAGTCGGTAAGGTCATCGAAACGCTTCGTGGTTGCCTGAATCTGCTGCTGGTTGGCGTCGATCTGCTCTTGATTGTTAGCAATCTGCTGCTTGTTGGCAGCAGTCTGCACCTGGTTGGCTGCAATGTTCTGGGAATTGGTCTGAGTGGCTTGTTTGTTTGCGGCAATGTTTTGCTGGTTGGTCGCGACCTCATGCTTGGTCGGAGTCAAGCCGGCCTGAATGGCTTCGGCCGTTTCCAGGTCGTCCGAATTGAAATTGATGGTTTTGGCAACCACTCGGCTCTGGGCATCGCCGACGCCGTCGACAGAGATTTTCAGGCCAGGCACCAGAACAGTAGCCGACATCTGCTTCTTGCGGAGGCCGAGACCTTTCGGCTGTTGGACCTTGGTATTATCGTCAAGCACAATGGTGACGGTGCTGCCGTCACTGGTTTTGATGGTCACAGATTCCCCGGTTCTTCCGGTAATCATTCCCTGGACTTTGACCTTTTCGCCGTTTGATGCGCCGTAGGCCATTCCGATTGCGAGGCAACACACTAACGCGGCATATCCAATTCTTGTTTTGCGGTTCTGCATCATAGTGTCATCCTTTCGTTTTGGTTGGTCCGTGAGGCTGGCTGGCGTTGCAGTCAGCCTCACGGAATTGCGGTTACGCACTTCTATTCAGCAGGCGGGGTGGATGCTGCGGCTTGTTGTTTCGAAGCTTTCGTCTTCTTTGGGGCACCGGTTTTATCCGCTGGTAAGGAAGTTTCGTCTACAACCGTGGTGTCTTTCACGGTGAATGTTCCACCCTCAGGGACAAAGTAGAATTGGGCTTTACTGCCTGTGCCCCTGTCTTCGCTCTGGCGAACTTCTATACGACTGGCATCAATCTGCTGCTTGGCTTCGCCGCCAGTAAGGTACGCCTTAGCATTGTAAGCCCGGAGACCTTCAACCTCCGTTACTTTAACTTCCTCTTCCTCTTGCGCGTACCCGACGACCACGAGTTTGCCATTGGGTTCGTGTTGCAGGCGAAGAGCAACTTCGTCCAGCACGGCCTTACATTCATTGTCGATGCGCGCAAGCTTCTTTGCATTTTTAAACTCACAATCGCTGATCAGGCTTTCGCTGACTACGGTGACCGGCGCAGGGAGCGCTTCTACGTTGGCGGTGGCCACGCAGGTTGCGCTTTGGCCGTGCACGTCGGTCACATTGACCGTTACATTCAGCGGTCCCGGTGGAGCGTTGCTGGTATCCAGAACGGCAGTAGACGAGAATTGGCCGGGCTGTCCGCCCGCCGTGGTCTCGCCTTCCTTGACGGACCCGGCGCTAGCGGAGAAATTGCGGTCCTTAATCTGGCTCCCGTCAGGACTGCTGCCCTGGACGCTGAGGTTGACCGGATCGCCGGGATGTACTGTCGTCGGAGTAGCCGAGCAAGCCACCTGAGGTGGTTGAGGCTGTTTCACGGTGAACGACGCCGAGCAGGAGGCAGAGTTCATCTTCTTCTCCTTTGGATCGGTGACCACCGCTGTGACGGTATAGCTGCCCGGAGTCAGCGTCGTAGTATCTATCGTCGCGGACGTGTTGTCCCCATTCACGGTTCCGCCCGTACCCTTCCAGTCGGTGGTTATAGGGTGTTTGGGATTAAAGTCCGCGGTTTGTAGAGAAGCCTTGACCGGTCCCTGCCAGGGCAGTACTTCCGTAGGGGCAACTGAGCAGGAAGCCTTTGGCGGCGGCGGGGGCGCCCCTCCAAACCGGAAACTGAGGCCGGCGGAATAGCGAAGGTTTTGCTGCCACTTGGTGGCGTTGATGTTTCCCGGCGCGTTGGTAATGTTGAATGGAGAGAAATGCGTCGGCAGGTAGTCGAGTTGAACTGGGCGAAAACTGATCAGCCGACTCAGCCGGATGTCGATGCCGCCGCCCACAGCCATCGCAGCTGCGTTCTGCGTGCTGGCAAATTTTGTAGTCGTGGGGCCTGGGGTTGTCGTGACCCCGGGCGGAGGGGTGAAACCTACGGGAATGAGCGAGTTAGGAAGAGAGAAACTTCTCGAATTGTGCACGCCCCCCGCCAGGAACTCCAGGAACGGGGAGACCACGCCGGCCTTGTTAAAAAAAACACGCGGTCCGAACAGATAGGTGAAGGCAGTTTGGTCGGGTGTGAACGTGCCGCTGCTGCCGATGCTGAGCGCGCCGTTGTGAACCCCGCCCAGTTCCGCTGCAAGTCCAATCCACTTGTTGAAGTTGTACTGGAAGGAGCCGACCCCGCCGTTTGCGGTGAAGGCGTTGACAGGAGCAGAGGCGTTAAACCGAACGAAGGAGTAACCACCGTAGATTTCTTCCTTCGGTATATCTTGTGCGACTGAACAGACCGCAAACAGCAATACAAACGCGAAGCTCACAATTTGCTTTTTCATGTAAGTTTCCTCTTCTCCACTCAACCGTACATTTGTCGAGACTGAAAGTGCGCCTGAATCCTGTAAGCCGATCTCTCAAACAAAAGCATGGCCAGTTGGACAGATTTACCTCGCTGCACTGAGGAAATGTTAGAAAGCTATCTGCCTCTCGCACACTACTAAATGTGCTAGTTTGCACGGGAGATTCTGCCAGTTGGCCGGGAATGCCGGTCCTCGCGGGCAATTGCGAGTCCATGCTTTGAAAAGTCCAATCGGACTTGTCAGCAAAACCGGGTCCATGAGAGTTCCGCGAGCGGGTTGCGGCCTATGCTGACAATTCGGGCGCTGCTCAAGGTGCAGAGCAAAAGACTGGCAGAAGTAGTAGGTATATCGGAAGGCATTTGCGGCTAGCATTTCCGTGACTAAGCCACCAGACCTCGAACGATGAGGCCAATTGCAATGTGGCCCCGGCATCGAGTTGAGGCGCGGCGAATGACGGACCACAAGTCCACCGTCGTTATTGCGGGACAGAATCGAGACGACGGCTGGCCCCGTGAACAAGGTGTTGTCATGGAACGTAACAAGCGGGCGCGGCTGCTGATTGCGGATGATCATCTCTTGTTGGCTGAGGCCTGCAAGAATCTGTTGGAACCAGAATTTGAAGTGGTCGCGATCGTGGGCGATGGACGCGCTTTATTGCAGATGGCGGCTGAACTCAAGCCGGATGTCGTGATCGTGGACATTGCCATGCCGCAGTTGAATGGATTGGACGCGGGCGAGCAGGTCAAACATTTCCTGCCGTCGGTCAAGCTTGTTTTCCTGACCATGAGCCTGGAGTCGGATGTGGCGGCAGAGGCGTTTCGGCGCGGGGCCTCGGGATACGTGGTCAAGACGTCGGCAGCTGAAGAACTGATTCTGGCCATCCGGCGCGTCTTGAAAGGCGAATCCTACCTGTCGCCCATGATCACGCAAGACACGGTTAATTTCCTGCTGCGTAGCGGACAGATCTACGATGCCGAGAAACGAATCTCCGCGCGGCAGAGGGAGGTCCTCCAGTTGCTGGCGGAGGGCAAGTCGATGAAGGAAATTGCCAACATTTTAAACTTGAAGCCCGGGACCGTGGCCTTCCACAAATACAGCATTATGGAACGGCTGGGGTTGAAGACAAATGCCGAGCTGCTGCAGTACGCCATCAAGCGCCACATCATCCCTTCGTAAAAAGCCGATGCTTCGGTCGAAAACGGAAGCCCGGTTCATTTGGCCCCAAACGATTGGGCAAGGTTCTCCAGCTCAGGGGTACTTGCGTCGCCGATCACGAAATAGCGCAGCCCTCCTCGACTCCACATAAGGCCGCGGGACGAGGTTTTCGACGCACACCATTTCAGCTACATCGACCCTTCACTTAACCGGTTGTAGGTACACCAGCGCGAATATGAATATCGTCCCCACAAGCGCGGCAATGCCAAGGCAAAGAATCATCCACTGGCGGGTACTGACCGGTAGCTTTTTCCTGCGCCGCTGACGAATAAATGATGCGTGCTTCCTCCTGTACAGGACCAGCACTTGTTGAATGAACGAACCGATCACTGTCAGATTCCCGTGGTCTCGTAGGTCAACACTGCCAGACTCAGGCGGTAGTCGTAGCCGGCCTGGGCGTAACTGATTTGGGCTTGCGTTTGCTGAAGCTGCGCTTGACTCAATTCAACGATCGAGCCGAGCCCCAGCTTGTAGCGAGATTGAGCGAGACTCAGCGCCAGGTTGGCCTGGTCTAACAACTGTTGCGTAACCGCCAGCCGCTGATAGGCGGTATTCGCGTTCAACCAGCTAGTTCGAACGTCACGCGAAATCAGGTTGCGCATGTCACGCAGCCGTTCCTGGGTGGCTTGCGCTCGGAGATTCGCTTCACGGGCCCTCGCCGTATACAGGAAGCCGTTGAAGATCGGGATCTCGATGTTTCCGCCAACGGCGCCGTACGTGTTGCTCAGAGCGCCAGGATTTGGGGCCACTGCCGGATTCCCCACGGGCGTGTCTCCTACCGCCCCCATCGCGCGAATGCTGGGAAAGAGCAAATCACGTTCTGCGGTTTGGAATTTCTTGGCCGACTGGTACTGGAACTGTAGCGAAAGTATTTCCGGCCGCGCGGAAAACGCCTGAGAAATCAAATCATCCACATTGCCCGGCGGCGGTGTGAGTGGACTCGATTCTTCCACAAGCTGAAAGTCTTGTAAGGAGGGAAAACCGAGAACCATGGAGAGCGTTGCGAACGCGGCGTTTTCGTTATTTTGAGCGTCCAGCAGCAGAAGTTTGGCTTGTGCCAGGTTGACGCTTGCAAAACTGAAATCCAGTTCGGATCTAAGCTTGCTCTTGAAAAGAGCTTCCACCTGGTTGGCAACTGTTTGCCGTTCGTTTACGGTTTGCTGCGCGACCGTCAGCACCGCGTGGGCCTGCAAAGCATTGTAGAAACCTTTGTTCACGGCCAGAAGGATTTGCTGAATGGTCGCCATCGCATTCTGATTTTCGGCCTTGGCCGCATAGTTAGCGCTCGAAACCAGATTTGTGGTTCGTCCGAAGTCGGTAATCAGTTGCGTGACCATGACCCCGGCGGCCGCACGCTCGTAGATGATTGGGTTGTTCAGTACGCCTGCTGTAATGCGGCTGCCCGACTGCGCATCTACCCCAGTGATGTCACCCGTCGCCGTGGGCCAAAGGTTCGACTTCACCTCCCGCGTGACTTGCAGCGAAGCAAGAGCGATCAGCCGTCCGACCGAGATTTGCGGGTTGTTCTTGATCGCAAGCGCCTCTGCCTGCTTCAAGCTCAACGACACGGGCGTGCCCGGCGTCTGGGGAACTGTGGACGATTGCGCATTCGCCGGCGGGTTCGGCATATTCTGCGCCGGAGAAGTTTGCGGCACCGGCGCCGGAGGCGGACTCTGTCCTGTCTGCACATTCACAGACGTCTGCGCAAAACCAAACCTGGAGAATGCCAGCGACAACAAGGCCGGGAGCAGAAAGATCGTGACGATGTGATCGTATCTTCGTTTCATGGGCTAACCTCTTTCGAAGTATTCATCGAAACCCTTTCGCCTTCGTCACGCGCACTCAACCGAAGGAGAGGGTTCGTACGTTGCTTCATCCAGGAGCCGCACGAAATCGTCGTTCTTCCCACCCTAAAAGCCTCCAAGGCCAACCGTTGCGACTATCGAGTCTGACCACAATCCGAACTGCGGCGAACAATGCCCATCCTCATATCCGGATCATTCGGCAGATCGAAATACATGACATGTTTAGTCAAGCGCATCTGGATCGGCTGGTTGGGAGTAAATTCTGACGGCAAGTAGTTAAACGGCGTTTCGTAACGGCCAATATAGGTTTTGCAATCGACGCGCACAGAAACCCGGTAAGCGTAGTACCGCGAAGTCAGTGGCGCATCGGAGGGATTGCTGCCCCCGATCGCGTAGTCTGGAAAATAGACTTTCTGCTTCTGCACCTCGATCACAATTCCCTGCACAAATGGATTAGCGCTACCTCGGGCCGGAGAGGCATTCAGGATAAGCGCAATCACTAACACTGCGATGGCGATAGCGATAGTTTTCTTCATGATCTTCTCCATCAAAATGCCTGCCAAAGTCGCAGGGCACGACTGTCGCTGATTCGAACCGCCGATTCCAACCAGGGTTTCGCGGCGGAATCGGTTCACAGGTTCTTTTCGAAGAAAATTCAGCGGGATGGAGGAGGCCGACTACATAGGAAATCTGTCGCATAATGTCGAAGCCCAGTGGAAATAGAGGGCAAGCGGACGAGACAAGCTTCCGTGGGTTCAAACAAAACAAACGTCGCAGCAGGAGCCGACCAGTGCAGACCGTCTTTCAGAAGATGCTGCCGTTTGGCATCGAGAGACTGCGACTTTAGGATCTTTGTCGCACCTTCGTGGCGCACCACCGTGCTGTACCTGGTTGCGACGCTGATGGCTAGAGAAAGGACGGCGCCAAGAACTAGCGCTCTACGCCAGAAAGAATTCTGAGAACGTCGTGTCCTCATTCATGCTCTCCGGGCACGGCTTCTGCAGCCTGCTCCCTGCGTCGGCCGTAAACCAGCAAGTACGCAGCAGGCACGATGAAGATGGTCAAAAGAACCGACGAAGTCAGGCCTCCAATGATCGCGCGCGCCATGGGCGTGTATTGCTCGGCGCCAGTCCCCAGTTTCAGCGCCAGGGGAATCATGCCGATGATGGTCGCCAGCGAAGTCATCAAAATCGGCCGCAGACGCACCCGGCACGCGGTAATGACCGCATCGGCCGGCGACATACCTTGCAGTTCAAGATTGTGAGCGAAGTCCACAATCAGAATGCTATTGGAGTCCGCGATGCCCACCAGCATGAGCACACCCATCAGCGACATCACATTCAGCGTGCTGTGGGTGAGCGGAAGGATGATCAGCACACCGACAAATCCCATCGGGATCGCCAACATGATCAGGAAAGGATCAATGAAAGATTTGAATTGCGCCGTGAGAATCAGGAACAGCAGCAAAAAGGAGATCAGGAATCCCAACGCGAAGCTCTTGAACGACGCCTCCATGCCTTGCACCATCCCGCGCAGATTCACTCGTACGTTGCCGGGAATCTTGGTTTTCGCCAGAATGTCGCGTATCGAACTGGTGACCCGGCCCAGATCCTCTCCGGTCGGAGTCACATAAACGTCCATGGCTCGCTGAATCTGATAGTGGTCGACCTCGGTCGGCGTCTGAACCTGTCTTACGTTCACAACATTGTTGAGCACTGTAATCGGCCTGCCCTGTCCACCGCAGGCCCACGCAGCACCGCCGGCGCCAGTCGGACCACAGCCCATTCCCCCCGCATTGGCCGGATCCCGCAAGGGAATCTGTCCGAAGTCAGCCATGTCGTGAATAGCCGGTTGACCCTTTTCGAAAAACTGCACCGTCAGGTAATAATCGTTGCCGCTCTTGCGATCGACCCAGTAATTTGGAGCAATCATGTAATTGGAATTAAGCGCGGTGATGACGTTGTCCACCACATCTTTCTGCGTAAGCCCCAACTCTCCGGCATGCACACGGTCAACATCGAGGCGCAGTGTTGGGTAATTCATGTCCTGCGGGATATAAACCTGGCCCACCCCGTGGACTTGCCGAATTTGCGTGGCCAGGTTCTGCGCGATGCCATAAATCTGGGTTAAATCCGGGCTGCTCACTTGCACGTCAATCGGCGCAGGCATGCCCGCATTCAGAATGGCATCCACCATCGAGCCACTGGAGAAGAATGTCCGAATATCCGGAAACTGTTTCGCCATCCTGCTCTGAACCTGGTCCATGTATTCGAAACTGCTCAAGCGGTGGGGTTCGTTCAACTGTACTTGGACGGTTGCGGTATAAGGACCAGCATTGCTGGTGTACAACGCGGAAAAATCCGGGACCACGCCAATGTTGGACACGATCAGCTTAAGATCCTTCGCTTCCACCGTGTGGCGAATCAAATCTTCCACCTTGGCAATGTATTGATCGGTCACTTCGATGCGGGTCCCGGTCGGAACTTTGAGGTTGATCGTGAACTGGCCCGCATCCGTCTTCGGGAACAACGCCAACCCGAGCAGTGGATAGATCGCCAAACTGACCACAAACAGACCACTCAACGCCAACACGGTCAAGCCCGGGCGCACGAGCGCACGCCTCACCCAATTCTCGTAATAATCAAGAATCTTGTTGAACATCCGGTTGAAGCGGGCATTGAACTTGTCCATCCAGGATTCGCTCACCGCCTGTTCCGGCTCAATCTCGTATTCTTTATGCTGATGCTCGGCGGCGTGCGGTACGGCCTTCAAGAACCGTGAGCAGAACAAGGGAATTACCGTCATGGCTACGACAAACGAAGCCAGCAGGGACAAGCAGAACGCCAGAGCCAACGCAGAAAACAGAAACTTGGACACGCCATAGAGGAAAATCACCGGGAAGAAATCAACCACATCCACCAGGGTCGCTGCGAGCACGGCCAGGTTCACTTCCGCGCCCCCAACTTCGGCCGCAACCATGGGCACAGCTCCCATTTCCAGATGGCGGTAAATGTTTTCCAGCGAGATCACCGAGTTATCGATCACGCGCGAAAACGCAAGAGCCATCCCGCCCAGAATCATCGTATTTATCGTGCCCCCCATCAACGCCAGCACCACAAACGCCGCCAGCGCAGATAGCGGGATGGAGAGCAGCACGGCCGACGTGGCTCGAAAGCTTCCCAGAAAAATGAGGATCATCAGGCTGGTAAGAATCAGCCCCAGAAAGCCCTCATGCAATACCGTTTTGATGGCTTCTTTCACGTACACAGACTGGTCGAACACAATGCTGGTGACCATCTGCTTGGGAATGTCGTACAGATGCTTGGTCAGCTCGCGAAGCCCGTCCACCACGGCGATGGTGTTGGTATCGCCGCCCTGCTTCATTACCGGGATGTAAACCGACTTCTGCCCATCAATACGAACGATGTTGGTTTGAATCTGATGGGAATCTTCTGCCTTGCCGACATCGTTCACTGTAACCCAAGAGTGTCCCTTAACCTTGAGCGGAAGTTTGCCCAACTGGTCCATGTTGTCGACCAGGCTGTTGGAATAAACAAAATAATCGTAAGGACCCATCTTCACGTCGCCCGCCGGCAGGATCAGGTTGGCATCGTTGACCGCTCCCACCACGTCCATCGGGCTCAACTGACGCGACAGCAATTTGTACGGATCGACATAGACCATGATCTGACGGTAGGTTCCGCCGAACACGCCGGGAATTTCCGCCCCCGGCACAACCGCGATCTGGTTGCGGATCTGAAACTGCCCGTAATCGTGAAGTTGAGTTTCATTAAGCCCTTCTCCCTTCACCGTAACCAGAGCGACCGGCAAGCTGGAGGCGTCGAATTTCAGCACGACTGGCGGCAGAGTTCCCGGTGGCAGGCGCTTCAAGTCTGCCAGAGCCAGGTTGGACAACTCGGTCACGTCCGCATCCGGGCTCGTTCCCGGCTGGAAGTACACCCGGATAATGCTCACGCCTAGAAGCGACCGGGACTCCATGTGATCGACGCCGGCAGCCAGCGTAAAGAAACGCTCCAGAGGATCGGTAATGTCGGTTTCAATGTCCTCCGGCGGCATGCCCGAATAGAAAGTTGCTACCACCACTTCCGGCAGATTGATCGGCGGAAATAAATCCACTGGCATTCGCGCGATACTGGTCACGCCAATCACCAGGAGCACCAGGCAGATCACGATGATGAAGTACGGATTGCGAATTGAAAATCCCGGCATAAACGTTATCCAATCGTGCTGTTACTGAGCATTCTGTTCCTGGTACTGCATCACGGACATGGCTTGCGGGTGAACCTTCTGACCCGGCTTCAGGCCGCTGCGGTCGCTGACCACCACCTGCTCTCCTTCGCTTAGTCCGGAAAGGACTTCCGCATCCGTGGTGGTCTGCAGACCGAGCTCCACCGTGCGTTCCTCCACTTCTCCATCACGATTCACCACAAGAACAGATGTTTTATTGCCCTGGTGACTTATAGCCTGCAAGGGCACCGTGGGAACGTTTGCTTTTTCGTCAAGCCCGACTTCGGCTTCAGCGTAGAGGCCCGGCATCATCAGGCGCTCGGGATTTGGAACATCCACCTCGGTGTGCATGGTGCGAGTGTCGGCTCGCACATCCACGGAGAAGCGCGCGACTTTGCCAGGAAAAGTCCGGTTCAGGGAAGGCACGTGAACATTCACTGGATCTCCGATGCGAATGTACCGAACGTACGACTCGGGAATAGGAATCACCAGGCGAAACAGATCGTCCTGAGACAACCGTACGATCGGCATTGCCTGCGTACTCGAACTCGTTCCCGCCTGAACCAGAGTACCCAGGTTCGCGTAGCGTTCAGTCACCACTCCGGCGAAGGGGGCGGTAATCCTCGAATAATCGAATAGAGTCTCGTCGTGGACGAGTTTCGCTCGGGCCGCTGCCAGCTGGCTCTGGGCCGCTTCTAGCGCGGCTTTTCCGGCATCCACTTGAGATGCGGCGGCGAGGTCTTTGCCTTGGGCATCGTCGACCTCCTGCTGCGCCACGATGCCAGGCTGCGTCTCGAAGACTTCGTTCAGCCGAGTGTACTGAAGGTGCAGGGCGTTGTACTGCGCATCGTAGCGTTTCAGTTCGTGATCGGCGCGACTCACTTGATCGATCGCGTTCTTGATCTCCGCCTGATCCTGTTGCAACTGCGCCTGCAACTCCGGAATCTCGAGCGTGGCCATCGTTTGGCCCGCCTTTACGTGTGCTCCGTAGTCGACGTCCAGCTTCTGCACGTAGCCGGATTCCTTCGCATAGACGTCGATCTCTTGAAAGGGCACCAATTCGGAAGACAAAGTAATTTGCCGGTTCACAGTTTTCTTCACCACACCGGTCACCCCGACCGTCACTGCCTGCTGAGCGTTTGCCTCAACCTTCTCACTGTGTCCGCTGCACGATGACAGTGCGCTCACCAGCATCACCGCGAAGCCCACGCTTATGTAACCGAATGCTTTGAACGCTCCTGCTCGCTTATCATTGTTTTTGTGAAGTTGTTTCATCAGTATCTAAACACCAGCCCTTCCTGGCATCTGGGCCAGCAATCTGTAACTAACTCAGCTCTTCAAGCACCTTTCGTAACTTTTCCACGGAAAACTCCTGGGATTGGCAAAGGCGAATCACCCTGTGCTCTGCCGCCTGCAATTTCGCCGCAGCTGCAGGAATCTCGGCAGCAATCCTTTTGGGGACAATCAAAAGACCGTGCCGATCTCCATGCAAGAGGTCGGACGGACGCACTTCCAAGCCGCCCAGGTTGACCGGCGATCCAAAGTCGAAGATATGGGCGTAGGCGTGCGAGACCGCCACATTTCCCGCAAAAAGATGCAATCCAATATCTCGTATGCGCGGCAGCTCCCGCACTGCGCCATTCGTCACGTACCCCACGCAGCCGAGTGCTCTCAAAATCGCCGCGTGCATGTCGCCAAGAAATGCTCCGACCCCCGGTGGTTCGTCCAAATCCTGCAGTACCGCGATTCGCGGTGCCGGTACTCGGAGAATGCTGTTCCACCAGTCGGTACGATCATGGTAAGAGCCTGCGATCGGCGGCTCGCCGCTGCGCAGGCGGGCCGTAGCCGCGTACCCCACCATGGGCGGAAGATCTTTGGAGAGGCACCGAACGTGAGAGTTGGCGAAGCCGGCATTCCGCAGCCTTAACTGGAAAGTCTCGATCGCGTTCGAGACCGTGCACGTGTCTAAACGCCGCAAAGCGTCGAAATCCTCGACGGGTATAGCAGGCTCAAGAGCCATGCGAATCCTTTCCACAAACTCTCAGTTTGACCCTATCCGGCTCGCGCTCAATCGCGCCACCGAAATGCCGTCAGAGCGGCCAGAAAACCGCCCAACACAACCCACAACGGGATTAAAAGCAATACAGAATTACGGGACAAAATTAAAGGTAGAAATCAGACGATGGAGGGGGCCTGTTATACAGGCTGTCGCTGAAAACGTGCTTCGGTAGTGGAGGTCCGGCAAGCGCCAGAGAGGCTTCGATCGGTGCGGGTTCGATGATACTGAAATCGGTAGCCGGCGCTACCCACCGAATCGCATCTCGATTAAGGTGTTGCCGTTTGGGTTCGACCGATCGGCGCTCAACCGTTCTTACGCTATGAGATGACGAAGCAGGGGTAACCCAAAAACGTGTCGCGAGACTGAACGTCAGCGAGCAAATGGCAATGACGATCAGGGCACGCTGCCATCTGTGTTGACCAACTCTACAATCTCTCAGCGATCGCATATTTCAGTCAGCCGTAAACCACTTCGCACGATTATACAACATGGGACACAAGGACACTGACATTACCTCGGTCACCGACTCCCCATGAGGTTGGATACCGAACCCAGAGAGTTGGTTGCACGGTTGGTTCCTGCGCTAGAACCGTTGTCAGCCATCTCCCGGCGCTGCCGCATCATCATTGCGAACCGTCGAGAAAATCTACGTGTCTGTGTGTTTCGGATGAAGCGAATTGAAGCAAGTTGCGCCCCAGGTTTCCTCTGGGTGCCGTGAAACTCTTCTGCCGCACGTCCGTTCTGTTCCTTTCACTGGTTGCTCCCCTTTGGGTGAGGGCGCAGGAATCCATAGCAATAGAGGTCATCAGCGACACTGTTTTAGTTCCAGTTAAAATCCATGATCGCGATCTTGTCGTTCGGCTCGATACCGGCAGCGAAGAATCGTCGATCGATGCTTCTGTTGCCACGGACTTAGGATTAAAGTCTGCGCTCTCCATAAGTCACCTCAACTTCAGGTCAGGCTCGCCCCGTGTGTGGCGTATGGCGGCTAATGCCCAAAAGAGTAGCCGATCGATATGCCGTATCGCGCTGCGTGACCGGAACTGAATTCAACATTGTTATTGATCAGGTAGAGGCGCGCCTCCGGGCGCACGAACACGCTGTGCCAGACATAGAATCGAATACCCCCGCCGATGTCTCCCATGAAGTGATTGCTGCTGACGTAATTGGTGCAGGAATAATAGTTGCAATTAGGGGAAGGGGTATAGAAGCGGAGGCTTTCGGCGCCGATGCCAGCCATCACTTCAGCGGTGATGGATTTCGTCAGCGGCGGGGCCCAGATCGCATTGAAATCATAAAAAATCGGGCGATAGGGCTGATATCCACCGTACTCGTTTTGAGTGGCTCTCCAGTACAACTCGCCCTCAACACCCATGTGGTGCACGAGAAGGAAATCACCGCTGAATCCCAAATATGTTCCTCCACCTATCGTGGGGAAGTAAAGACCTGAAGAGTTGGTGCTGCCAGCGGGTGCAGAAAGTCCGCTGGCCCCAAACGCGAAGTCAAACTGCTGTGCATGAGCGCTACCTGCCATCAGGCACAGGGCGAGCAGACAGGCGAGTAAACTCAGCTTTTTCATAGTGATCCTCCGAAAAATTTGGTCTAGACCTATAACTTTCCTTGGGGGAGAAGCAGGCGCAGGTGCCTTCACCCGCATGGTTTACGGGTATAAGGGGTCGTACCTTGGATGCATTTTGAGTCTGTTGACGACCGGTCAGCGCGATGCGCACCAAACCGGCAATGGCGGCCGTCGAGAAGAGCAGATAGACACGATCACGCTCCACCGCGAGTTCGACAAGCGAAACAATGAAGAACACTAGCAGCAGCACACGCTTCATGTCGTGCCTCCATCAATCCCTTTGCTGTATTGGAGCGCGCCGGTGTGGCCGAAGCCGAGTCCCCTGGGCCTTAGCCTCAAATCACGCTCGAACAGCGACTAATTGCGAAGTAGGGGCAACCCAGTTCAACAGGAAGGAGGAGGCCGGTTGTAAAGATTCTCGTCGAGAATTGAACTCGGAAGAGGCGACCCTGTAGTCGCCACGCATAAATGGAATGTCGAAGCGTGAAGCGGGGTGAAATTTGGAACCGGAGCCGCCCAGCGAATCGCGTCGCGATCCAAATGTTGACGGACTGCGTGCGGGGAATTGGATTGTGCTGTGATGCAAGAGGAAGTCTTGAGGTGAAACGTGCGTGTGACTAAGCTTCCCGTCAGCGAAAAGACGGCTAGGGCGATCAACAGATAGTAAGTGGTTGGGCGGTTACTGGATCGCGAGTTTTGCCTTTTCGCCATCCTCACAATCTCACTATAGCAGAACACCGCTCGGGCATCCGCACAACTACAAGAGATGTGTGACAGGTCAGAATGGTTTTATTCCAAACCATAATCGCAAAACTAGCCAGCGGCCAACCAAAGCTGTTAATCAATCATCAATCAATTTATAGCGAGTAGGTGTTGGTTATGCGGTATTGGCAGAACGGCGCTAATCGGCTGACAATATACTGCGCCTTCGTTTGTGCAATGTTAGTTGCTCTTCTGCTCGTACGGGTGGCTCCGCCAAGCTTTCCGCGTTTATCCTCGGTTTCCCCGACCGTCAACTGCGATCGACATCATGACCCAAGACCTTGTTTTGATCAAGGTGAACTGTACGGGCTCGTTACGATTGCAATTTTTTCTCCTGAAATTCCGGTCGTATTTTCTCCCTTGATGCCGGGAGCGGCGCCGGTTATTTCTTCTTACCCGGGCGGTAGTCACTACACTCGCCCCCCTCCGCTCGCGTAACCTCCCCAGACTCCGTTTGTGGCGTTAATCGGTATTCCGATCTGGCGAATCTATCCCGCCATGTTGGATATCCGGAACGTCGAGAACGAATGCAATGTTCGACGAATGTCTCGGAGCGCCTGAAGATGGACGGGAAAATTAAGGATGGAATTAGATAACCAAAATCGTTATATAATCATCGCTATTAATAGGGTGGGGTGTATGTCGCTTGACCGGTATTTTCCGAGCGGCAGTTTCAGGACGATCTGTATTCGCGCCGCGCTTGCCTCCATCGCACTTCTTGCGGTTCTCGCTGCGCGAAATGTACCGCCCCATTTTCCCAGCGCCTCATCTGTCCACTCTGCGGCCTGCGCCGATTCACAACATGACCAGAGACCTCGATTTGACAACAGCGGCTCGAAATGGAGCGCTCCGGTCGACAGCTTTCGACTAGTTCCTCCCGCCGCCGAATCGGCAGGCCTAGCACCGGCTCCGCGTCTATTCTCCACGCTTCAGACCAAAGGCTTCCATTTCAATCGCCCGCCTCCGATTAGCTAATCCGTCCCAGCTCAAGCATAAGTAAACCTTTTCGTTCGTCCGACACTTTGCAAGCACTGGAGGTGGCCCATGGTTGCTTCGGTGGCAGCAAGATGTGCTACTGGACAAAGAAGCTGGTTCAACGATTTGCATCCCAAGTGGATTGCACGGCTCATTCCTCTGGGTGTGGGGTTGGCCTGCTTCATGATCACTGAGCTTATGCACTATTTGTTAGTTTCGGATCTTGGACGCCGGAAGGAAAGATGGTTAGCAGAAGCTGTGTCCGCATTTTTGGTCAGCGTATTGGTGGCGAAAGTAGCTGCCGTCGTACACCGGCAATATCAGGTAATGCTGGCGCGGACGCAAGTGATCTCCGAAATGAATCATCACATTCGGAATGCCCTGATGGCGATCTCCGCCTCGGCGTATCTAAGCCAAAACCAGGAATGCATTCGGACGATTTCGGAAAGTGTTTATCGAATCGACTGGGCGCTTCGGGAGATCTTGCCTCGCATGCAACCGCTCCCGGAGGTCGAGAGATCCAGATTCATGTTCCTGGTCCCCAGATCCCCTAACGCAGCGCGAGAACGACAACTTTGATTTGAGCCTAAGTTTTGGAGAACGCAAATGAGTGGAATGAAGATTCTGTGTGTTGAGGACCAGCCCGAGTACATGGCTATGCTGACAACCATGCTCGAAGGGATTGGCTACGAAGTAATGCCTGCACGCAACCAGGGGCAGGCGATCGATCTGCTTACCAAGCAAACGATCGACGGGGTGCTCCTGGAATCTAACTTGCCGGAGACAACCGGCACTACGTTGCGCGCGCAACTAAAAGCCATACGTCCGGAGGTACCCGTCCTGCTGTTTGACGGAATCGGAAGGCAGACACCGTTCATGGTGCGCTTCTTTGACTCCTATCTGCGGAACGCGGGTCTGTTCGGAGGTGGCGCGGGGGATTGGGACGTATGAAAACAGAACAATTGTGGAGAACAAGTAAGGTGGACAGGTCAGAAATTCTAAGGTGCCGGCGCATTCTCCTAGTCCAGCGTGACGAAACGATGAGGTCTCTCGATCGATTAGGAGATGAAACACGCAGCTTGGATTCTGACTGCCCCAAGGACGTCGGGGATCTTTGCACGACGAACCTGTCTAAGGAAGCTCTGTTTCAACAAACGGACGAACGGCGACTGATGGTGCGCATGATCGACGCAGCACTGGCTCGAATTCAGCAAGGCACTTTCGGGGTGTGCGTGGCGTGCGGGGACGACATCAATCCCCGGCGGCTTGATGCGTTGCCGTGGACTCAGCACTGTCTTCGCTGCCAACAGGCTTTTGAGCAGGTAGAAAAAGCTGACCGGCGAGTTAAGTTGAGAAAAGCCGGGTAAGAGCACTCTGCGTAAACCGGATTATGAAAAGGAGTATTGCAATGACAACTCTCAATCGAACAAGGCGCGTTGCCTGGATGGTCTTAGCGCTGAGCGTGCTATTTCTGACGATAAGCTCCCAAGCATCCAGTGGTGATTTCTATCCGTCTTACACAAATGTGAAGGTGATTGCCCATTTGGCATTGTCCGGCGCATCGCCGCAACAAATGTTCCTGCAACAAGATGACAGGAAACAATACTTGTACCTGCAACAGCCTTCTGGGCAGGGTTTCGCGGTTGTCGATGTAACCAAGCCGACAAAGCCAAAGATGGTCAGTCACGTGCCGCAGGAGAAACTAACCATGTTGAGTTCCGGGCTCGCAATCGCTGACAAATCAGAAAACCCCGCCGCCGTGGGTGCTTCTCGCGCAACTGGAAGCACAGAAGGAACGCGCGGAGGTGGTAGTGTCTCGCAGTCGGTTCGCGTGCTCGATGTGAGCGATCCGGCGCATCCGCGGACAATTCAGACCTTCAGCGGAGTCACGAGTGTTTTGGCAGATGATTCACGGGGCTTGATCTATGTGGCGAACGGCGAAGGCATCTGGATCCTCTCGCACCAGCGAGTGTTGCGGAGGCATGAGTGCGGTTCGTCGGATGCGATATCGTCGGCGATTCCCAACTGCGATTAGCGACTCGCATGGGAAGTGTCGACTTGTGAACAGGTGTTCCCAGAGAGGAGATCGTTTGCGCGGAAAGAGATTTGTCGACCGAAGCTGGGGTTCTAACGGTGTAGTACCGATGCCAGGCAAGAGGGCCGCCTCGTTCGATGAGGTCGCGAAGAACATGGGGCTCTCTCCGGCACAGTACGCAAGCTCTGCGGAACTCAAAGAGTGGGCACGCACAAACAGGACGCGAAGATACGTGCCGATCGATCTCTTAATAGCGTGGGGCTTTGAAGTGGAATCGTTGTGACGTTCGATCCTGGTCAACGGAGATTCAACATGAATGACGTAAAGGTTCTTTGTGTAGAGAACCATCCCGAGTACATGGAGGCGCTCACGTACATGCTGGAGTCGGCCGGCTATGAAGTCATGCCAGCCACGACTGGCGAACAGGCTCTTGATCTAGTGAGAGATCACTCGGTTCTGGGCGTCTTGTTGGAATACGACTTGCCAGACGCTACCGGATACGCCATAAGAGCTGAGATGAAGCGGATTAAGCCTGAAGTTCCTGTTTTGTTGTTCAACGGTGTAGGCAGCCAGACGCCGTTTTTGCTTCGATTTTTTGACTCTTACCTTCGGAACTGTGAACGGCCCGAAGGAGTATTCGAAGAGTTGGAGAATTAGCGCTACGTGTTTTTACTTGGAAAACGCTGATGTGCTGGTCTGCTTCGTAGCGGCGAAATGGTAACGGGATTTACGAATGCTCGAGCTATGTTCCCAAACTCAAGATAAATGCTGCCGTGAGAATTTGCTACGGACGTCACAGACTCGGCCGCTCCGACCGGGCAACCCATAACCGCGGAAGAAACCCACATGAGGATAGCCCTGGTCCGGTTGGCTCAAACTTGATCTCAGGCGGAAGTAATGTTTATCTTCTTCGCTTGCCATAATCCGGGACTACATAGGCAGCAGCCTATTTTTGCTTGCAAGGGTCACCATCCGCAGTGAAACTCATATTCTGAAAATCAAACGTATAGCTCTTGAATTGGCGGAGAATACTCTGACCCACGTTGCCGTAGAACTTGTCAACCGACGATCCTCTCGTTTGGGTGATCACAGGAAGTTCGGTCACTACGACGCAGGCTCCGCCGATTTTTATGTTCAGCTTGCCAGCGAAGTAAGCCGGATACCTTCGCACGCCACCTGCTCCCGCTAAATCGAAATTGCCGATCCTTTGCGATGTGAAATCACGTTTGTGTTCAAGATAGTATTGCACCGTGAAAAATGATCCCGCCGCGCCGGTATCAATGGTGAATAACCTTTCCATCCCTCCTACTTCCGCAGCTACGATCGGCGTCAGTCTTTGCAGAAACAGGTTCTCCCCTCCACCAGAGCTCCCCGCTGCCTCCCCCACGCCGAGTCGACCATCCGCGAAGAACGTAATTCGCCCCAACGCTGACAGAACCGGGAACCCTATACTGCCGGGAATACGATAGTGCAGCTCTGGAACGATCAGGTCTTTGTCGCCGACCACGATGACCGCAACATTTCTTAATTTCGCGTCGCCAAGCCTGAGTTCTGGAATCACCGCAGTATGAACCGCCATCTTCCGACCGGCAATTCCTCTGGACGTCGCCACCGAGCTCGACAGCTTAAGGCCAAGCCGCTGCGCCAAGCTGAAGCTTATTGCTGACAGGTTTGCCCCCGTGTCGAGGATCAGCGATTCGTGAAACCTGCCAAACTCCGCGGATACTTCCAGAAGTCCAACCCTATTTCTTGTAATCGGCACGGTGAATGGCACCTTCACCTCGGCAGACTGCGGCGGCGCTCCTCGCAACAGACTCCACCTGGCGGCTTCCCGGCTCACTCTTTGCCGCTCCTGGTCGTCCATCGACGATCCGAAGCGTTTCACCAACTCCCCATAAGTATCCGCAGCATCTGAGTACCGGAAGGTCTTCTCATAATCGTCTGCCAACGTGCTCATCGCGATCACTGCCCGATCTTTATTGGTAACTGATAAGGACGACACCAGCGGTTCGAGCATCTTGATGGATTCGGCAACCCGGTTGCGGCGGTTTGCCATAACCCCCTCAAAAAAGGCTCGGTCCGAACCGGCCAGATTTGATTTCGACGAGAGAGCCCTGTCAAGCTCCAGATAATGCCGCTCCTGCAGAAGCTGATCCCAGTCGACGGTCCCTCCCTGCGCCGTTCCCGTGCCCTGGGAGTGCGGCGAGGAAGACCACGCAAGAACAACGAGACCGCACAACACAACACTGGCAATTGAAGAAAGGCTATATCGCAAACGACGGCCGCTTAGCGGCCTTGCTGATCTGGACGGCCTTCGCCACATGTAGAAAGGATAAACCCTATTGTTATGCCTGGAGTCAAGGGAACCTTGTGAGCAGACGTGGGTACGGTTCGAGTGCAAGGCAAAGCGCAGCGCAGCTCTGATTGCATGGGCTAGGAAATACTATAGGCGAAGGCTGCCGCCGAGCGTGAACGCGACAGCGTCACTGCTTCGTCTCGAAAAGGCCGCTGTTGCTTCCACGGCGACCCTTACCGCACTGTGGACGCGGAAACCGGCTCAATAGTTATCAGTTGCGGGCTGGAAAAATAATGGCGTTGAAAGTAGAAGGCCACGTTTACGAGTGCGATCATCACCGGCACTTCAACCAACGGCCCGATGACGGCCGCGAATGCAGCTCCAGAGTTGATGCCGAATACCGAGACTGCCACCGCGATCGCCAATTCAAAATTGTTGGAAGCGGCCGTAAATGCCAGGGTTGTCGTCTTGGAATAGTCCGCTCCAACTTTCTTGCCCATGTAAAAGGACACGAAGAACATCAGGACGAAGTAAATCAATAACGGCACGGCGATGCGCAGAACGTCCAAGGGCAGGCGAACAATGTACCCGCCTTTAAGGGAGAACATCACAACAATGGTGAACAGCAAGGCAATCAGCGTCAGCGGGCTTACACGCGGAACGAATACCCGGTTGAACCAATCGTGCCCCTTGGCACGAACCAATGCAGTGCGAGTCAAAAATCCCGCCAGAAATGGAATTCCGAGATAAATAAAGACACTCTTTGCAATCTCTGCGATGGACACATTGACGACGGTACTCCGAAGACCGAGCTTGGCGGGAAGGACAGTAATGAAGACCCAGGCGTAGAGGGAGTAGAAAAAAACCTGAAAAAGAGAATTGAAGGCGACCAGACCAGCCGCATATTCTGTATCGCCTTTGGCCAGCTCATTCCAGACGATGACCATGGCAATACAACGCGCAAGGCCAATCATGATCAGTCCAGCCATGTACTCCGGATATCCGCGTAAGAATACGATGGCGAGAACAAACATCAAAATGGGCCCTACAACCCAATTCTGCACGAGTGAAAGGACAAGAACGCGCTTGTTGCGAAAGACTTCATGCAGTTCCTCATATCGCACCTTCGTGAAAGGCGGATACATCATCAGAATGAGTCCTGCCGCAATCGGAATGGAAGTCGTACCAACGTTGAAGCGATTCAGAAAAGGTACGACTCCCGGCACAAGCCAGCCCAGCACAACGCCCGCGACCATGGCAGTGAAAATCCACACCGTCAGATAGCGGTCCAGAAAATTGAGATGACTTGTTGCTTTCATGAGTGATGCCTATATGAGGGCAAGCTCACTGGAGCGAGCCTCTTTCTATTGGGGGACGGGTGTCATCGTCTGGCCGATACTGTCGAGCTCCCTCTTCAGTGCGAGACTGTCAAGACTCTTCAATGGAAGACAGAGAAATAGACTGATTCGGCGATCCAGGACAAAAAACGCCTCGCGAAACGCTCGTTCCACTTGAGCTTCGCTTCCATGAACCGCCGCTGGGTCTGGAACGCCCCAATGGGCAGTCATCGGCTGGCCGGGCCATACTGGGCAGACCTCTCTCGCGGCGTTGTCGCAAACCGTGAAAACGAAGTCGAGCTCAGGCACGCCGGGCAGAGAGAATTCATCCCAAGCCTTGCTGCGTAGACCCTGGATTGGTAAATGCGCCAATTCCAGCTGCTTCAAAGCTTCGGTTCGAACCGTCCCCGACGGGTGACTTCCGGCGCTGTAACCGGTGAAATTGGGTCGGCCTTTGAAATTCAGGATGGCCTCTGCCATGATGGAGCGCGCGGAGTTGCCGGTGCACAGGAATAAGACGTTGTAATGTCCTGGCATATTCGTTTTCTCCTAGTTACAGCAGGTCGGCCCACAACATGCCTGCGCTCCGGCGCCTGCCGGTTTGACGGCCCGAACAAAGGCGCTGAAGAACTTGCCATCCACCTGAGGTGCAATGGCGTCCACATCAACGCCGGTCCCAGCCAGAAAGTCACGGGCATCTTCTGCGCGATAAACCCGTGTCGGCTCGATATCAATCTGCTCAAAACCCGCCGCGGAGAGTTTGCTGCGATATTCGTCATCCCCGAGAGCGCCCGCCACACAGCCAACCCACAGAAGCACGCTTTGGCGGATTTCTGGCGTGATTTCGCCTCGGGTCACAACATCGGAAACGGCGAAGCGGCCACCAGGCTTTAAAACGCGAAAGGCTTCTCGCAACACGCGATCCTTGTCGGCGGAAAGGTTGATCACACAATTCGAGATAATCACATCGACCGAATTGTCCGGCAAAGGAATATGTTCGATCTCGCCCTTCAGAAACTCAACATTCTCAGCACCGGCCTTGCGCTTGTTCTCATTGGCAAGGGCGAGCATTTCGTCCGTCATATCGAGACCGTAAGCCTTGCCGGAGGGTCCGACCCGCCTGGAGGAAAGCAGGACATCGACCCCGCCGCCTGAACCGAGATCGAGAACCACCTCTCCTGGATTCAACTTCGCCAATGCAGTTGGATTTCCACATCCGAAAGAGGCGAGCATAGCTTCCTCAGGGACTTGTCCCGCCTGGGAGGAGTCGTACAGATTGGAGGTGATCGGGTCGCAACCTAAGCCACTCGCCGCGCTGGCTCCACAGCAACTGCTTCCGCCAGTCTTCACGCGCAAGGCTGCCTGGCCATACTTTTCTTTGACTACTTCCTTGATGTCGGTGGTACTCATGATGCCTTCTCCTATTTACAAAGTTGGACGATATCTTGGGGTTTGAGGGCCTTATTCCGAGTACAGCATTCGGCGTAGAGGAATTGCAGAAGTTCCTGGAGGGCTTCCGTGTTAGCCGTGTAACGCAAAAAAGTGCTTTCGCGGCGCACGTTTACCAACTCTTCATTCTTCAGTTTGTCCAGGTGGTGCGAAAGCGTGGAATTCGGAATGTCCAGCTCTGACTGGATATCGCTTACGACCAACCCGTCCGGATGCGCGGATAGCAGCAATTGCATGATTCGAAGGCGTGGTTCGGTGCCCATGGCAGAAAGCATGTCAGCGTACTTTGCGACACGCTCTGTATTCTTTTTGCTTGAAGCAACTTGCATATTTCGATACTTGCAGAAATATAGATTCTTGTCAATCAGAATTTCGCATGAACGCTTGCCAGACACGAAGGCCTCACTGACCCATCTCGGTGATCACCAGTACCGATAATCGCGCTTTATCGAAAGCCCTTCTGTTTCTACCCTTCCAGGTCGCGTTTCAACGGTCGCTGAGCGGTTTATCCAACACTCAGCGCATTGGGAAAACCGGGTTGACAGTCACTTTTTAACTGATTGACACAGGATCTCAAAGTCAACTTTGAAATGAGTAAGCGTGCGGCCTCTGCTGCGGGAATCTTGCTGTGGGCGATTGTGGCAATCAGTTCTATCGTTCTCATCCGCTGTGGAATCATCGCCATCGGATTCTCTTCCCAAAAACCGAACCTATAACGCCTTGCAGGTCAGGCAATCAACGCTGATAATGCTCAAGGAGTCAAATGAATCGTTCATCGATGAAACACGCAATTACCATCGTTCTTGTTGGGACTGCCGCATTCGTTTGCGCCGTTCGGGCGAATGCGCAAACCCGCATGGGTGTCGCGTCCGGAGCGATGGTTCCGGTTTATCAGGCCACATCTTTGCCAAGTTCGCAGCTCATCAACCCGGAAGAATTCGTCAAGATCCTTCAGTCTTCCAAGGTTGAAACGCCACTCATGATCCAGGTCGGATCCCATGTGCTTTATCAGCAAGCACACATTCCTGGTTCGGAATACATTGGGCCGGCTTCCGGCGAGAGTGGATTGCAGTCGTTGCGCAAACGCGTGGAATCTCTGCCGCGAAACAAATTCATCGTCATTTATTGCGGGTGTTGTCCGTGGAGCCACTGTCCCAACGTCAAGCCTGCTGACGATGCGCTGCGGGCAATGGGCTTCACTAACGTGAAAGTTCTCTATATTGCGAACAACTTCGGGGTGGACTGGGTTGACAAGGGCTATCCGGTCGCCAAGGGAGATTAGAAAACCCGCTTTCTGATTGGGGTCGGCGTATTGAAGAAACGGATTCCCAGCGCCTTGGCATTGATCGTGGTCGCAGCGGGGCTTTACTTCGTGACTCGGCATCATGCTGTGACTGGCGGCATGAATGGCGCAGCCATTGAACATCCCCTGGCCCCCGATTTCTCCCTTCCCGAACTAACGGGACAGAGACTCAAATTATCGTCCTATCGAGGCAAGGTCGTTCTTTTGGATTTCTGGGCAACCTGGTGCGATCCATGCCGTGACGAGATTCCACATTTCGTCGAACTGCAAAACAAGTACGGGGACCACGGCGTGCAGATCATTGGCGTTTCCATGGACGACGGACCGGCACCTGTGCGCGATTTCTACCAGCGCTTCAAAATGAACTACCCGGTTGTGATGGGCAATGCAAAAACAGGTGAACTCTATGGCGGAGTTCTGGGATTGCCGATCGCATTCCTGATCGGACGGGACGGCCGGATCATCGCCAAACATATTGGCGCAACCGACATCTCAGTCTTTGAAAAGGAGATTGCGAGTCTGTTGCGGAACGGAGTCGGCCCTGGTTAAGCCGGCTCGTGGCTGTCGAACTTCCTGCATGGTATCTTCCGCGTTCTCCCGATAGTGCGGCATGACACGCGAACTGTTTCCCACAGAACTGCCCGGCCCACACTAGATCCACACGTAGAACTGTAAAGGCCACCGGCGAGGTAAGGTCGTGGCACGAACGGAGTAAGGGGACACTGAGGCAGGTGGCTTAAGGGCCAGAGATGCGCGGAGGCGTCTGTGCCATTTCAAGCCAGATCCTCTCCGGCCCCGTTCCATTGTCACATCACATCACGACTCACTCAAAAGGGCCACTGGCAGAAGTCGCAGGAACGGCGGAAATATGTGGCAGTGTAGTGAAAAAAAGCCGGACGCTGTGGAATCGTCCGGCCCGAAAAGTTTGGGGAATAGGTGGGTGGGCCGGTCGTAAGGATCCGAATGTCGGGGCGAATAAAGAATGATCTGCCGCTGACGCTAACCCATGACCGACCATGAACCGTGCGCTGATAACTGTAACGTGCACATCGGGCGCGGGCAATACAGTGGATGCTGTAGGCACGTTTCGTGACAAGTCCGTCGTCATACAGTAAGTAAGGTATGGAACGGACACTCGGGTTCAGGTAATTGAACCGTACCGGTGCCTTGTGGCATTCGATGTAACGCTTGAACGGCGAATACGCGAGTTGTGTGCCAAGGCTGTCAAATCGCAAGACACGGACGAGTTGCAGCCCATTCTGGCCGAGCTGAGGCATGCGGTGCGCGAACACCTCGAACAGCCCCGGGACATCGTTGCTGAGCACCCGTTCTCTACTTGAATCCCGCCATTGACCTCGCCAGGACGAACGAAAAAAGGGAAACTATGCTGCTTTCCCTGGAAGCCTCCAATAAGTTCGCAAGCCTCCCATGTCTGGACGGACATGCCTCTCAAACACGATCCCAAGCTTCGCAGCCGCCCGCTTCATCACCTTTGGGCCGATACCGTTGATGCGGCCACTGGACAGTAGGTCCTCCTGTGGTTCGATCATCCCTGGAGCAGCAGTAAGCTCGCAGAGCAGCAACTCGACCGCCTCTTCAAGATGTTTAGCACACAGGACTGATCTCATTGGAATCACCGCGAACGTGGGTCAATAGACACAGATCGAGTGCGGACAACATAGCGTCTGTAAATGCAGGGACGACACAAAATTAGCGCACACGTCGGGCGAGGGCAATACAGTGACTACTGTAGGCACGATTCGTGACACGCCAACAGGATGAATGAAAAGAGGGCGGCGGCGGCCAGCATCTGACCGCCCGCGTCTTCGCAGGGCGTCTCCCTGGGGGAACGGAGATTTGCGCTCGTCAGACCGCACCGGCCACACTGTTTTCAAGCAGTACGAACCTCTTGTGATGGGTTGTCTCTGGCGGATCGTTGAGGTGGCAGCGAGCTTAACGTGCCTTCTTTATCCGTTGCGGCGGCCCGGCTACAAAGCCAGTACAGAAATACCACCGTTACCATCCCAACTGTAAACCATCCCAAAAGAAACAATCGTAGGAGATACATAGCATCACCTCGCGCAAAGCGCCCGAAGCGACTTGGGGCAATAGCATTATAGCGGATGCGATATAACAGGAATGTTAGCTTTTTGACCTGTCCGTTTTACTATTGGCAATCTGGTTTGCTTCACTCGACGGATTCTGAGAGGGCCGGAGCATACCGCGTTTCAATCTCATTTCGCATCCGCTGCACGTAACAGTCTTCGTGGATAGCTTTTCCGTACTCCTCGGTCTTGGCCGTTCGAAGATCTACCGGATCGCCGCACAGGCAGCAAAGGAATAATTGGGATTCCGGAAATGTCCTTGCAGCCTCCATTACTGATAACGCAAATGCCACAGTCGGCCTCCTTATGCTAGAAACACCGACGCCCTCAAATTGACGCGATCAAAATTCAGGTCTAGGACAGGTGACTTCAGCACGAATCTGGCCAAACCAACCTTATATAATCCAGCGGTGTCCTGGGTCTTCTGGGCCTGATGCCCTATGTAAGGATTACCAGCTTGGCCCGGATTTCCTACAGTATCGGCTGTATGAAGGAATCGGCAGTTTGAATTCCGCAACTCCTAGCGCGTCGTCTCGACCCTTGTGGAACTGCCCCCATCGCACGCCTTGAGGATCACATCGAGAGGATACTTGGAAAAACCGGGGATTGCCTCACGGCGGCGGCCGTTGTGGCTCCAGCTCAGGTGTTTCGGACATTTACAGCGGCGATGGTTGGGGTCGTCTCCATGTGGACAATCAGTAGAGTGACGAGTCCAGACACTGACGTTCATGCTCGTAGCTTAACGGATTGGTATCACAAGAACAGCACAAAACTTATGCTTTCGCTGTAAGTTGTTGATTGTAAGGTCGCAAGATTTGGTGGAGGCGGCGGGAGTCGAACCCGCGTCCGAAAATGTTACTGGTCAAGAGACTACATGCTTATTCACGTTCATGCCCCGGGCATTAGGCGTTTCCACCCTACCCAAGACGTTCGCGGTTGCCGCTCAGAACGGACAAGAAACGCCAGCCGCTAGCCTGAAGTCTTAGCCTCCCTGCCCAGACGTAGCAGAGAAGAGCAGCCCTCTGTGTGACGCTCGCTCACCGCCCAAGGGCAAAGCGGTGGAAAGCGGCTGCCTAATTAATTAGGCTGCGTATGCCATTGGTTGATTGGCAATTATCATTTTGCCCACGATTACGGGTGTGTGCACCCCGGCATGCCTCTTGGCCGCAAGCATCTCCGTCGAAGCCGTGACGCCCCCACTGGTGGGATTGGCCATGCAAAGACCTACTTCCAATCTAGGGGGAAAAGGAGATGAAGTCAAACCGCCGAGCGGACCAAGAGTTACGCCCGTTCGGTTCCCCTCGTTCGGGCCGCAGGGTCGGGATATCGGATGAAAACTGCGGGCCGTGAGTCTAAATGGCTAGCGAGTTGCCTTTATAGACTGGAAGGCGTTTACAACTCTCTGTAATTAGCCGGATTTGCTCGGCAGTCAGGTTGAGGAATTCAAAACCATAGACCCTGCCAGTGCTACGTCGCACCACTGCCTGCGCTTTACCGCCAGCAATCGGCTCCAATTCCACGGTGTCATCTACCTTCAGGGAATCGGAAGTAATGGCCGAGAGGCCGCTCTCGCTGATCTCGATGCTGATACCTCGTTTCACTACCCCATCGGCCGAGCGAATAATTATGGGGACGCTGGAGCGATATCGCCGGTGCCGTCTCCGGTCGGACGAGGTCTCTGACACCTCGTGGAGTTCAACGTCAGTTCTCATGGGTTGGCTTCTGTTCCTTTCTTAACATCGGCGGGACCCGAGTTTTCTTTAGCTACGCCTGGCCTTGTTTTTTGCATCCTCCCGCCCTCGCCTACATCTGACTTAGAGCACCGGCCTATAGAATAGAGGGCGTTGACCTAACATGAATTTCATCGTCCAACGCTGTCAGGAGAACTGCCCGTGAAGTCGGAGTGTTTGCCTTTCAGCCAGATTCCCCACACGACACGGCTTTTCGCCGACTTTCTTTCCAATTACTCCAAAGTTCAGCAGTTCTATCCGCGGTCCGCATATTTCAACCAATGGTTCAAGGACGAGGCGTCGAATCTGTCGTATGTGGCCGAAAGGCGTGAGCTTGTTGCTGCGATTCTCGACCGACAAAATCGATCGTGGAAGGCATCCGCGAAGGCTCTGGAAAATGTTGCTCGACTTCGAGCGGGCGCATCGGCGGTGGTTACTGGACAGCAAGTGGGACTCTTCGGCGGTCCATCATTCACGATTTTCAAAGCGCTGACTGTACTCAAACTCGCCGACCAGGCGACTCGATCTGGCGTCGATTGCGTGCCAGTCTTCTGGCTGGCCACCGAGGACCATGATCTTGCCGAAGTGAATCAGGTCTCGATTCCTGGACCTGATGGTTCTTTGCAGAGGCTGACGGCGCCGGCCGAGGGCTTGTCGAATGCGCCAGTGGGGACGATACGCTTCGGCGCGGAGATTCAGGCTGTGGTGGAAGCTGCCACTGGGTTGTTAGGGCCTGGCGAGACTTCCGATTTCCTTCGGGAGGCATACCGCCCGGGAGAGACCTTTGGCAATGCCTTTGCGCGCTTGCTCGCACAGCTATTTTCAGATTGGGGCGTGATCCTTCTGGATGCAGCCGACCCCGAATTTCACCAGATCGCGGAACCTGTCTACCGCGCGGCAATCGAGCGCGCCGCCGAACTGGATGAAGCCCTTTTGAGTCGAGGAAAAGTCCTGGAATCGGCCGGTTACCATCAGCAGGTTAAGGTGACGCCTTCGTCGACGTTGCTGTTCACAGTTCGAAATGGCGCGCGAGTTCCGGTGCATCGTCGGGTAAACGGAGAAGGAAGCGCTGAATTTCTCATCGAGGAAGAACGCATTTCGAAAGCGGATCTGCTAAGCCGCGTCGCATCGTCGCCGGGGAACTTCAGTGGCAATGCACTGCTTCGGCCCGTCGTTCAGGATTACTTGCTGCCGACTCTTGCCTACACGGGAGGATCTGCCGAAGTAGCTTACTTCGCCCAGGTGGCTGTCGTCTACGAAATGCTCCTGGGTAGAGTCACTCCGATCGTTCCGCGTTTCTCCGCGACTATCATCGAGCCAAAACCGAAAACATTCCTTGAGCGCTACGGGCTCCGTTTACCCGATCTTTTCCAGGGTCCAGAAAATCTGCGTGAACAGATGGCTTCCCGCTCTTTGCCCAAGGAGCTGCAATCTGCGTTTGATCAGGCCGAAGCTTCGCTGGAAAAGTCTCTGGCCGCCATTCGCGAGGGTTTGGCCCGGTTGGATTCAACCTTGGTCGATTCGGCTATCAATGCGGCGTCCAAGATGCAACATCAGCTCAGCCAACTGCGCTCGAAAGCTGCCCGCGCCGAACTCCTCCAGACAGAAGTTCTCACCCGGAAGGCCGATGTGCTCAGCAATTTGTTGTATCCCGGCAAGGCTTTGCAGGAACGCGAGATCACGGGGGTGTATTTCGTAGCGCGTTACGGGAGAGAATTCTTGCGGGATGTGTACGAAACCATCCACCCGGACTGCGTGGATCACCAGATAATCTCTCTGTAGGCGCGAGCGTTCGGTGTGGAGAAAACCGTCTACAGCTTCTGTTCTAACTCTGCCAGCGATTCCACCCGCGGCAGTCCAGATTCACGATAGGCTCCAGATACATCGAACAAGATGGCCTGCATTCCCGCCCGGGTCGCACCCAGATAATCGACAGAATACATATCCCCAACGTAGACACTCTGCTCCGGGGCGACCTCCATACCGCGGAGTGCACACTCAAAAATTGCCGGATGAGGCTTCTCGTATCCGACTAAGCCCGAGTCGGTAATCGCGGCGAAACAATCGGCTATTCCGCAGCGAGTCAGGACATCGCCGATCTTGCCGTCGGCATTCGAGATCACTGCAAGCGGGTAGCGGCGTCGCAGCCGCAACAGAGTCTCTCGCGTGCCCGGACGGATGTCGCGCCAGTTCGCGGAAATACGCGTGGCATCGACCAGAGCATCGCGCAAAGCATCATCATGAACAGCAAGCTCCTCGAGCAGGTGGGAATAGAAAAGATACCAGAAACTGCGGTCCGACCGGCCATCGTGCTTTATTATCTCGTCGAACTCTTTCTTCGTTTTTCGCTCGATGGCATGCCATTGTTCGAGACTCGGAGTCAGCTTTTGCTGGTGTAAGGGAGCCAGGATATGCGATCGGTCAGGGAAGAGAAGAGTGTTGCCAACATCGAAGAAGATTGCTTTTAGCGGAGCAGGCATCGGAAAAGGCTGGCCTACTCCGATTCTTCATCGCGCTTCTTGCCATACCGCAACGCCAGGCCAACCCCAATGGTCATGAATCCGATGGGCGGAATAAGCAGGACAACAACTCCTCGCGTGATCGCGCGCTGGCCTTCCTGGTTGAGGGCGCGCGCGGTACTGTAGCACATGGCGCAACTCTGGGCAAAAGCGGGAGCCGCCCACAGTGCAATCAACAACGCGCAGATGGTCAGGCGGACCTTCATCGGACTCCCAGGTGCACGATTCGAAAAGCGTCGGGAAAGAAAATACACATCAGGCACAGACAAGCCGTCACGGCCGTCATCATCACCCACTTCATAGCGGCGACCTCATACTTCAGGTGCATGAAGTATCCGATAATCAGGGCCGACTTGATGATGGAGAGAATCATGAGGGCTTCCAGCATCTGCAGCGGCTCAAAGACCCGCTTGTAGGCGAGAACCACTTCGACGGCGGTGAGCAGCAGCAGTGCTCCCCATACCCAGAAATACTGTCCTTTGCCCTCATCGTGCGTTGCGGCGGCAGTGTGCATTCAGTCTCTCCCGTTCGACTTCCGATATTTCCGATCGTACTCGCCAGATCCTTCGGGGCTTGCGCCCCTCAGGATGACGTCAACTGGGTTAACACGACATCACACTCTCGTGGACATCAAATACACCAGCGGGAAAATGAACATCCAGACCAAGTCTACGAAGTGCCAGTACAGTCCCGCGATTTCGACATCATGCGCGTCGTAAACTTTAGGCTTCAGAATCAGGATCACGGCTGCGACGATGAATCCCGCGAGCAGTGCGTGGACCCCGTAGTGGAACACACTGTTCGCCGGAATCAGCCACCACGCCACTGCCCAGACGGCCAACAGGATCGGCAGAAATGCTTTGCGCAGGGAAACCACTCCCAAATAAATGACTCCGATGGTCACGTGCAGCATGTGCATGCCCGTCAGGGTGAAGAACGTCCCGCCGAACTGGGGCACGTTTGCCGCCCAGGGATTCTTGAATGGCGTCATGCCTTCATCAATCAGGTGGGTCCACTCCAGCCCGTGAAGCACGATGAACGCGATGCCAAAGAACATGGTGAAGAGAATCCAGTTGCGGGTCCAGTTGCGATCGCCGCGCCTCGCCGCCAGCACCGCCAAAACCATGGTCAGCGAACTGGAGAGCAGGCATCCAGTCATAATCGTCGCGTTGGTGATGCTCTCCTTGCCAAAGGGCGTAGGCCAGTCGGGATTTGAAATGCGTCCGTAGCTGTAGGCGAAAAGCAACGCTCCGAACGTTAGAGTGTCGGAGAGCAGGAACAGCCACATCCCGATCTTTTTCGAGTAGGTGCCAAACAAAGACGGCTCGTAGACGTCGGCCATCCCGTGTTGCACCGCGACTTCGGACATGTTTGATGTCTCCTTATGTTCGTGTAGTGCGGGCACCCTCGCCCGCGTCTCCCTCTAGCGCACAAACCACAACAACCCGAAAATGTAGAGCCACAGCAAAAACATGAAATGCCAATACCAGGCAGTTACATCCACCACGACCCGACGCGCCTCTACCGGCGTGTGCAGCAGCGAGACCACGGCCGCATAGAGTAACACTAAGATGCCTCCGGCGAGGTGAACAGCGTGGGTTGCCGTCAGAAGATAAACGAACGAACTACTCGCGCTGGTGGCCAGATAAAAGCCGCGATCCGCGAGCTCTCGCCAAGCCATCCACTGCCCAACCAGAAAGCCGCCTCCAAGCACCACAGTGATCCCGAGCCAGGGAAAACCTTTGCCTTCTCCGAGAGAGACGCCTGGGATGGAACGAATCGGCGCGAGAGCCGCTTGGCGAGTAATCTGCCGCCGCGCCAATTCCGCCGCAATACTGCTCACCAGCAATAGGGCCGTGTTTACCAGCAGAAGCGTGATCGGAAGATCTACGGGAATCCAATCACGAACATAAGTATTGGTGCGTTCATCGAGAGTGGGCAAGCCGCGGCGCACGACGTACGCGCTGGTCAGGGACACGAAGATCATGGTGACCGAGGTCAGCCCGATTGCCAGTCCCAGCCGGAGCCGGCGCAACCGCGCTCCGTAATCCGGCGAACCATCGCCCCGGCCGTCACCGCCACCGCCGTACGCGGGCGGACGTACGCCTCCGCCGCCTTGGCCTGTCTTCGGTACGTCAATCGTAACTGGAGAACTCAAAGTCGCCATTCTAATGAGATGCCACTGTAGCCGGATCCGTCTGCATCACATAATCCCGCGGCGCGCCTGGCACGCTGTATTCATACGGCCCGTGATTCACGACCGGAGTTTGTCCTCCAAAGTTATCGTGAGGCGGAGGCGTAGCCGTGGTCCACTCCAGGGTCGTTGCCTCCCATGGATTATCGGTTGCCTTCGGACCTTTGAACATGCTCCAGAACAAATTGAGCACAAAGATGAGTTGGGCCGCCACGGTAATGATCGCTGCGTAGGTCATGAAAGTGTTCAGCGGGATCAGGTGTTGCAGATAGGCAAGCTCAGTGAACTGAGAGTAGCGCCGCGGCTGGCCAGCCATCCCCAGATAATGCATTGGCATGAAAATACAATAGGTGCCGATAAGCGTAATGACGAAGTGAACCCGTCCCCAGGTTTCATTCATCATGCGGCCAAACATCTTGGGGAACCAGTAATAGGTCCCGGCAAACATACCAAAGATCGCAGCCACACCCATAATGAGATGGAAGTGGCCGACCACGAAGGCGGTGTCATGCAACGGAATATCGAGCACCGGCTGCGCCAGGAATGGTCCGCTCAACCCGCCGGAGACAAAGAGAGAAACGAACCCGATTGCATAGAGCATCGGCGTCTGGAAGCGCACGCGTCCGCCGTGAATAGTTCCCAGCCAGTTGAAGGTCTTGATGGCCGACGGAACTCCGATAGCCATAGTCATGAGCGAGAACGCAAAGGCCGTGTACGGGCTCATGCCGCTCATGAACATATGGTGGCCCCACACCATGAATCCCAAAAAGCCGATGGCCATAATGGCATACACCATCGCCTTGTATCCGAAGATCGGTTTGCGCGAGAAGGTTGAAAGCAACTGCGAAGCCACGCCCATTCCCGGCAGAATCGCGATGTACACTTCGGGATGTCCGAAGAACCAGAACAGATGCTGCCACAGTAGCGGCGAACCGCCCTTGTGGCCCATGATCTGACCGTTCACGACGACCAGCGGAACATAGAAGCTGGTGCCCAGATTGCGATCGAGCAGCAGGAGAATGCCTGCGGAGAGCAAAACACCGAACGCCAGCAGCCCTAAAATCGCTGTAACAAACCATGCCCAAACCGTGAGCGGCAGACGCATCATGGTCATGCCCTTGGCTCGCAGATCAAGAGTAGTGGTGATGAAGTTCAGGGCACCCATCAGGGAGGCAATACAGAAAATCGCGATGCTGGTAATCCACAAATCCGCGCCCAGTTGTTCGCCAGGTCCGGAATTGGTGAGGGCACTCAACGGCGCGTAACCAGTCCAGCCATGCAGCGGAGCTCCTCCCGTCACAAAGAACGCCGCCAGTATCACCACGAAAGCTACGAAAGTAGTCCAGAACGAAAGCATGTTCAAGACCGGAAACGCCATATCCGGTGCGCCGATCTGGATGGGCAAAAAGTAGTTCCCGAATCCGCCCTGCGGCGCCGTCGTCAACACGAAGAACACCATAATCGTGCCGTGCATCGTCAGCAGACTCAGGTAGGTTTCAGGCTTGATCTCGCCAACCAGCGGCAAAACCGCCGTCGGCCAGATCATGTGAACGCGCATGAGAATCGACAGGAACATGCCGACAAATACCGCTACCAGCGCCAGAAAGTAGTACTGAAGCCCGATGACTTTGTGGTCCAGGCTGAAAATATATTTGCGGATAAAGCCCTGAGGAGCGTGCGCGTGGATTGTTGCCGAAGTCGCCATTACTGTTTCTCCGCCTCCTTAGTTGCCAACCACTTATCAAAATCTTCCTGGCTCACAACCTTCAGCATACCGTGCATCTTGTAATGACCGAGTCCGCAAAGCTCGGCGCAGGCAATCTCGTAATCGCCAACCTCTGTCGGCGTGAAATGCATATGGATAACAAGTCCTGGAACTGCATCCTGTTTGAACCGCATTTGAGGAACGAAAAAGCTGTGAATGACGTCGACTGCGCGCAAGGTGAGATTCACCTGCCGGTTCACCGGAAGATACATGGTGCCGGTGACAACGTCATCCTTTGCCGCCGGATCAGTCGTATCCAGGCCAAGCGCCGCCTCGTTTCCAGCCGATGGATCCATAAGCTTAGGATCAGTCCGGCCAAATTTTCCATCAGCGCCCGGATAGCGGAAGTACCAGGCAAACTGCATACCGGTCACTTCCACCGGAACCGAGTCGGCGTCCGCTGGTGCGAAACGCTCCGACGCCCAAATAGGACTGCCCATTAAGTTCAGCCCTATAAATAGGATGGCGGTCAACGCCGTCCAAACCACTTCCATCCTTGTATTGCCGTGAGAATATGTGACTTTACTCGCGCTTCCACGATCGCGGTACTGCCACACGAAAAGCCCGAGAGCGCCTTGGGCGGCCACGAAAACGATCCCCATCAGCACATACGTCAGCGCAAACTGGTGGTCGATCCAGGGCGTCGACGTTGAGGCGCCGTGCGGAAGCCACCAGGTTTGTGCAACGAAAAAGTAAGTGCTGACAAAGGTGATCAACCAGATAATCGCAAGAAGAGCGAGGCCCATCTACAAGACCTCCAAGGGTCGGGGTTTGTGCATTGTCATATCGCGTCAAAAAAACACAAAGCTGCGGTCGGCCCCGAAGTTTATCACAGCCGTGTGTGATGCGCACAAGCACTTGTTGTGGAAGGAACCGATTCGGGAACCTAGCGGTTGATTACGCTGAACTCCCCTTGATCGTTTGTTTCTGATTGGTTTCCTTTGTGTACCTCTGTGTCCTTCGTGGTTTAATGCTTTTGACGGTATGCGGAAGAAATCCACAGGCCAAGGCCACGACACTCCCTACATCCGGCTGCAGAAGAACTATTGCTTTGCCTGCGGCAAGAACAATCCCGAAGGCATGCGACTCAAGTTCACTTACGACGAAGAGCGCGATTGCTTTGTCTGCCGCTTCCGCCTCGGCAAACGCTACACCGGACCGCCCGGCCACGCCCACGGCGGCATTATTGCAACTATCCTCGATGAGGCCATGGGCAAAGTAAACAAGTTGCGCCACGTGATCGCATTGACCTCACAGATCACCGTAAACTACCTGAAGCCCGTGCCGCTCAACAAACCCCTGCTGGTCGAATCCCGCGAACTGCGTGTCCACGGCCGACAGCACATCAACATGGCGGAGATTCTTAATCCCAAAGGAGAGGTGCTGGCTCGCGGTCGCGGTTTGTTTATCGCAATCGATCCCCACAAAATGTTCGCCAAGTTCGTGGATGGATAGACATCACGAAGCAGGAAGAACCCGTTTAATCGGTGAAATTGCGGTGTTACGCCAACTATGGCCAAACTTCCAATAAAATGGTGTGCGGGACTACTTGCACATGACCGAAGCCACAGGCTCGCCAACATTTGAAGAGATTGTGAAGTGGGCCTATGCCACACTCCCGCAAAAGATCAAGGAGCTACCAGATTTCCCCGGCATACAAATAGCAGAGGAACCTCCTGTCGATGTACTCAAGAAGGTTCGGGAAAAGAGGAACTGGCCGGTGGGAAGAGAGATGCTTGGCTTGTATAGTGGCATCCATAGGACCGAACTGCGACATTTCCTACAGAGAATCGCGCCTGACCTAATTTTCGTTTTTCGCGGTCCAATTCTGCGATGTTCAAAAGGCGATTTACGAGCTGAAGTGAAACAGGTGGTTTGGCATGAAGTTGCGCACTGGCTTGGCCACGATGAAGAAGAGGTTAAGGAATTGGGCCTTTCACTTGGGGTTGCAGGCGCGGCACAGGGGATGCCCGAAAGCGAAGTGCCAATAACAGTTTCACAATTGCGTCAAGATGATGAAACAGAACAGGAAGTAAACGAACAAGTCCGACGCACAAACTGCTACTCCACTAATGTCACCTGTCGCGAAGTCGACAAACCAGCGAGCTATGCTGGAGCAAACGTGTTCGATCCCATTATTTTACATGCGAGAACCTGCAAATGTAATTCCTGCGGGTCCGAATGGGACGACGAGGACAGTGGATAATCACTTAGCTGTAACCAGCCATAGCGTTCAAAACCCACCCGCTGAATGCGAATTTCAAGATGCAACTTTGAGTTTTTCCAATGCTCTAGCCAACTGCTCGACTCCCCGCCGAAGTTCGCGCGCGTCCACTGCCGCAAACCCCAGCACGATCCCGTCACGTCGCGCACGGCCATAAGCATACCGGCTCAAAGGAACCACTTCGACATCGTACTTCGCCGCAGCCCCCGCCGCACGCTCGGCGAGGATTCCGCCCTGCAGCCAACCCACCGTCCGCAGCCCCGCCTCTACCGCCGGAATTTCCAGCAGTCCCCCAAGCCGCTCCCGAGCAGATTCCACCAGCACCGACAAGCGCTCGGCATACAACTCCCGCATCCGCCGCACGTGTCGCGCAAAGTGACCTTCGCTAATGAAGTCACACAGAATTGCCTGATCGATCAGCGGCGGATGATGCGTGCTCACCGACTCCGCCGCGGCAAAAATATCCACCATGTCCGCAGGAACCACCAGATAAGCAAGCCGCAGAGCAGGGAAGAGAACGTCCGTGAAACTGCCGGCGAAGATCACAACCGCAGCCCGATCCAAACCCTGCAGCGCCGGGATGGGCCGCCCGGAATAACGATATTCGCTGTCGTAGTCATCTTCAAAGATGATCGTCCGCGACCGCCTCGCCCATTCGAGCAGCGACAACCTGCGGCGCAAGCTCATGGTTACGCCCAGAGGGAACTGATGCGCGGGAGTCACATAAACTAACCGTGGACGCTGCTGCGGCCACCGTCTTCGACCGGCGTCAAGATTCAAGCCTTCGGAATCGACTGGCACCGGACAAATTTTCGCTCCCACCGCGCGGAAGACGACCGCAGCACCGGGATATCCCGGTTCCTCCATCCACACCGGATCGCCCGGATCCAACAGCAAGTGCGCCGTCCGATCAAGCGCCTGTTGCACACCCGAGATGATCAGTACCTGATCCGCCGTGCATTTCACGCCCCGAGACGTATTTAGATATTCCGCCACGGCTTCGCGAAGCGGACGATATCCCAGTGCTTCACCACCAGCGAGCAATCGAGCCGACACTCGCCGCAGACGTCGCGCTGCCACTTGAGCCCAAAGGTTCGTTGGAAAAGCGTCGAGCGCAGGTTGGCTCGCGCGAAATGCCCTTGCGGGACGAGCCTCGGCTCGGGGCAAGGGTCGCAGCCTTCGTGCATAGGCGGAAAGCGGAATGCCGCGCCTGCGGGTTCCCACGGTTGATTTCGTGCGCGGTGCCTGCAATAGCTCGTCGGGAAGAATCTCGCTGACGTAGGTTCCCGAACCCACCTTGCCTTCGACATAACCCTCGGACCTCAACTGCTCGAAAGCGGTGACAATCGTCGGACGAGAAATTCCGTATTGTTCGGCCAAATCCCGCGTGGCCGGGAGACGAGCGCCCGGGCGCAATCGTCCGGCAAGAATCTCCGAGCGCAGTTCTTCATAGAGCCAGCGATACAAAGCCATTCGCGGCTTCGGGCCCTTCAGGTTCAGCGGTAGCGTGCTCGACTTCTTCGCCATGTGACACCCAAGTGAACCCTTTCCCGTTTGTCATTCCGAGCGAAGCGAGGAATCTGCTGTTCTTTCCGCGCGCAGAAATGCAGATCCATCGCTCCGCTCGGGATGACAAGCGTTTCAAAAGTGGTATGTAAAGAATATACGAAAATGGACATTCCAAGCTAACCAATAAGTCAGTATCTTAGATGCATTAGCTCATGAAAAGAGGACTTATGTCGAGCAACAACGGAAGATCCACCAGCCTGCGCCTGAAGACAGGCCTCGCCGAAATGTTAAAAGGCGGCGTCATTATGGACGTCACCAACGCCGAGCAAGCGGTGATTGCCGAGAAGGCCGGCGCCGTCGCAGTCATGGCTCTCGAGCGCGTCCCCGCGCAAATCCGCGCCGAAGGCGGCGTAGCGCGCATGGCTTCGCCGAAGAAGATTCGCGAGATCATGGCCGCAGTCTCAATCCCGGTAATGGCCAAGTGTCGCATCGGACATTTCGCGGAAGCCCAAATTCTCCAGGAACTCGGCGTCGACTACATCGACGAGTCCGAAGTCCTCACGCCCGCCGACGAAGCCCACCACGTCGACAAGCACGCCTTCACGGTTCCATTCGTCTGTGGCGCCCGCAACCTCGGAGAAGCCCTGCGCCGCATCGCCGAGGGCGCAGCCATGATTCGCACCAAGGGCGAGGCCGGTACCGGCGACGTAGTCCACGCCGTGAAACACATGCGCCAGATCGTGCAAGAAATAAAGATCCTGACCGTGCTCAGCGAAGAAGAACTCTACGCCAAAGCCAAAGAACATCAGGCGCCGTATGAATTAGTGAGAATGGTCGCGAAAGAAGGGAAGTTGCCGGTGCCGAATTTCTCCGCCGGAGGCATCGCCACCCCCGCCGACGCCTCGCTGGTCATGCAACTAGGCGCCGAATCCGTATTCGTAGGCAGCGGCATCTTCATGCAAGATTCCACCACCTTCGCCAATCCGGAGGAGGCAACGAAGCGCGCCAAGGCAATCGTGCAAGCCGCAACGCACTACAACGACCCTAAAGTGTTACTTGAAGTCAGCGAAGATCTCGTGGGCGCAATGAAAGGGCTAGCAGTAGGCGCGCTGGATGAAGCCCACATGCTGCAAACGAGGGGATGGTAGATCGAACTATTAGATCACGAAGGACACGAAACTTCCCCTAATGAAGTAGCCCTTAGTTTTCCTTTGTGAACCTTCGTGTCCTTTGTGGTTAACGGTTTTTTATGAAGATCGGAGTGTTGGCTCTCCAGGGCGATTTTGACGCCCACCGCCGCCGGCTTGAGGCTCTGGGCGCTGAAGTTGTGCTGGTCAAGAAGCCCGAACAACTCGACGACATCGACGGCCTAGTGATTCCCGGCGGAGAATCAGGCACGTTTCTCAAACTCCTGGGGGAAGCGGGATTCGAAAAGCTAAAGCAGTTCGTTCGAGTAAAGCCAACATTCGGGACGTGCGCAGGCGCAATCCTGCTGGCCAATGAAGTCGAAAACCCAAAGCAGTCTGGACTAGGAGCGCTCGACATCCGCATCCGCCGCAACGCCTATGGCCGCCAAATCGACAGTTCGATCCGCGAAGGCTGGCTGGGCAACGAGCCGCTCGAAATGGTCTTCATCCGCGCCCCCAAAATAGAGCGCATCGGCCCCGGCGTTGAAGTACTCGCTACAGAAGGCGACGATCCCGTGGCAGTCCGACAGGGAAGAGTCATGGCAGCAACCTTCCACCCCGAGCTGAGCGACGACACCCGTGTACATCAGGCATTCCTTGATCTGATCCAGCATTGACAAGCTTCCCGTGAGTGTAGAGCGGACACTCCTGTCCGCCACCCTGGACTCACGTCGTTGCCCGTGCATGCTTTCGGTTTCGAAATTATCAAAAGTTTCCACTTGACAATCTAATCGCGTAACCGTACAGTTACACATTATGCGGAACCGTTCGGTTACATATTCCACGGAAGCGACTTTTCAAGTATTGGCGGATCCGACCAGACGAGCCGTGCTTGATCTTCTCAGGAGCGGAACTCAGCCGGCGGGACAAATTGCCAAGGCTTTTCCAGTTTCACGTCCGGCCATCTCCAAACATTTGCGCTTGCTTCGCCGCGCTCATCTGGTGCAGGAACGCCGGGAAGGTCGCCATCGTCTTTACCAACTCAACCCTGAACCGCTAAAAGCTGTGGATTCCTGGCTGGAACAGTATCGCGTCTTTTGGCAGACCAGCTTGGCCAACTTGAAGACTTTTGTTGAAGCTGAGTACGCGAAAGAAACTGCACACGATCGTCCAAAACACAAATAACAGGAGGAGTGAAAATGAAAACGCTACGGATTGCAGCTTGCATTACGTTGTTCACAACCGCCGTTTTTGCGCAGTCGGACGCGCAGAAATCATTCGACCAGCTGAAATCGCTCGCTGGTTCATGGGAAGGGAAGAACTCGATGGGTCAATCGGTGCAGGTCTCTTACCGCATGACCGCTGGGGGCTCTGCGCTGATGAGTGAAATCGTGGGCCACGGCGAAACCATGATCTCAATGATTAATTTCGACGGCCCCAATCGCCTGCTCCTGACTCATTACTGTGCCGTCGGAAACCAGCCGCGCATGCAGGCCAGCGCTTCGCCGGACGGCAGGACCATCACCTTTAACTTTCTCGACGCCACCAATCTCGATAGTCCGCAGTCCGGCCACATGGATCACGTAGTGATCGCCCTGCTTGGACCCGACCACCACACCGAGGAGTGGAACTTTATCGATCACGGCAAGGAGACCAAAGAATTTTTTGACCTGACGCGCAACAATTGAAGCGCCTTTAACTTCCAGAACCAGGCAGCGAGACAACTCAATTTAGGAGCCAGCTATGGCACAAGCAGTGGTTACTCCCGATCAAGATGCGATCGTCAGCGAAATAGATGTCAAGGCGCCGGCAGAGCGAGTATTTCAAGCTCTCACCGATCCCCTGCAGTTCAAGCTCTGGTGGAATAGTGACGAGTGCCAGACCGAGTTCTTCGAAATGGATCCGCGCCCCGGAGGAAAATGGCGTTTCGGAACCAGGAAGGCCAAATTGGACGTCAATGGCGTGAACCAGTTCATTTGCGAGGGCGAGGTGCTCGAATTTTATCCGCCGCGCCTGCTGGCCTACACCTGGATTGCGAATTGGCACGACGACGAGACTCGCAGCACGCTTGTCCGCTGGGAGTTGACGCCGACCAAAGACGGCACCCATGTGAAAATCACCCATAGTGGTTTGGCCCAGGAAGCGGTTGCCCGCAGGGATTACAGCGGCGGCTGGCCTGGCGTTGTCGAATTGCTCAAGAAATTTGTCGAGACAAAATGAACAGGAGACTTCATGGCTACCATTGAAATCACCCCCGATCAAGATACGGTGGTTGCGGAAATCTTCATTGCCGCGCCGCCAGAGCGTGTCTTCCAGGCGATTACCGATCCCGCGCAGACCTCGCAGTGGTGGGGACAGAAAGGCGTGTATCGCATCACGGAGCGGCACGCCGATTTTCGCGTCGGCGGCAAATATTCGAGTGCCGGCGTGGGCGCGGACGGTAGGCCGTTTCGAGTGGACGGCGAATATCTGGAAATTGATCCGCCGCGGCTGCTGGTCCAGACCTGGACCGCCAGTTGGCGCGCAGACGTGAAGACCATCGTGCGTTGGGAACTCGAGCCCCAAACGGTTCACGGCCTGCAGCATCGCGGTCCGCAAAAAGTGGGAACGGGCACGGTGGTGCGAGTTCGTCAGCAAGGATTCGCGGGCGCCCCGAAGGCAGCTGTCGATCACGCCCAGGGATGGACGCGCGTCCTCGGCTGGATGCAGGCGTTCGTCGAAAAGGGCGAGACCGTCGACACCCGCGACTAAGAGGTTCAGGCCGCGTTCTACGCCGGGTGCCCGGTCTCGGGGCCTTCGAGACTTTGTAGTTCCGAAACCCACATCTCGACGCGAGATGTGGGCACCCGGCGCTGATTGAATCATACCGGTGCTGACCATCGCTCTCCTACACACGAGACCTTTGGTTCGCGCCAGTGGCGAGCTTCGGCGATGCAGATGATGTGCAAGATGAACAGCAATGGTACAGCGAACGTCGGAATCACGCTCAGTGGGAGCACGGTCATGGGGCTGGTCGGGATTCCGTGCGGGTCGATCAGCCAGGCGGTGGCGCCCAGAGTCACCGCGGTTAAGAGGGAACTGGCTGGCCGAAATGCGGGGGCGGATGCGAACCGGTTCTTCGCGGCACAAAAAACTGGACGCCCCAAGGTCTCATGCTTTTCGAGACCGGGGTTCTGGCCAACTCCGCAAGCAGAGCGTGAGACCTTGGCCTCCCGCTACTTCATCGACGAAAAGTCCGTCGGACGCATGTAGATCACATCTATTTTCTCCACCGTCTTCTCGGACTCCTCGGACTTCAGCATCTCTTGAAACGCCAAGTCGGCCCGCATCGCGTCCCAATTCTTTTTCGCTTCCTCCCGGCTGGCGTGAGCCAGCATAAAGATGAAGGTGTTGTCCCAAGCGGGAGCATCCTCGGGCACCCAGTAACCCACAACCTTCAGATCGTGTTTGGCGAGCAGCTTGGAAGTTGTGTCACGAAAGCGCGCCTCTAGCGCCGGTTCTTTGCCCGGTACCGTGTGATAAATGCGAAGTTCAAAGACGCGATCGCTATCGGCCTTCACTTCTTTCACGTGCGTCAGGCGGGAAGTAACGAGCGATCCGGCGGCAAAGGAAAGCAGGGCGATGCCTAAGACCGTCCATTTTGTCGATTGCCAGCCTTTGAATTGCCAACCGTTGATCGTCATGGAAGTCTCTCCTCAAAAAAAGATGAAGTGGGCGGGAAGCCCCTTATGGAGTACGTATAGGAATGCATTTTGGATTGTTTACGGCACGTGTAGGACGGACACTCTTCTCCGTCGCCTCTGACTTGGTTCTCGCAGGTTCCCAGCCAGGAAATATCAAGTCCAACATCAACTCAAGAGCGGCGGACGAGAGCGTCCGCCCCGCACGATCGGATCATGGCAAACGTTCGGCTGGGTTGGTCTTCAGGATCCCCGCGGCTCCCCACATCTCGAGCGAGATGTGGGGCACTCGGTGCCAGGGTGGTAGTTGAGCGATGTCGAGGCTCGGCTGCCCGTCTCGTAGCCTAGCGCGGGTTGTGCTGTACGCCCTCAAATCCCTTTTCAAATTGTGTGACCAGTGGCGTTTCCCCGGCCTGGAGACCGCCGCGTCCCATCACGCGCCAGAGAAAACTGCTATGTTCGTGCGCATCGTAAACCGCTAGCAGATCTTCGGACGGCCGGCCCGTCACCAGGATGATGATGTCGGCCTGGGAGGGCTGGTAAACAATAATGAGTTTGCCCCAATTCTGAATGGCATTCTGCACCGCGTTGATCGCGTCCCGATCTTCGTAAAACAGGTTCGGATCGAACTGATCTCCGTCATAGGAGGCAACGTACACATAGCGCGCATTCGCCAGAGTTCCAGGAAACGCTGGCACTTTCGCGGTACTGGGATTGGGCGCAGCCCAGGCGGACATTGCCGCCATCACAATCAAGCTTATCGCCACGAGAGAAAATCGCTTCATACAAGCACCTCTGTTTGGTTAGATGCGTTCGGACGGGGCGGACCTTCTGGCGCTCTCGAATCAACGCCTTACGTTAAGAACCCGGCAATTCCTAAAATAGGAAGCGTGATGCATTTTGTTGTTTCAAGTGGTGTGGCGCGGGCTAAACTTTAACCTGGTGGATTCAGGCGCGGCCGTTGTCTCGCGATTTTGGAGCGAGACAGGGTCGCGTTTTCGTTTCTGCCACTAATTGTCCTTACACAAATCCTAGGAAAGGGAACTCAGGCGCAGCTTCACCGGGTGCGCCTCTGTCATCATGCAAACTGAAAATCACAAACACGATAGTGCAATCGCGAAACCGTCGGAAGAACGTATCGACATCCACGCGCTCGGCGTCGACTCTCCAAGAAACAAGGGCGACATCGTGGAGGCCAAGTTCTTAGCCAAGGCTTCCAGCTTGGGCTTTGGCGTAGCTCGCCCTTGGGCCACTGAGCGTTATGACTTTGTCCTCGACTCCGGATACGGCTTCTGGCGAGTGCAGGTAAAGTCCAACCGCGGCCGGGCCGACGGCGCGTACCTGGTCAAGGTTTCGGGCTATAAGCGGGTGGCCTACACCGAGAGAGACATTGATTTTCTCGTGGCCTACCTCGTGCCCGAAGATTTGTGGTATATCGTTCCGATAAAGAAGTTCATAGGGAAGGGTACTTTGTTCTTCTATCCCCACGGGCGAGGCACGTCGCCCTGGGAGAAGTATCGCGAAGCCTGGTGCCAGATGGCCTGCCCCCACGACGAGAACGGCCCCAGCAAGATTGTAACTCCGCGCTGCTGCGACAAAGGCCCGACCCGTCTTCCGATCTGCCCACTGAAGCTGTTGCGCTGAGGCGACGCGCAAGCATCAGCCCCTAGCCTCGAAGCGGCGCAGGAATTCAGCCAGGGCGCAAGCCGTAAGACAAAGCGGGAAACGAACCACTCCCGGCGGGGTGAAAGACAGGGCCAAGGATCAGACCACGCTCATCCTCCACTCCACGGTGTCATCCTGAGCGGAGTGACTGGTTCGCGAAGCGAATCAGTTACGGAGTCGAAGGATCCCTGCACCGCACTTGTCGTCCAAACGCTTCAAGGCATTCTTCCCGTGAAGCGTGCTGCCGCGGGTGGGGTGCCCCATCCTAACGTCGCAGAAATGGTCCAATCCCAACCTCACTCTGGTTTTCGACGTTAGGGTGGGGATTTTGACTTTCGACAGTCGGCCGGCTCACACAAGCCCGGTTTTGCCTCGGCCGAGGATGCTCCGATCTCCCCCAACTCTGTCATCCCGACCGCAACAGATCATCGCAAAGCGATGATCTGTGGAGTGGAGGGACCTGGTGTTGCACACAAAAGCGGGTGCCCCGTCCTTCTCGCGTTCTGTGCGAGAGGGCGGGGCTTTTAGACGCCACAGTCCCTTCCGGCAGCCCCGGTACTATGACTTCAACGTTCGCAGTGAACAGAAGCTAATGGAAAAACTGGATTACATGCACCAGAACCCAGCGCAGCGCGGATTGGTCACGCGTTCCGAGGCTTGGACGTGGAGCAGTGCCAGACACTATGCCACCAGGGAAGAAGGTGCGGTCGAGATTGAATCTCGCGGGACAGGGCGTCGTCGTAAGCAACTCGGCGTGTATCCGGTGATACGCCCCCGCGATGCCAACTAAAGCCCCGCCCTCTCGCAAAGAACGCGAGAACGTCAGGGCACTTACCTTGTCTGTAGCGAAAGCATGGGCCAGCCTCTGAAATGGGCTACGTCCCGTCTGTCCCCGGGCTTCGTCGAGTCGGAATAAACGACGCGAATTAACGAAAGAGCGGCAGCAAGACTCCGTCCGGTTCTCGAACTGCCGCTCAACCAAAACCGGACTCGAGTTGACCCGTCCGTCCTGGTCAGGAATTGATTGCTCTATAGCTGATCCGGGTCTTGAGGATTTCCTCTTCTACATGCTTCGACCCTAGAGGCGAAATCCGCACCTGCCCCGCTTTTCCGTCATACTCAAGCAGGCGTTTCCTATGGTAGCTCCTCAAAATATTTGTCCGAAACATAGACATTGTGCTGTACTCCACCCACCCGAACAATTCATCCTCGCTGACCCAACCAGGCCGCGAATGCAGCAAGAGTAGAGCTTGATCTCCCTTGTCCATGTCCGGGTCTTGGACCCGTTTTCCCTTGCCGGTGTCCCAGATAAGCGCAAACTTGCGCTCCACCAGTACGTCGGCGATTCCCTGGGCCTCTTGCGTGCTGACTCCATGGAATACCCGCACTAACTCGGCCAGCGTCCAACTCGCCATTCCGTACGCAACAGTCGCGTCCATGAGGTTCGGGCTCACGTCCCCGCCAGCATGGCCTACGCCCCGGTTGCTCCGGATGTCATATAGCGCCACGAGCACACGGGGGATCAGAACCCGCAAACTCCTATCCCCTACGAGACCCGGATTTGCAGTCAAATTCTCTAAATCCCGGCACGCCTTTGCCATGTTGCTAGGCTTGGACGGCTTGGACGCATACAAACCCTTGAGCGTGCCGGCAATGATCGTGTACACAATTTCGCAGAACTTGCCGCCGTTAAGCTCCGACGGCTCCCAGCGGTGCTCCGTGAAATTCGTCCCAATCTCTTGATAGCTTTCAAGCAGGGGATCTCGAAGTCCCGCTGGAATCGTCGCAAAGACCTTTGATGGGTCGAGCATTTATGCCCCTTTCGTCATTTCCTTTATCAGGTCGGCACCTTTCTTGAGCCCCGGAGCTGTAAGCTTCCAACCCTTGTCCTTCGATCCAGTGATACTGTTTCCCATCGAATTCATGTAAACAGCATGATTAGCCGAGTTGTAGCACCCAAGGTCTTCGCAGAGCTTACGTGCCGACTTGTCATCGAACGTCGGCTCGCCAGTCGCCAGCAGCTGCGCAACGCCCTTTAGGATGTAGGCCGAGATGGTTTGGTCTTTCGCGCTCTTACCTGGAATACTCCCGCCCAAGACGTTCACGCTTGTACCGTCAATGTCGAATACGTGATCTAGCTCAGATTTGGTGAGGGCATTTTGCTTAATCCACGCGGTGGCTTTGGTTGAAAGACCCGGCAAGGGCGCACTACCCCTCGCGCCGTCGCCCGAACCCCCGGCACTCCCGCTTCCGCCGGTATCGATATCCACGCCCGCCTCTCCCAATAACGTCAGCGTCGCTTTGACTGCTTTCTGCCGCCCGGCAGAATCCAGAGGAGTCAGAAGCTTCACCACTTTCATCGTAATGTCCGTAATCTTTGCCGTACTGTCCGTGGCTTTTGGCATTGTGAATTCTCCTTACCTTCAGGGCCTTGCAAGTGAAAGGTTAATTATACTCCCGTTGTCAATGGTGCAATATGGGTTCTCCATATGAACTCATTGCGGGGGCTGGCCCATCCTTTCCCTAGACAACCTTGGGGTGGGCCCGTCCTTGTCGCGTTCTGTGCGACTGGGCGGGAGCAAGCTGTCGACCCACACGAACGGCGGAAGCGTTGGCACATCCTAACTCTCGCGTTCTGCAACCACCGCGAGCTTCACACCCAGGGCATGCAGGATGGAGTTGATCGTTTCAAAGCGTGGGTGCGCGCCTGCCCTCAGGGTCTTGTACAGGCTTTCCCTGCCTAGGCCCGCGTCTTTGGCGATCTGCGCCATGCCTCGAGCCTTGGCCACGTCGCCAAGGGCTGCGACGAATACCTCGGGAATCAAACTCGGGGACAGACGGGACGTTCACGCTGTGCCGCCGATTTGCCTCCCACCTTTGTTTAGTGCGGCCTTGGATTCAATAGGCGCTCGACGCGCTCGGGCTCGCGTGCAATGACCTTTAGATAGGCTTGGGTTGGTTGGTCCGGCTCCGCGCGGCCTTGCTCCCAATCGCGGAGAGTTCCCAGAGGGATGTGATAGTGGGCGGCAAATTCTTCTTGTGTTAATCCCAGGGCGCGGCGAATGATTCTCGCCTGCGGCGTCCGCTTCATCCGCTTAAGATCGCTGCGAGTCAGCGGTTGCGCGTCGCTGTCAGTGCGGGCCGCTGCCTCGATGGCCTCGGGAGTCATCGGCCTAGGCGTTTTTCTTGAAGTAGTCGTCCTGCTCATATTGTGTTGCCCTTCGAGCTGAAATAATGCGGATGCGTTCTTCGCGTTCGGTATAGGCCACGAACAACAAAATGTTTCCCTCGGCCATGCCAATCATGACCAACCGCTCTTCGCCGTAGTCCGCACGGTCGTCGAGGCGCTCGATGGCAAACGGGTCGCGGAACACCGTCTTTGCCAATTCAAAGCTCACGCCATGTGCTCGAACGTTAGCTGCGGCCTTGGCATCGTGCCATTCAAATTCCAATTTCATGGTACTACGGGATACCAGTAGTGTCAATTACCCACGGGTCAAGCGTTGACAACAAATCTTACGTTAGCTACTCTATGTTAGCTAATGCTGACTATGGAAACCATCACCATCCATAAGGCGAAGACTCAGCTCTCGCGGCTCATTGAGAAGGCTTGCCGGGGAGAGGAAATCGTCATCGCGCGGGGATCGAAGCCGGTCGTGCGATTAGTGGCGATCGAGGATTCGCGCGGCAATCGGAAGCCGGGAGCCTTGAAGGGAAAGATTCATGTTGGCCCCGAGTTCTTCGAGCCTTTGCCTCAGGACGAACTGGAGCGGTGGGAGTAAGGCGGCCATGCGTCTTCTGCTGGATACGCACATCCTGCTCTGGTGGCTGTCCGAAAACCCTTCCTTGCCGGCTTCCGCGCGCAAACTCATCGCCAACAAAAACAATGACGTTCTGGTAAGCGCCGCTTCCGCCTGGGAAATTGCCACTAAGGTACGTCTGGGAAAGCTTCCGATTGCCGTCGACTTGGCTCATGACTTCACCGCTTATCTTGACCGGGAGCGCTTCGAGACTCTGGCGGTGAGCGCTGAGCATGGCATTCGAGCGGGTTTGTTGCCGGGACCGCACAAGGATCCGTTCGACCGCATGCTGATTGCGCAAGCGTTGGCGGAGAATTTGGCGATTGTGAGCAATGATGTGGTGTTCGACGGTTACGGGGTCAAACGGGTCTGGTAGGCTCGACGCCGCGGCCCCTGCGCTATACTTGAGCTTGGATGGCTAGCGACTCCCAGAAGACCTTTTACCTCGAAACCTTCGGTTGCCAAATGAATGCGCACGACTCCGAAAAAGTTGTGGGCACCTTGCTGTCCGAGGGATACCGGCAGGTTCAGACGGTCGAAGAGGCAGAACTGATTCTCTACAATACCTGTTCCATTCGCGACAAGGCGGAGCAGAAGGTTTTCAACCGGCTGGCCGACTACAAGAAATTCTACAAGCAGGGCAAGCGCTTCGGCGTACTGGGATGCGTGGCCCAGCAGGAAGGCGAGAAGATTTTCGAGCGCGCGCCGTATGTTTCGATGGTGTGCGGCTCGGCGTCATATCGCAATCTGCCGCAGATGCTGATCCAGATTGAGGCAGGGAAGCAGCGCGTCACCGGATTGGACGACCGCGAAACCGACGAATGCTTCGAGACGGAATTCACTGCCCGCACCAACCCGCACCGGGGTTACATCACCATCATCGAAGGCTGCGACAAGTTTTGCGCCTACTGCGTGGTCCCCTTCACGCGCGGCAAGGAGCGCAGCCGGACCTCTGAGTCGGTATTGTCCGAAGCTCGGCAGATGGCTGATCTGGGCTATACGGAAATCCAGTTGCTCGGGCAAAACGTAAATTCTTACACGGATCCAGCAGGGAAGAAGACCTTCGCCGAATTGCTTGCGGCAGTTGGGGAGATTCCGGGCATCCGGCGGGTGCGGTTCACGACCTCCCATCCCAGGGATTTTGGCCGCGACATTATCGAAGCCATCGACGCGGTTCCTACCCTCTGCGATCACGTTCATCTGCCGGTGCAGAGCGGTTCGGCACGGGTGCTCAGCGCGATGCAGCGACTTTATACACGCGACGAGTACCTGGAACGCATCTCATGGATGAAGGGAGCGCGACGGGAGATTAGCATTACCAGCGACGTCATCGTAGGATTCCCGGGCGAGACCGAGGCCGAGTTTGAGGAAACTTTGTCTCTGCTCGACCAGGTCGGATACGACGCCATCTTTGGGTTCAAGTATTCGCCGCGGCCGAACACGCCCGCGTTAAGTTTGGAAGACGCAATCCCTGATGCCGAAAAGGCACGCCGTCTGGCGGTGCTCAACGAGAAGCAGCGGATTATCCAGAAACAGCATAATGAGAGATATCTGGGAACGACTCTTGAAGTGATGGTTGAAAGCAGAAACGATGCACGAGGTCAGTGGAGCGGACGAACCTCGCAAAACAAAGTGTTCAACTTTACCGCCCCCGAACACGCCAAACCGACAATCGGAACCTATGTAAATGTAGTGACGACGGGCACGTTTCCCAACAGCCTTTTGGGCGAAATAGTGGTATAAGAAGCTTTTCGGAGATCACGATGGAAGTCGAAATGAAAATTCGCGGCCTGTTGATGGACCCTGTCACAAATATGCCGATCGTGATCCTTAAGGACGCGGGAACGGACACTGTGCTGCCGATCTGGGTCGGTATTTATGAGGCGAATGCGATCGCGCTGGAGATCGAGAAGGTCAGCACGCCGCGCCCAATGACTCACGACCTGATCAAGAATGTGCTGGTGGGCCTGGATACCAACGTCCATAAAGTGGTGGTGACCGAGTTGCGGGAGGACACGTTTTATGCCGTGATCTGGCTGGAGCGCGAGGGGCGAATCGTTAGCATTGATTCACGGCCGTCGGATGCGCTGGCGCTGGCATTGCGCGTGGATTGTCCGATTTTTGTGGAAGATGAGGTTCTGAAAAATTCCAAGCTGGCGACTACGGCATCCGACCGGGTTACGAGCGAGGAACTGCGGAAGTGGTTGGAAGGGTTGAATGATGAGGATTTGGGGCGTTATAAGATGTAGTGCAGATGCGAAAGGTTTGAACCACTAAGGACACGAAGGTTCACAGAGGAAATTCCACAGCAAAGACCAACCTGTGCCTGATCCGGCAGAACAACTCCAACAAATCTACGTGGCGGGATTCGAGCTGAAAGTCTTCGATCGATTTCCCAAGTGCGTGGGAGTGGTCCGGGACAACTGCATCGCGCTGATGGTGCCATCGCCGGACGGGCTGCAGATGCTCGGAACTCCCGGTTGGCTGATGGGGGAAGCGATGGGCGTTCTGGTTGAAAGCCGGGGCCGAAAAGTCTTCCAGGCCAAGCAGGAAATCATTGAAGCGACGCCGGAGAGGCTGGAAGCACTGACTCGCTTCCGCGAGGACCTGCGAAGGTTATTGCATCCAGGAACGTGACTCCTGTGGGCGGCTCGTATCTTACTTTACATAATACCTATTATCGGACATTACATATGTGAGGCCGCCGAAGTGCCTCGAACCAGCGCTTTACATCGCCTGCGGTTGCCTCAGTTGCGGGTCCCCAGCTAGGACGATCTTGGCATGAAACAATGTGCCCGCGACCCGGGTTGCGATGGCGATCAGTTCCCTTTGTCCGGCGAAGACTTTGATCATTCTGGCTTGGGAGAGTTCGGGTAAATTCACTGGGCGGCCGGTGCGGATGCGGGCGGCCATTTCATCATTGGCTGTGACGCACGGAAATTGCGGAAGCAGTTTGCGAGGATGAATGAACAGATCGTCGGTTTCGCCCTTCTTAAAAGCGGCATCCAGTTCTTCCAAAGTATGGGCATCGGCCAGTTCGAATTCGCCGACTGCGCTCCGGCGTAACGATTCCAAGTGAGCGCCGCAGCCCATTATTTGGCCCATATCGTGCGCTACCGAGCGCATGTAGGTTCCGGAGGCGACGCGGGCGCGGAAGCTGGCCCGGCCGTTTTCGACCTGCGTGATCTCGAATTCTTTAATCTCGACTTGAACCGGCTTGAGCGATACTCCGGCATGCTTGCGAGCCAGTTTATAGGCGGGCACGCCTTGAATCTTCTTGGCCGAAAACGGCGGCGGCGTCTGCTCGATCGAGCCTCGAAATCGGGTTGCCAGTTGGCAAACTTGGTCAAAAGATAAGGTGACGGTCTGGGGCGGACCGTCCGGTTCGCCTTCGGCGTCGTAGGTATCGGTGGCGAATCCGAAGCGGATGCTGCCCTCGTAGGTCTTCTCGCAAGAAGTGTAAAAGCGCGCGAGCCGGGTCAGATTGCCAATCACCAATGGCAGCACTCCCGTGGCCAGCGGATCGAGAGTGCCGAGATGTCCCACCGAGCGTTCTTGCAGGATGCGGCGTACGCGATTGACCACGTCGTGGGAAGTCAGACCGACCGGTTTGTCGATGATGAGGACGGCGTTCATGGTTGATCTAGAAATTGGGTAATCGGGTCATTTGTAGTTTAGGAGTGGAACGTCCCTGGCCAAGGGCTGCTATCCTTGATGAGGGCAATAGGGGCATCTGCCAAGACATCTGCTTCATTGTGATCCCGAGCAAAGTGCAAAACCCAGATTCCTCGTCGCTTGCGCTCCTCGGAATGACAAGTCTTGTTGGTGTCGCATTGCTCCTCGGAATGACACGTCTTGTTGGTGTCGCATTGCTCCTCGGGATGACAAGTCTTGTTGGTAGTCCCCTCGATCAATTACCGATTACCAACTTACCAGATTTCGCAATTTCTTAATCTCGCATGATTCCCATTCGCGACGACACACCCCGGTTCAGCACTCCGTTCGTTACCTACTTCATTATCGCTCTGAATACCTTGGTCTTCGTATTTGAATTGTCGGTAGGCGGACAGGGTCACCGGGCTTTGAACAGTCTGATGTATCAGTTCGGGGTTGTTCCTCTTCATTTTGAGCGGGCATTGGCGGCCTGGCCAGCTTCTTCGCTCGTTGGGTCATTTCTTCCGCTTCTCACTTCGATGTTCTTGCATGCCTCGTGGCTGCACCTCATCGGGAACATGTGGTTTCTTTGGATCTTCGGCGACAACGTTGAAGATCACCTGGGGCACTTTACCTATCTACTTTTTTATCTGGTCTGCGGTTTCGCGGCGGCGGTCGCTCACATCCTATTGAATGCCGGGTCGAATGTTCCGAGCGTGGGAGCGAGCGGGGCGATTGCCGGCGTGATGGGCGCGTATTTCGTGCTTTACCCGCGAGCGCATGTGCTGATGTGGTTTCCACCAATCTTTCTTTTTCATCTGCCTGCCTGGCTGGTGCTGGGATACTGGTTCTTTATGCAGTTCCTGAGCGGCACCGCGACCTCGATTGCGGAGACCAGCCAGAGCGGCGGTATCGCCTTCTGGGCTCATGTGGGAGGCTTCGTCGCCGGTGTTGTACTGATCAAGGTATTGCCGGAACGACCGCAGAGGTATCGCTATGCGGCTTGGTAAATCGAAGTCCTGCCGAGCGTTCGCTCGGCCTGCACGGGCGGGGACGCCCGCGCCTCCATTTGCTACCGCTATAATCGTTTTGTGAGTTCACAATCGGTTCAGCAGGTTGCCTCCGCGGAGTTCCCTACACGATGGGGGAAGTTTCGCATCTTCGGTTTTAGAGATACTGCGGGTAAAGAGGAAGCGGTGGCCCTGGTGATGGGCGATGTGCGTTCCGTCCCGCCCCTGGTGCGCATTCACTCGCAATGCCTTACAGGAGATGTTTTCGGCTCACTACGCTGCGACTGCCGTCAGCAACTGGAGATGGCACTGGCCATGATCGCTGAGCAAGGCGCCGGAGTTCTGATCTACGAACAGCAGGAAGGGCGCGGCATTGGGCTGATGGCCAAGTTGCAGGCTTACGAGTTACAAGACGCCGGTTTGGATACGGTCGAGGCCAATGAACGCCTGGGATTTGAAGCTGATCTTCGCGCGTTCGCGCTGCCGGCGGGAATCCTGCAGGCCTTGGGTGTATCCAAGGTGCGATTGCTGTCAAATAACCCAGACAAAGTTGCGGCGCTGGAGCGGGGCGGAATTGAGGTAGTTGAACGGGTCCCTTGCGAAGTGACGCCGAGCAGCCATGCGGAAGACTATCTCAAGACCAAGAAAGAGAAGATGGGGCATTTGTTTAATTCCCGTTGAAGTTGCCCCGAATCGTCGAAGCCGAACTGCAGATCCCTCGCGTTGCTCGGGATGACAACACTCTAAAGTTTTTTTAGTTGTTAGCCGCCAGGACTGCGCGCTTGGTGAACACCCGAATCATTTCGCGGCGATATTCTGGCGTCAGCGCCGAGGTGGTCAGCGGCTTGGCGGTTTTCGCAGCCAGGTTGCCCACGGCTTCGGCGAGGGCGTCATCCACGATCTTCCCCCTGAGCAACTCACTCGCCCCCTTTACCAGAAGAGGCGCGGGATTCACGGCCGTGATCGCGAAACGTGCGTCGGCCACGTGGCCGTTCGAACGCTTGATCACGACGGCGACACCGGCGAGCGGATAATCGATCGATCCTCGAACGCGCAGCTTGCGATAAATACCGCGATAGTCGGCCGACGATTCAGGCAGGAACACTCGCGTGACCAGTTCATTGGGCTGCAACTTGCGATAAGCGACGCCATCACCGGTGTAGAAGTCGCGCAGCGGCATCCGCCGCACGCCCGAGGCGCTGGCAATTTCAATCTCGGCATTCAAGCAGAGAAGCGCCGGGGGTGTATCACCAGAGAACGCAGCCCAGCATTTAGTTCCGCCGGGGGCAACATGACACAGGTCTCCATCTTTCTTAATGCAGAAGCCGCAGCCCTTGCGCCAGCTGAGGGACTGGTTGTACCAGAGGCAGCGGGTGTCGAGACAGATGTTTCCGCCAATCGTGCCCATGTTTCGAAGCAGAGGCGACGCGACAGTCGCGGCAGCTTCAGTCAAAACTGGGTAGCGTCGTCGGAGGAGATCGGAGTGCTCGATGGTGGTCAGCGAGGTAAGCGCTCCGATTTCGATGCCAGTTCCCTGCTGGCGAATGCCGTTCAATTCCGCAATGTGGCGGATGTCGAGCACGAACTGGGGCTCGAACAATTTTTGCCGCATGGACGGAATGAGGTCGGTGCCTCCGGCAACGATTCGGAGGCTGTTGTGTTTCGCCAGGTGCGAGATCGCTTCTTCCAAAGTACGTGGACGCAGCAGTTTGAATTGTGGGAGACTCAATCGTCGCCTCCCGCTTGAGCCAGATTTTCGCGCCGCGAAGGGTCGAGCGGATGCCGCTTCGGTCCCTTGCCTCGATACCACAGCGATCCACCGTGTTCGCGAAATCGTGCGGGTGAAGTGGGATCGATGCCTTCGGTGAGATTGATATGCTTCGCGTTTTTCTTCGCGCGCAGGGCCGCCAGCACACGCTCGGGCGTGAATGGAGACTCGTGCAGCCGTACTCCGACAGCGTCGTAGATCGCGTTGCCGATTGCGGGAATGGTGGCTGCGAGAGAGCCTTCGCTGCACTCCTTCGCTCCGAAAGGGCCTTCGGGGTCGACGCTCTCAACGATGATGGGCTCAACCTCCGGCGATTCCACCGACGATGGGCTGCGGTACTCGAGCAGGCCGGGGTTCATCAGCATGCCATCTTTCCAAATCATTTCTTCGGTCAGCGCTTGGCCCATGCCCATCCAGACGGAGCCTATGATTTGGCCTTCGACGGAGACCGGGTTAAGGGCGCGGCCGCAGTCGTGCGCGGCCCAGACTTTGTGCACAGTCACTTCGCCGGTGTCTTGGTCGACGGTCACTTCAGCGACCTGGGCCGAGTAAGAGTATGCGGGCGAAGGTCCGACTCCTGCGCCTTTATGTTTGCCGCCGCGGGCGTCGGCAGGCGGCGCGTAGGAACCGGTTCCGGTGAGAGCGCCGTGGAAATCGATGGCAGCGACCACGGCTTCCTCGAAGGTCATCCAATCTTTCGGGCCTTCGTCTTTGCGTTTTTGCTGAAGCGATCCGCGAAGGATTTGTCCCTCGACGCGGCCACTGACGGACGCTCCGGACTGCGTGACATCGTCGTCTGCAGTCTTGAAAACAGCTGGCGGGGCGCTTCCCTGCTTGTACAGGATGTCGTCTCGAAAGATCAGGTCTTCGGGCGCGCAATTCATTTTGCGGGCGGCTGCCAGAGCAATCCGGTTTTTTATTTCTGCCGCGGCGCGCAATGTGGCGTTGCCCGCCATGAAAGTTACGCGGCTCGAGTAGGAGCCTATGTCGATGGGAGTAAGGTCGGTGTCAGCGGCGATGATCTTGATCCGTCCCAGAGAGCAGCCTAACGTTTCAGCGGCGATTTGAGCGGTCATGGTGTCGGAGCCCTGTCCGATCTCGGAGGCGCCGGTGTACACGACGACTCCGCCGTCGCGATCGATCTTGACGTTGACCGTGGAGTGGGGCATGTCAGAGCGGATGATCGAATTGGCGGCTCCGCTTACGTAGTGGCTGCAGGCAATGCCAAGCCCGCGTCCTTTGGGCAGCTTGCCCTTGCGTTGTTTCCAACCGGAGCGCTCCACGGTTTTCTCGATACACTCCGGCAGTCCGTAGCTCTGCACGCGCAGGCCGTTTACCGTGATGCACGGAGGTTGGAGCAGATTGCGTTGGCGAATCTCTGCGGGATCCAGTCCCGCTTTGGCTGCTAATTCGTCCAGTTGCGATTCGAAGGCGAATCTTACATTCACCGTGCCGTGCCCGCGCATGGCTCCGCAGACGGGTTTGTTGGTCAGGACGCGATACCCGTCATATTGAATATTGGGAATGTCGTAAAGCGCACCTAGCAACGCGCCCGAATAGAGAATGGTTACGACGCCGTAGGAGCAATAGGCTCCGCCGTCCTGGATTACGCACGCTTTGACGGCGGTAATGCGGCCGTCGTTTTTGATTCCGGTTTTCAGATCGATGATCGTGCGCGGGCGTCCGCGATGGGCCCAGAACACTTCTTCGCGGGTATAAGTTATCTTGACCGGGGCAAGCGCTTTTCTGGCGGCAATCGCCGCAATGATCTCAAGCGGGATGACTTCACTCTTTCCACCGAAGCCACCCCCGACGAGCGGCTTAATGACGCGAATTTGCGCCATCGGCATTTCAAGCACCAGAGATAGTTTGTGTTGCAGGTAATAAGGAACCTGAGTTGAGGACTGCACCGTGAGCCGTCCGCGGTTGCCGGTGTGCGGATCGATTTCGAATGCAGCCAGAGTCGAGTGCGGTTCCATGGCCGCATGCGTGACTTCGTTGGCAATGAAGCGGGCTTCGGCTACCTGGTCGGCTTCGGCAAAACCTTTTTCCGGATCTCCGAAGACGTGGTGATAGTCCTTTTCCAGGTTGTGGGGTTTGTTGTGGTGGATGAGGTCGGTCTCGGCCTTCATCGATTCTTCGGGATCGAAATAGGCGGGCAAGAGCTCGTATTCAACGTCGATCAACTCAAGCGCCTGATCTGCCGTGGCCTCGTCGACCGCGGCGATACAGGCAACGTTGTCACCAACGTAGCGGACTTTGTCGAGCGCGAGCGCGTACTCGTCATGACCGACGGGAAGAATGCCGTAGGGATTGGGCGCGTCCTTGCCGACGACAACCGCGACCACGCCTTCCAGTTTCTCGGCGCGGCTGGTGTCGATCCGTTTGATGCGGGCGTGCGGGTACGGCGAATGCAGAATTCTGCCGATGAGCATTCCGGGCAGGCTGAGGTCGTCCGTATATTTGCCGGCGCCCGTTGTCTTGCCGGCGGCGTCGACCATGGCGGTGGGTTTGCCGATTATGGAGAAGTCGTTGGTCTTTAGTCCTTGGTCGTTGGCCACTACAGATTCCTCGCTTCGCTCGGAATGACAGAACTACAATTGGATTTCATTTCGCCACCGCCATTCCTTTTTGTTCGGCATCAATCGCCGCTTTGATGGCCTGGTACATCTGGCTGTAGCCCGTACATCGGCAGAGATTTCCGCTCAGCGCGCCGCGAATGTCTTGCTCGGTCGGCTCAGGGTTTTCAGTCAGCAGATGTTTGACGGTCATGATGAATCCCGGAGTGCAGTAGCCGCACTGCGCTCCGCCCCAGTCGCCATAGGCTTTCTGAATGGCAGCCAGGCTTCCGTGTTCGCTCACACCTTCGACCGTCGTGATCTCCTGTCCCTCGCAACTCGCCGCCAGCAAGGTGCACGACATCATCGGGATGCCGTCCACCAGCACCGTACAGGCGCCGCAGGAGGAATCGTCACAGCCACGCTTGGATCCGGTGAGCTCGAGATCCTGACGCAACACGTCGAGCAGCAGCTTGCTCGGCTCGAAGGCGAGCTCGCGCGAGCGGCCGTTGACGTGGAGTTCTATGAGTTCTTTTTTCATTTCGTTCGTTAGCAATTAGCATTTGGCTCTTTTGCGTCAAAAGTCAGCGGTCGCAAACATCTAAGTGCTAAGTGCCAATTGCTAAATGCTGCCCCTCAATACCCGAAATCTGCTTGCGCGGCGTACGCGTGCTGCTTCACGCCTAACTCTTCCACGCGGCACGCTCCCAATTGGTTCATGTAAGCGCGTCGATCAGCCGTGCTGTACACCCAACGATCAAGCCACGCGTCGCTATCTGCCTCGGTCTTGGTCTGGTCGTGATATTGGCGGAAGAACGCGTCGTCACGTTTGTAATATCCTTGGACGGGCGAGGGATGCGCGCCGAGTGGACAGTCCACCACGGCATTGACCAGGAAGCCAGGAATTACAGTGCGATTGGGATCGCTGGCAATCACCTCGGGCTCGACGATCTCCTCCGCGACTATGATTACGCGCTTGGCCGCCCGCACTCCTTCGATCATTACTCCGAAATTGCCCCAGCAATGGGCATTGCCTTCGCGATCGGCCCGCTGTACGTGGACGATGGTGACATCGGGATTGAGCGCTCGGACCGCGTGCAAACATTCCTTCGGCTCAAACGGCGAGAACATCTGATAGAAGAAATGGTTGCCCTTCGCGACATCGCTCCCTAGCGCCGTTCGAGTCGGGAGGAACGGTACGCCCATGGCTCCGGCTTGCAGAGCCAAAGCCACCGTGAAGTTGGTCAGATTGAAGACCTTTATTTCACCTTGCTCGACGGCGCGACGAAAGTTGTAGGCTGATCCCATCATCACGTTTCCGACCCATGCGGCGATGACTTGGTCGACACAACCTGCAGCGATGATCTGATCGAAAAGAATGTCCGAGATCGGTCCGATTAGAGTGAGACCGCGTTTCTTTTGACGAATGATCTCGTGCCCGGCAGCGAAGGGGATCATTTGCTCCATCTGCAGGCCAAGCGCGACCGACGCGCCATCCGGCACCAGATCGGCAATCGCTTCGCGCATTGTAATGATCTTAGACACTGTTATTTGCCCTTCCACACTGGCGGCCGTTTCTCGAGAAAGGCGTTGATACCTTCCGCTGCGTCTTCCGTCTTGATCAATTCGTCCAGGTAAATCTTTTCCGCGCGTGCGAGTCCTTTGTCGAAGTGAATCGAGTCCCAGCCGTAGATCGCTTTCTTGGTAATGGCCAACGCTGCCGGGCTGAGCTGCGAAAGATGGTGCACTGCCTCGTGTACGGCCTGATCGACGTCGATCTCAGGCACAACAGCGTTCGCCAGGCCAATGCTGGCCGCTTCCCTGCCCGTAATGGTGCGCCCGGTGAGGACCAGATCGGCCGCATGCTTTTGTCCGACCAGTGCCGACAAAGCCGCGACCGCGACAGGTGGATAACATCCCAGCTTGATCTCGGAAAATCCCCAGGTAGCGAGTTCCGAGGTATAGGCCAGATCGCAGACCATAGCAAGCTCAGCACCTCCGCCCAGACAATGGCCGTGGACTGCGGCGATGGTCACCTTCTTCGTCGTGACTAAGGCTCGAATGACGCCATGAAATTTGGCGAGCATTTGTTCAACTTTGTCGGGAGTGTGGGCAGCAACGTCGACTCCGCCAGAGAAGGCTCTTTGAGACCCGCGAATAATCAGAATGGAGGTGTCGATCCGCGCCTCGATCTCGGCCAGCGCATCGGCAAGCTCGTCCATCATCGGGATGTCGATCACATTGAGCGGAGGATTGTTTAGAACGATGCGGGCGACCGGCGGCTGCCAGTCGAGAGTGATCCGCAAAAACTTCGTGAGTGAAGGGGTACTCATCGCGTCCAGAAACCATCTTTGTCGTATTCGCGGATGGCCTTCAATTCTTCAGCCGCAGGCTCCGGCGTTTGCTCTACACAATTGCTTACGGTCGGTTGCCATCCCGTATTAGCGATCACATTGTCGACTTCGATTCCGGGATGCGTGGAAGCAAGGTACGCCTCTCCATCATGGCCGAAACGCAACACCGCCTTGGTCGTGATTACAGCGGGTGGCCCGCCTCGCGGCAGACCCACGCGCTTACGCCATCCGGGGCCGTCTCCATTTCCGGGGCTGGTTCTATATGAAACGCGTTCGGGCAGGCGTCGTTTGTCGTGTTCCAGAAGAACTACAAAGCGATGCGCGAGAGACGCGATATCGCAAGCCCCGCCTGAACCCGGCAGCCGCGTGCTTCCCTTTGGCCCGGTTACTTCGGTCGAGTTCAAATTTCCGAAACGATCAACCTCAGCGGCGCCGAGAAATCCCAGATGAACGCGACCGGACTGCAGCAAGCTCATCACGCCGAGCATGTCCAGACACTGCGTTGCGCCCAGGATGTTCGGGGGATCGGCCATGGTGTAGATCAACTCTGGTGCTGGCGTGGTACGGATCACGCCATTTTCAAATAACCCCACTGCATTCGGAGCATGTGTTTTCTTCGCGACCACGAACGCGATCAGTGGCAGCCGCATGCCAACGAAGACAATTTCCCCATCGTGGATCTCGCGGGCAGCGGTCGCGACCATCAGTTCGCCCAGAGTGTAAGGACGACTCGCGGTGCTTGATTTCTTCGGGATGTCAGTCACGGTCGTCACAGGCGCCTGTGCGGAGCTACGCTCCGCCCGACAGCCGAGGGCGGCTGTCCCCACGTGGTCATTGTTGAGCAAAGATCGTTGGTCCTATAAAATCGTCGGTCCTATAAATTGATCGCCGACTTGCGGACTTCGCCGATCGACGAGAGAGGATCGCGAGCACCCTCTTTCGGTGCAATCCATTTCTTCTCATTCGCGATAATGTCGAGCAACAGCTTCTTGTCCTCCGTGCTCGGCATGTAATCTTTTACGTGTTCCTCGTAGTGCTTATCGTCGATCGGCTCGCCGGTCTGCGCGTGGAACTTCTGTCCCGCCCAACGGCCGATGTTGCGATTGAATTTAATATCTGGCGCGTATAGCTTGGGCTCTCCCGGCTTGAGCACGCTATTGAATCGCTCGATCAGTCCGGAGACCTCATCGCGATATAAATGCCGGTTATAGTCGTTCAGTTCGTCAACCTTCGCTTCTTGCGGATTTTTCGGTTCGTCGTAGCGGCCTTTGACTCCCCAGACATACGCCCAGTGCGCCGACGATGAATTGTCGGTGCCAAACAGATCGTACGAACTGGAGATCCACTTGTTCAGATATTTCTGGATCAGCCATCTCGGAATCACGCCCGCTTCGACAATGCGGCGAAGGCCGTCGTTGCCCGTGCCCATGTGGAAAGCTTCTTCACGCAACATATAAGACATCGACCGTCCGAGCGGGGCAAAAGCAGAGTACTTCAGCATCTGCAATTGAAATTTGCCGTCACGGTCGACAAAGTCGGTGTAGGTGAAGAAATCCATCCAGTTGTCCACATCAACGTTGAACGCACCCAGAAGTCGCTTGTTCTCGAAGGCGCGGCGCTCAAGCATCTTTTGCGCTTCGACTTTTCCGGAGTATCCGAAATGCTCGACCAGCAACGCGCACATCTGCCAGCCATGACGCATCTCCTCGATCATCACCCGAGTGAGCGCCTTGCGATCCCAATCCGTAGGAGCCATCTCGAACAAATGCCGTTGCTGCTCTACGCTGGCAAACTCGGTGTCACCCTGGTAGACGATCAAGTTAATTAGAGCGTCGCGCATCTGTTGAGTGGGCACCTGGCGCACGTTTTCCCATTTGCGGCGGCCCTTGAAGGCACCGAACTGGATCTCATCGGTTTCGATCGCGCCGTAAAGTGTGTCGAATTTGAAATCGGCAATTTCGTCGTGGTTGACGCCGATGTCTTTTCGCCAATCGTCGAACAAGCCAACCCAGTCACTGAAAGTTCCAATTTTTGCTACTTTACCCGGCATATGTTCGATTCCCCTCACAAAACCTTAAACCACAAAGGGCACAAAGTATCACAAAGGAAACCCGCGACTTGTCTTTACTCCGTGGGCTTCTCTGTCCTTCATGGTTCTAGCTTTATCCCATGTTTAACCAAACTGTTTTCAGCTCCGTGTAGTGTTCGATGGCGTGAACGCCCAGCTCACGGCCGAAGCCCGAACTCTTGTAACCGCCGAATGGCAAGGATGCGTCCATCAAGCCATACGTGTTAATCCATACCGTTCCGGCTTTGAGTTGCCGCGAAACGGAGTGAGCTTTCTTCACATCGCGAGTCCAGACTGCAGCCGCGAGACCGTACGGATTGTTGTTCGCTTGGGCGATGACTTGATCCACATCGTCGAAGCTCAACGCCGCCAGCACCGGACCAAAGATTTCCTCCTGGGCTATCTTCATGTCGTTCCGCACGCCGCCGAAAATTGTGGGTTCAATAAAAAATCCCTTGCCGCCGTCTACCGAAACTCGATTTCCGCCGGCGATCAGCTTGGCGCCTTCTTTCTTGCCCGCTTCTATATAGCCAAGGACAGTTTGCATCTGCTCCTGGCTGACGATGGCGCCCATGCGGGTTTTGGGATCAAGCGGGTCGGCGGGCTGCATCTTTTTCGCTCGCGCTACGAGTTTCTCCAGGAACTCGTCTTGCACTTTGCTCTCGACAAACAGGCGCGAGCCGGCATTACAGACCTCACCCTTGCCGTAAAAAATTCCGGTGATCGCGCCTTTGACGGCGTTATCGATATCGGAATCGGCGAAAACGATGTTGGGCGATTTGCCTCCGAGTTCAAGCGTCAGGCGCTTCATGCTGTCGGCTGCGCTGCGCATGATCTCCTTGCCGACTTCGGTCGAGCCGGTAAACGCGATTTTGTCGATTCCCGGGTGGCGGACGATCGTCCTTCCCACTTCCGACCTGCCGGTCACAATGTTCAAAACGCCTGCCGGCACACCCGCTTCAACCGCCAATTCGCCGAATCGCAGCGCGGTCAGGGATGTCAGGCTGGCTGGCTTCCACACGATTGTGTTGCCGCAAGCCAGCGCCGGACCCAGCTTCCAGGAGGCCAACAACAATGGGAAATTCCACGGAACGATGAGCCCGACGACGCCCAGCGGCTCGCGCAGCGTGTAGGTGAATGCGGTCTCGACCGTGTTCACCGTCTCGCCATGAATCTTCGTAGCCCAACCCGCGTAGTAGCGGAGGACGTCGATCACCATCGGCATGTCGACGTAGCGAGACTCGAAAATCGGCTTGCCATTGTCGAGAGTTTCGAGTTCGGCAAATTCGTCGATGTTCTTTTCGAGCAGATCAGCCAAACGCCAGATCAACCGTCCGCGTTCGCTCGCGGACATCTTCCGCCACGGACCCTTGCGGTCTTCGAAAGCACGGCGGGCTGCTTCGACGGCGCGGTCCACATCGGGGGCCGAGGCTTCCGCGATTTGCGTTAACACCTCGCCGGTCGCAGGATTCGTGGTGTCGAAGCTCTTCGAAGCGTCGGTCCACTGACCGTCGATGAGTAATCGCCCGGGAGAGAGTTTTGTTTTGGTCGCTGTAATCATCTTTCTTCCTGTCGGTAAAACAATGGGGACCGGGCGTCCCCGCCCGGGTCGGGACGGGCGAGACGCCCGTCCTCCATTGTGACTCTATTTCGCTTTGAACACTGCAGGACGCTTCTCTACGTATGCGGCCAGGCCTTCTTTGGCGTCTTCGCTTTGGAACAGTAACTGCTGATTCTCGCGTTCGACCGCGAGCGCGGACTCCATCGGAATCTCCCAGCCAGTTTGCACAGCTCGCTTGATGCGCCCCACAGCCTTGGCCGCTTTGTTGGGCGGGCAGAACTGGCGAGCGTATTCCATGATGTTGTCCATGAAGCCGTCGCGGTCAAAGATGTCGTTGATAATTCCGAATTCTTTCGCCTCTTCAAAGGAGAAAGTATTCCCGGTGACCATCAGTTCGATCGCTTTGCTTTTGCCCACCATCCTCGAAAGCCGCTGCGTGCCGCCGGTTCCGGGAAGCACCCCCAGATTTACTTCCGGCAGACCGATCTTGCCAGCATCCTGACGAGCGATGCGAATGTCCGCGGCCATGGCAATTTCCAGTCCGCCGCCGACGCAGTGCCCATTGATCGCCGCGATCACCAGTTTCGGTGTGTGTTCCAGGCGAAGCAGCATTTCATTCGCGTGCAAACAGAAGTAATACTTGAAGGTTGGGTCGACGCTGGCCAGCATTTTGATGTTGGCACCAGCGGAGAAAAACTTGTCGCCAGAACCGGTGAGCACGATGACGTAAACATCGTTGTCCATGCGCGCTTTCAGGATGGCCTCGTCGAGCTGGCGGTTCATTTCATAGGTGTAGGTGTTAGCGGGGGGATCGAACATCTCGATCACCGCCACCCCGCGATCGGTCCGGTAGTTGACCAGTTGCTTCGTGCTCTCGCCCGCTGCCGTTTGCAATGTAGTTGCCATGCGTAAACTCCTTTTCACAATAGTTAGAATCTAAATTTAGTTCGAGACTGATCTCTTTTTCCGGGCCTTCTTTGTCTTGGATCGTTGACGCTCAGTGACACCGCTGATTCCCCGCAGAAAAATGTCTCCCATCCCACGCGACAGCTCCTCAGCATCGGCGTCCACCCGTGGGTTGTACCAGGTGTAAATCCAGTTCATCATTCCAAACAAACTCAGCACCGCCATCCGACTAGAGAATTCTAGTCTCTTTGCCAGCTTGAAGTCGTCCAGCAAGCCGACACATATTCGGTAGTACTCTCGCTTGATGGCGGCGACCTCGGAGCCAAAACCGTTTTTCAGTACTTCGGCTTCGTGCGAAAGAACTTTCATCGCCTTCTCGTTGGCCAGAAAGTATTCCAGATGATTGAGAATGAAAACACGGATGCGCTGCTCGGGATCAGAAACGTCTTCGAGCCGCTCCCTCAGTCGCTCAACAATCGTGCTGAAGGTGTGTTTCTGGATGAGGTACAACAGCTTCTCTTTGGACTCGAAATAATAGTAGAGGCCCGACAAGGACATGCCGCTCGAGCGAGCCAGATCACGCATGGAAGCGCCCTCGTATCCTTTTTCGTAAAAGACCTCGGTTGCATGTACCAGAATCTTGCCCAGCCGGCGATCGAAGCGGCTTTCGGTGGGAAGTGCCGGAATCTCGCGACGACGAACGGAACCCTGTGACGTAATTGGAGAGGACGATGCCATGAAAGTTCGAACGTTCGTTCAAATAAGGATAACGCAACCTGATGGGAATCGCAAGGGTGGGGAAAATGACCTCAGTTGCCGACGTGCTTACGCTCCGCTCAGTTGCGAATGTCGGCCATCAAGTGCTCGACCTCTGCTTTCAGGTCAGCGGTCAGCGGCAACAGCGGCAGGCGCACCGGGCCGCCGAAGTAGCCGTTGAAATCCAGAGCGTGCTTGATGCCAGGAATGCCCAATTCTCCTACCACGCGCTGCGCGGCCTTGGCGATGCGCGCCTGTTTCAGTTGGGCCAGTTCGATATCGCCTTCTTTCCACGCGGCATGAATCTCGTAGCAGGCTGTGGGCGCCGCATCTGCGAAAGCGAGAATCGCACCCACCGCTCCCACTTGCAACGACGGTTCTAGCTTTTGCGCGGCACCAACAAGGACCTGGAATCCAACTTCTTTTTGCCGGGTCTTCAGGCCCGCAATCACACTTACAGCCGCGGATGAGGGCTTGGTGCGCTCTCCGGCTCCGAGTGTCACCAATTCTCCGCCATTTCCGTTGTCCGCGGTCGCAACTTTCAGCATGCGTGGCGTGACCGCGTCAAACGTTTCAGTAACTGTGGCGCTACGCTTCACGTGCCGTGTGCCTTCAACCATGCGGCGGACTTTTTCAACATCGCCGCTCGATTCCTTGATACCGATCAAGTTGGGATGCTCCGCCAGTTGAATGACCGATTCGGCGGGAATATCGTAACCCGTGGCTTGCGGAAAGTTGTAGATGATGACCGGCACTGGCGAACGATCAGCCACCGTCCGATAAAAAGACAAGATGTTGGCAGGCTGCATCTGCGTCTTGTAGTAATGCGGTGTGCGCACCATGGCCACGTCATAGCCAAGTTCGGCGGCGTATTCGGTGAGATACAGGGTTTCCACTGCGGACTCGATGCCCGTCCCAGCAATCAAAACTTTATTTGGTGCAGCGGTCTCGCGGATGCTCTTGAGTACGTCGCGCCGCTCTTGATCTGACAGCAGAATTGCTTCGCCAGTAGAGCCCAGGGCCACGATCCCAGCCACAGGAGTTTTCGAATAGCTCTCGACGTTATGCTCAAGCTTCTTGAAGTAGACGTTTCCTTCCGGATAAAACGGGGTCGTGACGGGCGGGAAAATGCCGTGAAGCAGCATGTTTGGGTCTCCTATTTTGAACGCACTTCATAGGATACAGCGGAAGAGGCCCGCCTGAAGCGACTTGGGCAGCATTTTCTTTAGCGTCGAACTGCATGCCGCTCAGCATGCAGCCTCTGCAGCGCCTGTACTCTGATCTCTCCTCGCTGCAAAGCCGCAATTCCTTCGGCCGCGGCGCGGGCCGCGGATAGTGTTGTGATGGTCGGAATGCGGGCGCTGACCGCAGCGCGGCGGATGGCCTTTTCATCAAAGAACGGATCGACTCCATGCGGAGTGTTGATGATGAGTTTTATGCGCTCGCCCTTGATCAGATCGACCACGTTGGGCCGGCCTTCTTTTACTTTGTAAACGCGTTCGACCGTCATTCCGGCGTTCTCCAGCACGTCGGCGGTGCCTGCCGTGGCCACCAGCTTGAAACCCATGTCGACAAACTTACGAGCGACGTCCGCTACCTGCGGCTTGTCATGATCGGTGACGCTGACGAAGACCATCCCTTGCGTGGGCAGCTTCTGTCCCGCCGCGGTTTGCGCTTTGGCAAAGGCTTCGCCGAAGTTGTCCGCCACTCCCATAACTTCACCGGTGGATTTCATTTCCGGCCCAAGCACTGTATCGACGCCAGGAAACTTATTCCAGGGGAAAACCGGGGACTTCACGTAATAGCAGTGCCCGGTGTCGAGGTCGGCGCGGCGCTCAATGAACTCCGGCAGAAACTCGCGCAGTTTTCGTCCGGTCATCAGTCTGGCAGCAATCTTCGCCATCGGCACGCCCGTGGCTTTCGAAACGTAGGGCACCGTGCGTGAGGCACGCGGGTTGACCTCCAACACGTAAACCGTTCCACCCTCGCCGTTGTTCTTGGAGTTGCCGTTGCTCCTAGGAATGGCAAACTGAATGTTCATCAGCCCAACCACTTTCAGCGCTCGCGCCAGCTTGAAGGTGTAATCGCGCATGCGAGCCATCAGAGGCTGTGGAATGTCGACCGCTGGCAAAACGCAGGAAGAGTCCCCGGAGTGGATTCCGGCCTCCTCGATATGCTGCATGATGCCACCGATGACTACGTCCTCGCCGTCGGAGAGCGCATCCACATCGACTTCGATTGCGTCTTCGAGGAAGTGATCGATCAGGACCGGGCGGTCCTGGGAATATTCGACCGCCTCCTTCATATAGCGAACGACCGTTTCCTCGTCGTAGGCGATAACCATGGCGCGTCCGCCTAGCACGTAGGAGGGCCGGACCAGAACGGGATATCCAACTCGATTTGCGCCTGCGACGGCCTCTTCGATCGAGGCCGCCATTGCGCCTGGAGCTTGCGGGATGTCGAGTTCGTCGAGCAGCTTGCCGAATCGCTTGCGGTCTTCTGCGAGATCGATGTACTCCGGGGCGGTTCCAATAATGTTTACGCCCGCTGCCTTTAATGGCAGCGAGAGATTCAGCGGCGTTTGTCCTCCAAATTGCACGATCACCCCGACCGGCGCGCCCGACGAAGCTTCGTGTTCGCAAATGGCAAGCACGTCTTCGAGGGTCAGCGGTTCGAAGTAGAGTCGGTCGCTGGTGTCATAGTCGGTCGAGACCGTCTCCGGGTTGCAATTGATCATGATGGTCTCGTAGCCGTCGTCGCGGAGCGCAAAGGCCGCGTGGCAGCAGCAGTAGTCGAATTCAATTCCCTGCCCGATGCGGTTTGGGCCGCTGCCCAGGATGATGACCTTCTTCTTCTGCGTCGGTGCTGCCTCATCCTCTTCTTCGTAGGTCGAGTAAAGGTAGGGTGTATAGCTTTCGAATTCGGCCGCGCAGGTGTCGACACGTTTGTACACCGGCTTAATCCCATGCTTCCGTCGCTGGTGGCGAACTTTGTCCTGGTCGCCTTTGCCGCTCAGCCGCCACGTGGCCGCCAGCCGTCCGTCGGAAAAGCCCATGCGCTTGGCCTCGCGCAGGACCTCAGTCGGGATCGATTCCATGGGATGTTTCTCCAACTCGAGTTGCATGTCATTAATTTCTTTGAGTTGGTAGAGAAACCAGGGATCGATGGATGTCATCTTTGCCACTTGCTTGACGGTGTGGCCCTGACGCAATGCGTAGCGAATGTAGGAAAGTCGCTCGGGATGCGGCGTCACCAGCCGCTGGGTCAGAATTTTCGGCTCGATTTTTTCTCCGCCGATGCGCTTGCCCGTATCCAGCGCGCGCACCGCCTTCATCATTGCCTCCTTGAAGGTGCGGCCGATGGCCATGACTTCGCCCACGGATTTCATCTGCGGGCCAAGATTCTCATCTGCCCCGGGAAATTTTTCGAATTGCCATTTGGGAATCTTCACCACCACGTAATCGAGCGTGGGCTCGAAGCAGGCTGGCGTCTTGCGCGTGATGTCGTTCGGAATTTCGTCCAACGTATAACCCACGGCCAGCTTGGCGGCAATCTTGGCGATGGGGAAACCGGTCGCTTTCGAGGCCAACGCCGAGGAACGCGACACGCGAGGATTCATCTCGATCACAACCATGCGGCCCGTGCCGGGATGAATACCGAACTGAATGTTCGATCCGCCTGTCTCTACGCCGATCTCGCGAATTACCGCAATGGCGGCATCGCGCATCGCCTGATACTCGCGGTCCGTAAGGGTTTGCGCCGGAGCGACTGTGATTGAATCACCGGTGTGCACTCCCATGGGATCGAAATTTTCGATTGAGCAAATAATGATGACGTTGTCTTTGAGATCTCGCATCACCTCAAGTTCGTACTCTTTCCATCCCAGCACGGATTCTTCAATCAGGGCTTCGTGTACCGGAGAGAAGTCGAGGCCGCGGGCCAACACCTCCATCAACTCTTCGCGGTTGTAGCCAATGCCGCCACCGCTGCCGCCCAGAGTGAAAGACGGACGCACGATGACCGGGAACCCAATCTTGCCGGCGAACTCCAAGCCATCTTTCAGATTGTTCACGAGCGCGGACTTGGGAACATCGAGGCCGATTTTCTGCATTGCATCTTTGAAGACCAGGCGGTCCTCGGCTTTGTTGATGGCGCTAATCTGCGCGCCGATCAGCTGGACGTTGTATTTTTCTAATACGCCGCCATCGGAAAGTTCGATCGCGAGATTGAGCGCGGTCTGACCGCCGACAGTGGGAAGAAGGGCAAAGCCTGCGCCGGGCGACATTTCGCGTTCGACCCGAATGATCTCTTCCAGATATTCACGCGTGAGGGGTTCGATGTAGGTCCGGTCGGCAACTTCCGGGTCGGTCATGATAGTGGCAGGGTTGGAATTGGCCAGCACCACTTCAAAACCTTCGGCCTTGAGTGCCTTGCAAGCCTGCGTGCCGGAGTAATCAAACTCCGCCGACTGGCCAATGATGATGGGACCAGAGCCGAGAATCAGGATTTTCGAGATGTCAGTGCGTTTCGGCATGAAAAGTCAGTCGTTGGTCGTTCGTCATTGGCCTTTGGCGACAATGCCATATTTATGCAGTCTTTTCCTTGCTTGGACGAATAAGGGCAGTCATAGCTGTGGGCTTGATCGTGTCAACGACATCTGGCTCGCCGATTTGGCCCTGATTCACTACGCTTTGAAAGGGCACGCCTTCAGGCGCGCCGACTGCCGCCCCTAAGGCGATGGGCTTTAGCCCCTGAGGGCTTTCGTCCAACTCGAAACCGGCGTGCGCGGAGGAATATGGATATTCCCCTGCTCGTTCGCACAAGCGCTGTCTAACTGGGTTCTGGTGAATGTAGTTCCGGTGCACATCGTAATCTGCCGCATCGCGGATGCGTTGATCCTGAAAGCTCTTTTGCCAGATTTCCATGTTCGAGCCCAGCTCCTTCTTCGCTCGGTAGGAAAATCCACCTTTAATGAACTGGATTGCTTTCTCTAAACTGGTGACGGGGGTGATCAATACGTGAATGTGGTCCGGCATGATTACGAATTCGTGGAGCAGGTAAGCCGCACCGCGGTAGTGGTACAGTGTGTCGACAAAGAGTTTTGCCCAGCTCTCATTGCGAAATAAGGCGCGTCGCTGCCACGTCTCGGTGGTGATCATGTAAGTCTGACGGTTGTTGGTTGCATGTTCTCGCGTTGGCCTCAACAGCTTACCTCAGGGGCTAAAGCCCGTCTCTTTTTGACTTCTTACGGCGCGCCTGAAGGCGCGCCCCTTCAAGGCTCTTCGTTCCTCTTCTGTCTCGTGCGTCTCTCGGGAAACAGCCACGCGAGAGACGCACCGAATATTCCCGCCTCAACAACGGTAATAGGCCAGAACCAAATTACGCGCCAGTACCGATATGTTCGTAAGATGGCAACGAATGCAAGGCAGTGGATCGTCAGCAGACAGCCGATGGCAAACCAGAAACTCCAGTGGTGCCACCGTCGTCGCGATTGGCGCACCGTGATCCAGAAGAGCAATGCGGTAAACGCAACGAATCCTACCCATCCGCCGTTAAACCAACTATTCACCTTATCCGTGATACCGAAGTGAACCGTCAACGCGAAAAACAGTGCAAATCCCGTGAGGGCGGCTAAAGCCAAACCGATATAAAGCAGGATTCGTCGCACAACCCAACCGACAGTTCGTTCCCTAGACTGGACGTTTGCGACTGGCGAAGCCTTCACCCTTTCCATTCCTCCATCAACTTCACGAAGTCTTTGAACAGATAATGGGAATCATGCGGACCCGGCGATGCCTCGGGGTGATACTGCACCGTAAATAGCGGCAGATTCCGGTGACGCATGCCCTCGAGCGTGTTGTCGTTGAGGTCCATGTGAGTTAGTTCGACCTCGCTTTGTGGCAGAGAATCTGGATCCACTGCGAAGTTATGGTTATGCGCCGTGATCTCGATCTTCCCTGTGTTCAATTGCTTTACGGGGTGATTGCCGCCGTGGTGGCCGAATTTCAGCTTGAAAGTTTTTCCGCCTAATGCGATTCCCGTGAGCTGATGTCCCAGGCAGATGCCAAAAATCGGCACTCTCCCCATAAGTCGCCTGATGCTATCCACCGCGTACGTACATGGCTCGGGATCGCCCGGGCCGTTCGATAAAAACACGCCGGCGGGCTTCAGCGCTAATACATCCTCTGCTTTAGTCTCGGCGGGAACCACCGTGACCTTGCAACCTTCACCGCGCAGCTTGCGCAAAATACTCAGCTTGATGCCGAAGTCATACGCGACAACGTGAAAGCGCTCTGGTTGGTCTTTCACTCCGACTACTTCTTCGGGGAGATGAGAGCGCTCTCCGGTCTCCCACACATAGGTGTGATTGGTGGTGACGACCTTGGCCAGGTCGGTTCCATCCATTTTCGGAAGTGCTCGCGCTTTCGCGATTAGTTTCCCGGTGTCAGGTTCAAGCGTCGATATGACTCCACGCATCACGCCGTTGTCGCGCAGATGACGCACCAACGCGCGTGTGTCAATATCGCCCAGCACGGGAATCTTGAACTGCTCCAGATATTCTTCCGCGACCTGCTGTGAGCGCCAGTTGGAACTGACCCGGGAAAACTCGCGCACGATCAGACCTTCGATATAGGGCCGCGTGGCCTCGGTATCTTCGGAGTTTGTGCCGTAGTTGCCGATTTCAGGATTGGTGAGAACGACGATTTGGCCAGCGTAAGAAGGGTCGGTGAAAATTTCCTGATAGCCGGTGATGGAAGTATTGAAAACTACTTCCCCGTAACATTCGCCTTTGGCTCCGTAGCCTTTGCCTCGGAAGATTCTTCCATCTTCCAGCGCAAGGATCGCCTGCATTCGTGCTCCAGGGAGTGGACTTTAAAGATTCTAGCAGGGATGCGGAAATGCGCAAAAGAAAATGTCTGTGAAAATTCTTAACCTCGCCACTCTTGCCTCGTCTCGAGTCAGGCCGAATACCAATACGCGTCCGAGGGCTTGCGCGGGGTGCGGCGCCGTTCGCAGGCGTCGGAGGTGCACTCGATCACGTCGAAGAACAGATCATCTTCGCTGCGTGAAGAATTTGCGGCTTGCGCCGCATCATGAGCCTCATGCTGGAGGCGAAACCAGCTCTGAGGATTGACCTCAATCGCGCCGTCAGTTGTGTGGCGCCGAAGATGAAAGTGCAAACGCATCGCGAGACTCCGACAAGTTCACCGGACGCGTCCCATTTTGTCCATGGGCCAATATCCGAAGACGGCCTTGCCGTAGATGTAGTTTTGCCCGACTGGACCGAAGTCACGGCTGTCATTCGACAGGCTGCGGTGATCGCCCAGCACGAAATAGCTGTCGGCCGGAACCACTACCTCAGCGTACGATCGCTCGTCCTCGTAGGCGCGCGGCACATAGTCTTCGTCGATCGGCTTGCCATTCACAAAGACGCGGCCCGCGTCGATTTGGATGTGGTCACCCGCCAGGCCAATCACCCGCTTGATAAAGCTCTTCGAAGGGTCTCGGGGATAGCGGAATACGATGATGTCACCACGCTCGATCGGCTCCAGCCGATAAACAAACTTGTTCACGAAGATCCGTTCCTGATCTTCGAGCGAGGGCATCATGCTCGTGCCCTCCACTTTCACCGGCTGGTAGAGGAAAATGATGATGAAACACGAAATGGCCAGGGAGATGATGAGATCGCGCAGCCAGACGGACAACACCATGGCGCGCGATGGCGCGGAAATAATTGGCTTGTTATCGTGAACCGCGCTGCGTTCCGTAGCGTCCGCCTGTCCAGGCATAATATTTCTGATTTTATACGGATCGGGCTTCCCGTGCAGAGAATGATTCGCGAAGCAGGCAGCAAGACCCCCGACTACAACAGCTACGGGATTCGGGTTACAATATCACAGCATCTCGGACGAGGAATCGGATTATGTTGAAGCGCGGTCTGGTACTGGCTTTTCTTTTTCTGATTACGCTCACCGTGTCCGCTCCGTGGGCCACATCCCAGCAGGAAGGAGCGGTCCCGGCGTACAACGCTGCTCCGCCGCCGAAAGGCGCCAAGCTTCCTGCCATTCTCGGCAAGGATCAGTTGTGGGCTGAGAATGCCCAGTATCCGTATCAGACCCACGCCTACGACTTGGCTGCGAAGATACCGGCGGTGTTGCATCAACAGCCTTGTTATTGTTATTGCGATCGGATGGGGCACAACAGCTTGCATAGCTGCTTTGAAAGCACGCACGGTGCCCGCTGCGACACCTGCTTGAAAGAACTGTACTATTCCTATTCCGAGTCCAAGAAGGGTAAGACCGCATCGCAAATCCGCAAAGGCATCATGCAGGGCGAGTGGCGGCAGGTGAACTTGGAGACGGCGGCTTCGATCAACTAGAGTGAGGATCTCACTCGATTGACGAGCCTCGGACCGCGCGTTTAGACTGCCCTATTGACTATGGGTTTTCCACAGCCGGAAAATCGGCACCTTGAACCGTGGGTCACGACAGCCGAGCCTGACGGGATGAAGACCATCAGCAGAGGTTAACGAAGCTTTATCTAAGTCAAAGATAAGAGGGATACTTACGAAGAGCACAGGAAGAGTTTTGCAGATGGCACAGAAGACCCCACCAAAGAAGTCTGTTGCCGACGACCCTCGTTTTGCACAAGCTGTGCAAAATTACGAGGCCGGTTTGCGGGCCATGCAAGAGCACAAGTTCGACAGGGCTAAGTCCTACCTGCAAAAGGTTGTCGCGGGAGGCAGCAAGGAGCTCGCCGATCGCGCCTCGGTCCATTTGAACGCATGCAACCAGCAAGCGGAGCATGCTGTCACCCAGTTCAAGAACTCCGAGGAGCACTACGACTATGCAATTTCCCTGATGAACGTTGGCGACTACGTCAACGCCCGCGAACATTTGGACAAATTGTCGAAGCAGGCGCCGAAGGCCGACTATGTCGCTTACGGCTTGGCGGCCCTGGACTGCCTCACTGGCCATGTGGAAGATTCCCTGCGCCATCTGGACGATGCGATTCGCTTGAATCCGGGGCTTCGTTTTCAGGCGCGCAACGATTCTGACTTTCAGAATCTGGCCGAAGACCCGCGTTTCACGGAACTGTTGTATCCCGATCCTGGGGCCGAGTTACCTTCTCCGGATGAAGCTGATGAGGATCGCTAGGCGGCCCTGATGGGCTACTCCGAACACCACGGGCGGCCTGCTGCCACTGCCAGCAGTGGTCTACGGGTGGTTGTGATTGGGGGGGGCACCGGCCTTTCCACTCTTCTCAAGGGACTGAAGTGGTATGTCAGTCCGTCTGCGGATCGACCCGTCGCGAAATCAGGGAAACCCGAAATTTCCGATCTCAGCGCCGTGGTTACGGTCAGCGATGACGGCGGCTCCAGCGGACGCCTGCGCAAGGAACTGAACATGTTGCCGCCGGGCGATATCCGCAACTGCATCGTTGCGCTTTCCGAAGATGAGGCTTTGCTCTCCAGGCTGTTCCAGCATCGATTCGTAAAAGGGTCGGGACTGGAGGGCCATAGCTTCGGCAATCTTTTCCTTGCGGCTCTTACTTCTATTACCAAAGATTTCAGTGAAGCCGTCCGCTTGTCGTCTGAAATCCTGGTTACGCGCGGGCACATCTACCCCGCGACGACTGCCAATGTTGAGTTAGAAGCTCTCATGGAGGACGGAACGCGAGTGCGCGGGGAGACAAAAATTACCGCCAGCAAGGGGCGCATCAAAGAACTTTCCCTGATTCCGCACGATGTTCAGCCCCTTTCCCAAACTTTGGAGGCGATTGCGCGCGCCGATCTGATCACGATTGGTCCGGGCTCGCTCTTCACCAGCCTGATTCCCAACTTGCTGGTCAATGGTATTGCAAAAGCGATTGCCGCTTCGCCGGCAACTAAAGTTTATATTTGTAACCTCATGACTCAGGCCAACGAAAGCCTCGGCCGGACGGCTGCTGACCACATCCGCGCGCTCAATGGACATGCGCGGACGCATCTCTTCGATTATGCCCTTCTCAATCGCGCGTCGATCTCTGCCCAATTAAAAGCCAAGTATGCGCTCGAAGGGGCCAACCAAGTCGTCGTCGACGAGGAAGCCATTAAGGAACTAGGCGTCAGTTGTGTGCTCGGGGATTATCTGGACGAGGGCGAGGTTGCCCGCCACGCGACCGATCGAATTGCCCGCGACTTGATGGATCTGGCTGCGCGGGCACGGGCGAATGAGCGGGCATCGAAGCGACACACCACAAGCAGCTAAACTGTGAGTAAATTTCGACTGGGCCGCAGCGGCGAAGACGCCCGTGCCTACACTATGGCTGACTCTCTGCCGCGCACGACCTCTCGCGGTATATTGGATCACATGCCAAAAGCTAAGAGCAGCCACTCGCCTCGCGTCCCGCGCGTTGCCATCCTTATCATGGCGGCGGGCAAAGGCACTCGCCTGAAATCCAAACACCCTAAGGTTTTGCATGAAGTCGGAGGAAAGCCACTACTGGCACACGTAATTGCTGTGGCTACGAAAGTCGTCCCAGCGCACGATGTATTCGCCGTCATTGGGCATGAGGCGGATCGGGTTCGCCAAGCGGTTGCCGACACTGGTATCGGCTTCGTGTTGCAAGCCGAGCAGAAAGGAACCGGTCACGCCCTGATGGTCGCGCGCCAAGCCTTAGCTCCTTATGATGAGGTAATCGTACTTTCTGGGGACGCTCCTCTGATCAGTTCCCGAACCATCGAGAAGCTTCGCGATTTTCACAACACAAACCATCCGGCCATGACCATTCTGAGCGCGCAACTGCAGGACCCAACCGGCTATGGAAGAGTGATCCGCAAAAACCAAAGAAGCCCTGACGTGAAAGTCATCGTCGAAGAAAAGTCCGCCACTCCGGCGCAGCGCAAGATTCGCGAAATCAACTCAGGCTTTTATGTTTTCGACGCGAAGGTTCTTTTTGCCCACATCGACGAATTAAGCAACGACAATCCGCACCGCGAGTACTACCTCACTGACATGGCAGCGGTCTTTGGTAAGGCGAGGAAGCGTGTGATGGTGGTAACGGCGAGTGATCCTGATGAAATCCTGGGCAGTAACACCCGCGCCGAGATGGTTGAAATTGACCAGCGCATGCGCATGGCGAAGTGCCGGCAGCTTATGGCCGACGGGGTCACGATTTTCTATCCTCAGACCTGCGTTATCGATTGCGACGTCGAGATCGGCACTGACACCGTGATCGAGCCGTTCGTGCAGATTTTAGGAAAAACCCGCATTGGCAGTGATTGCCGAGTCCGCTCCTACACCGTGATTAATAACTCGGTGATCGGAGACGGCGTTTCGATCCTCCCAGCTTGCGTATTAGACGGGGCACAAGTAATGAAGGGAGCGATTCTCGGACCTTACTCTCGTCTGCGTCCCGGGAGCGAGATCGGCGAGGGCGCGCATGTTGGAAATTTTGTCGAGACCAAGAAAACCCGTCTGGGAAAGGGCTCCAAGGCCAATCATCTCAGTTATCTTGGAGATTCTGAGATCGGTGAGGGCGTGAACGTCGGAGCTGGCACTATCACCTGCAACTACGATGGAGCGCACAAACACACGACCGTGATCGAAGACGGGGCATTCATCGGCAGCGATTCGACTTTGGTTGCGCCAGTCAAGGTAGGCCGGGGAGCCTACGTGGGCGCTGCCTCATGCATCACCGATGACGTTCCGCCAGATTCGCTGGCCCTCGGCCGGGCAAAACAGGTTGTGAAAGAAGGCTGGGTCAAAACCAAGCGCGCAAGCAGCCAAAAGTTGGACAAACCAATTCTCAGTTGAAGCGCACTATTGCAACTGCGAATAGGGAGCATTCAGGCAAGTCGCATTGATCGTTGCCGGCGCAGCGTTCCACGCCGATGCGACGCGAATTACACCATCTTCGTTGGAGCAGAAACCACGCACTCCAGTCTGGTTGAAGCCAGCTGGCGCACCGCCAACAGTGTAGCCCTGATTGGGAGGAGCTCCGGCAGGCACGCCCATCCCGAAGTAGTAGCCGGTTTTGCCTGCGGCTGGAACCGTGGCGCTGGCGAGTCCGAAGTCGATCAGGCAAGCGTGCGCAGCGACCGGCCCGCTCGCGGGGCAACCAGTTGAGGCCGGAGGTCCCAGAGCTGCGATGGAATTCGCATATCCCATCGTCGGATACGTGGACTGATATGTGACCTGGACAGTATTGATGGTCCGAACCGAGCTCGCCGCCGACGCCTCGTTGGCCGATATCTTCGCGCGCAACAAGTTTGGAATGGCGATGGCGGCGATGATCAGAATAATCGCGACCACGATCAGTAGCTCGATCAAGGTGAAACCTTTTTGTTTCCGCATCAAGCGTTCCTTTTCAACGCGAGACAATTCCGGCGTTCGATACTCGGATCCCTTATTGGCGGAACGCGCAGCCTCGGCAAACTTGCAGATTTTCTGCTACGCCGTTCGAAGCCTTGAAGAAACACTCAGACGCTTATTTCTTGAGTTGGCGAATTCGTACTTCAAAGCTGATCACGCCGTTGTAATCGCGCAGCGCGAATAAAGAGAAATTGCGCGTAATGTTGTATTCCACCTGAATGATTTGTTGCGAGGTCTGCGAAACGTTGGTGGTGTAAGTCACGGTGAGGTTGTCCTTTACCTGCTGTTCGATCGTGACGGCGGGCGAGGTCGTGGTGGGAGTAGTCTCCGTGTTCAGGCCTTGCGGATCAATGCGAATATGGCTAATGCCGAACAAACTTCGCGAGCGGTTACTGATGGCAGAATTCAGGGCTTCAGCCAGTATGGCGCTGGACGCCTGTTGGGCAAACGACCCGCCAGACTGCTGCAATTGTGCAGACTGCTGCTGAGTTTGGCCGAGCGCCAGCAAGCTGATGATGTCGGCGACCGGCAATGGCGGCTCGGAATGATAAGTCAAACTAAGCTTGTCGATGCTACCGTTCAGGTTGACGGTGATGTCGTAATCGCGAACCCGGGTGGACGCTTGTAGATCGAGCACGGGGGTGGTCGTGACCGGGTTGGTAAAGGTAATATCGCCGCGCTCCATGCGGTATTTGGTCCCGTTTAGCGTCACTTCACCCTCGGTAACGTCGGCGCGGCCTAATAGAACAGGCTTGGCCGCTGTCCCTCGCAAATGTAAGTCGGCGTCACCGGAAATGCGAACCACGGCAGTTTGCATCTGTAGTTCGGGCGTGGTCACGATATGCACGTCCATCCGGATCCGGTTCAGCAAAGGATTGGTTTGCGGTAACGCCGAACTCTGCGCGCTGCGCGCCAGACTCGCTCCAAAATCGAAGCCGGGAGTCATCACCAGCTTGGTGACAGTTATGTCGCCAGAGAGCACAGAGGCCGCGGAAGTGCCTGCCCATCGCAGTTCAGCATTGGCCATGGAACTGACACCCGGCGGATAGCGCAAACGCACGTCCTGAGTCTGCATGGTCAGACTGAAATTGAGCTGACGGTTATAAGCAGTCGCGTATCCGCCGAAGCTTACGGCACCGCCTCCAACGCGCGCGGTAAGACTCTCGATTTGCAGGCGGTCTTGATTGAATACGGCGGATCCGTTAAGGGCGCTCACGGAGCTGGGCAGATCACTGTACGAGATTGAGCCGTTGGTGATCTGCAGCCTGCCTTGAGTGGTTGGCTTGCTCAACGTACCGCCAACCGTCAGGTCCACGGCGACTTCGCCCGAGGTAGTGAAATCGGAATCATAATTTTGAATGAGCTGAAGGCTGGCTCGACCCTGAGCACGCAGGTCAAGTTCACGGTCGTGGTTTAACTGTATCGCGCCACCCACCGTGAGGTCCGTGCCTTCGCCAATCAAATGGAACTGCTGAATCTTGAGGAATTGGCTGGCAATCGTAAAGCTGATAGGACCGTTGTTGCGAATCTTGATGTTCTCTACATCAGCAAAAAAGTCGTTGAGATTGCCGATGACCTCCAGTTCGCGAGGCCGGCGCAGCGGACCTCGCAACTGCAGATCGCCAGCCAGGGCGGAGGGACCAGTCACGCGCCGCTTCAGATAGGTTTTGAAGATGGAATCCACATTGAGATGGTTGAAATGAAGGTTTATGTTCGAGGGCCAATCTTCTCGAACCTGAACGTCTCCGTCGATGTTCAGTTCCGCGGTTTTGAACTGAGAGCGCCCACTCACATGCAGGTCAGAGCCCTGGGTCACGGCCTCGACTGTATAGTCACCCACCAGCTTATGATCAAAAGCGAGGTCACGCAGGTGAATATTCGCGTTAATGGCAGGCTGTTCCAGCGTGCCTGAGGCTTGAGCCGTGAAATCCATTCGGCCGTCCACGGCTACGCGGCTGGCTTGAAGCTGAGGAATGCGGGCGAGATCGAAGTTGTCCCCGTTCAGATTGAAACGGAAAGCATGCGTGGAAAGGTTGTAGGTCGCGGCACCTGTGACTTGTGCGTCGTAATACAAGAGACGAAGTTCATCCAAAGAGATTTCGTCGTGGCTGAACTCTAACTTGGAGTCCAGATGCTGAACCGGTTCGCCGCGGATCACTGCATCGGAGATCTCAACCCGGCCATTTCCGCGCGGATCCGCCTTCGTGCCCTCCATCTGTACGAAAAGGTTCGCTGTCCCACTGACTGGGAAGTCATATCCGCTTAATGCGAGAATCTCATCCACATCGGCGTTGCGCATCTCGACGTGAGCCGCGATGGGACTCGAATCGGTGAACTGTCTATCTTGCAGACCAGCCCTGATGCCGAAAGCGACTGTAGTTCCGCCGTGGTGCAGCCTGCCGTGATGTGCCGCAAAGGCGCTTGGCGATAGCTCAACCTCCGCAACCACGGAATCGCAGTGTACATTTTTGGCGGAAGCGCGGGATGTCGCAGGGATCAAGAGATCGAAGTCTTCCGACTGAAGCTTACCGGCAAAGGCGATCGCAGAAAGTCTGCCGGTCGCGGTTCCCGTGAAGGAGGCATGCCCTTGCAGAACGACGGGGATTCGCTGTTGGTATCCCACATCTGTGAGAATGGGCTGCCACTCGCTGAGGTCGGAAGTCGTGACCGAGAGGTTCAGAGCGGCAGAGGAAGAGAGAGTACCGGAGGCGCGAACTTGAGTGGCGCGGGTGGAAGCGTTGAATTCCGTAACCTGCAAATCGCCAGAGCCTGCATGGTAGGTCGCATGAACGCGGGCATTAATTGGCAGGTCTCCTGTGTTCACTTGAGCCGGAGCTACGACGTCTACCGCGACTTCAGTTTCCGCCTTGCTGACCGAGCCTGTCCATCGCGTCTCGACGCTTCCGCTCGCGGCACCTGCCACCTTGATGCGCTTAAACGGCCGGGCGGAGGACGACAGCGCGGCCGCTATTTCAGACGTAGAGACGTCCTTCAGCCGCAGCCGAACGCTTCCCTTCTGTTCGTCAGCAGCGTTCGCCTTCGCAGTTTTTCTTGTGGGCGCCGAATTGAGCCAGTTGATAACTTCGGCGTCGCCGGTCACCTCTCCCCCCAGCAACCGTGCCTGCAGTCGAGAAAACGTAAGCCGCTGTGAACTGATTGCGTAGTCGCTATTTACCGTGACACCGTGCAGCCCAACCAACTTATCGCGCCAGTCAAAGTTCTTAAGCGAGAGTTTGCCAGAAGAAGAAAACACCGCCGATGTCCACGAACCTTCCCCGGTCGCCTGCAGAACACCCTGCCGAACTTCGGCACGACGCATCACCGCGCTGGCTTCACCAAGATCAAGAGTAAGGTCGTACTTGGCATCCACACTCGGCTGGCGAAAATTCACCAGCCGGCCACTGCCTTCGAGCCTTGAACGTCCCGAGGTCGCCTTCAAGGACTTGACGTCGAGAGCGTCCTCGCCAAGGGAGAAGTGTGCTTCCACCATCCAAGCAACGGGACGATAGCTTTCGAACTTTGTATCGATCTTTCCGAGCAGGAGATTGCCGTCGTAGCGGCGGTGCAACAAAGAATAAGTCGCGTCCGCCGACACATCATGAGCTATGAAATCGAATGGTGTTTTCTGGTCATTCCAGAAAAACTCGCCGTGCCGCACTTCCAGTTCGCCGATCGAAAGCGAGAACAATTGGTCGATCGATGTTTTCGTTGAGGTCCTCTTCATGGCGGGCACAGGTTGATTGGTGGTGCCCTCGGGATAGAGGACGATGTGAACCACAGGGTGGTCGAGCACAAGCGACGAGAACCCGAATTCTGTCGCTAATATCGAGATGAGCTTGACTCGCGCGACTAGCCGGTCCACGTGGGCGTAAGGAACTTCACCCGCGGCTTCGCGCCCATGGATGGTGAGGTCGCGAATCTCCACCTGGAAGCGGAATGGTACAGTGTGAATCCCACCCAAATCGACACGCCCACCTGTAATCCGCTCCAACTCAGCTACCACGCGGCGCCGCACCAGCGCTTGGAAGGAATCGGTCGTGGCATACCAGCCCAGAGTGCCCAGCAGGAGCAGACCCACAAGTCCCGCGAGCAGGAGATAAGTTCGGAACCTGCGCCAACCCGGCTTGGCGCGGGGTTCGCTCATCGCAGCTGGGCTCCGGAATCCGGCGGGCCGGTTTCGGTGCGGATTCGGCTTCCGGAACGTAGATCCTGCAGCCAGGCAACCAACATCTGGTTCATCTTCTGCTGCGTGAGTAATTCTTTGATCTTCGGGATGACTTCGGCGAGAGGAACCTGTGCGGCACCGGACTGTCGAAGTTGGGGCAAGAGCTCCTGATTGTAGTAACTCTCAATACTCTTGGAATCAATAATGACGTTCGGCCGCAGGCGGGCATCCACCAAACCCATCAAGTCAACTTGCAGTGTGACTCGCTTTTTCAGTTCGCTCTCAGTCAAGCCATAGCGTTGCAGCGCGGCCTGCCATTGAGCTTCGCTCTCGGCGGTTGCGTACCGCTTGCGAATTTCCTGAATGGTATTCTGCACCTCTTCGTTGCTGGCATGCGGAAAACCTGAAGAGCGCATTTGCTCACGCAACAGCTCCTGGTCGATCAGATGGTCCAATGCAGCTTTACGATCTGCGAGGTTCACCTGGCCGAGCGCGCGTCCGCTCACGAAAGCTTCGTAGCGCACAGCATCCTGCCATTCGCTTTGCAGGATAACGTGGTTGTTCACGGTTGCTACGATTCGATCCAGAACGTCGCCCGCCCGGGCAGGCAAAGTAATCGCGAACAGCACCATACTGCAAGCAAGAATGGAATACTTTTGATTCATCAGAAGCTCTGTCCAATACTAAAGTAAACATTGAAGTGCGAAGTGTGCTGCGGCACAAAATATGGCAACGTAGCCGTCCCATTACTTGTTGTGGCGTTCACGCAATAGGATGACTGCGCCTGCCCGTTGAAGCTTGCTACAGCCTGGCAACTTGGAAATGCCGGTGGGTTTAAATTGTACCCGAAATCGAACCGCACCGGACCGATCGGCGTCTTGTAGCGGACCCCGACTCCTACCGCGTGTGAGACATAGCTGTAATCGCACTGGTTGGCCGTGGCTGGCTGCAAACAGAGTTGAGGATTCTTCTGGCGCCACCGGAGCAGGTTGTCCAGCATGTCCCGGCCATCGGTAAAGACGTTACCGGCATCTTCGAAAATGGCGAAGCCGAGATTGTCCTGGACGTAGGGCAGCGTCGGCGGCGGCAAGCGTAATTCAAAGTTATTCAGGAAAAGAGCACTCCCGCCCAGCGGAAACCCGGTGACGGGGTCGCGCGGGCCTGCTTGATTTAACCCGAAACCTCGATGAGAGTTGCCGCCGCCGGAAAAAAAACGTTCAGCTAACGGAATGATGGTTGTATCGGGACAAGTGGTTTGCGTTGGGTTCGGACACGCTTGACCGGGTGGGAGGATCACCGTATTGCCAAAGGTGCTCTCCACCCCGATTCGCAAGGAACGCGCGAACACGAACTTCTTATCCTGCGGCCGGTTCTTGCCGAATGCGTGATACGTGGCATTCTGGCCGAGAATGCTGCTGAAATCGGCCTCCGAACCGAAAATACTGGATGCGACCGCGGCGTCGATCGTGTTATAGCTTCCCTTGGTGCTCTCCAGATTATTGTCGCGCTTGTTGCGAATGTAGCTGAAGCCTGGTTCGCCCACCCGCACGGGCAAGGAAAGCAGCGGAATTTGGTCAGGGCTGATGTCTATGTTGCTGGCCTTCACCCGGCGATAGGTAAAGCGATAGGCCAATGTAGTGGCTTTGCTGACCGTCTCCTCGGCTTGGACGGATCCTTCTAATCGCTGCGAGGTGAATGTCGTCACGTCAATCGTGTTGTCGTAGAAAGCGGTCAAAGATAACTTCCAGTTTGAGCTGTTGAACCAGCGGGGCTCCGTATAGCTGATCAAGCCCCGTTGCTGCAGGCTGCCCACGTCAGCCTTGAACGTGATGGTGTGGTCGCGGCCGCGGAAATTGAGACGGGTCACACTGAGTGAGACTCGCGGGCTCACTCCCGTATTGCCCTTCGCCTGGTTGCTCCCCACCGCCGAAGGCTGGCCAGTCTGGAATTCCAACCCGATACCGTAATTGAAGGCGTAGCGCTTGGCCTCCTCAACATCGACCAAAACGTTCTTGTCCGCCTCATTGCCATTTGGATTTTGCACCGCAGTCCCCACCTGACTAAAGATACCGAGGTCATAGAGACGCTGCTGCGTTTGCAGCATTGCGGCCTGGCTCAGCGGGTCGCCGGATTTGACTTGTAGTTCACGCTGCACAATAAAAGGCTTGGTGTGGTTCAGGCCAGAAACAAACACATTGTCCACGAAAACCTGCTGCCCTTCGTTGAGTTTGAAAGTAACGTCCATGCGATTGGGTTCGCCCGGCATTGGTTTTGCCGCCGCCTCGAAACTGGCGTTGGGAAATCCGTGGTTGAAGTAGTAGTTCAGCAGATTATCGCGATCCTGCGCAATATCGTATTCGGAAAAGGGCTGCCCCACGGCAGTATTGATCTCAGCCGCAAGCTGGGTTTCTGAGAATGCCTGATTGCCCTCCATGTGGAAAGCTCCCACCAGCGTTTGGGCACCCTCGTCCACTAGGATTTTGAGCACAAGGTCGTTTTCGTGGCCTTCATAGTCGTCCAATACGTTGGAGGTTATTTTGACCTGCTCGAAACCATTCGCCCGGTACAGGTCTTCGAGCCCATGGATGTCGCCGCTGAGCGATCCTTGGCTGTACTTGCCGCGCGACTCGAAGCGACTGGCCGGATGCACCTGCATACGGGAAAGCAGCCGGTCGGTCAGGAAGTATTTGTTTCCCACAAATTCAATCCTTACCAGTTTGTGCCGGGCGCCGGGGTCGATGACATAAGTGATGAGCAGTGCGTCTCCCGCGGCATCCGAACGCTGCTTGATCCCGACCTTGGCGTCGAAGTAGCCGCGACTCTGAAGATAGTTCAGCAGATTGCGACGGCCTTCGTTCAGCAGGTCCTCATCCACTGCGTTCTCTTCGAAGACCGGTACATTCTTTTTGAGCGCTCCCCGCCCGATTTTGAAGCCTTCCGCTACGATTTGCACCTTCGGTCCCGGAGCAATGTCGAACGTATAGTCCACCGCGTTCGCCTCCTCGCGATAGAACTTTTTAGAGATTGAAACCTGCGCGAGCAGTCGATTCTGTTTCTGATATTTCTTGCGTAACCGATCCAGAGCGTTGGTCACACGCTGCACGGAAACTGGTTTACCGGAATGCATTTTAGCGATGTCCTGAATTTGTGCCTGCGAGTATCCCGGGCTGCCCGTCACTGCAACGTTCCCCACCCGCGCTTGGGGTCCGGGATTGATCTTAAAAAGAATGGAGATTTGCTGCCTGGCCGGATCTTTGTGCTCTTCCACGCTCACCGAAGATCGGTAATACCCGTTTTCCTGCATGAGCACCTTAATGTTGGCCAGGGCACGCTCAATCTGATCGGGACTGAACAAATCTCCCAACTGAAACTTCGAGGCGTTCGTAACTTGTCCGGTGGTGGGCCGATTGGGAGTGCCTTCCACGGTGACGCTCCCCACAAAGTAATTCGGAACCGTAAAGAATGACAACACAACCTTGCCGTCCGGAGTTCGTTCGGCCTCAACCCGGATGTCGGCAAAGCGCCCCGAGCTATGAAGCTTGTGAACGCTTTCGCGGATAAGTTCACGGTCAAGCGGCTTCCCTACTTGCTGGGGAATGAGCTGGAGCCATCGCTTCTGATCGACGTCGGAGGGTATGTCCGGCCAGCGGATGTCCGCGACTGTAAGTCCCTGGTACTGGGCAAAGGTGTCATCGACGGGTATGGCCGGTGATTGCGCTTCAACCGACTGACCTTGTTCTTGCGAGGACGAGACAGCAGACGCTTCCACGGCACACATCGCCGTGAACGCCAGCGCAATCAGGGTTGTCAACAAAGTCCCCCTCAGTTGCAAACAGGCTCCCCTATCAGGTGTAACTGGTTAATCAGTTCGATGAACCCTTGTAAAGCAATGTTGTATTCCGCAGTTGGTCGCGAGCGGTATTCTTTCTTCAGCACCCGGAAATTCTCCTGCGTCCTGCTCAGCTCTGTTTTGAAAACAACTCGGACCCTATCATAATGGTTTGTAGAGGTGAAACTGGTGATGCCTTTGGAACTGGACGAGCGATACTCGCGGCAGGTGCTCTTCCGCGGAATCGGGGTTGAAGGCCAGCGTAAGCTCATGGCCTCGAGCGTTACGATTGTGGGCTGTGGGGCCACCGGCTCGGCGCTGGCTTCCCTTCTCGCCCGCGCGGGCGTGGGCACGATCCGCATTATTGACCGCGATTACGTTGAGACCAGCAATCTGCAGAGGCAAACGTTATTTGATGAAGCCGATGCAGCGGATTCCTTGCCCAAGGCAATCGCCGCAGCCAGAAAAATTGCCGCTTTCAATTCCGAAATCATAGTTGAACCCCATGTCAGTGATCTGACACCCGCAAATATCGACACCCTATTCGAAGAGCCGCAGCTGATCCTCGACGGCACCGACAACTTCGAAACCCGCTATCTCATTAATGATTTTGCCGTGAAGAATTCCATTCCGTGGATCTACAACGCAGCTGTAGGCAGTTATGGGGTGACGCTGAATGTGCTTCCTGGCAGGACCGCCTGTCTGGCTTGCATTTTTTCCGATCCTCCGCAAGGCACATTCGAAACCTGTGAAACGGCCGGAATTCTGAACTCAGCGGTGAATCTCGCAGCCTCGATCGCAGCTACCGAAGCGGTTAAAATCCTGGTCGGGGCCGACCAATGGCTCCGGCGTACGTTGCTCTCCTTCGACGTATGGAGGAATGAGCGGGCCGAGGTGGCGGCCAACAAGCCCCGCGCCGGCTGCCAAACCTGCGGCGAACACGAATTCCCTCACCTCGCCGGAGAAGGCCGGCCGCATATTACCTTGTGTGGACGCAACTCCGTGCAGATTCACGAACGCTACCGTCCGGTCGATTTTGCAGAGATGGGCGAGCGGCTGAAGCCGCTGGGCACCGTGCGCCACAATGACTTCGTCCTGAAATTCTGGCACGAGCCCTACGAAATGACGTTATTCCCCGACGGCCGGGCCATCATTAAGGGTACAACCGACAAGACTGTAGCCAAAAGTCTCTATGCGCGCTACGTCGGATCCTAATAAAACCCGCTCCCAGAGCCAGGTTTCGGGTTATGATGCTGTCGTTCTGATTTCGACGCGGTACGGCGCGACGAACGCTCAACTTTAAGAAAACGTTTTGAGCCTGGTCCCGGCGGAATCGGATTACCCAAGGTCTGTGGAGGATCCAATGCGTTCACTGAACACTCTGTGCATGATTTTATTGCTCTCTGGATTGGCTGCCGCGCAAGCGACCGTAATCGGCGGAACCGCTAGCAACTGGGCTCCCGCTTACGGCGTTTATGCAGCGCCTTTCGTGCCCCTGATTACGACCCCATCCGTGACTCTCGCAACCGTATCACCTTCAGCGGTGGGAGCCAGCAATGCCACATTTGGAAACGTGGCTGGCGCAACCAACGCCACACTTTCGTATGTGTCACAACCTCCGGCCGGACCCTACACCCAGGCCATCTGGTCCCCTTCATACACCCAGCCGACTTGGCTCGGCCCGTCCGCAGCTGAGACACCCGCTGAGTCCGCGCCCGAAGGCAGGCTTGCGCACAGAGTTCGTGCGTTTGATATCGGCGTGGCCACGTGGCAGAGCAGCCAGAGTGTCACCAACCTGATGGCGTCCGGTGCAAAGAAAGCATCGCGCACTTACAGCCAGCAGGATATTGATCAGGTTAATCAGAAAAACGGCACCGTAAAGTATCGCGGAAGAACTGAACACATGTGAGTTGGCGACGACACTATTTTGCGGTTGGGTCTGCCGGTGCCTGACGAATTCGGCCCAACCGCGCAATACTGCGGGAGCGCAAAGTCTGAGATTTTTGCTTCACCTTTGCGATAAACCATCGAGCGCTCCGAAAAATCCTGGGCAGGAAATCACAGCCGCATCCGCTCGATGAATGATGGTCTCGCCTTCCGCCCGCAAGGCTGCCACCGCAAATGCCATCGCAATGCGGTGATCGCCAAAAGAATCTATTTCCGCTCCATGCAACCTCTGTCCGCCCGGAACTTTCAAACCGTCGTCATGTTCTTCGACCTCGGCTCCCATGGCTCGCAGATTGGTCACAATCGAGGCAATCCGGTCAGACTCCTTTACCCGTAGCTCCCTCGCATCGCGGACTTCGATTCCATTCATCGTGTAAGGCGCAACCGCCGCGAGCACCGGGATTTCGTCGATCAGGGCGGCAGTATCTGCGCCCGTGATCGTTGCTCCCCGCAAATCCCGCCCGTCAACTTCCACGCTTCCTACCAGTTCCCCATGCTGGTCTTCCAACTCCGCCACTGAAATGCCGACTCCCATCAGTATCAATATATCGAGCAATCGCGCTCGCGTAGGGTTCATCAACAAGTGGCTGATCAAAAGGCGTGATCCGGGAAACAACGCAGCCGCACAGAGGAAAAAGGCCGCGGTCGAAAGATCACCCGGGATCTCCGACTCGATGGCGTGGAGCTTTTGTCCGCCTGTAATCCTTGCCTGATTGCCGTGCTGCGTCACCTCCGCACCGAACGCGCGCAGTGCCAGCTCCCCGTGATCTCGAGTGCGAACCGATTCTTCGACACGAGTCTCTCCTTCGGCGAGCAATCCCGCGAACAGCAGAGCCGATTTCACCTGCGCACTGACTACCGGCATTTTGTAGTCAATCGCATTTAAATGCGTGCCAGTAATGCGCAAGGGCGGGCGATCCCCATCACTGGCCGCAATCCTCGCTCCCATCGAACGAAGCGGCGCGATGATTCGCGCCATGGGACGCCGCGACAGCGATTCGTCGCCTATGAGTTCGCTGCTGAACTCTTGTCCGGCGAGAATGCCGGTCAGCATGCGCATGGTTGATCCCGAGTTGCCGCAATCCAGCGGAATCTTCGGCGGTTGCAACTTGGGGCCGCGTCCATAAATCAGGACGGCGTTCTCCTTTCGCTCCAACTCAACTTCCAATGCGGCAAGACAACCTAACGTGCTGCCACAATCGGCACCGGTGGAAAAATTCTCCAGCCGCGTTGTTCCCTCGGCAATGGCCGCCAGCATGGCGTAGCGGTGGGAGATGGACTTGTCCCCCGGCAAGCGCAACGCCCCCGCGATGTTGCGGGCGGGGCGAACTACGACCGCGGATTCTGTGGTTTCTTTCGACATCTGTCACTCACTATAACGGAATGGCAGGTGAGTCTTTTATGGATTTGAATCGAGAGGAGCGGTGCTGCTACATCATTGCTTTTGCCTCGGCGGTAGCTTCTTTCAAAATCTCGGCTGGCACTTCCTTGATCGTCACGTTGAATTCAAACATCGGAGTTTCGCTTCCGCGGCCCCAGCGACTGACCTCCCAGTGAGCGCGAAGAAACTTGACCGATGGATGCCCAGTCAAGTCCAGCAACAAAGGATGCTGCGCCTGGTAGAACTTCTGCGGAAAGTTCGTCACCGGTTTCGGACCCCAGGTTGTGCCATCCGCCGATCCCTGAACGCTGACGTCCAGCGATTCTTGCTCGACGATGCCGGTAATGTTCAGACTAAGAAGGAAAACACGATTCGCAGCACCGCTAACCTCGACTACGGGACCATCGCCCTTGGCGTTCACCACTGTTTTCTCTGGAACCAGGAAATCATCAATCATGGCGCGAGCATTGTAACAAAATAGCCTTCGTGAGCGTTTTCTCTAGCCGCCGTGTTGCGTATCGAGGAACTGCCGCACTAACTTCCCCACTTCCCCAGGTTGCTCCCACGGGGAATAGTGCCCTGCCTTTGCGATAACCTTCATCTGACTATTCGAGACGTTTTGTCGCATCAACTCGGCCTCGGCCACGCCGGTGAAGACGTCTTCATCGCCAGTCACGATCAGAGTCGGCACGTTGATTGTCTTCAATGTCTCCACCGAATCTGGCCGCTCGGCCATGCCTCGCTGCACCATCGCAACATCTTCCGGAGACATCTTTCGCATCATCCGCAGCGCTCCGTCGACCAAATCTGGACGTGTGCTGTAGGTAGTTTTTCCGAGCAGCTTGGGAAGCATGCTTTCGAAGAACGGCTCGGTCCCGCGCTCGATCACATCAGCCGCAGCCTGCAAACGTCCTGCTCGCGCTTCGGATGTGTCCGCCTGGGCTTTCGTATTGCACAGTACCAGGCCTTCCACCCGCGCACGGTACTGCCGCCAAAACTCGAACAACACATAGCCGCCGATCGAGACTCCCACGAATGGAGCGCGCCCAATTTCTTCATGATCCAAAACTCGAGCGATGTCTGCAGCATGCTTTTGCATAACCGCTGGACCTGCGCCAATGCTCGAGTCTCCGTGCCCGCGCAAATCGGGGAGAATGACCCGGTAGCGTGAGATCAGCGCCTGAGCCGCGGGTTTCCACAGCTCATGATTGGCTGGAAAAGGATGGAGCAGCACGACCGGCGGACCGCTCCCCAGAACTTCGTAGGAAATGTCCGCATCGTCACTGGTAATTTGAGGCATCGCCAGATTTAAACACAGCGACGGGATGAGTAACGAATCCGAAGAGCACGGTTTACTGGAATCGTTAAGAATTGATCACTTGCGGAGCCGCCGCCGGCGCCGCCAGCCGCAACGGCTCTTCGGGCATAACGATCCACGCAATCGGATACGCCAAAAAGCCCACGCCGGTCATCAGAGCAACCAACAACCAAAGCAGTCGCACCAGCGTAACGTCCAAGTCAAAATACTCGGCGAATCCCGCACACACGCCGGCAATCTTACGGTCCGCCCGTGGACGCACCAGCCGCTTTCGCGCCGTCACCGCGCCCACACGTGTGCCGCAGTAAGCGCAGACATTCGCGTCGTCCTGAATCACTTTTCCGCAATAGTTGCAGTACATGGCCTGCCTCCCTACTCATTAAGATACGCGTTTTGCGAGGGAAACGTTCCCTCGTTGACACCGAAGCCATCTGTTCCTCACTCACCCTGGTAAGGTTCCTTCAGGTATCGATTGGCGCTTTGGGCAAACGGCGTCGAAGCATCTGTAGCCACGACGGCGCGGTATTTTTTCACCGCAAGATCGCGCTTCTGCAGCAGGTCGTACATCTCACCCGCTGCAAGATTTGCTTTCTGTAGTACCTCCGGATCGGGTTGTGGAACCTCATTCACCAGCTCATAGGCGGCGGCGGCGCTCGCGTAGTCTTTCTGACTGCGAAGCAGATCGCCGAGACTCAGAGCGGAGATTTCATAATGCAGTCCGTCATAGTATCCTTCGCGTCCGGCTTCCCAGATTTTTCGATAGACGGCGGCCGCCTCCTGAACATGGTTCTCTGCCCGAAGCAAGTTTCCTTCCTCGAGTGCCATGAGGACATCGCGCGGGTAGGCCTCGATCAGGCCCCGGGCAATGGGCAGTGCTTCCTGGTAACGTTGCTCGCGCCGCAAGAACAGCACCAGCAGAATCTTGGCGTCCGTGCTGGTCTCGCCTGTTCCCTGAGCGCACTCGTTCAGATACTGAAGTCCCTTCTCCTTGTTTCCGCCGATTCCGACCATGGTCACGCCTGCTCGCAGGGCCAGGGGAAGGTTGCCCATTACGTAATTATGGGCTCCGACGATCAGCTTTGCCGGGGTATCCGACGGGGCGAGTTCAAGTACGCGTTCGTGATCGCGGCGCGCGCCCACTGCGTTTCGCAAGGCTGAGAACCACGCGTGCTCGATCATGGCGGTATAGGTTGCGAACTGGGCGCGGGTCACTCCGCGGGCGTAGAGGGCGTCCACATCCTTGGGATTGGCGCTCAGGCTCTTCTCTTCCAGCTGCGAAGCCCGCTGAACCAGGTCCAGAATTTGCCGCTTTACCTTGGGATCGGCGGGGCGATGCGCGGCTTGAATAAAGCTGTCATTCGCGTACTCGCCCGTGTTCAGCGATCCCATGCGGTAGAGCTCGCGGAACAGGACAGCGGTTAAGAAATGATTCACCGCGAATGGGTCGTCTGGATGGCGCTGCAGTATTTGATCAAATTCCTGAACCGAACGGTCGTAATCAAGATTGTAGAAATGGTCGAAGGCCGAGCGATTCAGGGGGTCGTTGGGACGGAACGAGAAACTGTCTCCGGGGTGAGCTGCTTGAGCGTTTGTCTGGGCAGTTGCCGCATAGGATAGAACCAGGCAGAGGAACAGATTGCAATAAACCACCATGCGGGGAAACAAAATGGTATTCCTCTGGTTCAGTTTTGTGTCTTGAGTCTATCTGATGCTCGGGCGGCGGAATCGATGGAACCAAGAACATCAATTCGGCTAGACATTTGTCACTCGGAAGCTTGTTGGGAACCCGCATAATTCCCAAAACAGGCCATCTTTGCCGGGAAAGGAGTAATTCTTGCTCAGCCCGCGCGCGGTGGGAGCGGAAGTAACTGTTGCCTTGCAACAACTTACCGCGTCTCGGCTTTGGTCACTGGCTTGCCATTGACTGGCTTGGGGAGAACCACATGTCCGAGGTTGTCGACAACGCACCGCAGGAGTTTTGGCGTCCTCCGGTTGCCCAGCCCGAGGTCGCGGTCCCAGCCATGGTCGAGGTTTGCGATCGCTGCCAGACCGAATTTATGGTCGGGGCCAGATTTTGCCACGATTGCGGGGCTGCCCGTCAGCCAAGAATCGAAGCGTCGGTCGGGCATGGCTGGATGCGCGCATTGGAGTTTCTCCACATCTTTGAATTCCACAATGTGAAGGAATGGCTTGGCCTTTCCATGGCCTCGCTCATCGCGTTCTTCGCCGGAGTGGGATGCCTTCTGGCAGCGGTCGCGGTAGGCATCATTTATTCGGTCCAGACCCTGGCCGATTTCCAAGCGATTCAATCATGGCGGATTCAATGGCTGCTGGCGGCGCTGGTAGCTTTTGCCGCCGGAATCCTGTTGAAGCAGTCTGGTTCCAAAGAAAAGTAGTTCAAAGGCGGGCTTCGAGCGAACTTCCTCCCCCGGATTTCTTCCCGCTACATTGTTGATTGAAATTGCTGCGAAATGCCTTCGCGTTCCTTCTGGTTCGCATTTCCCGTTTCGGGCTTAAGTTTATCAAGTAGTAACGGTACCCCCTCCCCCCCTCTGGCAATGCAAAATCTAGAAAACAAAAGAGTAACCGTTTCGACCACGGACAAAATCTTGAGGTGAAAGGAGTTACGGCCAAAATCTAGAGAACATTGGAGTTAGGACGGACGAGCGATCCCATTTTGGGACTGAGTGAGCATTTTAATGCTGGGTCTAGAGGCTCATTCGCATCGGATTCGATTGTCAAAGATCGACGATATCTTACAGATAATGTAAGTTATCTTAGGTTATCCGAATTGAAGTCTGTGGTCAATGATTAAAAAGGGCCACGGAACTACGCCTCGTGGGGCTCGCCGCGATGCGTGTTTGTCGACATAACGGGACAGGTTAGAGCCCCAAAAAAGGGTGTCGTGACATTGAACATCGAAGAACGGGCGCGAGGAAGGGGCACCAGGCCACGTCCTGAGACCTGCTCAGGCTCGCATCAACGGCCCGGCGGTTGCCTCCGGCTCAATGTCCGATGAAGTATCTGTTACTGGTAACCCTTACGGGTGGGCCATTGTTTTCGGCTCTCCGGTTTGTGAGGATTACGACATGTGTAATTGCCTCAGAAGTTTGCTCGTGCTTCTTACCGCGCTGTCTTGAGCGTGACGGCGTTCACTCAAGCTACTCCCACTGCACCGACCGTTGTTCAAGCCGAACGGATGCTTCTGTTGCTGTTCTCCGATCCGGTCAACGGAACAAACTACATCAGTAGCGTCGGCCTGAGTGACGCCGACAACTCCGTGATTGCTTCTGACGCGGCCACATTCGCCACAATCTACAACTCGGCGGTCACAAACTATAACGCGGGTATCGTGCCTCCCGGCTACTCAGACCCGCTGTCTGGTTTGATCGGGATTCGCGATTCAGCTGTGCAATCAGCGATGACTGACATTCAGAACAAGCTGTCTCAGCAAGGCACGCAAGACTGGACCACCTTCAACGCTTTTCTGACCGATGCTCAGAACAACGAGATGGGAGCGGGAAACCCACCTTCTGACCTCGTCGCGGTGAGAAAGTTCACAAGCGGCGGCGGTTGGATCGACACCATTGACGGCGGTGGACTCTGGGCCGGAGCCATCGACACCATAAGCGTTGACGGCTCTCCGGGGCAACCGAACTCTTGTACGGTCATCGGAAACGCGAGTCAGCAATTCGTCGGCGGGAATAATTGGTCAACCATCGGCGCGGCTCCCGCGAACACGACACAGATGGTCAGCGCGTATGACGGAACCCTGCTCGCTCGCACGTCGGCGAATGGTCTATATATGCTCGGTCGGGACAATGCTTTCCATCAACTGTCTGGAGCGGGAAAAGAGATCACTGGCTCCGCGACTGGTGGAATCTACACCGTCGGAACTGACAGTAGGCTTTACGCGCTGAACACGGCAACGAATGCTTGGGTTCTGGTGAGTGGTGCGGGTTATCCGTTCACGACGGTCAGTCATGTCACGGCTGGCGGACCGGACTACAGCGTGTTCGTTTCAAATGGCACCACTGTGGCCGCTCACATTCCGGGAACTTCGCCGGGGTGGGTCACCATCGGAACGGCTCCGTCCGCGCCGGTCAGCATGACGACTTACTTCACGTACGTCCCGAACGCAACTCAGCAACAGTGGGGAGCGTACTTCATCGGCGCGAATGGTCAGTTCTACTTCGCGTGGTATCAGGGTGGATCGAAGGGATTCACCACGAACCTTGTAGGATTCACCGGCTACACCGGAACGCCGACAGACCTCCACTTCAATGCGGACCAATCATTCGTGTTGCGAACGACAACGGGCGTCTTTCAAACTCAGTCACAAGGCTCCGTGTTCGCTCCTATCACTGGACAGACCGGATCGGTCGCGAGTTCCGACTCCGTCAACTCCGTGTACCTCGTGAACACGGCGGGGAACCTCGTGAGGTTCTTTCCGAGTAACACGGTCTATGCTACTTACGCTGGTTTCGGGAATCAATATGTCCAGATGGTGAACCCGGACATCCTCAACAATCTCCCGAATATGTCCGGATTCTCTTTTGGGAGCAATGGGTCGGCTAGTGTGGTCGCATGGTGCCGGGAAGCCATGATGAAGTTACTCAACTTTGTCAGAAACGAACAGGGCGAGGTCGCCTATACGTGTGTTAAAGCTGTCGGAAATCCTTACGACCCTTACGACTGCTCTTTTGGTATGGGTATCAGTTGTGCTTATTGGAGTACCATCAACTGGTGCATCGACACTCCAGATTCTCGCAATCTCTCAATCGTTCACGACACCATCAATCCCGTGCCTTGGGGTTGGGATGTCTGGCAAGACTGTTTCAGTCCTAATGGTCACGCGCCTTGGACGTGTGGGGCGATTTCAACGTTCCTTCCCACCGGAGAGAAGTTGATCGGTCCTCAAACCATAGCCGCTTGCACCAGCAACCCGTAAAAAAGCGAGGCCATCGCCAAAGACGTGACCTCTGGTGATGGCCTTTTTACAAACTGGACCGGGAACGGCGGACGAAGTATTCTTTCGCCGAGGAAAGTGTCCGCCAATGACAGAAACCACAATGGAGCGAATCCCACCTGTAGCCGTGAAGGATATGAGAGCGATGTGGAATTTTCTTCGTGGTGTGGAGTCTCGTGTCGGTCGTGAGCGAGGAAGTGTCTTTGTCGGTGAAGGTGCGTGGAGAGCGGCCTTCGGAGATCGGGACTTGTCCGCCGTGAATCGGCGATGCGTCAGGCTCGACATCACAACCCGAGCTTACGGAATCGACATCGACAAGTGGCCTTCTCTGTTTCGGAATCTTGCGTTCATGGTCGCGGCTTACGCCCCCTTTCGCGCTCTTCCGATCCCGAAGATGGTGGCCTAGAAGGTTCCTGGGCACCATGATCGGCAATTCTGGGTGCTCGCGTAAAAAGTCCACCGCACACCATTGCCAACGAAGCTTGTCACCCCTGCACGACCATTCGCATCCCATCGCATGTCTACTGGGCAAACCATTGAAAACAAACTCATTGCCCACCACCGGATTGCTTAATTGGGATTTTGAGCAACGGAACTACCTAAGCCTGGCATTCCAATGGACTTATCACTGCATGCGATGGTAGGGGCAGCAGGTAAGCTCTGGTTAGGCGTCCGCAGCGGGGAGGAGAGAGGCGTTGCAGGCGTCACATCATACTCCAGGGAGTTCGAGGGTGTGGTGATTTCATTAGGGGGCTGCGGGAAAAATGGATCGGCGCTGGAGCACACGCCTCAGGGGCTGAAGCCCGGATTTATTTTTGGCGGTTTGCGGCACGAGTGAACTCGTGCCCTTCCCGAGATTGTTGCTCCGCGGCGGTGCGGCTGGCGAAAATGCTGCGTGCGCGAGGAACATCGAACCCCAGCGGCTGAAGCCGGGTCCGTTTTTCAGCAATTTACGGTATGCGTGAAGGCATACTCTAATACGAACCGAGAGTTTTTCCCTCGCCGGCCGTGTCTCTAAATTACTGGCAGCAGTCCGAAGGCGCTGAAGGCAGTGTGACAAGCTTGGCCCTGCAGGCAGAGTTGCACAGATCCTTCGCTTCGCTCAGGATGACAGCGGGAAATTCAGGATGGCAGTGTGAATTATGCTGCGCGATCGTCGGGACCGACACTGATGGAGCTAATGGACCGGCTCGGGATCAGCGACGATGATTCGCCTTTGCTGCTGCATGCGATAGAGATGATGAACCGGGCCGGTGCCGTGTCCCAGGGGATGGGCGTTGCTGATCGCGGCTGCGACATAGGCTTTTGCCAAGAGCACTGCTTCGGGCAGTCCGCGTCCCATTGCCAGATGGCACGCCACCGAGGTGGCAAAAGCACAACCTGTGCCGTGAGTTGAATTGGAGCGCAGGCGAGCGGACTTGAACAGCTCCTGCTCGATGCCACGGTTCCCGGTGAAGCTCAACAAATCAATCGCCTTTTCTAGATGGCCACCCGTTATTACCACTGCCATGGCACCCATCTCGTGAAGTTTCCGGGCTGCCACGCGCATTTCTTCGGGATCGGTGACCGGCAATCCGGTCAGGGCCGATGCTTCGTCGATGTTTGGAGTCACGACCGTTGCCAGTGAAATCAGCTTCTCGGCTAGCCAGCGCGCTCCAGCGGCATCCAGCAAGTCGGCTCCAGAAGAACTCTTGAGAATCGGGTCGAGCACAATATTCGGCAGTTTGTGTTCGGCCAGGAAGTCCGCAACCGTCCGAACTATCTTGCCCGAGCCGAGCATTCCGATGTGCACCGCCGCAACTTCAACATCGGCGGCCAGCTCCGCAAGCGTTTCGGCCACCAGTCCGGAGTCAACCGTCTCTATTCGCCGAACGCCTGCAGTCGACTGCACCGTTAGGGCGGTGATGCAAGCCACGCCGTAGCAGCCGTGGGCCGCGATGGTCTTGATATCGGCAGTAACGCCTGCGCCCGAACCGGGATCAAAGCCGGCGATCGTCAGGACGACAGGAGGCGTGAGAGCCATATTCGAAATGTATCGGAAACACTATGCTTTGCAAATGTGTTTTACGGCTCCTGACGTCATGAAGAGATTCTCCCATAACTAGCTGAAATCATGAGTTGGATGCAGGAACCACCCTAAACGCATGAAAACACACGCAGTGCAAATATTGCACGCTTCCTTCGATTCTGGGTTATTTACTACTAACTAAACATCTAAGTTACTGTTACTACAGCAATATCAGCATGTTTGCTCAAGTTGTACAGCAGGTTACGTAAGTTATCCATAACTATCTCGTAACATTGGTACGGGCGATTTCGGATTGACAGGGGTGACGCAACCCCTATAGCATCGTCAGATCACATCACGGACTGGGTCGCTGGAGGACGACTTTCGGATGAGAAGACTTTAGAGAAGAGGTGACACTGAATGCGAAATCGAATAGCTCATGGACTGGCGAGCGTGGTATTGGTCGTCAGCCTGGGGGCGGCTCAGGGGCCAACCAGCTCAGGGTCGAAAGACACCCAAAGTATCATTCCAATCAAAGCCGTCGCGGGACCTGATTCAGGTTCCCATCTCACCACACATCATAAGCAACCGTACCAGCTGGGGACAGCCTCATGGTATGGAGAGAACTTCGAAGGCCGTACCACCGCCAGCGGCGAACCCTATAAGATGCACGATCTGACCGCGGCTCACCCGACTCTGCCGCTCGGCAGCTGGGTGCGAGTCACCAACCTTCACAATGGAAGAATGGTCTTTGTCCGGATCAATGACCGGGGACCGATCACACCGGGCCGGATTATCGACCTCTCCTACGGCGCCGCCGCAGTGCTCCACTTCCAGAATAAGGGCCTTCAGCGCGTTCGCCTTGACTTGGCCTCGCCGCGGGAAGCCGCGCCCGAGCAGCTAGCGATGCTCCAGTCACTAGCGTATTAGCCAGGTTCGTTTTACACTCCAAACGGGATGTACAATCCGCGCCAGCGTCTGATTGTCGCATTGGATGTATCGTCCGCGGCTGCCGCCCAGAAGATCGTGGCAGCCGTGGGCGACTCCGCCTCTTGCTACAAGGTAGGAATGCAGCTCTACACGGCGGAAGGCCCACAAATCGTTCGTGATCTGCTGGCGTCCGGACGCCGGGTATTTCTCGATCTCAAATACCACGACATTCCCAACACCGTCGCCGCCGCCGTTCGGGAAGCCGCCGGCCTCGGCGTGAGTATGCTGACGATCCACGCCTCCGGTGGAGGCAAAATGATGCGCGCCGCGACCGAGGCCGCGCTTAACCGAAATGCCGCGCTCATGGTTTTGGCGGTTACAGTCCTGACCAGTCTCGATGACAACGATCTCGACAAGTTAGGTGTACACGGCCGGGTAAAGGACCAGGTGCTGCGTCTGTCAGCACTGGCTCTCGCTAGCGGTTGCCACGGCGTGGTCGCATCAGCGCGAGAAGCGTCCGCATTGCGGAGTGAACTGGAGGGCGACTTTGTCATCGTCACCCCAGGCGTGCGTCCGCTGGGCACGGATCCCGACGATCAAGCCAGAGTGGTAACGCCTGCCGAGGCTATTGCCGCGGGCGCGACTCACATCGTTGTGGGACGCCCGATTACAGGCGCCGCGGACCCTGCAAACGAAGCCCGAGCTATTCTGGGCCAGATCAGCTTCTAAAACGATCGCGGTATACAATCTGCTGTGGAAATGGTGCTAGAATCTGGCTGCCATTTGAGGGTCGTTATGCGTGCGATTTCACGCCTCCCGCTTATTCTTGTGTTTCTTGCGCCCGTTATTTCACCGGCGCAGGAGGTTCGAATTCGCGAGAAGGCGGTCACTCTGCTGGAGCACGCCAATTCCATCAGCACACCGCACGAGTTCGCCGGTTACGAGCAGGTCATTACCTTCCAATCTTTCTCGCCTTCGGGGTCGCAGAGCGGTAGGTTCACCAGCGTCGTGCATGGTCCGCGTTCTTATCGCGATGAGTATGAATTCGGAGACTTCGACCTTCTTGTCGTGGTCAATGGCAGCTTGATTGCCGATGTTGGGGACAGGGCGAAGGCTCCTCTCGAAGTCCGTCGCATGACCCGCCTCAATCGGCCCTACACTGCGCGGTTCGATCAATCTGACATCATCCGTTCTATCCAGGACAGTGAGGTCAACGGCCGCCCGGCGCATTGCCTTGAGTTCGACACCGTGGTTGGGGAGAAAAGCGCTGCCAATGAAATCTGCATCGATGCGCAGCTAGGAGTCGTGCTGCGGGCCCACGCCAACAACGAGACCATTACCAATTCCGATTTCTTTGCCTATCGAGACACGTACCTCCCTGCCCACATCACCTACGAGCAAACCGACTTGCGCATGGAGCTTGAACAGACGAAGAAGGAGATCGAAGGTCCGTTCGATCCTGACTTTCTCACGCCTCCTCCAAATGCCACAGTGGGGAAGGTTTGTACTACCTATCGCCGGCCCTTCGGGCAGGTGATGACGCAGCCAAAACCGGGGAGCGGGAGCCAGAAGGTGGATGTGATGCTCCACGGTACGGTCCGCACTGATGGTCGAATCCGCTCCGTAAGCGTCGATCGTTCCGACCGTCCGGACTTGAATCAGGAAGCTATCAAACTGTTCAGTACCTGGCAATTCAGTCCGGCTATCTGCGATGGTCGGGCGATCGAAGTGCCCGCCGATGTGACCCTTCATTTCGAAGGTCGTTAGCGGGCCTTGATTTGGTTGAATGAGATAACAAAGCGGCAATGGCGATTGCGGCTCCGGGCTGTGGCCATCGGTGAAAGCTCCAAGCTAGAAGCGCTTTCCCTACAATTTCTCGAAGAACTCACACACCGAACACGAAATAAAGACGCCTCCCGGCACTCCGCGTTCGCGGTCCTTGACGCGTTTAACGATTCGCGTCGGCTTGCCACACTTCGGACAATCCGTGCTCTTGGAGGTATCCATCACTTTTTTGCGATCTGCTGTCTTTGCAATCTTGGCCATCGTTTATCTCCTGGCAAAAGTCTCCCACAGGCCACCGGCCCGGACGAATGAGAATCCTAAGTAAGAATTCGGGAGTCGCGTTTAGGCTGGAAATCTATACTCGCCGCAATCAATTTTACATTAACGAAGCTGCGACTGTCTTGGTGGACGGAAAGTCCCGATCTAACCATGAAGGACACGAAGTAACTGCTCTCGATATTTAGCTCCTTCGTGTCCTTTATGGTTTATGCTTTTGGGCCGCTACTTCGAAACAGCCGCAAACAGTTCCGAGTGCATCAGCCCCTGGAACTGCTTGTCATCCGCCTTGAAGTGCATCTGTAAATTGGAACTGTCCGAGTTCACCGAAACATTTTCCAGTGCGACCTTCTCAACCGGAGTCGCCGTCATCTTTCGATAGAGCACGCCCGCCTTCACCAGCGAGGAAAGCGTAGCTGCCGTCACCGAGTCCGAAGTGACCACATCCATGTCGAAGTTCACTCCGTTGGCGAAGTTCATGGCGTAGCGCGAACCCAGCACGTGCTTCTTGATGGTATCGAAATCAGCCAATTTTCCGGCGTCGCCCAGTGCCGACAGCAACATGTTCTGCGTTCCCTGCTGATCGAGCACGCTCCATACGGTGCCGGACTCGACTGAGCCGATCATATCCGTGACTTGGCTGTTGGCGTCGAGCGCCGAGGTATAACCGTCGCGGGCGTCCAGCGCACCCTTTACTGCAGTTCCATCTCCAAACAGCATCGAGTTCTCTTCCAGGAAAGTCATCTGCATGCCGGCTGACATGGGATAAATATCGCTGTCGCGATACTTGATTGGCTTCACCTTGTTCAGCTTCGCCTTCTTGAGGAACGCCTTGCTCGAAAACGAACCTTGTGCGACTCCGATCACCTTCACTCCCTCTTTACCATGACGGAAAGAAGCGAAAGTGAGTTGGTCGACATCCTTCTCGGGATCGATTCCGACACCCTTCAGCGAGGTTTCGAATTCCTTAAGACTCGGCGGGAGCACCTGGTCCTTCAGCGCCATCGCTGTGCTGGAGTTCTTCAGCGTCCGGTAGTCCACAGTGATGACCTGCTGCACCTCCGAAGGAATCACACCCCTGGCGGAACTGCTCATTGCCGCCGCCCATGCAGCCCCTGTCGAAAGTAGCAGAACCCACAAAACCCCTGGCAATCGTCTCATAAGTAAAGCGCCTCTTAATATCCTCACTCTGAATATGGTACTTGGATGCAGAACGAACCGCATCCGCAAACTTGCACTATGAACCTATTGTATGTCAATGGGACCAATAAGATACGAAACGAAAGTACGACCACGTACCTGGTCCGCCAGCCACCCTGGAAAGTGCCACACTTAAAAACACTACCCGGCCGATAGAGTTGCGACCTTCCCGCGGACTTCCGCAACAAAGGCCGCGTCCTTCAGCGATTCCAGATTAATCTCCACATTGGCCAGCGCTCCCTCGATCGCGGCTTTTGCCAACGCGATCGCCGTCGTCAAATCGGATTTCATATTTGGATTGGTGATGGGCTTAAGCTTCTCCGCGATCCCCGCCACTTCCCTCGCCCATTCCGCCACGCTCAAAGGCACGCTGGTGGCTTGTTTCAAGGCGGTATCAATGATGCCGTCCGCATTCGCCGATTCCTTCGCCTGCTTGTAAGCCTTCATGACCGCATTGTAAGATTCCGCATCCGAGTCAATCGCCGCCTTCAATTCCTCGCGCAACTGCGAAAGCTGCGCAATGGCTTCGCTCAATTCACGTTCGTATTGCAGGTAGGCTTTCTTGCCCCGCGACATGGAAGCCACCATTGAAGCCAATCCCGCCGCCATGGCCGCGCCGGCCGCGGACGCGCTGCCACCTCCGGGCGTAGCCGTAGGCGCGGCCAACTGCTCGACGAATGGCTCAACCCCGGCCCTCAATCCACCGACCGCGGCCTTGCCCCCCATCACCGCACTCAGACGATTTTCCAGAATCAAAGACGAATCGAAATTCTCCACCTGCAGGAACCACTCCGCTGCCGACTCCAAAGCCTTCTTCGGAATCAGACCAACAATCTCGCTGCTCAGCGGCGCAACCCCATAACGCTCAGCCTCACGCTTCACCAATTCAAACGCACGATGGATCGGCGTCTGCTCAAAATCCGTCAGGTTCATCGATACCTGCGCCAGCCCGCGCACCAGGAATCCCGCGCCTTTTACAAAACGCAGCCCGCCGCTCGAGAAGCGCACTGCCTTGGCAATCTTCTTCGCGATTTCGACATCCGTCGTATTCAGAAAAACGTTGTAAGCGATCAGAAACTTGCGCGCCCCCACAACCGTAGCCCCAGCCGTCGGATGCACCCGCGCTTCGCCAAAATCTGGCTTGCGCGCCGGATTGGTCGCAATGTCCGCCCGTATGCCCTCGAATTGTCCGCGTCGAATGTTCTCCAGATTCTGCCGCTCGGGAGTGGTCGCAGCCGCTTCGTACAAGTAAACCGGAATCTGATATCGCTTCCAGATTTCCGCTCCCACATGCCGAGCCATGGCCACGCAATCTTCGATGGTCACCCCGTCAATCGGGATAAATGGCACGACATCCGCCGCTCCCATGCGCGGATGCGCTCCCTGGTGCTGATTCAGATCGATCAACTCGGCAGCCTTCCCCACGCCGCGAATGGCCGCCTCCTGAATCGCCTCGCGCTCCCCAACCAACGTGATCACGCACCGATTGTGGTCGGCGTCCATTTCGCGGTCGAGCAGGTAGACGCCGTCCATCTTCATGGCCGCAACAATGGCATCGACCTTCGCCTTATCGCGCCCCTCAGAAAAATTAGGGACACACTCCACCAGCGTTGACATAACCGAGTTTTCCTTTGTGAACCTTCGCGCCCTTCGCGGTTAAAGCTCTTGACTTGACCTTCACTTCCCGAAAAACTTCCCAATCCCCAACCGCACCTGCACGGTATTGATCCCAGGGTTGGGCGAACTCAATCCTGCATTCGAAATGTGCATGTACCGGACCTCGACACTAAACGCATGTTTGTCGCCCAGGATGTGCATGCCAAGCGCAGCCGCATCGGTAAAATTCACAGCGGACGTTCCCGTAGGCACTTGGTGGTTGGTAAATAAGGTCCCGCCATTCAACTCAAGATAAGGCTCAATCCGCCCACGAGCCGCGAAGTCCCACTTCAATCCCAGCGGACTGAAGCCCCCTCCGTAAGCCGTGTTGTAGCGCTGGAAGACCATAAAAACGGGCACGGCATCGAGTACATATTCGAACCTTCCGTTGAGGAATCCGGGACCGTGCGGCCGGGTCAGGATCCAGCCATAACGCACGCCCACATTCCAGACGCCGGTATCCGACGTGCCTCCGGGAACCGAATAGCCGCCGCCCGTCCATACCTGGAACTCATGACCGCCATCTTCCGGACGCATCTGCGCCCACGCTACGGAACTGAAGAACAGCAGCGCGATTGCGATGAGACGCTTCTTCATGCGAGTCAATATCGAAGTTCGCAACATACAGGAAAATTTGATGCGCGACAAACCAGCCAACGCTTGATTAAAGCACACAGATCGGGCAAACTGATGCGGCCATCGAAACTTTCTCGCACCATAGCAGGAGAATGTTGTGCCAAAATACGTGATCGAACGTGAACTGCCTGGCGCCGGACAACTGAGCCCACAGCAACTGCAAGCCGTCTCGCAAACATCCTGCGGCGTCCTCCGCAAACTCGGCCCCGAGATTCAGTGGGTTCACAGCTACGTGACCCAGGACAAAATCTACTGCATCTACATCGCGCCCAACGAAGCCATGATCCGGGAGCATGCCAGCCAGGGCGGCTTCCCTGCCAATCGAATTTCCGAGATCTCCTCGATGATCGATCCAACCTCGGCCGAACTATAATCAACCAGCCCGGACGCCTCGTCCGGGGGCGCTACAAACCCAACCCGCCATCCACAGCCATGATCTGTCCTGTAATAAAATGAGGCGCGGTTGCAAAGAATAGCACCGCCGCCGCAATCTCTTCTCCGGTCCCATTTCGCCGCATTGGAGTCAGTTTCGCCATCCGTTTCATAAACCCAGCGGCCGACTTTTCGCCGAGATCAATCATCCCCGGCGCCACGCAATTCACCGCGATCGCCGGAGCCAGCGCCTTCGCCATCACCTTGGTCAACATGTGCACCGCAGCCTTCGACGAACAATAATGAGCATGATCGGCCCACGGCCGCAATCCACCGAGTGAACCCATGTTGATGATCTTTCCTCGCCGTTCGCGAAGCAGTTTCAAAGCCTCGCGCGACACCAGAAATGGCCCCCGTGTATTCGAAGCAAAGATCGCGTCCCATTGCTTCACACTCAGCTTTTCGAATTCAACCGTTTCGTAGTTCGCCGCGTTGTTAACCAGAATGTCCAGCCCGCCCAGTTCCCTTCCGGTTTCCTTGATCGTCGCCCGGACGCTCTTCTCCTCGGTGATATCGCAGCGCAGCGCCACCGCCCGCACTCCAAAGCTACTCAAATCGATCACCGTATGCTGCGCTTCGCGCCCCGAGTGCAAAAACGTAATAGCCACATCCGCCCCGGCCTCGGCCATAGCCAGAGCCGAAGCCCGCCCCAGTCGCCGCGCCCCGCCCGTAATCAGAGCGGTCTTACCCTTCAGAGGCTTGTCCGATGTCATGCGCATAAACGTGATTGTACCTCGTACCCGCCGTCATCCTGAGCGGACGAAAGTCCGCGAAGGATCTCGCGCGAAGTACGACAACTCTCCACCATCGCCTTTTGGGGCCTCCTCAATCGCAATTGGCACAACCCTGCCCACCCTTGCTACACTCACCCCAATGTCCGAACTCCGCCAGGTCGTGGTTTACTCGCGCAAAGGCTGCCACCTCTGCGAAATTGTCAAAGAGACCCTCAGCAAACTGCATCGACGCGGCGGCTTCACCTGGCAGGACATCGACGTCGACACCGACGAACAACTTCGCCGCCAGTTCACCGACGAGGTCCCCGTCGTCTTCATCGATGGCCGCAAAGCCTTCAAGTACCGCATGGACGAGTCCGACTTCCTCCGCAAACTCGCCAGCTGAAAAATGTTCCGCGTAGAACCCGTCGTAGGTTCGCGCTAGAATCACATCCGCATGCTTCGCACCCGTCTCTACGCCGACCCTCAAGGTCGCTTTGTCCACAACGTCATCCTCGAATCATCCGCCCGCTTTCCGCACAAGACTGCGATCATCGATTCATCCTGTGACGATCCATCCTGTGACGAAAGACATTGCAAGCCTCATATCACTTACTCCGAATATGCAGAGTTAGTTGAGCAACTCGCCCGCGGGCTCGCCGCGGCCGGCCTAATGCCGGGCGAAATCATCGCCATCTATCTGCCCAACTGTTGGGAGTTCTGCGCCGTCTACCACGCCGCTACCCTCGCCGGAGCAGTTCCCACTTTGCTCAACCCGAGCTGTCGCGAGCGCGAGGTGCGCTACCAGTTGGAAAACTCCGCCGCGGCACTCCTCATCACCGACGGTCCGTTGCTCCAGGGAATCAATCTCGCTGGGCTTCCCACTCTGCGCCGCGTATACACCACGCGCCACGCCGCGACCGGAGCAGAACCCTTCGCCGACTTGCTAAAGCACGTCACGGCCGCGATCCCTACGCCCGCCGAACCCTCCGATCAAACTCTCGCCGCGCTGCCCTACTCGAGCGGCACCACCGGTCTTCCCAAAGGGGTGATGCTTTCCCACTTCAATCTGATCGCAAACGTTTTTCAATTCATCGGACCACACGCCAGCGAGATGTCGACCAAAGATGTGGCTCTCTGCTTTCTCCCGCTCTATCACATCTATGGCCTCAACGTGGTCCTGAACCCGTTGCTGACGCTGGGAGCAACGCTCGTGCTGATGCCGCGCTTCAACCTTGCCCAGGTACTCTCCCTGATGGTGGATGAGGGCGTAACGATGATGCCAGCCGTGCCTCCGGCTCTCAACGCACTGTGCCAGGCAGCCGAGGCCGGACAGTTTCCCAGGAATCACCGTCTGCGCTGGGTGAAGTCCGGCGCCGCTCCGCTCGCTCCGGAACTCGGCCGCCGCTTCACCGAACTCACCGGAATTCTGGTGTGCCAGGGCTATGGTATGACCGAGGCCTCGCCGGTTACGCATGTCGGATACCTAGAGCCCGAACTCTACAAGCCTGAGTCCATCGGACAACCACTGGTGCAGACCGAATGTCGCGTGGTGAATGCAATCGACATCGAGGCAAGCGAAAACGAGGTTGCTCCCGGCCAGCCCGGCGAACTGGTCATGCGCGGTCCGCAATTCATGATGGGCTACTGGAAAGATCCGCAAGCCACAACGTCGGTGCTTCGCGATGGATGGTTCTGGTCCGGCGATATCGTCACACGTGACGCCGACGACTTTTATTACGTCGTCGATCGCCGCAAGGAGATGATCAAATACAAAGGCTTCCCGGTCGCACCTGCCGAGGTTGAAGCTCTGCTGCTCGAACACCCAGCGGTTCGGGATTGCGGCGTGGTCGGACGCGCGGACCAGGCCGCGGGTGAGATTCCGGTCGCCTTTGTCGTCCTTCGCGAAGGTTCTGTCGCATCCAGGAAACTGGAAGAAGAGCTCTGCGGATTCGTAGCCGAACGCCTCACCACCTACAAGCAGCCGCGGCAGATCCACTTTGTCGACGCACTGCCGCGGACCCCCTCCGGCAAGATCCTGCGCCGGGAGTTGCGTAAGATCCTTTCCGCTTAGGTCGGTTCGAGGACGGGCCTCCTTGCCCATCCGGCCCAGACAATACTCCACGTTCTATCTCTCCCATTAATCTCCCAATCTGCGAGGAACTTTTTCAACTTTCCTCCCGTATCTCAGATTGACGGCAACTTCCTAAGCCGCAACCAAGGAGCACACCATGGACGGAAATTTGGTAGGTCTGGCAGCTGTGATCATGATCTTCGGGATTCCGATGGCCGCGATGTACACCTTTTATCACGTGCGCAAGCTGCGCACCGACGAACGCCTGGCCGCATTGGCCCGAGGAGTAAACGTACCCATGCAACCCGAGCTTCCCGAGGGCGCCCGTTCGCGCCGCTCCGGCATCCTGCTCGTCACGGGAGCACTCGGCTACATGCTCACATTCGCGCTCATTGCAAGAGTAGAGTCGGATGCCTGGATGGCTGCGGCGTTCGGGATCATCCCGCTCAGCGTCGGCATCGGCTTTTTCGTTGACTCAGCCCTAATCCGCCGCGACCAGCACGCCTGATCGTCTGCTGTCATCGTGCGATCGTCTGCTGTGATCGCGATCATCTGCGGTGATCCCGAGCGAAGCGAGGGATCTCGGTTCTTTGATCCGGCCTGCGGAGATTCGGCCTGCGGACCATGCCTTTTTTAGCCGCGGAGCGGCGTAAGAATGCAGCCCACGGCGCAAGCCGTGGGCAAAAGGGGTGGAGAACCCCTAGCCCCAGCGGGGCGAAAGAAACACTTCTCACCACCCAGAGAATCGCCGTGCACCCTTACTCGCCAGTCAAGAATTTGTACTGCTCTTTGCTCAAGGGCACCACGCTCAGCCTTCCCTGCCGCACAAGAGGCGAATCGGCAAAAAGCTTGTGAGCTTTTACTTCGGCCAGCGTAACCGGCTTGCCCAGCCGCTTCCCTGCCTTGATCTTCACCAGCGGAGTCTTGGGATCACTTGCATCCACCGACAGCACGCTCGCAGTCCCGACCGCACTCTTATGATCGCCGGTTTCGTAGATGACCAAGCGGTCCCCAGCTTTCATCTCCCGCAAATGCTTCACCGCCACGGGATTGGTCACGCCGTCCCAAACAGTATTCTGTTCGCGTTCAAGATCGGCAAAAGAATATACGGTCGGCTCAGTCTTCAGTAAGTAGTCCATCGCCGTCCTCGATAAAGAATTTGACGTCATCCTGAGCGGCCAGCACTTGGCCGCGAAGGATCCAGGTTCGTCACCGCGCGCAATCGCGTCTAGCGATTGCAATAAAGCGCGAGACGAACATCCATTCCCAAACGAAACGGACAACTCGGGAAGAGTATCCGCTACCCGATCAGATTTAGACTTTGACGTCATCCTGAGCGGCCAGCACTTGGCCGCGAAGGATCCAGGTTCGTCACCGCGCGCAATTGCGTCTAGCGATTGCAATAAAGCGCGAGACGAACATCCATACCCAAACGGAACGCACACTCGGGAAGAGTGTCCGCTGCCCAATCAGATTTAGAATTTGACGTCATCCTGAGCGGCCAGCACTTGGCCGCGAAGGATCCAGGTTCGTCACCGCGCGCAATCGCGTCTAGCGATTGCAATAAAGCGCGAGACGAACATCCATACCCAAACGAAACGGACAACTCGGGAAGAGTATCCGCTACCCGATCAGATTTAGACTTTGACGTCATCCTGAGCGGCCAGCACTTGGCCGCGAAGGATCCAGGTTCGTCACCGCGCGCAATCGCGTCTAGCGATTGCAATAAAGCGCGAGACGAACATCCATATCGCTTTACCTCCGAACCATCCAACCATTCCTAAGGTTGCGGCTTGGCATTCGGGTCGGGTTTCTTGTCGTTCTGTTGATCCTCGTAGATCGAGTACTGCCCTCCGGGACGCTTCAGTTTGATCGTAATCTCCATCGTCGGTTTATTCACTTCGTAGTCCTCGCCGTAGGTTTGGAATCCCGGGGCCAGCACCTGCACCCGCAGCTTCCCGTAAGGGACGCCTTCGAAGCTGGCCTTGCCTTCCGCGTCGGTTTTGAGTTCAAGTCCGCCCCGATCCTGCTTACCATTCTTGCCCACCGAATGCATGACAACACCCGCGTTGCGCACTGGCTTTCCGTTGTCATCCTTCAGCACCACAAAGCTCAGTGCCGACACGGGAACGTCGTATTGCGACTTCTTATCACTCGCGCCCGCCTTGACCAGGAATATCCCGGCAAGCGACGTCGACAATGTCAGTACCACCACTAGGAAAAGATTCTTCATGCCAGCACCTCAATTCAAAGCACCTCTGCACTTCAACATGCGGTCGTAACTAACTGTAAAATAATATAGATATAGCCATCACTTGACAACGGGGCCCGTGCTCTCCTATACTTAGCACTCGCCAATCATGAGTGCTAACAGACATCCGAAATACATTGGCGACTGGTACCTCTTGAGCACTTCAACCCTAAATCCTAACTGAATACGAACGAAAGGAGCTATAAGCATGGCTACAAAATTTACTCCACTGCACGATCGTGTCCTGGTACGCCGCATAGAAGAAGTAGGCACCACCCGAGGCGGCATCATTATCCCGGATAGCGCTAAGGATAAGCCTTCGGAGGGCGAGGTTATTTCTGTTGGACGCGGCAAATCCAACGATGAGGGGAAGGTGTTCCCTCTGGCGGTAAAGGAAGGCGACCACATTCTGTTTGGCAAGTACTCCGGCACGGAGATCAAGTTGGACGGTGAAGATTTTATCATCATGCGCGAGGAAGAAGTTCTCGGTGTGGTGACGGGCGCGGCCAAGAAGGAATTGGCTGGTTCGCGCAAGTAAGAGCAATAAGGATGTTCGCGTCGCGCTTAATTGTCCGGTTCGCTCTGCTCGCCGGACGCGCGGTCGCTCACCTGGATCCTTCGGCGACGATAAAGCCGTCGCCTCAGGATGACAACAACTTTCTAAAATTCACAGGAGAAAAGAAATTATGGCAAAGACAATCGTACATGGAGAGGATTCGCGGCAGGCGATTCTTCGCGGCGTGAATATTCTCGCCGATGCAGTGAAAGTCACTCTTGGCCCCAAGGGCCGCAACGTGGTGATTGAAAAGAAATTCGGTTCGCCGACCATCACCAAGGACGGCGTCACCGTCGCAAAAGAAATCGAATTGAAGGACGCGCAAGAAAACATGGGCGCGCAGATGGTGCGTGAAGTAGCCTCCAAGACCTCGGACATCGCGGGCGACGGCACCACTACCGCAACCGTTCTGGCTCAGGCCATCTATCGCGAAGGCGTCAAGACAGTTGCTGCCGGCGCGAATCCGATGGCGATGAAGCGCGGCATCGAGAAAGCTGTTACCACAATCTGCGGCAGCTTGGATAAAGAAGGCAACCGGATCAAGGGCGAACTCGACAAGTTCTCCAAGCCCGTGACCGGCGACATGATTGGGCAAGTCGGCACCATCAGCGCTAACAACGACGAGACCATCGGCAAGATCATTGCCGAGGCCATGAAGAAGGTTGGCAAAGATGGCGTGATCACCGTGGAAGAAGCCAAGACGCTCGAGACGCAACTCGAAGTGGTCGAAGGCATGCAGTTCGACCGCGGCTATCTCTCTCCTTACTTCGTGACGGATCCCGAGCGCATGGAAGCTGCTCTCGAGAACGCTTACATCCTGATTCACGAAAAGAAGATCAGCTCGATGAAGGATCTTCTACCGTTGCTCGAGCAGATTGCGAAGAGCAGCCGTCCGTTGCTGATCATCGCCGAGGATGTTGAAGGCGAAGCGCTCGCAACTCTGGTCGTGAACAAGCTGCGTGGCACGTTGCAAGTCGCCGCCGTCAAGGCGCCCGGCTTCGGCGATCGCCGCAAGGCTATGCTGGATGACATCGCGAAACTCACAGGTGGCAAGGCCATCACTGAGGATCTCGGCATTAAGCTCGAGAACGTGCAGATCGCCGATCTCGGCCAGGCCAAGAAGATCACCATCGACAAGGACAACACCACCATCGTCGAAGGCAAAGGCAAGCCCGGAGACATTCAGGGCCGGGTGAAGGAAATTCGTGGCCAGATCGAAAAGACCACCAGCGACTACGACCGCGAGAAGCTGCAGGAGCGGTTGGCGAAGCTGGTTGGTGGCGTGGCTGTGATCAAGGTTGGCGCTGCGACCGAGACCGAAATGAAAGAGAAGAAGGCTCGCGTCGAAGATGCCATGCACGCAACCCGCGCTGCAGTCGAGGAAGGTATTGTCCCCGGCGGCGGAGTGGCTTTGGCGCGCTGCGTCCCCGCACTCGACAAGCTGAAACTCGAGGGCGATGAGCAGATCGGCGTGAACATCGTGCGCCGCGCTATTCAGGAACCGCTGCGGCAGATCGCCGAGAATGCCGGCGAAGAAGGCGCCATCGTCCTGGGCAAAGTCAACGACTCGAAGGACAACAACTACGGCTACAACGCCCTGACCGGCGAATACGAAGATCTGGTCAAGGCGGGCGTGCTCGATCCGACCAAGGTTGTTCGGACCGCGCTGCAGAATGCCGGATCGATTGCGTCCTTGATGCTGACCACGGAAGCCCTGATCGCCGAAATCCCCGAGGAGAAGAAGGGTGCTCCGATGGGCGGCGGCGGACACGGCGGCGGGATGGAAGGGATGTACTAAGAAGCTGTTAGCTATCAGCCGTCAGCTTTCAGTTGGATCAAAGGCCCCGCGAGAGCGGGGCTTTTCTCCGTTCAATGAAAACAAACACGGAGTGAAGAGGAATGTTCAGCCAGTCGGATTTATGGCAATTCGTACCCGAGCACAATGCATATTCGGGAAGTGGTCGAATATCGTTTAGCTTGCCGCAGGGAGAGGTCTCAGGCCCGGCGACGGTCGAGCTGTCATCAAGTGGGAAGATTACCATTCGAACTCACATCGAGCACTATGTAATTCCGCCCGAATATCGCGATTTGCTGATGCCGTTCTTGCACGGCGCTATTCCTAAGCAAGACGGAAACAAAACGGTGTTCAAGGATCGCGGAGAGCACTCCATTACCGGGATCGAGGTAACGGTCGCTGATGGCCGATTTCGGGGCACTCGAGGGCTAGTCGGTGGCAGCCATGTAGATTTACTCGGAAACAAGAATGCTACGCTCGACATTGTGCCCGGCGACTTGGAGTTCGTGGTCGCCGAGAATGAGTCGGAGGAACTATGGTGCATACCGCTGTTCGGCGGGCTAGGTGAATTCAGAGGATGCGAAAACGCATGCTCGATCACGGATCACGTCCCATACATACATTTCGCAGCCGATGGTCATGTCTGCGGGGTTCAGATATTTGAGCCCAGCGACGTCGCCGATGATCGTCGCTTTAGTGCGGTGGCGTTCGGAGCGATCGATGGTCGGCCTCATGGGACGCCGGATGAGGTTTCCGCGCTGATTCCTTGGGGGCTTTTTTCTGCCCTAGAGTTTGCCTGCGGTCGCGATGTGGGCTCGCCCTGGATCGAGCTCCGAGGATCAGATAGACAGCTCAGGCGCCGTATTCATTTTCGCTTTGGAGCCCGGGGTCATAAAGAAGGCTATCCGGCATTTTCTCTATTCGACTCCGCCAGGGCAGATTCGGGCGTCTCGGCCTTCATAAGACGCTTCTTCAATTTGCCCGAAGACGTCCGGCGGCTTCTTACGCCGGCTATGAACCTTGTCCGTTCTGGTGCCCCCGGAAACGTCAGTGTGGACGGCAGCATTGCTGACCTCGTGAAGGCTCTGGACGCCATTTGCAAGCGCCACAATTTGACGCGACAGAATCTCTTGAAAAATCTCGATCCGGCAAATGCGAAATCCATAGCAGAGGTAACAGTCGAAGCACGCGAGAGACTGGGGATCGTTCGGCGACAGTGCAAGGCGGACGGAAAATTGAACGATTTGGCGGTCATAGATAGGATTGTCAGCAGGCAGGCAAATGTTGCTACGAGCGAGACAGATTTTGGAATCGCGGTTGCGGCCCTCCTTCGCAAAGCAAACCTGCACGATGCAGATGCGATGAACGCGTACTACTCTGGCTTACCGATTGAGGTAACTTGGGAGGGCTTGCTGTCCTCAATCCGTGGACAGGTAATTCATTCTGGGGCAATACACCTAAACCATCGGCATGAACTCCTAGGGTGGTTCCATTTGGCCCGTCACCTACACGACGTTTGCAAACGCGTTCTTTTCTGGGAAGTAGGGTACAAGGGCACATACAAGCCTTCCAACGTCACGTTCGCCGGTACTTATGAAGTGGACCGCGTTGCCCCGACCACTACGGTCTCCCAGTTGGGCTACACCGTTCCGCCCTGCTCCTTGTGAGGCGGTAGTGAGTGACCACGTCCTCAGCCTATCTCAGAACTTAGTGCCGTGCGCTTGTCGAGATTCTCGTTTCCCACCTTTCCGCAACGAACGCGGAAAGATGGGGCACCCTTTTGTTTGGCTGGGTTGGGATTCGGTGGGTCGCGTCCTGGGAGACGCAGGGTCCCTCGACTTTGCCCGGGATGACGGACTCTTTTCGGGGCTGCGCGAGTGGGCTTCACGGCATACCTCAGCGGCTGGAAGCCGCTCCGCTATAGCCTATTACGGCACGGCTGAAGCCGTGCCCTTCCCGAGGGGCACGAAGCCTCATCCTATCTCAGAAATGAATGGCGTGCGCTCGTCGAGATTCTTGTTTTCCACCTTTCCGCAACAGAACACGGAAAAATCGTGCGCCCGGCAAGAAAATCCTTCTACTCGGCGAAGCCGGAACGGCATACCTCAGCGCCTGAAGGCGTGGTCATCACTTTGCTTACGGCACGACTGAAGCCGTGCCCTTCCCTAGAATCTGGGCTCTCATAACGGTTAGGTTTCGTGTTCTTCCCTCTATGCCGCGGACAGAGGAAGACTTTCCATCAGCGCGGCTTGTCGTACGGACCCGGGTGAACTTAGGCTGCTTTAGCCACTGGGGGCCACGCATCTAATCTGAATCCTGCAAACGCCGAAGAGTAGCGATAATCACTAGCGATTTCGACCAGTCTGCGCTCTACCGGGTTCTGATGAATATAACTGCGGTGTTCCGCGAAATCTTCGGGGTCACGAATACGGTGGTCGGTGAACCCTCTCTGCCAAACTTCGCCTTTGCGCTTGAATTCGACGCCCACGGCATGCGAATAGCCTCCCTTGATCAGTTGCATCGCACGCTCCAACGCAATGTCCATGGCGGGCGTTAGTATCAGATGCACATGTTCGGGCATTACGACGAACTCGTGCAATTGGAACCGTCCTTGCCTCTTGTATCCGTAGAGAGTTTTCAGGAAGAGTCGAGCGTAGGACTCGACAACAAAAAGTCTTCGGCGTTGCCAGGTCGTGAAAGTTACGAAATAGGTGCCGCGCGGGGACATTGCGCGAGTAGGCTTCACGGCATACCTCAGCGGCTGGAAGCCGCTTTGCTCTAGCCTATTACGGCACGGCTGAAGCCGTGCCCTTCCCGTTCGAAATTGTGTAAGAGCGGTGCTGTTTCGGGAAGATTCATCCATCGTTATTCGTGTGGACAAAGCTCCCTCGGGGGCTGAAGCCCGGTTTTTCTACGGGCTTGCCGGCACGACTGAAGTCGTGTCCTTCCCGAAATTCGCGCTGTCCTTCCCGGGTCCGCAGGGGTGGGAATGCTCGCGCTACTTTTGACCGGCGTGCGTGAGAAACACAGGATCCCTCGACTTGGTTCGGGATAACAGATTCTTTTCGGGCCGCGCGAGTGGGCTTCACGGCATACCTCAGCGGCTGAAGCCGCGTTTTTCTGTGGGCTTGACGGCACGACTAAAGTCGTGCCCTTCCCGAAACCCACTCTCTTCATTTCGGAGACCCGCACGAGCGAGGACGCTCGCGCCTACATTCGGGAATTTGTTTGGGTGTGATATAATAAGTTGTTCGGTTTATAACTTTCTGAGAATCTGGGTGCGGCTTCTGCCGGACCCTTTTTTATTGCTGGGAATGGGGTGAACATGGAGTTACAGGATGCGATTTGGGTGGGGGACATTGCTGCCGCAACCGACACGCGGAAGTGGTCGGGGGAGCAGGCGGAGGCGGCTTTTTTGCACAAGGCGACTGGGCTTGGGTTGAGCGTGTTGACGCCCTGGGGAGACAGTGAGCGTTATGACCTGGTGGTGGGTTCGGAAAAACGGTTGTGGCGGGTGCAGGTGAAGTCGACGCGGTACGTGGGCGAGAAACGATACAGCATCACAGCTCGCGGGTGTACGGCGGCATATACGGCGGACGAGATCGATTTTCTGGCGGTGTACATTGTTCCGCTGGATCTGTGGTACATCATCCCGGTGAAGGCGTTTGCCCCGCGAAAGTGTTTGAGGTTCTATCCGGGAGGGGGCGGGCAGTACGAAAAGTATCGCGAGGCATGGTGGCGGTTGGGAGCCAAATCGGCGGGGCGGTAGTCCGGGGCGGATGGGGGAAGAAGAAGGCTCGCTCTTATTCGCGCGGACGAGATGCGCCTCCCCGAGGTGCTTTGCATTCGTCTGGATTCTCGTTTTCCCTTTCCGCAGAGAACGCGGAAAGGTGGGGCACTCTTTTTACGCGGCTGGGGTGAGGGTCGGTGGGTCGCGTCGTGAGCGTCCGCGCCACACTATCGTCGGTTCAGCTGGCGGCGCGGCGAGCTTCGGCTTCTTTTTGGGAGACGTAGCGCAGGAGGATGTCGCGCAGGGAGACCAGGCCTTTTAGCTGCTTGCCGTCGGTGATGGGGAGATGGCGGAAGCCGAACTCGCGCATCAGGAAGAGGCAGTTGTCGATGGTTTCATCGACGTTGATCGACTTGGGGTTTGCGGTCATGACTTCGGAAATCTTGGTGGTTCCGGGCATTCGTCCGGCAGCGACTACGCGGTTCATCACGTCGCGCTCGGAGAAGATGCCGACGATCTCGCCGTCGCGCAGTACGGGCAGGGCGCCGATGCTGTGTTCCATCATGAAGCGGGCGGCTTCGAGCACCGTGCTGTTGGCGTCAATGGAGTAGACTCGGCGGTCCTTCACGATTTCGTAAACCTGGGCCATACGTGACTCCTTCGGAGCGGCTTTGGGAGGTGCTCGGTGCGCCGCTGCCAGCCGCGAGATTCAACACTTTATCACGGAGTGGGGGGTGCTCTCTACCACAGAGACACAGAGTCACAGAGAACTTCTTTTTTCGGATTCTCGGGGCGAGACAGTCGATGGCGGTTGTCCGCACCTGAGTTTGGGTGGTGCTAAGTTTTGTGGCATCTGCTATCTTCTTGGGTTCTTGTTGGTTGGCTTCTTAAAGGAGAGTTGATGTCCGAGTCCGTGCGCCCGGAGCCTTCACGGTTTTATCGATGGATGGTGCTCATTTTCGTGAGCATCGCGATGTTCGGAAATTATTACGTTTACGACGCGTTGAGCCCGCTGGCTGACGTGCTTAAGCAACAGCTTGGTTTTACGGATTCGAACATCGGCCTGCTGCAGGCGATTTACAGTTTTCCCAACATTTTTACGGTGGTGATTGGCGGGGTCCTTATTGACCGGATCGGGCTGAGACGGTCGCTGATGATCTTTGGAGTTCTTTGTTTTATTGGGCCCGCGATCACCGTGGCATCGGGGCATCTTTGGCTTATGGCGGTAGGGCGGCTGATTTTTGGCATGGGCGCGGAATCGCTGATTGTCGCCGTCACGGCTGCGTTGGCGCGGTGGTTCAAGGGGAAGGAATTGAGCTTTGCTTTCGGCATCAACCTTACTATCGCCCGGCTCGGCACCTTTGCCGCCCTGAACTCCCCCACCTGGGCGCGCTGGGCCTACGCAAGCTGGCGCTGGCCATTCCTGATCGCATTTGCGGTATCGTCTTTATGCGTGCTTGGCGCGGTTGTTTACTGGATGATGGAGGTTTATGCGGAGAAGACTTATCGACTGGGCGAAGTCTCTACGGATAAGGTGGTTTTCACCGACTTGTTCAAGTTCGGTGTGAGCTATTGGTATATTGTTGCTCTGTGCGTCACTTTCTACTCGGCCATCTTCCCTTTCCAAACGTTTGCGGTGAAGTTCTTTATGGAGGCGCATGGAACTTCGCGGGAGTTTGGGGGTTTCCTCTCGAGTGTCCTGACTCTATTTGCCATGGTGGCGACCCCGCTGTTTGGCCTGATGGTCGATCGGGTGGGCAGGCGGGCGATCTTGATGATGCTTGGCTCCTTATTGCTGATTCCCGTCTATCTGATGATGGGCTACACACACGTTAACCTCTATGTTCCCCTGGCGATGATGGGAGTGGCGTTTTCGCTGATTCCGGCGGTGATGTGGCCGTCGGTGGCTTATATCGTCGATCAGTCGAAGCTGGGGACGGCGTATGGGCTGATGACGATGATCCAGAATATTGGGTTGTTCGGGTTTAACCTGGTCATTGGCTGGGCCAATGATTTCGGCCATGCCAGCGCGGAGAATCCGGCGGGGTACCGGCTGGGAATGTGGATTTTCTCGATTTTAGGGTTTCTGGGAGTGTTTTTTGCCTTCCTGCTGCACGAGAGGGAAACCGGACCCCATGGGCATGGATTGGAGACGATCACGAGCGGTTCGGGGGCGGGTTAGGCAAATCTGGGCGGCGTTCGTGCGATCTTCTCAGGTTCTGACACCCGCATCTCGAAACCCGCGAGATGCGGGGCACCCGGTTTTGCCAGGTCCAGCGGTTCTTTGGGTCTTTTCTGGCAACTGCTGAATCTAAAGGCTAATTGGACCTGATGTGGAACTGGCTTGGTGACCAAGGTAATTCCGATTTCAGTAACTCGAAGGGCCTGACTGGATACCTGCAAGCAGTACAACGAAAAGATACTTACGCCGCATCTGACTGAGTGCGGCCGGAAAAGACGACTTGACGGACGCGAAAAAACAGCAGGGCAACAAGCTCTCCGAAGCAGAGGCAATCGAACGGGCCAAGCAGGGTGATGCAGAAGCCTTTGAGGCGCTGTATAACCTGCATAAGCGGCGAGTGTATTCACTATGCCTGCGTATGACGGCCAATACGGCAGCGGCCGAGGATTTGACGCAGGAAGCTTTTCTGCAGTTGTTCCGCAAGATCGGAACGTTTCGGGGCGAATCCGCGTTTTCGACCTGGCTGCACCGGATGTCGGTAAACGTCGTCCTGATGCAATTGCGCAAGAAGGGTCTTCCGGTGGTCTCGCTCGAGGAGACGATGGAGACGGAGGAAGATGCACCCAGGAAAGAGCCGGGCGCGGACGATCCGCGGTTGGCTGGGTCCATCGACCGGATGCAGTTGCAGCGGTCGGTTGCGGCTTTGCCTCCCGGGTATCGGATGATTTTTTTGCTGCATGACGTCGAGGGTTACGAGCACAATGAGATTGCCGAGATGGTGGGATGTTCGATCGGCAACAGCAAGTCGCAATTACATAAAGCACGAATGAAGTTACGAGAGATCCTCAAGACGAGCAGAGCCGAAAAGGCCACAAAGCCGTGAGGAGCAATCTTAGAGATGCATGGGGAGAGGTAGTATGACCTGTGAAGAGTTTGAACGGGTCCTGCCAGAGCTTGGGGACGGGCACACTTTTGAGCAGGAAGCGCACTTGAGGTCCTGCTCCGCATGTTCGGATCTGGTCGCGGATCTGAGCGCCATTTCACAACAGGCGCGGCTTTTGCAGGGTTCCGAGGAACCCAGCCCATGGGTATGGAACTCGATTGAAGTCGCATTACGGCAAGATGGGCTGATTCGTCAGCCCCATCTGGAGCACTCGCGAACGCCCGCACCGCTACTGGGCTGGAAGTTGCGCTGGCTGGTCCCGGCGGCGGCTATGTTTCTAGTCGTCTTCGGAGTATTAATGTTCCAGCGTGGAACGGGCCAGCCGCACGTGGCGGGACAACAAAATCCACCCGTGGGTGTGGAAACTGCTGGCTTACAGCCGATGGCCGGCGATGATCTGCAATTGCTCAGGACGGTTGGCGAACGAATGCCATCCATGCGAGCGGAGTATGAAGCGAACCTGCGGTCGGTGAATGCTTATATCCGGGATGCGGAGCAATCGGCGCATAGCGACCCGAATGACGAGGTCGCGCAACAGTACTTAAGGAATGCGTACCAGCAGAAAGCCATGGTTTATGAGATGGCTTTGGACCGTTCTCTGCCATAATAGAGCGGAAGGATGTCGGGGCCAGCGGGAGCAGAGCCCGTGTGCAATGGGGAGATGTCGATTATGTGCCGGAAGCAGCGCGCCGCAATATTTGCCGTCGTAATCATTGTCCTGGTGGCTTTCGCCGCCGCCGAGACAACCCGCAAGGAAATGCATTTCAAGGTTGGCCACCGGGCGAGCGTTTCCATCGTCAACGCGTACGGGCCGATATCCGTTAAACCGGGTCCGGGCAAGCAGGTGGTAGTGACGGCGATTTTGTATTCCGACAAAGTTGAAGTTGATCAGAGCAAGAGAGCGCACCGGGTTTCTGTTTTTTCTCATCTCCTGGACGGGGCAACCCCGGATACGGGACGCGTCGATTACGAAGTCCTTGTGCCGGCGGATGCGAACGTGACTTTGCATTCGACAACCGGCCCTTTGCACGTCGAAAAACTCCACGGCGACATGATCCTGGAAGGTAGCGGCGCGGTTGTGGACGTTCGCGACGTCAACTCCGGGCATGTTCAAATTAAGACCCTGAACGGCCCCGTAACCGTGACCAACGTCAGCGATGGACACGTGGATATCACCTCGGTCAGCGGCGATGTAGCGCTGAACACGGTGAACGGTTCCGTGGTTCATGTGAACTCCAACAGCGGTAAGATCCATTACGACGGAGACTTCGGTGACTCGGGAGATTACTCCTTGACGACTCACAGTGGCGATATTGAGGCGATTGCTCCGGCTTATGCCTCAATCGAAGTGGTCGCCCGCTCCGTGCAGGGACGAGTGGAGAACGACTTTCCTTTGCAACCCGAGCACACCTCCTTCGCGCCCCGAGCTGGAAGTACCTTCGCAGGTACGATGGGCGAAGCCTCATCTTCGGTTAAGTTGCTCTCCTTCAGTGGTAAAATTCACCTCAAGAAACGTTGAACAAGTTGAATAACCGGACTGGACGGGTGGAGAACGGTTTCGGTAAATCGGGATCCATAGGCGCAAACCCCGGTTCGTCTTCTGCGGCCAATCCGCCAGCGCGAGAACGTGTACGCGCCGTGGTTTTGGTTGGTTTTATGGGCGCGGGCAAATCCACCGTCGGCCGGGCTTTGAGCCGCCGCTTGGGTCTGCCGTTCGAGGATTTGGACGATCGGATAGAGCAGCGGGAAGGAAAGGCGATCGAACAGATTTTTCGAGAGTCGGGAGAAGCCGGGTTCCGCGAGGCGGAAACTGCGGCTTTGCGCGAATTGCTTGGAGAGCTTGATTCGTCGTTGCGGGTGGTGGCATTGGGCGGAGGCGCTTTCGTTGAGCCCGCTAACGCCGAGCTGATTGAGGAAGCGGAGGCCCGTTCAGTCTTCCTCGATGCACCGGTGGAAGAATTGCTGCGCCGATGCTTCGAACAAAAGACGGAGCGGCCGTTGCGGCAAAATCCTGAACAATTTCGCGTACTGTACGAAAAGCGCCGGCGATCCTACATGAAAGCGGCAGTCCGCATTGAAACCGGCGGCAAAGACGTGGACACAGTCGCGGCGGAGGTGGCATGCAGTCTTGGCTTGGGTTGAGAAAATGGCTATCGAGCGATATTGGGTTGGTCCTCGGCGCGATCTTCCCGATCGGGCTCTGTCTCCTAGCGGCGTCGAGCGGCGCAACGGCATCGGGCAAGGATGATAAGGCGGCGACTGCTCAAAACGTGGACTCCGGATCGTTCGGAGTGTTCATGAACGGACGCCGGGTGGCCACTGAAACCTTTTCCATCCATCAAAGCAGCGCGGGCAGCTCAATTGTCTCGGAGTTCAAAAGCGACGCCGGAGCCGACAAAGCCGAACAAAGATCCGAGTGGCAAATGAGCCCCAACGGCGATTTGCGAAAGTACGAGTGGAAGGAAGTGAGCCCGGGTCAATCACAGGCCGTAGTCGTTCCTAACCAGGAATTCCTGACCGAGCGGTTCAGAGCCAGTCCGCAGGATAAGGAACTGGAGCAACCCTTCATGCTTCCCGCCTCCAGCAGCCTGCTGGATGATTATTTCTTCGTACAAAGAGAAGTCCTGGTATGGAAATACCTGGCCAGCAGCTGCAAGCAGGACAAGGGTGCGCTGCAATGCCCATTGAAACAGCGCGTACAATTCGGGGCGTTGAATCCGCATGCACGCTCTTCGACCTCGGTGAGTCTGGAGTTTGCCGGCAGGGAAAAGGTCACAATCCGAGGCGCGGAAGTCGAAATGAACCGCCTGGACCTGAAGGGCGAGTCGGGCACATGGACGCTCTGGGTCGACGACCAGTATAAGCTGCAACGAATTCTGATTCAGGGCGAGAATACGGAAGTAGTGCGAGACTAGTGGCCATTGGCTCTGATTGACTCACGCACGGTGCGCGTGCTGGTGACAACGCTGTTCTTTGCGTTGGGCCTCGGTTTTTTGTACATCGCGCGCCGCACCCTGATTGCCTTTCTGTTTGCAATCTTCTTTGCTTACCTGGTGGACCCGGCGGTATCCCGCTTGGAGAAATGGACGCGCCGCCGGGGATTAGCCATCGCCCTCATCTATCTGCTGTTTGTCGCCTTATTGGGGACGCTTTTCTTCTTCATTGGGCCACGGACGGTACGCGAGGCCCGGCACTTGGGCGAAGCCTGGCCCACTCTTACGGATCGAGTCAACACTGGCGACCTGGCGCACGAGATCGGGCGGGAGCGGGGATGGAGCGGCGAAACCACGCAACTGCTGCAGAAGGTGTTGTCCGATCCCCGTTTTGCCGCCGCGGCACAACAGGCCGGATTGCGCGCAGCCGAAGGAGCAAAGCAGGCCTGGCTTCTGATCGTGGTGCCCATTCTGGCGGTATTTTTCTTGAAGGACGGCCGCGGCTTCAGCGAAGTCGGGTTGTCGTTTGTGCAGAGCCGCCCGCAACGCGAATTCCTGCAGGAAGTTCTCGCGGACCTGAACCAGATGCTGGCGCAGTTTATCCGCGCTCAACTTGAGCTCGCCGCCTTATCCATGGTGGTTTACATCTCCTTTATGGAAGCAGCGCGGGTGCCCTATGCCTTGGTGCTGGGAACTGCCGGCGGCATGATGGAGTTTATCCCAGTGGTCGGACCCCTTGTGGCCGCGGTCGTGATTTTGAGCGTTGCACTGCTCATGAGCTACACGCACTGGTTGCTGCTGCTGACTTTTCTGATCGCCTGGCGCCTGGTCCAGGATTACGTCGTGTCGCCGCGCATCATGGGAAAAAGCATGGAACTTCACCCACTCGGAGCGATCTTTGGCGTGCTGGCGGGCGGCGAGATTGCGGGAGTGCTTGGCGTGTATCTATCGATTCCGGTGATGGCGAGCCTGCGCATCGTGTGGCGGCGCTGGCGGATATACGCGGAGAAGAAACGCTTCGGTCCGCTGAATGAGTATTCGTTCGGAACCGAGATCAGCCCGAGGCCGTGAACTCCTATTTGGAACTGTCATCTCGAGCAGCAACGAGGAATCTGTAGTTTGCCATCACGCGAGAATTCAGATCCCTCGCTGCGCTCGGGATGACAAATTGTTGGGGCGCGCTCGAGCTAAGGATTTCGCTTATCGCAGTTCTTCCATCACCTGCTCGAGCACTTCCCTTCCCGGACGCGTTAGCGATTGCGGCAGCGTGGCCAGCGGTTCGTCGGTCACGTTGAGCATATCGATGAAGCTCGGAGCCTCGGGATTTACGTAGAAGAGTCCGGTCAGTACTTCGCCTTTTTCGTGCGCTTCGTGCAGGCGGGTGATGGCCTTGATGCGATTGGTGGCATCGTATTCTTCTTCGAGCTTGGTCAAGCGCAAGCGCGATCCATCGTGCATGGTGACTTCGACGGTTGTGCCGGGATCGTATTCCACGTTAATTTCTTCGAAGGCTGGAACAAAACCGATCTCCTGCAGCGGCTCTTCGTGGTCTTTCATGTATTTGTAGGATTTGGTCGAACCCTCGTGATCGTTAAAGGTGGTGCAGGGTGAAACCACGTCGAGCATGACGGTACCCTTGTGGGCGATTGCGGCTTTCAACAGGCTGTGCAGTTGCCGCTTGTCGCCAGAGAAGGATCGGCCGACCAGAGTTGCGCCGAGTGTGATGGCCATGGCGCAAGTATCGATCGGCGGAAGATCGTTGACCACGCCGGTCTTCAGCTTGGAACCGAGGTCCGCCGTAGCTGAGAACTGGCCCTTGGTCAGGCCGTAGACGCCGTTGTCCTCGATGATGTAAATGATCGGCAGGTTGCGGCGCATCAAGTGGACAAACTGTCCAATGCCGATGGAAGCCGTATCCCCGTCGCCGCTGACGCCTAGAGCAATCAGCCTGTGGTTAGCCAGCACGGCTCCAGTGGCAATCGAAGGCATACGGCCGTGCACGGCGTTAAAGCTGTGGGAACGGCTCATGAAATAGGCCGGACTTTTTGAGGAGCAACCGATGCCGCTGGGCTTGATAACGCGCTCTGGAGGCACACCCATCTCATACATGGCGTCGATAATGCGCTCGGAAATCGCGTTGTGCCCGCAGCCGGCACACAGCGTGGTCTTGCCGCCGCGATAGTCGAGAACGGTCAAGCCGATGCGATTGACTTTGGGTGCGGGTGTCGGTGTCGCGGTCGTGGTCGCCATGTTATTTGCCCTCCATGCTCGTGAGTTCGTCGGTAACTGAGCGTGCGTCCAGCGGCAGCCCGTGAATGTGCGCAATGCTGCGGAGCCGCGTAACCAGCTCCGGCTTTACGTCCAGCTTGATCAAGCTGAGCATCTGAGCATCGCGGTTTTGTTCGACCACGTAAACCCGGTCGTGTTGTTCGATGAATTCGTGAACCTCGCGCGAGAACGGATAGGCCTTCAAGCGCAAGTAATCGGTTTCGATACTGTACTCATCGCGCAACTGGTCGCGCGATTCGAGGATGGCCCAGTGCGAAGTTCCGTAAGCAATAATGCCTATTTTCGACTTCGATTTACCGTTGCTCATCAATTCGGGCCGCGGCACAAACGCCCGCGCGGTCTCGAACTTCTTATTGATGCGCTCCATATTTTTTTCGAAGTCGTCAGGGCGCTCGCTGTAGCCTGACTTCTCGTTGTGTCCGGTGCCACGGGTGAAATAAGCGGCTGCCGGGTGCTCCGTGCCCGGCAGAGTGCGGTAGCCAATGCCGTCGTCGTCCACATCTTTGTAGCGGGCGAAGCCTCCCAACCGTTCCAAATCTTCTTTTGAGAGCACCTTGCCGCGGTCGATTGGTGCCTTGGGATATTCGAACGGATCGGACATCCAGTTATTCATCCCGAGATCCAGATCCGACATTACGAACACCAAAGTCTGGAACTGCTCGGCGAGATTGAATGCGTCTTGCGCCATGCTGAAACACTCAGCCACGGAACACGGAAGCAGCAAGATGTTCTTGGTATCGCCGTGCGACAGGAACGCGGTCGAGAGAATGTCGCCCTGCGAGGTGCGCGTGGGCAAGCCGGTGGAAGGCCCGACGCGTTGGATGTCCCAGACCACGCCCGGAACTTCCGCGTAGTAGGAAAGACCTGCGAACTCAGCCATCAGGGAGATGCCAGGTCCGGCGGTCGCGGTCATCGAACGCGCACCCGCCCATCCCGCACCCAAAACCATGCCAATCGCAGCGAGTTCGTCTTCTGCTTGCACGATGGCAAATGTCGCCTTGCCGTCAGGACCGATCCGATACTCTTTCATGTACTCGATCATGGTTTCGACCAGTGACGACGAAGGCGTGATGGGATACCAGGTGACGACCGTGACCCCGGCAAACATACATCCCAGCGCAGCCGCCGAGTTGCCATCGACAATGATCATTCCCTGGTTCTTGTCCATGCGCTGAATGAAATACGGATCTTGCTTGGTAAGATTCGCAGCGGCATATTCGAACCCGGCGCGGACTGCTGCCAGATTCAAATTGGCTGCTTTTACTTTCGTGGCAAACTGCTTTCGCAAGGCCTTTTCGACTTCGGCCATGTCGACGCCGAGCAACTGCGCCGCGACGCCTACATAAATCATGTTCTTGACCAGCTTGCGCAGCTTAGCTTCGGGACAGACAGGCGCGACCAGCTTGTCATAAGGCACAGGATAAAAAATCAGATCAGTGCGGAGCTTATTCAGGTTCAGAGGCTCGTCGTAAAGCACGGCAGCGCCCGGCGCGAGCGACATCACGTCTTCCTGCGCGGTCTCGGCGTTCATCGCAATAACAAAGTCGATTTCTTTTTTGCGCGCGATGTAGCCATCTTTGTTGGCGCGAATGGTGTACCAGGTCGGCAGGCCGGCGATGTTTGAAGGAAACAGGTTCTTGCCGGACACCGGAACACCCATCTGAAAAATACTGCGCAGAAGCACGGTATTGGAACTCTGCGAACCCGACCCGTTCACGGTCGCAACCTGAATGCTCATATTGTTGACGACGCGTTTTGGCTCCCGTTGCCCAAAGGCTTCGTGGAGCGCTACATCCGTGGTGGCCATCCTTAGTCCTTCCTTTGACTGGAGCGAGTTTTCGCCCGCTCGGGGTGCATTTGGAGTAGTGAGGCGAACCTTTGATTATACGGCACTGGGGTGGTTGCGGGTAGGCATGGGCGATGGAATTTAAGGCACGAAAGTATCTGTTTAGGAAACACGGATTCCACTTATTCCGCGCGCAGGAACTGCGCCATATTGCGGAATTTATTATATCGTGATGCGACCAATTCCTGGGTGGGCATTTTTACCAGTTCGCCGAAATGTTTCTGCAGTGCGGCGTCCAGCAGAGCCGCCGCAGCTTCATGATCGGTGTGAGCGCCTCCCTCAGGTTCGGGCACGATGCCGTCGATGCATCCGAATTCGGCCAGGTCCGAGGCTGTGATGCGCAGCGCCTGCGCGGCAAGTTCTTTCTTCGAGGCGTCACGCCACATAATCGCGGCGCAGGACTCGGGAGAAATTACCGAATAGATGGCGTTCTCCATCATCAGCACGCGATCGGCAACCGCGATGGCCAAGGCGCCGCCACTGCCGCCTTCTCCGGTGATGGTCGTAATAATGGGAACCTGCAGTCGCGCCATTTCACGCAAGTTCTTGGCGATCGCTTCGGCCTGGCCATGTTCTTCCGCGCTCAGTCCCGGATAGGCGCCCACCGTGTCCACGAAAGTGAACACCGGCCGTTTAAACTTCTCCGCAATCTTCATGACGCGCAGAGCTTTTCGGTAACCCTCGGGATTCGTCATGCCCCAGTTGCGATAAACATTCTGCTTGGTATCCCGCGCCTTCTGGTGGCCAAGCACGACGACCTCATGACCATGAAAGCGGGCGATGCCACAAACCATGGCGTGGTCGTCGGCGAAGCCGCGATCGCCGTGGATCTCGGTCCAATTCGTGAAGATGCGCTCCACGTACTCGAGCATCAGCGGGCGCTGCGGATTCCTCGCCAGTTCCGCCTTTTGCCATGCGCTAAAATGCGCCGAAACCTGAGCCTGCAAAGCCTGAATACGATCGTGAAGTTGCTGGATCTGGCTGCGAATGTCTTCGTCCTGCCCTGGCAACGCCTGCAACCGCTCCAGTTGCTGCTCAATTTTTCCCAGCTCTTGCTGCGCCCTCAGTTGAGACTCCATCTTCCTGCCATCACCGTTCCTGGCGGCCCAGCGGGCCTCCACCATTGAAAGGAGGAACTCCGTGCCCGTCACCACCAGCATCGCATTTGTAGCCGGAGCAGTTGCCGATCGCAAACCAGCCCTCCTGTGAATGGAAGCTCTTATCCGCCTCACCTCATAATCCTTGGCAAAGACATAGCTAGCTATGTCTCTACAGACACGCCTCAGTCAATGACCCTCACCGCACCGCGGCCACACAACTCCTCGACGCGGGCCACAAAATTGCGGTCTGGATGGACATTATAGCCCTCCGCCTCCATCACCACCATGAAATCGCCCTGGCGTTCGACGTCGAACAGTACTTTCGCCTCCCCTTTGCGCTGGGCACATAACGCATGCAGGTCATCCACAACGCTCTCATTCGCCGTCTCCGCCGGAATGCGGATGCGCAGCGAACGCGGCAATGGGACTTTGGCATCCTCGAGAGGAATAATGTCGTTGGCGGTCAGCTTGGGATTTACGCCTTCTTCAATCCGCAGGCCGCCGCGCACCAAAACCGGGACTTCAAGCTTCACTTTATCCTGCAGCTTCCGGTACGCTTCCGGAAACACGATCATTTCCACTGAGCCCAACATGTCTTCCAGCGCGCCTTGGGCGTAGAAGTCGCCTTTCTTTGACTTCAACACACGAAGGTTAGTGATGATTCCGGCGGTGCAGATGTTTTCGTCTTTCCCGGTGGAAGCCTTGATGGCAGCGATATCAGCCGTGCTCAAAGCCCGCAGGTCTTCCAGCTTGTCTTTATATTTTTCTAACGGATGCCCGGTGATGAAGAAGCCAAGAATTTCCTTTTCAGCTGCTAAGCGCGTGTGCTCGTCCCAATCCGGCGTATCCGGCAGCCGGTCGTTGTTGGCCGGGGTTTCCTCTTGCTGGAAAACGCCAAATAAACCGTGCTGTCCCGATTCCGCGTCTCGCTGAGTCTTCAGCGCCCGGTCCATGGCTTTGTCGAGGACAGCCATGAGCTGGCCGCGCCGGCCCAATGAATCCATAGCGCCACTCTTGATCAGAGATTCCAAAACACGTTTGTTCAGCAGCCGCAAATCCACCTTCTCGCAGAATTCGTAAATGGAGCGATAACGCCCTAATTCTTTGCGCCCCGCCACGATCGATTGAATGGCGTTATGGCCGACGTTCTTAACGGCCGCCAAACCAAACCGAATCGCACTACCATGCGGGGTGAAGTTTGCGTCGCTCACATTGATGTCCGGCGGTTCGACAGCAATCCCCATCTCACGACATTCGTTGATGTATTTCACGACGTCATCGGTATTCCCGGTTACCGAAGTCAGCAGCGCCGCCATGAACTCGACCGAAAAATGAGTCTTGAGATATGCCGTGTGGTAGGCGAGCAGCGCGTAGGCCGCCGAATGCGCTTTGGGGAATCCGTACTCGGCAAACTTGGCCAGCAGATCGAAAATCTTTTCGATCTTCTTGGGCGGGTAACCTCGCTGCACTGCACCCTCGACAAAGCGCTCGCGCTGCTTGGCCATCTCTTCAGGCTTCTTCTTGCCCATAGCACGCCGCAGCAAGTCGGCCTCACCCAGCGAGTACCCAGCCAGCCGGTTGGCGATCTGCATCACTTGTTCCTGGTAGACGATCACGCCCCAGGTTTCTTCCAGCATTTCCTGCAGCTCGGGCAATTCGTATTCGATGCTTTTGCGCCCATGTTTGCGATCGATGAAATGGTCAATCATGCCGCCCTGGATCGGGCCTGGGCGATAGAGGGCGTTCAGGGCGGTGAGGTCGTCGATCGAGTTGGGCTGGTAGCGGCGAAGCACGTCGCGCATGCCGTGCGATTCAAACTGGAAAATGCCGGAAGTCAGTCCCTTGTGAAAAACGCTTTCGTAGGTTTTAGTGTCTTCGAGTGGAATTTCAAGCAGCGTAATTTTCTGGTTGCGCGTCTGCTCAATCAGCTTCAGCGTGTCATCGAGAATGGTGAGCGTGGTCAAGCCAAGAAAATCCATCTTCAACAGGCCCATTTTCTCGATGGCTACCATGTCGAAGGCGGTAACGATTTCGTCGTTCTTGGTCTTGAATAGCGGAACCAGTTCGGTGAGCGGCCGCGGCGAGATCACGACGCCAGCCGCATGGACGCCCGCATTCCGTACAAGGCCTTCGAGCTTGCGTGCCGTATCGAGCAACTGGCGCACTTGCGGCTCACTCTCGTAAGCCTGTTGCAGCGCGGGAGAATCTTTAATCGCCTGCTCCAGCTTGATGTTGAGCGTGGTCGGAACCATCTTGGCAATCCGATCGACGTCGGCGTACGGAATGTCCATGGCGCGGCCCACATCTTTAATCGCGGCCTTCGCCGCCATGGTGCCAAAAGTGATGATCTGGGCCACGTTCTCCCGCCCGTATTTCCGGGTGACGTAATCAATCACCTCGTCGCGGCGGTTCATGCAGAAATCGATGTCGATATCGGGCATCGAAATGCGTTCGGGATTCAGGAAGCGTTCGAAGAACAGTTCGTGCTGCAGCGGATCAAGATCGGTGATGTTCAATGAGTACGACACGAGGGAGCCCGCTGCCGAGCCACGACCAGGCCCCACCGGAATATTGTTCTCCTTGGCGTAGCGGATGAAGTCCCAGACGATCAGGAAATATCCCGAAAACTGCATCTGCTGAATGATGGCAAGTTCTCGCGCCAGACGCTGCTCGTATTCTGCGATGCTGTGCTTGACTCGTCCTTGCGCCTGCAAGCTTCGCAGCAATTCCAGCCTTCGCGCGAAACCTTCGCGCGTGACGTGTTCGAAGTAACTGTCCAGCGTGTAACCCGCGGGTACATCAAAATGAGGAAAGGGATTACTAACTTTCTCTAACCGCGTGCTACAGCGCTCGGCAATGGCCAGCGTGCGCGAAAGCACGTCGGGCGCATCCTTGAAGACGCGGAACATTTCGTCGTGACTCTTGACGTAGAAGTCCGTGCCCTGAAACTTCATCCGGTTGGTGTCCTGAATGGACTTCCCAGTCTGAATACAGAGCATCACATCCTGCGCGTGGGCATCGTCTTCGCAGAGGTAGTGGCTGTCGTTGGTCGCCACCATGGGCAAGCCCAATTCCTTTTCCAGCCGGAACAGGTTCGGATGGATGCGGTGCTCCATTTCCAACCCCTGATCCTGAATCTCGAGAAAGAAATTGTCTTTGCCGAAGATGTCGCGATAGAACACGGCCGCATCCCGCGCAGCCTCGTACTTCTCTTCCATCAATCTTTCCGCAACTTCGCCCTTGAGGCAGCCCGACAGTCCAATCAATCCATTGGAGTGCTCCGCCAGAAACTTCTTGCTCACCCGCGGTTTGTAGTAAAACCCGTGCAGCGAAGCCTCGGACGTAATCTTCACCAGATTGCGATAGCCTTCTTCGTTCTCCGCCAGTACCAGCAGGTGGTTGTACGTATCGCCGTCAGGCGGAGTACGAGTGATGTTGTGGTCGTCCTTCTTGCAGATATAGAGCTCGCAGCCGATGATTGGCTTGATCCCAACTTTGCTGGCTGCGTTCACAAAATGCACGGCCCCAAAGATATTGCCGTGATCGGTCATGGCGACCGCGGGCATGCCAAGCTCTTTGGCGCGCTCGCAGAGTTTGTCTACATCGCAGGCGCCGTCGAGCATCGAATAATCAGTATGCAGATGAAGATGGACGAATTGGGGCATGGGGGCTCGAAGTGGTTCTAGGTCACGCTCATTCTACTTGGAGAAAGCCGCACCAAGGCGGTTAATTATCCACAGATGGACCGCAGGATTTCATCAGGATTTACGCGTCACTCGGGCAGCTGAAAGTCGACACCACGATCTTCGTTCACTTTTCGTGTCGCTGGGATATCGAGCTGCGCAATCGGAATCTTCCGCGCCTTCTCGTTATTCAGAATCCAAAATGTCTGTCCCACGATGGCGTAGTTCTGCACTTCCTCGGTATGCTTGTCGCGGAAAACCAGCTCGGTCGGCTGCGCCTCTGTCTTCGTGCGGGCTTGTGATGCGCCAGAGCGCTGGGACTCCCGCGCTTCTCGCTCCTCGCGCAAGCGATCGACTTCATTTTCCAGGCGATCGATCTGCGCCTGCACCCGGTCGTTCTCCGCGTATGCACTCGAATAATCGTAAGCCGGATAGCTCTGAGAAGAATCTGCCGAGTAAGAATCGTCCCCGTAATACCAAGGATAGCCGTAGTCAGCGTAGCCGTAATATCCAGCATACGGCCATCCGCCGAAGAAGCGGCCATGATGATGGTGAAAGAAGAATGGCGAGTGACCCGGATGATCAAAACCGTTTCCCCAGCCGAAACCGTTCCCGAAGTGCGGGCTGCCCCGTGGACCACCGGCAAAACCCGGGGAGTGATTCATCGACATCGGGCCGCGACCGCCGACCATGGAGTGGCCGCCAGAAAATCCAGCATGCCCCGCGAAGCCTCCCGAGGCTCCGCCGCCGCGACGTTGCCCCCACGCCGGTAGCGTGAGCAAAGCCGCGCCCAAGGCCGCAACTGCCAGCCAGCGACGCATACCCACATTATAGCGCTGGGCGCAAGCCCCCGTGAGCCACAATTGATTCCACGACAGAATTACTCCAGCTCACCGTGGCCGCAGAGGTCCTTATCGGCATCTTAATCTGTTATGCAATTCGACTTTCGCCAATTACCCGAACCTTCGCCTCCTCCGATAAAAGAGCCGCCGGAGGGACCGGAAAATCCTGACATTCCGGTGCGAGAGCCCGATCCAGAAGAACCCTTTCAGATCTAAGGCACGAAAGCACAAGGATCACGATGATCCGGCAAGATTACATCGCTCCTCGGTAGACGCGGGAAAATCTGGCGGACCTGATTTGGATTTGCCACTAACCTTTCTTTCCCGAGCCCCTTTCCCGTTCGCGATATTCCACAGGTACATTGCCGCGTAAGCCCGCCACGGTCGCCATGCTTTCGCGCGTCGCTCGAGTTCCGCAGAACTCTCTAAATCCAATGCCCGTAGAAGACCGATGTCACCCGACGGAAACGCGTCCGGCTCTCCCAGCGCGCGCATGGCCACGTATTGCGCCGTCCATTTGCCAATGCCGGGAATTTCACAAAGCCGTGTCAGGAAAGCATCGGAATCCGTAACCCCATCGAAACTGATTCGCCTCTCGCACACTGCCCTCGCCAGCGCGCGAATGGTCTCGGCTCGCGCCCCGGGCATGCCGACGCTGGCAAGCTTCGCGTCAGCGAGAACCTCCGGCAAAGGAAACAAATGCGTGAGATTGTTTGCCGCAGCAAACGGCTGCCCGAATGTCTTCACAATTTGGCCTGCGAGGGCGGTCGCACCCTTGACCGTGATCTGCTGCCCAAGTATGGCTCGCACCGCGAGTTCGAAACCGTTCCAGCATCCCGGCACCCGTAGCCCGGGATGAGCGGCAATCCGCTGCGCCAATACCGGCTCGCTTCTCAGGCCTCGCGCGATGGCCGCCCAATCCGCGTTCAGGTCAAACATCGTCCGAATTCGCTCAACGATAAAGAAAAGCGCGCGCGGATCGCCAAACTGAACCCGCACCGCGACCCCGACGTTCGCCTCGTCCAACGACACTTCAAAATATCCGTGGCTCCCATTCACCGAGATCGACCGCCGATAACTGCCCACGTCCACGTCTTCGACGCCCGGCGTGGCCCGCGCCGCCAGAAACTTCAGCATGACATCCCAGTCATAGGGCGCCCGGTAACCCAGGCGAAAGAAATACTGATTTTCCGCCTGCGGGGACGTTTGCCGTGCCAGGCGCCGGATCTGCGTTGGCGTTCGCTTGTAGACTTTGCGGATGCCGGCGTTAAACCGCCGCACGCACCCGAAGCCCGATGCCAGCGCAACCTGACTCATGGGCAATCGTGTTTCATCAATCAGCTTCTTGGCAAAATGCAGACGGCGCGTTTGCGCAACCGCAAGCGGCGTCGCGCCCAGATGCCGCAGGAACAGCCGGCGAAGATGTCGCGAGCCCACTCCCAGCCGTTCGGCAAGAACTTCCACGCCGCCATCCTCCAGGCCGCTCTCGCTGATCAGCCGCAAAGCGCGTGAAACTGTGTTCGGAGTTCCCAACCACGCCGGAGTTCCGGGCGAGCATTCCGGCCGGCAACGCAGGCACGGACGAAAACCCGCTTCCGCTGCGGCAGCGGCACTCGGAAAGTAGCGAACATTTTTCTCCTGGCAGGTGCGCGCCGGACAAATCGAACGGCAATACACTCCGGTGGTCAGCACGCCAATGAAGAACTTGCCATCGAAGCGCGCATCGCGCGACAACCGGGCCTGCGAACATACCTGCCAATCCAGATTCATATCGTCGCGAACTGATGATAGTCGATTTCGCAAACCAAATTAGACGTTTTCGGACCGTGACAAAAACTTATCAACTTTCCTATCCCGGTTTCTGGAACGCCGGCTCAGATATGCACGTCCGCAAGCGTCCAACACGCTGGCATCTATGTCGACTGATGCGGGCTTGCGCTCCGTAGTCCTGCACATCTTTCGGGCAAACCGATTGGACCTGCAAAGAGCACGCGGCAGCTCGGCCCGCCACTCCCCAAAAAAACGAATCAGGAGGCACCATGCAATTCCGAATAACCACATGCGTCACGGCCATGACTTTGCTTGCCGCGTTGACTACGCCGCTTCAATCCATCGCACAGAATCAGCAAACACCCCACCATCCTCACTACTCCTTCAGAAACCTGGGCACGCTCGGCGGAACCTTTAGCGCCGGCAATGGCATCAACCAGCGCGGCTGGGTGACGGGCGCTGCCACGCTCGCCAATAACAACCAACACGCCACCTTTTGGATCGACGGCCTGACCTTCGACCTCGGCACCCTCGGAGGCCCCAACAGCTCCGTTCCCTTCCCCATCAAAGACGATCGCGGCATCGTCGCAGGTATTGCGGATCTTTCCACCATGGATCCCGCTCAGGAAAACTTTTGCGCCTTCGGCGACGGTTATGAATGCGAGGCATTCCAGTGGCGAAACGGCGTAATGACCCAACTCCCCAACTCCCTTGGCGGCAACAACAGTCGCGCCGCCGGAGCCAACGATCGCGGCCAGATCGTCGGCTGGGCAGAAAATACAACCCAGGACCCAACCTGCATCTCCCCCGCCGTTTACCAGTACAAACCCGTCGTCTGGGGTCCGAAGAATGGCCAGATGCAAGTGTTGCCCACCCTTTCCGGCGACAATGACGGAGCCGCCGTCGCCATCAATGACCAGGGTCTGATCGTCGGCATCTCCGGACCTTGCGGCGACGATGACGGACTGGGCGCCGCGCACGCCGTCGTCTGGCAAAACGGCACGGTCACGAACCTTCCAACTTTCGGAGGCAAGTACTTCAACACCGCCGCCGCCGTTAATGAGAAAGGTCAGATCGCGGGTTGGGCCGACCTGGCCAACGACACGGCCCTGTGCACGCCCGCCTGCCACGCTGTTCTATGGACGAAAGACGGCGGCTTCAAAGACCTCGGCACCCTTCCGGGAGATCTGAACAGCCTCGCCTACGGCATCAATGAGCAAGGCCAGGTCGTAGGACAGTCGATCGATGCCAACGGAAACACTCGCGCCTTCATCTGGCAAGACGGCAAAATGACCGACCTCAACACTCTGATCCCGCATGGCAAAAATGCCCTGGCCTACGCCGGCGACATTAACGATCGAGGCGAGATTACCGGCGGTTCCTGCGTGAGCTCCGCGGGAAGCTGTGCCCCAACTAATGCGACCACAGCCTTTCTAGCGATCCCAAAACACGACGGAAACAAATGACCGTCCCAAGAAGATAGCAATCGCAGTGCTGCGTGGACGAGAGAGGCCGCGCACGATTCAGAGGGTAGGCCATCCCTACCCTCTTTCCCCGTACGCGGGAATAGAAAGCAGCGGAGGCTCAAGGATACATGTGACCGCGTCGCAACTAACATGCGACAAAAGTGGAATGGGATGCCGGCGTAAGAATGCAGCCCACGGCGAAGCCGTGGGTATTAGGTGGGAAGCTGCTCAGCCCCAGCGGGGCGAAGACCGATTGCGACACAGTCACCTCCACGCCCAGGGGCGGCCCAGATACGCAAACGTGGACACAAGCCACTAACTTTGGGGGCTGGCCCACCTTTACGCTTTTTGTGTCCAGTCCCACGACATGGTTTACAAAGTGTCCCGGGACATCCTTTACAGTTTCAGTTGGGATGATTCGTCCGGCAACCAGCGATCGACGATCGTCGATCGCTGGTTGCCGAGGTCGAGTTCCCGCACCAGGCTCCGGCAGTAATACACCAGAACTCGGTGCTCCACCGTCACTAGCCGGATCTGCTCGCCGCTCAAGGCCCGGCTGATCAGCCAGTGTTCTCCCTTCAGCTTGATCTTCCCGTCGCTGTCCACCTTGAGCACCCACGAGCTGGCCGGATACTCCCACGTCGGCGGGTTCGACTCATAGCGCCGCTCACTCGCTCGCCATCGGCTGACCGGGGTTTGCATGCCCAGCGCTTCGTGGGGCCGCACATGGTTGTGTTCCCAGCGAAACTCATCCAGCCACTCCTGCAGGTCGGCTCGCGGAGGCCGACAGCGCAACGCCCGCTGCAGTTCGCCATGAAACCGCTCCACCTTGCCCTGCGTCTGCGGATGCCGAATCCGCCCCCAGTGCAATGCGATCCCTTGCTTCATCAGCCACAACGATAACTTGGTAAAACCCTGTGGCGACTGCGCACTCCACCACGGAGTCCCGTGATCCATCAGCATCCCATCCGGCACGCCGCAGTCCCGGAAGGCCCTTGCAAATGCTCGCGCACCAGTTCGGCACTCGTGTTGGCCACCCTTTGCAGCACCAGCAGATAGCGGCTGTGATCGTCCAGCACCGATAGCGGCCCCACGCGCTCGGCCGGACACAGCGGGCCTTTGAAGTCCATCTGCCACAGTTCGTTGGGCGCGCTGCGCTCAAACCGCTGCGGCGCCAGACCCGGATGCTCCGGCTCCTGGATCAAACCATGCCGCAGCAGAATGCGATGGATCGTGCTCCGCGCCAACTCGATGCCCCGCTGCCGCAACAGCGCCTGCAGCTTGCGCGCTCCCCAGTCCGGATACCTCTGCCGCAGCCCCACCACCCCTGCTTCCACTTCCACCGCAGTTCGATCCGGACTCCTCCCCGGCCGCCGGCTGCGTTCGGCAATCCCGACCAGGCCCTCCTGCCGACAGCGCGACAGCCATAAATATCCTGTGGGACGGGAGATGCCAAACTCCTGGCACAAGGCCGTCAAGGACTTCTCGCCCCGACTCGCGGTTACCACAAAGCTCACTCGCTGTTCTCGGACATCCATCGTCTTCCATGGCATCGAAAGGTATGCTCCCGCGCTCGCTGCGCTCGCGCGGAAGTGTAAAGGATGTCTGGAGACATTTTGTAAAGGATGTCATGAGACTGAACAGCTTTTTGTAAAGGTGGGAACCACAAGGTTGGATGGCACAGCTTTTTTTTGCAAGCTATCGGAGCTATGCTTTCGGGGAAGAGGGCGCAGTGCGAATCAATCAGTGGGGCGAAGCCAAGTTGAAAATTCCGACGCCGGCAGCATGAGTCCCCCATCTTACAAAAAACGTAAAGGTGGGCCAGCCGCCAGCCGCGCCGGGTTGGGCAAGCCGCCCCCACCTTTCAGCGTCCGCCAAAGGCGCAACTCGTGACGGCGTTATTTTTTGTGAGTTTGAGATAAATCTGTTCAGTATCATCGTGGCCTACAAGCCAACCGCCCTCACAGACCCCGGGTTCGAACTGGACCCATGAGTTGTTGGATGACGACCAACGGTAGTAAACCGCTTTTGAAGAGTTCTCCTCGCTGAACTGACCTATCAAAGCACCGGAATTATCACGCACGAAGTTGACCGGGCGAATGGGCTTGTTTGAGGAGGGTATTCCTGTCTTTGTCACGGATGGCGCGCCTCCCCTGGTATCCACGGTCACGAATTCGGTCGAACCCGGCAGCCAGAACCAGATAATGCCTGTATCCCGACCCATCGCGGTAAAACCCATCTCAGAATTACCCAAAATCTCGTCGGCATGAGTTGGAAACGAGGCCCGAGGCAGTAGTTCCCTCAATACCGCTCCTTTTACCGAATATTCAACAAGCATTGAACCGCTCGCTGCCTTTGCTTCATCGGCAATCGAACTGAGGGCCCAGATGTTCGAGTCTACGTCCAATTCGATGCGCAAGGCATTGCGCCAAGGTGCAACCGACAAAAAAGAAATCAGATTGCCACTGAAGTCGAATAGAACGAGCGCGGACTCGGGACGGACCTGCGCGGGCCCCTTCTTGCTCACGTAAGCGACCGCCGCAGCCACTAGACCGGGGATTGCTGATACGTCTGAGATGCCAACTTTTGACGCCTCCGGCACCAGACGCAAAAGGTTAAGGCTGACAAGGTGGTTCCCGTTCCTATCCGACACATCAACCTGACCAGACCCAGCATCGCTAGCCATCGAGCGCCAAGACAAAATCATCCCATTCTCAGCCTTAGCCCACCCATTCGATTGAATGTGGGTTATCGCGCTACGCTCCTGCGCACGAGAGTAAACAGAGATCACTGCGACAAACGCAGCCAGCCACAAAACGGATTTCATAGGTGTTCTCCTGTCTACGTTACAGGGGCTAGCTACAGTACCCGACGGCTTCACAACCAACACATGGCTTATATGTCTGCGTGCACGAACAACAGCAGTCGTTATACTTTACTGGCACCCCGCAGATTGACGCCGTCAGGCATCCTGTAATTAGGCACTGAGAATGTGCGGATTTCCCGAGGAAGCACTCGGAGGGATTGTTGCTGCCTGTATAGCAGTGTGGCTTCATTTTGAAGCACATTGGGGGCATGGGATGCGTCCAAGAAAACCGTCCAAAAAGGTTGTGTATCACCGGACCGGCAGCAGTATTTTCCGCATCAAGCGCTTGCACAGATGGCAACGCGCCTGAATGGTCCGATGGTTCCGGGTCCGCATGCAACAGCAGACCAACGGAGAGTATGCTGAGGGCAAAGAAAAAGTAGAAGGGACGTGACAGGGAATTACGGTTCACGGAACACCTCCAAAACACCCAGTGGGGAACCACCCCCCCGAAGAGGCCGTTGCCAGCGCGACACGACATTAACACCGAAGGTCCCTCACAGTCAAGAGAATGTCTAGATGGATGACAGTTTTCATTCCTTTCGTGGGGATGCGATTTGGGGGCTGGCCCAGCCTTTGGCTCGTGCCCAACCAATAGGGTGCCCCACCCTTCCGCGTTCTTTGCGGAGGGTGGCGCGCGAAACCCTCGACCAACCGCAGGGTCAATTCTAACAATGGCAATGAAGGCCGTCGGTCCGAGATGCGAAGTGGCCGGAAAGCGTGCCGCACACACTCGAAAGACTAGCAGGAGGGCACGGGGGACGTCCCCGAATTTCCATCCGGAAACATACAGCTCGTCTGAAATTTTGAGAAGGTTCAGCGCAAGCGTGGACGAGGGTAGTCAACGTTGAACTGGATCGCCACCTTTCGCAGGAAAATGGCACTATCGACCGAAACTGATCGCCCAGAAACAAGGTCCGCAAACGTCCAACGTTCCTGGCGCCAGCGATCTATGTTCATCCATGCAGGCGCTAAATCGTCAGAGACCATTATGATTTCCGGACAATTCAAAATGAACTCAACTGCTCGATGGTTATACCTTGCCGTCGTTTCCCTGGTTCTCTTCTCTTTTAAAGTTGAAAGCTACGCCACTCGCCCGGACCCGTCATCTGCATCCCATGCAGATTCTCCGAAACCCGCAGCCTGTGCCACGCCCGAGTATCGCCAGTTTGACTTCTGGGTCGGCGACTGGAATGCGTTTGACTTCGACAACCCCACCACCAAGGTCGCTCGCACGCAAGTCGATCTCATCCTCGACGGCTGCGTGCTGCGCGAAAACTATCAAGCCACCGACGGACACCAGGGTCAGAGCTTCAGTATTTACGACGCATCCAGAAAGGCATGGCACCAGACCTGGGTCACCAATCGAGGCCAACTGCTGGTAATCGAGGGCAAGTTTGAGGCCGGCGAAATGGTTCTAACCGGCGCTGACCCCGCAGCCGCCGAACCGACTCTGGTTCGCGGCACCTGGAAGCCGGTAAGAGGAGGCGTTCGCGAAATCGGCGTAACTTCAACCGACGGCGGCAAGACCTGGAAACCGTGGTTCGATCTAGTCTTCCGTCCCCACAAGCAGTAACCGCTAACCCCAATCAATGAATACCACTTACTCCATCGTACATATATATATGTACATATATAACAGTAATAACAAAGTGTTCCACGTGGAACACTTCGCAAGTTTTTATGAAGTGAAAAGTGTTTTAGAAAACAGGAACGAGATTATGTTTTTTCTGATAGAGCTGCCGGTCGACCGCGCGAAGCACGTCTTCAACCTCGCTGCCAGTCACATAGGCCGCAACGCCCCAGCTGAACGACAGCTTGTAGCTCTTCCCGCTCGTAAGATTCCATTGCTCGAGCGCCCGATGCAGGCGCCGCACAGGAAAGTCAGAGTCTTCCTCGCTGGTATCGGGCATGACGACGAGGAATTCGTCTCCGCCTTGACGGAAGGCGATGTCGCCGCCTCGAAAACAGGTGGTAAGCATCCGCGCGAATTCTCTGAGCAGCAGGTTGCCTTCGATGTTCCCAAACTTGGCATTGATGGCGCGGAAACCGTCGAGGTCGATGGTCAAGAAGGTGAGGTTGCTGGACAAGCGGTTGGCGCGGGCAACTTCTCTCGGAATCAATTCGTTCATCGCGCGCCGGTTCAATAATTGCGTCAAGGGATCCACCAGCGAGAGGCTTTCCAGCCGCTCGTTCAGTACCAACTCGCTGATCAGTGCGCGCCGGGTGTTGTTCAGAGTAACTTTTTGCCCCACCAGATAAATGTTGAAAAGCAGAACCAGCGAAATCAATCCGAAGAAGAGCTGCGGCAGGTAGGCGTGTTCCACGCGGATGACGCGCTGGGCCCAGATGACGTTGGGCAGAACCAGCGCCAGCATGCCCGCGGTGAGAACAAGAACGACCAGAATTACGATCGACCACAACTGCAGATCGCGTCCCGAGAGCTGCTGAATCTCGCGCTGGATTTGTTCCGCGCGCGCCAACATGGTAGGCGGCGGCGCAGTCTGTTCCTCTTTCGTCAACATTCCCCCTCCGCTGCAGGCGACTTCGCCCGGCGAGCACCGATGGTTGTAATTCTCTATTGGAATCGCAGGTTGGAGCGAGATAGAAGTAGGATCGCGGGTTACGTTCGTAATCGGGTCGATGCTGGCTGCGGAATTGGGGAAGGCTCAAAGGTCAGGCGTGATTGACATCCACAAGCACATTCTTTCCAGCTTCTTTCCGTAAAGTGATCTCGAGGGTCTGGCCTACAGGAAGGGCGTTGCGCACGTCTCCTTCGAGGGCGAGGGTCTGGGACGAACCGCCTCCGTCGGAAAGGGTGACAATAGACTTATTGGGCTGGCCTACGTTGGACTCGAAGAACACAACCTCTTTCACTTTGCCGCGGGCCTTCAGCCGGGAGCCATCCGAGACCAGTCCCCCAAGCTGCTTAACCAGCGCACTGCGGCTCGGAGCAAACGCGGACTTTCCTTTGCGCAGCTCAATCAAAACGTTCAACCCAAGAATGGCCGAGATCGACAGCAGGATGAGAGACATGAACAGCCCGTCCACCGTCGTCAGGGAGCCGAATAGAACGATATAAACGATGCCCAGGAGAGGAATCAGCGCCAGAAACAGCGAAATGACCAAGGCCATAGGTTTCTCAGAGGAGGCTCGGTTCGAGCCCGGCTTACGGAGAACAGACTAGCAGAAACTTCTGAAGTTTTGCAGAGCCGAATCAGGATCAGGCACACTGATCGCGCCAGTCGCCAATTTCCTTGAGGCCTTCGCGACGGGTTTGCTCGAACAGGCGGACGCGGTGGCGGATGTGCTCGAATTCGTGAATATCGGCCCAGACCTCAGCCTGCCAATGTTCTTCGTGAACCGAAGTTTCGCCGCAGGTAGCGCAGCGGGTGTGAAGCCTGCGGACTACCGGGCCGGTGGGCGTAGAGTGGGCCATGGGCAATTCGATGAAGATGCAGCGCACTTCCTGGATATTTTCGTTGGCGTCGATTACGTGTTCATAGCGCAGCAGAAAGCCAAATCCCAGCTTGCGCGCTTCGGCCTCGGCCTCGGCTCGGGTCTGAAAGGGTCCGTACTCCGCTCGCAACTGCTCGATGGAGTCACAGGCCATCCAGAAACTTTCTTTAGTGGTCATTACCTACCTCGAATCGCGACCGCCGGGGGAAGACATAACAAGAGCTGGGACGCACCCCCGCGATAGTGCAATTGGAGTGCCGCAGGCTAGTCCTCAAACGCTTGTAAAAGTGCGCTTTGCGGGAGCGATCCCCGAAGAAGCGGAGTTTTTATGCAAGCTTTTGCAGCGTTTTCCCTAGTCCAGATCAGAACGGTGCTCCATCGGGTAGTCCATCCGTTCACCCGACGGTGAGCAGGTCTGAAGTAAAATCGGGTCAGCCCAGGCACATGCTGCCTACTGGACGAGTCTGGTCAGGATATGGGTAAACGCCGAGAGCCCCGTAAGGAAATCAAAGTGCCGGTCCGGATTTTCGGGACGGACCGCGGCGGCCAAATCTTCTCCGAGAAGGTTTTCACCGTCAACGTCAGTCAGCAGGGGGTGGAACTCGATGGCGTCCAAGCCCAGCCGAACGTGGATGAGATCGTCGGCATCACCTATGGCGTCACCAAGGGTCATTTTCGAGTGAAGTGGGTCGGTCAACCGGGTAGTGCCAAAGCAGGACGCTTGGGTCTGCTCAATCTGTCCCCGGAAAAAAGCTTGTGGGACTTCCCCTTGCCGCCGCCCAGCTACGACGTAACGCTTCGCGATGCGCGAGATCGCCGGGCAAGCTCGCGGTTGAAGTGCGCAAGTTCCGCGGAAGTTTACCCGACGGGCGAAGCCACTCCCATCCGCACCAGGACCGCCGATCTCAGCCTGGGAGGATGTTTCCTGGAGATGCCTAACCCTCTTCCTGTAGGCACGCAGATCCGGATCGCTCTTTGGGTCCAAGATTTCAAGTTATGGGCGAACGCGGAAGTCATCACCAGCACACCGGGGTTTGGCGTCGGAGTAAAGTTCACGGAGATGACGGAACAAGACCGGAATCAGCTGAGGCAGTTCATCGACAGCATGGTTCGAATCAGGATTTGAAATCGTAATTCTACAGCGGGCTGGGCGATGGCAGAATGAAGAGCTGGCCTCCGAGATGCTCGGTCGCGGGCTTTGGCGGGCCCTCGGCGAGGCAACGTTCGACCGCCGCCGAAAGATACAAATGCTGGACGGGTTTCACGAGATAAGCGTGCGCGCCCAACATGGCGGCTTCACGAATCTTTTCGGGATCGTCCAATCCCGAGCACATGATGACCTTGGAGCTGGGCCGGAGCTGCCGCAATCGCCGCAAAGTTTCGAGGCCATCCATTCCGGGCATCTGCAGGTCGAGCAGAACCACATCGGGGGCGCACCCACGGCGGATGCTCTGCAGAGCCTCGTGGCCGCTATTGGCAGTCTCGACGTTGTAGGAGTCAAGTTCGAGTAAGGCTCGAAGGTAACGCTGGATTTCGGGGGAGTCGTCCACGATGAGGACGGTGGCTTTAAGCTGATTACGTGCAATGTAAGCCATAGGGGGAACAAGACTACTTGCTTGCATATCGCTTACGGCAGGCGCACGAACGGGTTTACGCCTAACAGAATTCGCAACAGGTTTTGAGCGGCGGCGCCAAAATAACGTGCCCCACCCTTAACCAGGATTTTCGCCTCCACGCTTGAAACGATTCACTACGAATGCTCAATCGCTGCGCGAATCGAAATCTGCCCATCCGCCAACGATCACTCCCCAAGGTAGTTGGAGGTGTGTACTCCGAAGAGCGAGCCGGGTCAACTGGTTTCGCGCGATTACAGACTCTTCGTTTTCATGCACATGCGTTCCCTCCACAGCGTGCTGCACCATTTCTGGTGCAGCCGGTGGTTGGCCGGTTCGAGGGCGACGTGCGCAAACACGCACTAAAGGCAATTGAGACCGGCGTCCCAAGCGAGCCGTGGCCTGCTGTATTGGTGTTTCAGCTGTGAAAAACTAGGCTGAAATCAGTGGTGACGAGACTTTTGCCGCGAATGCAGATGGCTGTGACCGATGGTCATCCTTATCACTATCACTAACACTTGGCGATGAAGTCTGCCGGGCTCGTTGCTCCAGCGGATGCGTAAGCGGGGAAGCTGACGAAACCGAAGGGGATGTCAAAGTGGTGGGATCGCGCCAGTGAGTGCCTCCGTGCGCGGCCACGTAGAGTGCCAGCTCCAGGCGGCTCCACACGCCCAACTTATCAAACGTGTTGCGCAAGTAATTCTTGATGACTTGCTCGGTGGTGCCGATGACATTGGCAATTTCGCGATTGGTCTGGCCTTCCCAAACCAGCATGGCGACTTGAATTTCCTTGGCGGTCAGCCGATCACATGGTTGCATAATTCCCTCTGCTCTCTTTGGAACACGGCGGTGGCGAGCTTGACGCGTTTGCGGCCGTCTTTGATCCCGGCCCGTAGAAACAGCGTACGCAGATGCTGCTTCACGGTTCGGGGGCTGATGTTCAATTGCTCGGCGATTTCCTTATTGCTGCAGCCTTCGACCAGAAGGTGCAGAACCTGTTCATCGCGTCGCGTAATCTTGATGTCGCTGAGATCCAACATGGGGTTTCCTCTCTGCTGGTTTGCGAAACTTTGCTTCGACTCATTCTGATTGATGTGCAGTCAATCACTAAATGCGAAAGCAGTTAGTTCGCCAAAGGTTCGCCTGCTTGCACGGATGGATAAAGACCATTGAATGCATGGGTTGAGAAAACGACGAGCGGAGTTTGGATGGATTGGAAGAACCAAAACGGGAGAATCTATGCTGAAACGGGTCGAGGCGAGCCGCCGTGGTTCGGGCCTCGTGGGAGGCCCCTGTTTTGTGTCTGTCCAAGCACCGGGCTCAAAAAGAAGAAAGCAAAGAATGGGCTACTCGTAGCGCAGTGCGACCATGGGATCAACTTTGCTGGCGCGGCGGGCGGGAATATAGCAGGCGGCGAGCGCGACCAGGGTGAGCAGGATGGCGACGCCGACGAAGGTTAACGGGTCGGTGGAGCGAACGCCGTAGAGCAGACTTGCCATGAGCCGGGTCAGGGCCAGCGCGGAAACGAGACCCAATCCCACACCGGCCATGGCGAGGACGCCACCGCGTCCGAGGATGAGGCGCAGGATGTGCATCCGGTCCGCGCCCAGGGCAAGGCGAATCCCGATCTCGTGGGTGCGCTCTCCCACCACGTACGAGATCACGCCGTAGATACCGACACTGGCCAGCAGCAGGGCGAGTCCGGCGAAAACACCGAGCAGAATAATGGAGAAGCGCTGCGCCGCGAGTGCTTTGGAGATAGTCTCGTCAAAGGTCTCAACGTCGAACAGGAACTGCTGGCTGTTCATGGCCGCGACTGCGCGGCGAATCGAATCGGTGGCCGCTTGCTGAGGCCCGTCGAATCGCAGCAGAACGTCCACGCCCCCGGTGGTCTGTTGCATTTCCTTATCTGCGCCTTGCATGAAAGGAGCGTAGAGCTGGGCATGCAGAGATTCTTTATCGTCAGCATCGAGGCCCCACTGTTTCACGTGCCCAACCACGCCAACGATTTCGAGGGGTTGATCAATTCCTTTCATGTTGACGTGCTTGCCAATCGGATCCTGGTGCGGGAAGTATCGGTCGGCGAAGCTTTCATCGATGACGGCGACGAGAGGTGAATGTTCATTGTCGTGCGGGGTCAAAAAGCGGCCGCGCTTGAGAGGAATTTTCATGGCCTCGAGGTAACCGGATTCGATGGTGTAGCGCAGGGTCCAGTTCATGTCCTTATCGTTTGCGGGCCGGGTCTGGCCTTCAATCCAGAACAACTCTTCATCGTCGCTCCTGAAGGGAATGGAACCTCCGGACAGGGAAAGCGCGCGGACGCCGGGCACAGCGGCGAGGTTGTCATGGAGTTGACGATAGATGGAGCGGGCTGCGTCGGCACTTACGCCGTTTGCCGAAGGCGGCAGGGCGACGCTGAAGGTCAAAACGTTGTGCGGATCGAATCCGGGATCGACATTCCACAGCCGGAAAAGGCTGCGGATCATCAGACCCGCGCCAATCAGGAGGACGAGCGCCATAGCCATTTCGATCACGACAAAAACACTTTGCAGGCGGTGGCGAGTGCCACTCACGCTGCGGCCACCTTCTCTGAGAGTTTCCTGCAAGTTGGTGCGCGAGGTTTTTAACGCCGGGGCGAGGCCAAAGAAAACTCCGGCGAGAATGGAAACGACTGCGGTGAAGATCAGAACACGCAGGTCGAGTCCGACTTCCTCTGCGCGCGGGAGGGCGACCGGCACTACCGCGAGCGCGGCTCTGCATCCCCAGGTAGCGAGCAGCAGGCCTAATGCCGCGCCACCCATCGCGAGAAGGATGCTCTCGGTGAGAAGCTGCCGGATCACGCGGGCCCGACTGGCGCCGAGTGCGGCACGGATGGCAAATTCGCGGGTGCGGCTGGTGGACCGCGCCAACAGGAGATTGGCGACGTTCACGCAGGCAATGAGGAGTACAAAGCAAACAGCGGCCAGCAGCATCAGAAGAAAAGGCTCGATGGTTCCGACCATTTCCTGCTTCATCGGCTCCAAGGCGGCACCTTCCCCGGCATCGGCCTGGGGAAAAGCAGCGGCCAAGTTTTGCGCCACCGATTCCATATCGGCGCGGGCCTGGGCTAGAGTGATGCCAGGCTTGAGCCGGCCCACGGCCTTCATGCCCAAAGCGCGACTGCGGTCGCGGAAATACGGATAAGCCCACTGGCCAATGGGAACGAAGACGTCGCGGTCGTCGCGGAAATTTGGCAGGGTCAAATGGAAATTGGCGGGGAGCACTCCGATGATGGTGTAGCCTTCGCCATCGAGCACGATTCTGCGCCCTAGCACATCAGGGGAAGATCCCAGTTTGCGCTTCCAGAAACCGCTGCTGACGAGCGCGACGTGACCGGCACCCAGCTGGTCTTCTTCGGGAGTAAAGGGGCGGCCAAGCAAAAGCTTCACGCCCAGCACCGAGAAAAAGTCCGACGACAGCATCTCGGCTCGCACCTGCTCGGGTTCGCCGGTGCCGGTGAGGCTGAAAGTGTCAGGACGATAAGCCGAGATTGTAGTGAACGCATGGTTCTCGCGACGCCAGTCGAGGAAATTGGGATACGAGATGGAACCTTCCTTGAAATGCGGTTTGCTCTCGAACAACACAACCAGTTTGTCAGGGTCGTGGAATGGCAGGGAGTTGAGCAGAACACCATTCACAATGGAGAAAACGGCGGTGTTTGCGCCGATGCCTAAAGCTAAGGTCAATAAAGCTACTGCGGTGAAGCCTGGGTTCTTCCGCAGGTTGCGGAGCCCGTAACGAACGTCTTCGAGTAGCGTTTGCATGGGCGAATCCCCTAACCACGGGACCTCGTAAAGCAACTGCGCTTCCCTCCCCTGTTCTCTAAACCTTTGATTTGACGCAGCAGAATACGGGATGTGAGCCAAGAGGTGTTCGTTGGCGAGACGGTATGTCCAGAATCGGACAAGCGATGACATGGGGACTGGGAAAGTGCAATAGTTTGCATGTCGCACAGATCGGCGGCGCTGTGCGATTTCAGGCGATGCAGCGTGCAGGTGCGGTTGCGATCAAGGTCCGACGAACGGCAACTGACGCGATGTCATAATGCCAAGAAGTGCAAGCACTTGAGTGCATCTATTCGGGTATGGTTCGAGGCCGTCAAGACTGCTAGAATCAAGCGGTTGCGGGGTCGCGGTCGGCACTGTGGATGGCGAATTGCATTGACCTATGGCGGAGCCGGACAAGCCGGGAACACGGGACCAACTGGAGCTAACCATCATCAGCGAGCAGGAAAAGCCGGCACTGGATGAAGCCACATTCCAACAGCTCCTCGAAGCCGCGCATGTGCTGCAGGAGCAGAAAACTTTCGAGGTTGAACCCCGCACCAGGCCTGATCCCACCGAGGCCCTCGCCCAGATCGTCGAGACGCAGGAGTTTCTGCGGTCGCAAGCGGGCGAGTTGCAAGTCGCGGCCAATGTAATTGTCGAGCGCTTGCGAAAGATTACGCACGCAACCGGAGTAGCAGTCGCAGTCGTGCGGGAGAATCGACTGGAGTACTGCGCGGCCTCTGGAGATGCGGCCAGCCTGACAGGATCAAGCCTGCCGATGGATTCGAGTCTATCCGCGGACGGACAGCTCTCCACCGAATTCAGCCGGGAGCACGCGGGCAAACCGTCGATGGCTTTGCCGCTTTATCACGAAGGCAACCTGGCCGGCCTGCTGGAAATTCGCTTTGCAGACGCTGACTCCATCCAAGAGCCAGAGATGCGAAGTTGCCAACTCATGGCAGGATTGATGACCGAGGCGATCGCAAGAGCAGCTGACAAGGATTGGAGACAAAAGCTCGCGGCAGAACGCGCCGCCATGCTCGAAGCTCTGGAACGAATCAAACCACAGCTTGAGCGTCTTGCGGTTGAACCGGGAAAAAATGTTGCTGCGCAAGCACACCCAGTGATCGGACCGGCGGAGAGCGTTGTCGAGCGGGTAGAAATAGGGGAAGCGGACCTCGGCATCCCGGTCAGCACGTCGAGTGCGAAATCGGGACGTGAAACCGTTTGTTCACAGTGCGGGTATCAGTTTGGAGAACAGGAATTATTCTGTGGTAGATGCGGAACCGCACGACCGTCGGCAACTTCTTCTTCAGGCGACTCGCAGAACAAGTGGGCATCGATTTGGCGTCAGCAACAGCAGGCGGAGAACAAGCGGCACGAAGAGATCGAGACGGACAGTCATGAGACCGAAATCAGCTCACCAGCGATGGATGAAGGCCGGCGGGCTCACGAACTCTCTCTCCACCTTTCTCCCGGATTGAAGAAAGTAATCGAGCAACTCCCCGAAGAATCGGGGGAACCCGAAGCATCGAAGGAGGGCGATTTCGAGCCCGTGATCGAGGGTGAGGCAGCGGAGGACGCGGCTCCCGTTTCAGAGGCAATCGAAGCATCCCCAAAAGCTCTGTCGCCGTGGGCCTCGGCAACCGAGACTCACGCGTGGCTGAAATCACTAACCCCGAAGTCGCCCTTTGGAATCTGGCTGGCGAAGCATCGCGCGGACGTTTATGTCGGAGCGGCGGTTCTGCTGCTGTTGATGGTGCTATCGGGGTGGGTCGTGCGTCCTGTGGAGAACCGGGCGCAATCGAGGAATTCTCAGCCCAATCTGACGCTATTTGAAAAACTGCTGGTGAGTTTGGGACTTGCGGAAACGCCGCCCACGCCAGTTTATCCCGGCAATCCCAACGCCCAGGTATGGGTCGACCGCCGACATGCACTTTACTATTGCGCTGGTTCCGACCTCTATGGCAAAACTCCCGAGGGCAAATTTACCACGCAGCGCGAAGCGCAAATGGATCAGTTTGAACCGGCAGCTCGAAAGAACTGCGATTAATCTAATCAGGCAGCGGCGACCCTCCTTCGCTTTCGAAATCCGCTCGCAAGGATGCGACAAAACAAAACCCCTGCATTCGCACGCAGAGGTCAGAAATACTTGGTCCAGGATATTTAAGATTCAGTCCGATAGCGCCGCGAGTTGAAACCAGACTCTCGCAGTTCTTGAAACGTCATCAGACTCCGACCAGAGACTCGTGCCGGCGCGCCTCGTACCAGAGCGCGAGTTCGACCCGATTCCAGAGTCCAAGTTTGTCGTAGATGACGCGAAGATAATTTTTTACGACATGCTCAGTCGTGCCGATGGCTTCTGCGACTTCACTGTTTTTGAGTCCTTGAGCAACGAGCTCGATGACTCGCCGTTCCCGTTCGTTCGGAACGCGTTTTCCGTAGCGTTCTCCTCCAAACATAACTGCCTCCGGTATAAAGTTGTCGCGAGTTTGACTCGTTTGATACCGCCGTCAATTCCGAAGCGCTGGAAGAGACGATTGAAGTGCGCCTTGACCGTCCGTCGGGCCATTTTGAGCTGCGCTGCAATTTCCGTATTGTCACAACCCTGCAGCAGCAACTCGGCAATCTGCTGCTCTCGCGGGCCTAAACGAACAGGCTTTTCCTCCATTCAGCTCTTCCCCAAGGGTTAAAATGATAACCGACGCCGCCCGGGGAAGTTTTCCACAGGTCCCTCGTTGCAAGCGCCCTTCGCCATCCAGCCGCAAAAGGAAGCACAAAGATTTTTCGGCTGGGTCTCCATTAAATCATAGCATTCACCGTGCCAAGTGACCCGGATTTCCTCAGTCTCCTATTGCCTCCGAACGCACATCAGACTCGGACCGAGTGGAAGCCGCACCCACGAAAACACGAGCGCGCGGGCATTTCCTACCAGCCAAGTCGTTTGATTTCCTGCGAATCGGCAGACCCATCATCTAAGTAACAGATAATAAAGGAGAACAGTTCCACTTGGACATAAAATCCGCCCGCCCCCTCTTGCTGTGAATAAAAGCAACCCGCCGAGACCTCTGACGACCCGGGCCGATCCTTCGGCACCACAGGCAAAAGCCACTCCTGCCAAAGTTTTTCAGGCCGAGCATCTGCTGGATATTTAGGGCAAAGACCTTAGGACAAAATTCCCCGATCATGTAAGACTTTTGAGAACTAATTACACTTGTTGACAATCCTCCGATCCGGCTCACAAACGGTACTGTATTGTAAGGTACGCGAATGCCGGGATTCCAAGTGCCGGAATGTTCTACACTAGGGAAACTTTCCCAGCATGAAACTGTCGGTCGTCATACCGGTTTACAACGAGCGCGCCACGCTGCGCTTCATAATCGAGCGCGTATTGGCCGTGCCACTCGAGCTGGAAGTGATTTGTGTCGATGACGGATCGCAAGACGGTTCCCAGGAAATTCTCTCCGGGTTGCATGCGCAATATCCGCAGGTCCGGGTATTTGTGCAGCCGCGAAACATGGGCAAAGGCGCGGCACTGCGCCGCGGAATTCAAGAGGCAACTGGCGACTTCGTGGTAATCCAGGATGCGGACCTGGAATACGATCCGTCTGATTATCCGCTGTTGCTTGGTCCGCTCATGCAAGGCAAGGCTGATGTAGTTTACGGTTCGCGTTTTCTGGGCGCAGCTCCTCATCGCGTGCTTTACTTCTGGCATTCAGTTGGAAACCGGCTACTGACGCTGCTCTCAAATTGCCTTACGAACATCAACCTCACCGACATGGAGACTTGCTACAAAACTTTCCGGCGCGAGGTAATCCAATCCATCCCGATCGAAGAGAACCGCTTCGGATTCGAACCGGAGATCACGGTCAAGGTTGCGAAGCGTCATCTGCGCATCTATGAAGTCGGCATCAGCTACTGGGGACGAACCTACGAAGAAGGAAAAAAGATAGGCTGGAAAGATGGAGTACGCGCCGTGTGGTGTCTGCTGAAATACTCAATCAAGGAACCCGTGCTTGCGGTTCGGAAGCCTGTGCCGGTTGAATCTCTCCAGAGTTCTCCTGCCCAAAAGCAATTCTCCAGTGGCAGCAATTGAATTCCCCTCGGCGGGAGCGGAACTGCATCTTGAGTGCAAAGCTTTTCACATTCGCCGATGGCCAGAAACGAAGAAAGTGATTGCCTCGGCTAACCCTCGATTCGAGAATCACATAGCGGCGCAAACCGGGCCGACAAAGGTACGCAAATTGCTCATAGCGAAGCTTGACTCACGCTAGCCAGGCTGTACTTGCTGCCCCGCGGGTTACACGGTATTCTTGCATAACGTTCGTTCCGTTCCCCTCGCTGGTTTTCGTGGGCCGCAAACTGCCACCGTCATATTGCCTGCATGGCACGCTACAGAATATCGAGTTTATAAACCCGTAGTTATAAGGAGCCAGGATTTGATCGCTTCAACCAGTCACATTATTGCGCCGCACGGCGGAGAACTTACCGACCTGATCGCGTCGCCCGAACGAATCGCAGAACTGAAAGCCCATTCGCGAGAATGGCCGTCGTGGGATCTGACGCCGCGTCAGATCTGCGACCTTGAGTTGCTCACCAGCGGAGGATTCTCGCCCCTGCGGGGATTCATGACACCGGCGGATTACGAGGGCGTCTGCCACAATATGCGCCTGAGCAGCGGCGTTCTGTGGCCGATGCCGATTACCCTGGACGTCAAAGAAGAGTTTGCCAAGTCGCTGAAGCCAGGAAGCAGCACCATTGCGTTGCGCGATGCTGAAGGCGTGATGCTTGCAGTGCTGCACGTCGAAGCCGTCTGGCAGCCGGACCGCAAGGCGGAAGCTCAATCCGTATTTGGAACCACCAGCGCGGTTCATCCCGGCGTCGATTACCTGTTAAACAAGGGCAATTCCTGGTACGTGGGAGGCCGTATTGAAGGCACGCAAATGCCTTCGCACTACGACTTCCGCACGCTGCGTCTCACCCCTGCCGAATTGCGTGCCGAGTTTGCTCGTCTCGGATGGCGCCGTGTAGTTGCGTTTCAAACCCGCAACCCCATGCACCGCGCCCATGTGGAGTTGACGTTCCGCGCCGCGAAACAGGTCGAGGCGAACCTCCTCATCCATCCTTCGGTCGGGATGACCAAGCCCGGCGACGTCGATTACTTCACTCGGGTGCGTTGCTACCAGTTGCTGCTTTCTAAGTTTCCCGCGGGAAGCGTCAAACTTTCCATGCTGCCGCTGGCGATGCGCATGGGTGGACCACGGGAAGCCATCTGGCACGCCTTAATCCGCAAGAATCACGGCGTAACCCATTTCATCGTAGGCCGCGACCATGCTGGTCCGGGAAAAGATTCCGACGGCAAAAACTTCTACGGCCCTTACGATGCCCAGGAACTCTTCAAGAAGCACGAAGCGGATATCGGCGTGACCATGGTTCCTTTCAACATGATGGTTTACCTCGAAGATCAGGATCAGTACGTGCCTGACAACGAAGTAAGCAACGGATCGCGCGTGCTGAACATCTCAGGAACCGAGTTGCGCGATCGTCTGAATGAGGGACGTGAGATCCCCAGCTGGTTTACTTACCCTGAAGTCGTGAAGGAATTGCGCCGCAGCTATCCTCCGCGGCACAAGCAGGGCGTGACGATTTTCTTCACCGGCCTTTCGGGTTCGGGCAAATCGACCATTGCCAATGTCCTCGTGACCAAATTTCTTGAGGCCGGCGGGCGTCCGGTCACGCTGTTGGATGGGGACCTTGTCCGTAAACATCTCTCTTCGGAATTGGGTTTCTCCAAGGAGCATCGCGATATTAACATTCGACGCATTGGCTATGTAGCCTCGGAGATTACCAAGAACGGCGGCATTGCAATCTGCGCTCCCATCGCTCCTTATGATGCGACCCGCAAAGCAGTGCGCGGCATGATCGAACCGGTCGGCGGCTTCATCCTGGTCCACATCGCGACCCCGGTGGAGACTTGTGAACAGCGCGACCGAAAAGGTCTTTATGCCAAAGCTCGCGCCGGCATTCTCAAGGAGTTCACGGGCATTTCTGACCCCTACGAGGAACCCAGGGATGCTGACCTTGTAATTAATACGGCCGAATTGAGTCCCGAAGAGGCAGCGCAAGAGATTATTTTGCATCTAGAGCGTGAGGGCTTCATCGGGGTCAACGGACAAGCAGCTTGATTTCGGAGCGAACGGGCTAAGTTGCACGGATTTTGGCATGCTCATCGAAAAGATCTTGATCGGCTTCGTGGTCGGTACTCTGATCGGTATGACAGGAGTGGGGGGCGGTGTGCTTCTGCTGCCTGTCCTGATCTTTTTTCTCAGGGTACCGCCCATCGTGGCAGTCGGATCCGACGCTCTCTTCAACTTCGTTACCAAGATCGGTTCGAGCTGGGTTCACATCAGCAAAGGAACGGTTCGACGCAAAGTCGTTGCGGCATTGGCCGTAGGCAGCATTCCGGGATCGATACTCGGGGTAAGCTTGCTGGGCCATCTTCGAACCGTGTACGGCACCGGCGTCAATGCATTCATTACGACCGCGGTCGGGATTCTCCTGATCTGCATTCCGACTCTTCTTCTTTTCCAGAGCAAGATTGAAGAACACGTAGCGCATCGTTCTCCGACCTTGCAGTCATTCGCGGGGATGTCCGCGATCGGACTGTTGGCGGGCTTCCTGGTAGGCATGACTTCGGTTGGCTCAGGCAGCATCATCATGATGCTCCTCCTTCTGTTCTACAGCTTCTCACCCAAAGTGATGGTGGGCACCGACATTGTGCACGCCGTCATTCTTACTGGCGTAACCAGCCTGTTGCATTTCCGGCTCGGCAATATCGATCCGTACCTGGTGAGTTCCCTGCTGATCGGCTCCATTCCTGGGGGGTTGCTGGGTTCGCACTTGAGCACTCGTCTTCCTGTACCCTGGTTGAGAAGGCTGCTGTGCGCAGTATTACTGGCAACTGGCGCACGCATGCTGTGGGCCTGAGCAAGACATTCCAAAACACATGGCAAACAACTCCAACGCCGAAACTCTGCAACGCATTCAGTCTGCCATGGAAGCGGCGCGCGTCGTTTTCAGCCGTTTTACGGCCGGCGCGATTGAGACGGAATACAAGATCGGACACGATCCCGTGACCGAAGCCGACCGGGCACTCGACGCTGTCCTCCGCAAGGAATTGCTGCGCGATGGCGAAGGCTGGCTCTCCGAAGAGAGCGTGGACGATTACACGCGCCTGGAGAAGAGCCGCGTTTGGGTGGTCGATCCACTCGATGGCACACGCGAGTTCGTTGCCGGCATCCCGGAATTCTGTGTCTCGATCGCGATGGTGGAGAACGGGCGTCCCATCGCCGGCGGAATCTGCAACCCGGCCACCAACGAGGTCTTCCTCGGCTCGCTCGAATCAGGCGTGACCTACAACGGCAAGCCGGCCCGGCCCAGCCAGAGAACCACTCTGGATGGCGCCACGGTGTTAGCCAGCCGTAGCGAAACCAAACGCGGAGAGTGGAAGCAGTTTGAGGGCGCGAATTTCAAGGTCCGCCCCATGGGATCCGTCGCTTACAAACTTGCATTGGTTTCCGCGGGACTCGTCGACATCACGTTCACTCTGGTTCCGAAAAACGAATGGGACGTGGCTGCTGGAGTCGCTCTGGTAACCAGCGCCGGAGGCTTTGTCAGCACCCTCGAAAACAGCACACTTCAGTGCAACCGCCGTGACCCGCTGATCTCGGGCCTGATCGCTTGTGGTCCGAACCTGCGCGACCCCCTGCTCCAGTTGCTCGAGAATCATATGCAGCCCGCAGGCTCACAACCCGATCGAGCATAAGCGTCGAACGCATAAACTTTCCTGCCGCCGATACCTTCGCCTTCCTTCTCCGGAAACATCGTCTCGCAGCTTCCGCGATGACTGGGTTGTGCCATCAGTAACTTTCTGCCGTACTCTATTTGCAGTACCCTAAGACCAAGAAAAGAAGGGACTGGGAGAACAACCGCGCCTTCAGTGCGCCTGTCCCTGGAGATTTGTAATGAGGAATTCGTCCATTTTTCGTCTGGTTCTGGCGGTTGGATTGGTCGCGACCGTGTTCGTTGGATGTTCCCGCGATCCCAACGTGCGCAAGCAGAAATACTATCAAAGCGGCCAGCGCTACTTTGATAAGGGTCAGTATCGCGAGGCTGCGATCCAATATAAGAACGCTATTCAAATCGATTCCACCTATGGTAATGCACACTATCAACTGGCTCTGGCGCTGCTCAAGCTGCAGCAGTGGTCAACGGCGTATCAGGAACTTGGCCGCACCATTGAACTGCAACCGGACAACTATCAGGCCCGCATTGATCTTGCAAACCTGCTGATTGCGGGCCACGATTTCAAGCAGGCGCAAGCCCAGACCGATCTGCTTGTCCAGCAGCAGCCCAACAATCAGCAGGTCCACATGGCCATTGCAAATCTGCTCATCGGTCAGGAAAATTATCCCGCTGCCATCCAGGAAATGCAGAAGGCCATCGCTCTCGCCCCCAACAACTGGGAGCCGTATCTCGATCTCGCATTCGTGCAGATGCGCGCCAACCAGCCCGACGCCGCCGAAGTTAATTTCAAGAAGGCCGTCGAGGTGAATCCCCAAGCCGTCCAGGCCCAATTGGCGCTTGGCAGCTATTACCAGTCACGCGGCCGCTTCCCTGAAGCCGAACAGCAATTCCGGCACGCAATGGCTCTCGATCCCAAGAATCCCGATCCCGCGGCTGCCGTCGCGCGTCTCTACATCGCGCAGGGAAAAAAGGCTGAGGCCGAGGCATTCCTGAAACAAGTCAAAACCAAATTTCCCGACAACTCTATCGGCTACCGCATGCTCGGCGACTTCTATTTCGCCACCGGCGACCTCGACAAAGCCACTGCCGAATACGCCTCGGTCTATCACGACCATCCCAAAGACGTGCAGGTCGAGAAGAACTACATTCAGTTGCTCATCCTGAAAAACCGCCTGGACGAAGCAGCCAAGCTGAATGATGCAATTCTCGCGGCCAACCCAAACGACAATGAAGCTCTGATCTACCGGGGACAGATCCAACTCCGCAGCGGTCACCCGAGTGACGCGGCCCAAACCCTCCAAAACGCCCTGAAGAACGACCCCGACAGCGCCCTGAGCCACTACCACATGGGTCTTGCGCTTGACGCGATGGGAAACCCCGAGCGGGCGGTCGAAGAATGGCGATCCGCCGTGCGCTTGCGCCCTGATCTCATCGAGGCGCAACGTGCCCTCGCGAATGCTGCCATCCGCAAGGGCGACATGGAAACCTTGGAACAGACGGCGACGCAGATCATCAAACTGCAGCCCGCTTCGCCGGAAGGCTACGCCATGCGGGCGCTCTCGAAAACCAATCGCAAGCAATTCACCGCCGCCGAACTGGACGTGAACAAAGCCATCGAAGTTGCCCCGAAAAGTGCCGTTGGTTATATCCAACTGGGAAACCTGAAGCTGGTGCAAAAGCAATACAGGGACGCGGGGAAAGCCTTTCAGCAAGCGCTCGATCGCGATCCTAACTCGAGCGATGCGCTCAGCGGACTGATGAATAGTTACCTGGCCGCGAACCAACCCGACAAAGCGATCGCCGCCGCGAACGCGCAAATCGCGAAATCGCCAAACAGCAGCGCCTTCTACGATCTGCTGGGCACCGCGCTCTTCAAGAGCAAGAAAGATCTCGACGGCGCCGAGGCCGCATTCAGGAAGTCGACCGAACTCGACAAAAACAACTCGGACGCCCTGCTTAAGCTCGGCCAGGTCCAGGTTGCCAAAGGTTCAACCGACCAGGCCATCGCGACATATCAAGAATCGCTGAAGAACAATCCTCATGAAGCCACGTTCTACATTCTGATGGGCGAGCTCTACGAGCACAAGCAGGATTGGGCCAAGGCCAAGGACGCGTATCAGAAGGCCCTCGAAATCAAACCGGAGAATCCGCTGGCCTCGAACAATCTCGCGTACGTCATGTTGCAATCCGGCGGCAACGTGGACATGGCCCTTTCGCTCGCGCAAACTGCCCGCCGCGGCATGCCCGATTCACCCAATGCCGCCGACACTTTGGGTTGGATCCTTTATCAGAAGGGCGCATATCAATCGGCGGTTGATCTTTTCCAGGAAGCGCTCAAGCTGGGCGAGAAAAGCAAGGCTCCCGACGACGCCACGGTTCACTATCACCTGGGACTCGCCTACGAAAAGACTGGCAAGAACGACCTGGCGCGCCAGCATCTGGAACGAGTCCTGAAGATCGATCCCAACTACAGCCAGGCCGCCGACGTGAAAAAGCAGTTGTCGCAACTGAAATCGTAGCGAATCTCAATGCACGACAGCAGGGGTGGCCCACGCCTCGCGTCTTCCGAGACGGGCATATTACGCAGCCCTGCCTGCTAACGCGAAATCGCCTATTTCCCGTTTTGGGAGAAATGTTGTCAAGCCCCCTTTTGCGTCGAATTCCCTTCAACTCCTTCATTGCAAACAGAAAATAAAGTTCGAAAACATGGCGGGTTTACCCCCCTGAATCTGCTAGGCTAGATATATAGACAAAAAGAGGCGCGGGCATCCAGCCCGCGCTTTTTGTTTGTGTAGCGCGAGCGACCTCGCCCGCGAAATCTCCAAACAAATTCAAATCAAAGGGAGAAAAGTGCGCCCAGGCAAAGGCCCGCGCATGCAACGTTTATGACAGAGAATTCTGCTGCTTCCAGGAAGCCCCGTCGCCAGCGTCGATCAATCGGACGCTCGGCACGGTACACCAAACGCAAAGGCATCATGGCGGAATTAATCTTCGTGGTCAAAGCCACCAGCATGGGATTCGCAGCGAGCAAACCCTACGGCGACTGCGAGCCCTACGACGTGGTCATTGAGGAAAACGGCCGCGTGTTTCGCATTCAGGTGAAATCGGTTTTCACCACCCAGCGCTGGGGATACGGCATCGCCGTGGCTCGGAGGCGCCAGCACAAGCCCATTCTTCGATATACGGCGGATGAGATCGACTTCATCGCCGCTTACGTCGTTGCTCACGATGCCTGGTACATCATCCCGGTGGCGGAGATTGGGAGTCTTGCGCACATCCGCCTCTATCCCGAGGGCACAAAGAGGTACGACGGCGGGCGCTTCGAGAAATACCGCGAAGCCTGGGACCTGCTACGTCGAGGAGCGGCGCGTCCGACCGAGGCGTAGGGACGTGATGAACTACTTCTCCACACGAATCCCGATGAAAAAACGGGTGCCCCACGTCTCGCGCTTCGAGACGTGGGCAAGGCTCGCCCAAGGAGCATATCGGCAAAAGCCTTTTGCCAATTTCACCCCCTGATCGGCAAAGGCCCTTTGCCGATCCTCGAACAACCCCGACACAAAATCAACCGAAGACGAGGACTAAAACCATGACGGAACCAACCGAGCTAACGAAGAAGTCAACATGCCGACAAACCCCACTAGCCGAACTCCACTGCTGTGCCTGCCGGGGATGCGGCGAACCGATGCTCCTGGCCTGGGACGGACAAACCAACAAGTACGGGGGAATGTGCCCCGGCTGCGGCGTCTTCTCACCCCTAAGATCAGCCGTAGACGCCAACCCACCGAGGCCTTCCTGATGATGATCACCGAAGAATGTCATCCCGAGGAAGTGCAGGCCTTCGCAACGCGGAGGCCTGCCGACGAAGGATCCCTGCACTACTCACCGCGGGAGCTCGCCCAGACTGTCGCGTTCATTTTACTCACGAGGGTGCCCCGGATGCGCTTAGCCGGAAAGATCTGCGTGCCTTTCCCCGGAAAGTCCGGCGCGACATCGGCCAATCGCTCTATGCCGCGCAGCAGGGAGAGGTTGACCCTTCAGCTAAGCCGCTGCGGGGTTTTGGTGGAGCCTCCCGCGAACCGAACCGTATAGACGGCCCGCCACGTGCCACCGCGATCCTCAGCGAGAATCTCAATCACTCACCACCCCTTGACATGACATACGTATAGACGTATTCATGTATAATTACCATGGAACGGCCGATAGTGATCTACGTTTTGCACGCTTTCCAAAAGAAATCGAAGAAAGGCATCGCGACACCCAACAGGGACATGAACCTGATTCGCCAGCGGCTGACTGAGGCCGAACGGATGCACCGGGAAAGCCAGAACTGAAATGACCATGAAAACGAAAAAGCCACCCGCCTCACGAAGACCGCGAGTAGAAAAAGGCAGCGGCAATGTCTTCGCTGACCTCGGCCTCCCTCATCCCGAACAGGAACTGTTGAAGGCCAAGCTCACCCTGCAGATCTACCGCCTCATCAAGCGGCGCGGCCTCAAGCAAGCGGAAGCCGGAAAGATTCTCGGCATCCAGCAGCCTCATGTCTCCGCATTAATGCGCAACCGTGCCGGCGCTTTTTCCGTCGAACGCCTCATGGACTTCCTCACGGCGCTCGGCCAAGACGTGGAAATCATCGTAAGGCCAACGCGCAAGCCTCATGGCGAAGTCTCCGTGGTGGCGTGAAACCGGGAGCGTCCTAGCGCCAGCACCCGACGCCGGGACTACGAGCGATACGCTCCTCCGCTGGCAGCATTGTCGATCTGAGTCCGGAAGGTTTCGATCATTTCCAAGACCTCCGAGTGCACCTTCAACACGTCCTCCGAGTCCAAATTCAGATACTCCCCGTGTGCGATGTTGTTTCGGGCGTCGACAAGTCGCTCATCAATGAGTTGAGCCTTCGTCTCATACGGCGCGAAGTCCAAGCCCAGAGTATCAACGATGTCTTGAAGGACCCTGGATGATAAATTGTTCTCTGTGGAAATCGCGTCCTTGGGAATTAATGAACGGTCCTGCATGCCACTTCGAAAAAAGTTGGTGACATCGAGGTACACGCGAATCCGATTGCTCTCGGACGCGGCACGGAGCTTGCCGCGGACGGCAAGAGCAATAAGACTTGGAGAAAGTTCTTCGTACCTCAAGCGTTGGAACCTCACAAATTCCAAGTAAGCTCGGCTCGTTGCCTTAACAAACCCCTCCCAGTGAGCATACAAGAGGGTTATCCAGCTCCTAAGAAAAACAGCATTTCTCTGTCGCTCGAAGGCCAGCCTGAGCGCAGTGAGCTCTTTTTTTCGCCAGATCAGTTCTTCCGCTAGAGTTGTGCTTAGTTCGTCGATGGTGCGAATTTTCATTTTGAAAAAGCCGCACGACCGTAGGGAATGATTTTCGGAACCCGGGAAGAGGCCCGAATGCCCGAGCCGGAATTATCCACGAATTCTGTATCAGACCACATTTGCTCGACCCTTTGCTGAACCTGTTTCGGGTTGGCTTTGGCCTTTTTCGGGTTGTATCCAATTCCTATTGCCACCGCTTCAAAGGCGGAAACGGAAAACCCACCAAGGAACCGTTTTTTCGCTGTGTCGTATCTTCTGAAGGCGTCGTCGCCCAAAACCGACGCGAGGATTGCGAATGTCTCGCGGAACACGACTTCCTCATTCTTAAGGTCAAACGTCTTGTCCTGTGCCAAAGACTTTGCTTGGTCCGTGAGAAACTCCCCTAGATCACCCAAGTTGGTGAAGTCAGCGGGCGCCATAGTACGGAACACGATGAACCGCAGCACAAGTTCCATATCGTATTGTTCCTCAAGTGCGCGATCCGAAAGCGCAACACAGGAGGTAAAATTCGTGTCTTCTGCGAGTTGGCGCATCCAACGGTACAGGTCGCGATTCATCATTACCAAAATACTGTTGCGAACCTCCTGATCAGAGAGCATGGAGCCGCCCGTGTTCAACCGCTGAAAGAGTTCGAACTTTGCCATGTCGTCGCTCTCTTTCAGAATGATGCTCACGTTAATCTTCGCTCGCTTTATGAGGAGTCGCTGTGTGACCGTAAGTGACTGATCGGGATGATCGTTGTCCTCCCAACGTCGCCCTTTCAGGCTGGGCAGATAGGGTGTCGATTCGAGCGTAAGGGGGCGCACCTTGCTTTTGTTTTCGTCGAGCAAGATTCCGACAAATTCAAAAATCGTCGACAAGCGTTGCAATCCGTCAACAACGTCCCATATGCCGTCAGGGCGCTGTGCGACAAAGATCTGCGGGATTGGAATGCCCAAGAGCAAGGACTCGATAAGACGCGATTTCTGTCGCAGGGACCACCGAAAGAAGCGTTGGAATTCAGGATGTATGTCCAATTCGCCTTTTTCGTAAATGCTTACCCACTCGCCAATCGAGATTGGATACCCGTCGGTCCGAATCTCAGCGCGGGTCTTGTCAATCTCTTGTTGTAGTCCAACGCCTTGTGGTGATGCCGTGGAAGTTGTCAATGTCAATTCCTTGCGAAAATGTGTTGTGGTAGCTCAACCGAGTCTAAGGCGCGGAACGGATTTCTTCAACAAAGGCGCGACTTCGGCCGGGCGCTTGCTTAGCTTAGTTCTTGACGGTCATGGTTTCGGAGTCGACGGCTTTCTTGCCGGATACGCCTTCTAGTCCAGCGAGGATTCCGCGGTAGTCGTTCTTATCGCACTGCAGGGCGAGGCCACCTTTTTTGTCTTTTCTCAGCAAATCGGTGTCGGCCCAGATCAATCCGGAGCGCTCTGCAATATGTACAGAGATCCTTCGTTGGGAGTCGCTCGCTTTGCGCGCGACTCCGCTGCCTCAGGATGACGGTCAACAACGGAAGGCTCTTTCGCAGCCATGATTCCGCGACGCGAAACGATTTCCTTGCGGAAGACTTCGGGGCCCTACATCTTGGGGGAAGGAGAACAGTACTCCCGGGACTTCGTGGAGTCAAGGGAATTTGGAGTGGCTCTTTGAGAGCGTTGGTTCCCGGCGGGGCCTGAATTGGATTTTCGGCTTGGTGGCATGGCTGAAGCCATGCCCTTCCCATTGCGTTTAATGTCTTCGGCTTGAGTGGGGAGGTCTCATTTCGTCGCCTCCCACCCTTCCGCAAAAAACGCTGAAAAGGTGGGGCACCCGCTGTATTCGTGAATCAGATTTGCGATCGGACTCGGTGGGCCACCCGCCCGGCGCCAAGGGTCGAAAGCAATTCAGCGGACGGCGGGAAACGTCCCGTCTCGAGTTTCCTTCATGATGGCAAGGTGACGCCCCGCTCTACCAGCGCGAACGTGCGTTCCCTGCCAAGACTGATCTTCGGCACAAGCAAACGAATTCCCTAAGTACCGGTATAAAGCTGAAACGGCGCCCAGTAGAACGGCTTGCGAAAGACGCCGTCGGAGTGCAGCAAGGAGAGCTTGGCGGAGCGAAGGGCCGCTTCCGGGCTTCGGCCTTTCTTCAGTTCGTCGTAGAGTTGGTCCATGAGGCGGGGCGTCGAGGCATCGCTGACTTCCCAAAGAGCGCCGATCACGTTGTGAGCGCCGGCGCGCAGGAATGCCCACGAGAGTCCCACTAATCCCTCCCCCGTGTAGGCCCGGGCGCCCGCGCCGTAGCAGGTCGAAATAGTCACCAGTTCCGCACGTATCGGGTGCTGAATGATGTCGCGTGCATACAGCTTGAAGGAATCTTCCTGTGGAGAAGCTTTTGACAATATGACGGCGGAGTCCAACGGACTCAGACGGCTGGCAGTGCCATGGGCCACAAAATGGATAAACGCGAACTGCTCCGGCGCGCTCCCGAGGTAGGCTGGAGCAGTGGCTTGAGCGCGGGTAAGAACCTCGCGGCCCGCGGGAGCAAAATGTTTTTCGATATTCTCGATTTCCACACCAGCCTTAGGCAAATCGGCATAATCGGCATTGGGGGAAACCGCATCCCCGACGAGCAGAAGTTTGCCCGGGCCGGTCTTTGAGTCATGCGGCGAATTATGTGACGCTGCAAGGAGGCGGAGTGAGCTGGCGTCGGCGATGGTCGCGTCTTCAATCCAATAGTGCAGTTTCGGCTGTGGCACGAGCAAGGTCTCGAAATTCAGGCCATTCAAGCTGCCGTCCGGGATGACGAAGACTTGACTGTCCTTCGTAAGCAGAGGTTGCGCGGGGGCGACGAGCATTTGGTACAGCGCGGTTCCGTCAGGGCTAGCGGTTTCGAGAATATCCTGTGGCCCAACCAAGGCTTTGCGATACCGCTGCACAGCGGCATCGATTTCAGATCCGGCGGGGAGAGTAAACAAGCTGGTTTTTTGAGGCGTGATCGCCCACAGATAAGATTGCTTCTCGCCCAACCAATAAAAAAGAATTGTGCCGTCCGCTTGGCGTGCGATTTGTTGAGGTTTCAGCGGCGGAGGTCCAGAGGACGCCCCCTTCGCCAAGAGTCCCAATCCCTCAGCCAGGGTGCGTGCACGGCTGTAGTCGGCCCAGCGCAAGGCATCGTCCGTCTTGCCGCGGGCCACCAGAAAATGCACGTAGTCGTCGTAGATGCGGGAGGCGTTGGTAAGGAAAGAGAGCTGAGAATCCTCGTTTCTTACGGTATAGCGAGCCGCTTCAAAGGTGGCCAGTGCCGCACGATATTCACGTTCCGCCGCATCGGCGTGACTCTCATCTTCGTAGAGACGCGCCAGAGAGTGCTGCGCTTCCCACCTCAGAAATACCGGGCAAGTCTCATCTGTTTCAACGGCGTGAAACTTGTTCTCGGCTTCTGTCGTATCGCCGCGACGGACGGCCACCTGCCCCTGAACAAGTATTGGATAGAGTTCGTCGCCATGGTTCCCACTCTCACGCGCAATCTGCAGAGCTCGCTGCGCATACTGATTGGCATTCATCAAATCGCCGGTCTGCAATGAGAGCCGTGCCAGGACACGCAGGACGTTGTAGATGTCTTCCTTGGCCTGAATCCTCTCAGCGAGGATCAGTGCCTGCTGAAACGAGCGCGCAGACAAGTCAAACCTGCGCGAGTCCATGTAGATATAGCCGATGTTTGTGAGTTCGTTTTCCTGGTCTGACACGTCCCCGAGCTGCGACGCGAGCATTTCAGTTTCTGCCGACAACTGCAAGGCCTTCTCGGAGTCGCCGAGTTTGTAGTAGGCCCATCCCAAGTTACCTTTTACAACCAGTTCGACGATCTTGGCGTCGATGGCTCGAGCAGCTTCGTAGGCTGCTTGGGAACGGTCAATCGCTTCATCGAAGTGCCCCATGGCAAGCGACATGGCCCCCAAATTAAGAAGTGAGGTCGACTCAAGAAAGCGATCGGCGTGGCCTCGGGCGAAGGACAGACTCTGCCCGAAGAACCGCTCAGCACGAACAAATTGCGCCTGCTGGCTCGCTAAGAGGCCACGTGCTTGGATTACCTCTCCACAGCGGGTGTCGGTATCAGTGCTGCACAGCTGCTCGGCATCTCGAAGGTTTCGTTCCGCTTCAGCAAACTTACGTAGATGGACGTTGGCTACCCCGACGAGAGTGGATGTCGATATAGCCAGCTCCGGCTGATTGTGAAAAGCCGGTGGGGAGCCGAGGAGCTCCGGGACCTGTTCATAGAGACCTCGCCACAGGGAAGCCTCTGCCTGCAGAATTCTGAATTTCCAAGCCCACTCTGGCCGCGAATGAAGAAATCGCCGATAAGCTTGCTCAGCTTCGCCCTCACTCTGTTTCAGATCGCCACGCAAAAAAGTCTGATAATCACGATCAAATGCTGCTTGTGGGTCTTCACGACGGTCACACGATTCAAAGGCAAGCAAGAGGAGCAAGCATGCTACGGTTTTGTATGCCCGTTGGCCGTGGCGCTGCCCACAAGCAGTGCCCCGCCGCCGATGCAGCCCAGGTGCATGCCCAGCATGTTCAGCGTGAAGTAGTTGCTGTCGCTTGGCCCCTGCGGAGAACCGGCTCGCGTGTCGTCCGAAAAACCATCGTGGCTGGGTCCGATTCCGACCTCGACTTCGGCCAACGACACGGTCCCAAAGTCCGGGATGAAAATTATGTTCCCGAACGTCTTGACCCCGGGAATTGGAATCGGCCCGATGCTTTTGACCAGCGAACATTGCAGCTTAGGATACCCGTTCCGCTCCCCTTTCGCGCGCCCGTTGGCACGTTTCTTGAGATCGTCGATGTAGGCGATCTTGGCATCGTACTTTTTCTCCAGGTCGTCAGGAAGGCCCTTGGCGCCGGCGATGTCATTGAATTGGCGCTGGACGCGATCAAGGAAACCGCGGTCTTGCAGGTAGGGTCGGTCGCCGTCCGGTTTGCTTCCACAAATTCCGAGGTCGAGCTCTACCTCCACGGGATACCCGCCGATCCGGAAGTTTTCGAAGCGCGTACCCAAGAAGGTGACTCGGGGAACGTGGCCGTCGGTGATGGGATGCTCGGTCGAAACCTGCGCCACCACGCGATCGACCGTGATGACTTCGAACACGTTCAAGCCCTCGAGTACTGACGTCGAGAGTGTCACCCAGCCGGAATGATCGTTGCCCCAAAGATCTTTTTTCTCGATCTTGGTGCCCGACGCACGGGTGTGGCCCGCCTTGAAGGAAATCAAGCCCTCCATGGTATCCTCTGCGACCGACTGGCTGACGTGGCCATCGCGGCGTGTCTTCTCTAATACCACTCGTGCCTTGTGTTCAATCGGCTGATCGACAGGATGTTTCAGGTTGCCACTGAGCACGTGGGCTTCGGCGTGATACACGTGATACTGCGACCTGACAGATTGCGGCGCGACTGGTGATTTCGGATTTGTGGCCATAATTTTAGCTCCTCCCGTTTGAGCTATCTCTGAATTTGCACTTCAATCGAATAATGACCGAGGTCTGAACTCTCGTTGGCGGCTGTTTTGCCACGTACCGCCAGCGTGTACACGCCTTGCTCCTGATTCGTTCCCGGAACATAAATCGAGCGGGCCTCGTCGGACGAGGCCGCAGGAATCGTGCGCGACCATTCTAGTCTTCCTGATGGGCTGGACAAGTCGAAAGTGTAAGAAGTGTAGCGGCCCTCCGGGGGGATGTTCACGAGCAGATGGAAGCCCTGGCCCGGGCGTGGCGAGATCTGGGTTGTACTCGCCCCGCGGGTGCTGACGTTGATCGACGCCCATGGCAAAATCTGCGGGCTGCTGGCCATTTGCTTCAATTGCGGATAGGTCACCAGATTCTGATAGCCAATCACTGCCAGCAGTACCGCCAGAACGGGGACGACCAAGGCAGGACGTAACCATGCCAGCCAACCCGGTTTCCCCCTGGCCGGGACCGGTACCCTTGCGGGAGATACGGCGACTGGCTCCGACAACACGACTTTGCTGTGTTCCACCAACGCAGCGCCTGCCCGAACGTCGAGAGCGCACTCCTGGCAGTCGAAGAAGTGCTCCTCGAACTGCTCTCGCAACTCGGGCGTGAGCTCGCCGAGCAGGTATTTCTCGGCAGCCATCAAGCGAATTGATTCGCTATGGTCCATGTCCAGATGTATGTCCTTCGTATGAATAGTGATAGAGCAAGACAAATCGTTTCATGGTGTTAATCCGCAGCCGTGCCCCTGATGCCGGCGGGTAACTTCTTCAGGTAGACTGCCTTAAAGGCCTGCTTGGCGCGATGAAGCAGGACTCTGAGATAATCCCGATCCACGCCAAAGTCATGACAGACCGCGTCTTTGTCTCGCTCCTCTAGAAAGATTTCCTGCAGCAGGCGCCGGTCTCGCTCTGATAATTCGTCCAGGACCTGACGGACATTCTGTTGCATCTCCTTGTGCGACAGAATCGAAACTACGTCCAAGGACGGATCGGGAATGTTGGTACTCTCTTCGTCTTCGATAGGATCTTCCCGGGAAGACGCACGATAGTGCTCGAGCAATACATTGTTGCAAACGGAATTCACAAAGGCTCCTAATCGTTCCGGGTTTCTTAACTTCCCTTCACTCCGCAAAGCAACGAAGACTCGCGCAAAGGTTTCTTGCCGCAGATCCTCGACGGCTTGGGGAGAATTTACCCGTGAACGCAGTTTCAATTGAATCAATTCACTGAAATAGGCAACAAAATGGCTCTCTGTCCGGAAATCGCCCGAACATAGCCGTTCTAAGTAAGACTGGTTGAATTCTTGGAATTGCAAAGCTCTGGCCTCAGCGTGCGAGCAAGTGGCAGCTATTCTACACCCGCCCTCCATGAAACGATTGCCAGGCAGGCGCTAAGGAATTCTGCCCCGGCACCATTTCGCATGAAACGAAACTGGCTCTGGACGCACCATGGCAATGAGCATCTGATCGGGACCACCGTAACTGATGGGCCCCGGTGCTTGTTCGCGGGTCCGCCCAGGGAGCAAACCGCTTCGCAGGGTTACCAGCATCCCGATGGAGGACGATGGCCGCCGGGGGGAGAGGCGTCGTTCTTCAGCTTCGCCGGAGCCGTTCTTGACGGCTTCGGCGTCAGTCGGGACATTTTCCCGTGGCCGCAACAGAAGTGCATGGCGCCGGTCGTGTGCCAGGAAACAGAGGTGGCCAGTAACCGGGATGTCGAGCTTAACGTCAACTCTAACTATGACCGAACCACTCGATGTAAAGGGCCTTCGGGAGCGTTTTTCGACTGAGCAGCCAAGTATGCCGTCGGGAGTGATGCAGGCCGTGCTGATGCACGCCTTGCAGTTACGGCGGAGTTGTCGAGAGGTATTTCTCCTCTGCGACATCCAACGACACAGCGTTGCGGAAGCGGCGGCGATTCTCGGAATTAGCCGGAGCGCCGCAAAGGGAAGGCTCCTTCTGGCTCGCCGACGAATGGATGAGGTGATCGAACACCTGTGTGGAACGACGCACAGGCCGCCCAGCTGAACATCCATCACGGCAGGGCCCGCTCCCTATGTCCGACACGAGTGTTTATTCCCCGTGTTAGGGGAAGAGCGCCACACCTCAACGCTGAGATTCGTTCAGCAACTCCTTTAGATATTGGCTGACGGTTCATGTGGTGAAGACCACGGTTGAGGTTTTGGATGGTTCCAATTTCATTGCTTGCAGTGGCAATTGCACCAGAAAGGTCGAGCCCTTACCCGGCGAGCTTTGAACTGTGATTGATCCTTTGTGCTGCTGCACAATCCATTGTGCGATCGCGAGACCGATGCCCGCGCCCTCCAGATTACGGCTTCTTGCTTTGTCAGCCCGATAAAACCGATCGAAAATCTTCGGCTGATCTTCGAGAGCAATCCCAATGCCTGAGTCGCTGACACGAATGGCCGCCAACTCACCCGTCATTTCCAGGTGAAGGTCCACCGTTCCTGGCGCAGGTGTGTATTTCGCCGCGTTGTCCAGCAGGACAGTCAGCAGGCGCTGCAAAGCATTGCGGTCTCCAAGAACCGCAAGTTCTTCGTCGGTAACGTCACAAGTGAACGTCAGATTCCGTGCGGCCATCAGCTCTCGCCATTGTTCGCTGACCTCCCGAACGATCGTGGATAAATCCACGGAAGAGATCCTCAAGGTTTCCCGCCCAGAATCAGCCCGCGCGAGGGACAACAATTCTTCGACAAGTGCTGATGTTCTCTCCGCCTCCAGGAGAATGTGGCGCAAGGCTTCGCGGTATTCGGCATCGCCTCGGGATCTTCTAAGCGCGATCTCTGCCTCCGTGCGAATCAATGAGATGGGCGTGCGCAGCTCGTGAGAGGCGTCCGCCGTGAACTGAGTTACGCGGATAAAGGCCTGCTCGATGCGCCCGAGCATTTCATTCAAGGTGTCTGACAGGCGTTGGAGTTCGTCACCGGTGGTCAGCCTTTCCAGTCGGTCGCTCAGGTTCGCGGCATTGATGGTTCGCGCGGTTCGGGTGATTGCGTCAACTGGCGACAGGGCTTTGCGGCTCAGCCAGAAGCCTCCGGAGGCGGCAGCGAGCAGTAAAAGCGGGGCAAGCATTAACAGGTAGCCGCGAAACAAAACCAGCGTCTGGTGGACCTGATCGATCGGGAGGCCCATCTGGACCGTGAAGACTCGACCGTTCGCCCGGATCTTCTGGGTTACAAAACGGAGAGATCTGCCGAGTTGCTCGTCGCGATAGTGAGGTTGGGTCAAAAGACCGTTTGTTGCGGGATCCAAAGCATGCTGTCGCAGAAAATCAGCACGGAAAATCCACGCACTGTCACTATCGTCATGAATCTGAAGATAGTCGCCGGAATGTTCGATCAAATATGCTTCGGCCACTTCCTCCTGCAGCTTTGCGACTGTAGCGTTCTTTTTCTGAGCCTCGAGAAAATTGGTTAGATCGTCGATTTGTGCTTGCAAGGCACCGTCGGTGATGCGGTACAGGCTGCGCCGGGCAAAGAACCACATGCCCGTGGCAAAGACGAGCTGAGCCGCAGCGAAAAGCAGCAAATACCAGAGGGTAAGACGAACCCCGATCGACAGCTTCTTCACAATCAAACCTCCGGCCGCATAACGTAACCGACTCCGCGCACAGTATGGATCAGCCGCTCACGGCCACCATTGTCTATTTTGTTACGCAGCAGACGCATAAAAACATCAAGCGTATTACCTTCGACTTCCGCTTTGCGTCCCCACACCGACAGGATGAGCATGTCGCGAGGAACCACTTTTCCGGCATTACTGATCAGACGCTCGAGCAAGCTGTATTCGGTTCGCGTAAGGCTGATGGACTGTCCAGCGCGGCTCACCTGGTGAGAAATTGGATCAAGCCACAAGTCCGCAACCTGAAACGTGGAAGGCTGGCTGGCCGACGCCCTCCGCTTGAGGGCACGCAATCGGAGCAGGAGTTCATTGAAGGAGAAAGGCTTCGTCATGTAATCGTCGGCGCCCAAATCGAGACCGTGCACGATGTCGGGAACTGAGTCTTTTGCGGTTAGCATGAGAATGGGGGTGGAGTTTTTCTCTCTCCGGATTTCTAACGCAAGTTCGAAGCCGCTCATCTTCGGCAGCATCACGTCGAGAACTACGACATCAAATTGTTGTTGCCGCAGTTTGAGCAACCCGTCGCTACCGTCCACTGCGCAGAAAACGGTATGCCCCTCTTCGGTGAGCCCTCGCCGAAGCAACTCCAACATGCGCAGCTCATCTTCCACAATCAGCAGTCTCATTGACATCATTCGTGACTGGAGGTGCAGACTGACCAGTAGAGTAGAACGTCGGCGGGCTGTAAAGCGCAGTCTGAAAAAAAATTAACCTTCCTTTAACATCGGCTTCATCAGGCCTTCCTAGAATCGCGGCATCATCAGCAACCATAGAACTCACTTCCGGCGGAGAGAGCTGATTGTTCCGAGGGAGTTGACATGGGAGGCCTGCATGCGTTCAAAGTGCGGTACGCTCGCTCTCGTCGCTTGTTTGTTGGTTCCACTCGCAACCACGTCATTGTTCGCGCAAGTAGATCGGGCGGTGCTTGAGGGAACAGTGATGGATCCAACCGGCGCTATTATCGTTGGGGCCAGCGTGGTGAGTCTGGCGGTGGAAACAGGTATCAAGGAGGAGCAACTCACAAACTCGAAGGGCTACTACCGCTTTCCGGGCTTGGCCGTGGGGCGCTACACCGTGACCGTCACCGACGCCGGTTTCAAGACCAAGGTCATCGAGGACGTGATATTGCGGGTCGGCGAAACGCGGACATTGGATGTCAGGATGGAGGTAGGTGCGCTTGCCGAAAAGATCGATGTCGTTGCGACCGCGGCTGCCGCAGACAGGAGTACAGCGGAAGCATCCACAGTCATCAGCCAAAACCAGATCGCGAACCTCCCAACGAATGGGCGTGACTGGGCGAATCTCACTCTGCTGGCGCCCTTTGCTCAAGATGACGGAGGTGGCGATCAACGGACGATCCGCTTCGCGGGCCGCGCCCGAGACGATAACAACTTTCAGTTTGATGGGGTCGACGCCGGCGGAATTCAGGAGCAGGCGCAAAAATCGCAGACCCGTTTGCAGATTTCCCAGGACGCAATCGAGGAGTATCGCGTCAGCAGTGCTTTGTATGACGCGGAATACGGCACGCAGTCAGGTGGACAAATCGATGTGGTCACTAAGTCCGGCACCAACCAGTTCCACGGCTCCGTCTTTGGTTACCTAAGAAATTCGGTCTTCGATGCACGGAATTTCAATGACTTCGACATCAATGGCAATCCCGCCATTCCTGCCTTTCGTTTTGGACAATATGGGATGACGGTTGGTGGCCCGATCGTCAAGGATAAATTGTTCTTTTTCCTGAACTACGAAGGTCTTCGTCAATACGGAGGCGCGACCACACGCGTCCTTGTTCCTTCCCCTTCGATACAGCGGCAAACTCTCGCCCAGTCCCCACAGATGTGTTCCATACTGCAGGCATTCCCGTGGCGGGCGTCCACCGGCTCTATCGGAAACTGCAATCCCATCTTCGCGTACCCGGACGGGGCCTTTATCGATCAGACTGGTAGTGGGCTGCCCGACTCTGATCAGTTCACGGCACCTGCGCCGACCACCGTTCACGAAGACACCTGGCTCGCTCGAATCGATTACAAGATCAATGACAAGACATTGCTATACGGACGGGCTCAGCGCGACATTAGTCTGGTCAGTGGCACCAACGGAGCTAGTGTTCCCTACGACCTGATCCAGACTATCAACCATCCAGCGAATTATTTCATTGCCCTGCAGCAGACTCTTTCTCCTACGATTGTGAACGAGGTCAAAGTTTATGTGAACCGCGCTCCGTTCATAAATCCACAGGTGGCTCCTCTGCCCTACTCTGTTCATACGAATAATTGGGTGCAGATTAACGACGATAACGCGGATCACGAAGTGGGCACGACGTATGGCGTAATCGACAACCTGACCTGGATTCACGGAGCTCACACGTTCAAGACAGGAATGGAGATTCGCCGCATTCGGCTGAATCAGGGCAAGACCGCGGATAACAATCTGTACTTTTCCGACAATTCCGGAGCCCTCGACACGGGCTTTGTAAATGCTTCGCTTTATCAAATTGCTTATACGTCCTCGTGGTGCTGCCACAAGTTTCGACGTACCTTTTATCTGCCCTACTTCCAGGATGAGTGGAAAGTCACACCAACCTTGACACTCAATATGGGATTGCGCTGGGAGTATTACGGGGTGGCGAATGAAGCCGACAATCGGACCACGGTTTTCGATGTCACTCAATTTCACGGCGTTTGCCTGGGATCGGGATCGACGAACGGACCTTATCCGACGCCGATCAACACGCCGCCATGTCCTACCAATCCGGCTCTGTATAACTCCGACTACACCAACTTCGATCCTCGCGTCAGCTTTGCCTGGGCTCCGAGCGCCTTTAACGGCAAGACCGTCATTCGTGCAGGTTTTGGAATTTACACCGGTGCAGCCCAGAACGACGACCTTAACGCGGGCCTGGAGAGCGACCGGTACACGGCGTTCGTAAATCTTGACCCAAGCGGCCCGGGCACGCCTCTCTTGCCAGCTTATCAACAACCAGTCCCGGACCTGAGTGGCCTGGGAAGCAACGTTGCCAACCTTCAGCAACCCCGCGCCTTGCAGCGTCATGGCCGCCGCGACCTGTACGTAGAAACGTGGGGCTTTTCGATTGATCGCGAGTTGCCGTCCAACTTCCTGGCTTCGGCCCAGTATATTGGGTCACACGGCGTACGTCTGTTTTCTCGCGGAGGCGTTAATTTTTGCATTACCAAGCCCGACAGTAATGGAAATTGCACCCGCACGCTGGATCAGTACTATCCCGGAGGCGATCCCTACGGCTCGGTGGACTACAAATCCGATATCGGCGCGAGCAGCTACAATGCGCTGCTATTGAGCTTGCAGCGACGCTTCACCAACGGGCTGTCTTTCCAGGCGGGCTATACCTGGTCACATTCCATCAATGACGGGTCGGTGGGCGGAGGAGAGTCGAACGGGCCAGAAAACGTGAATTGCCTGCCGTGCGATTACGGACCGAGCGTTTTCGATATTCGCCACAACGTCGCCGCCGACGTGGTTTACGAGCTGCCCTTTGGAAGCGGTAAGCGCTTCCTGAACGAGGGCGGAGTCGTGAACAGAATCGTAGGTGGCTGGACCTTCAGCAGCGTTGGTCTTTGGCATACCGGCCATCCCTTGACGATCACGATGAACATCTCGCCCACACAACTCCCGGACGGCAATGACCAAACCACCCAGCGGCCGGACCTCGTTCCCGGCGTTCCTATTCTCTTGCCGGGCGGAGTGCACAACTATACGATCCCGATCAATCCCGCCGCCTTTGCTCCGCCGCCGCTCGCACAAGGTACAGATCAGTTCGGGGTTCCATATGCTTCTTATGGCCTTGTAGGCCAATTCGGCGACGCTCCCAACGGCTTGATTCGGGCCCTCGACTCCTGGCAGATCGACATGTCGCTGATGAAGACGACCAAAGTGACCGAGCGCGTTTCGGTAGAGTTCGGCGTACAGGCATTCAACATTTTCAATCATGTGCAACTCGGAGATCCGAACACTAATAACCTAGCTTTTAACTATGTTCAGGTGGGTTCTGCATGGGTACTTCAACCGGCGGGCAATCTTGGTCAGATCACGACGACGAACAATTTCAATAACAACAACGACAATGCCACTTCGCCAAACACCGGGACAGGCTTGCCACGGCAGCTTCAATTTATGCTTCGCTTCCTGTTTTGAGTAAAAGAGATTCAACCAGGCTTAAGGCGCGACCATTCAACTCGCACAGTGAGGTTCTGCTTTGAAAAACTATGCCGTCTCTATCTTGCTCGTCGCCTGCATGTTCTCATCGGCATGGGCCGCTGACAACTATGAGATCACAAAGAAAATCCCCATTCCTGGCCAGGGAAGCTGGGACTATCTCACGGTTGATGAAAGCGCCCGCCGCTTGTATGTTTCTCACGGAACTCAGGTCGAAGTGCTCGACCTCGACTCGGGGGCGATTGTCGGCAAAATCGAAAACACCCAGGGCGTGCATGGCATAGCCATCGCTCCCGACCTCGGGCGTGGATTTGTCAGCGACGGACAATCCTCGACGGTCACGATCTTCGACTTGAAAACTCTGAAGACGATCGGCGAGGTACCCACAGGCAAAAAACCGGACGCGATCATCTACGATCCGGCGACTTCGCGGGTCTTTGCTTTTAACGGGGGCGGCAATAGTGCCACGGTAATCGAAGCCAAAGACGGAAAGGTGGCGGGCACGATTGACCTCGGAGGTGGTCCTGAATTCGCGGCTGCGGACGGTAACGGCTACGTTTACAATAATCTTGAAGACGAAAGCCTGGTGCTCAAAATCAACTCCCGTACTCTGAAAGTCGAGCAACGCTGGCCGACAGCACCTTGTGCTTCGCCTTCCAGCATGGCGATCGACCGGGCCCATCGTAGATTGTTTCTCGGCTGCCGCAGCAAAGTCATGGCGGTGATGAACGCGGATACCGGCCAGGTCGTCACGACCCTTCCCATAGGTGATCACGTGGATGCCACCGCTTTCGATGTCGAGACGCGGCTGATTTTCAATTCCAACGGCGAAGGTACGGTCACCGTGGTTCGCCAGGACAGTCCCGATAAATATTCGGTTGTCGAAACGGTGAAGACTCTACCTCGAGCCAAAACGTCGGCTCTCGACCCTAAGACGCACCGATTGTTTCTGTCGACTGCTGAGTCGGGGCAGTTTGAAGTTCTTGTCATGGGGAAGTGAATTTGGGGATGTAATGAAGATTTTCCAGGGATTGGTCCTCGTTACGGTTTTTCTGGGCTGTGCCTCCTGCACGCGTTCCCATTCGCAGATGCAGGCGCCGGAGACCCAACCCGTTGCCTTGCAATTGCAGGTTGAGACTCCATTCCGTTTCGTCGCGTATGGAGATTCCAGATTTCATGATCCCAAGGACACGGAAGCGGCCAACCCTTCCGCCCGGCAGGCGCTGGTCCAAGCTATTGCTGAGGTTAAACCCGCGTTTATCTCCTTCGGGGGAGACATCGTCTACAACGGCTACGATGCGAACGACTGGAAGGTCTGGGACAGTGAAACCAGCGTTTGGCGCGAGAAAAAGATTCCCGTCTACCCAGCCTTGGGCAACCATGATCTGCATGGTGACGAGAAGGTCGCCCTGGCAAACTATTTCGAACGTTTTCCCGACTTGAAGAACAGCCGGTTTTACTCTATGCGCGCGGCCAACACTTTGATGCTGGTGCTCGACAGTTCACTCGACGAACTCTCCGGGCCGCAGGGCCGATGGTTATCGCAAGCTCTGGACACGCTGCCGGGAGATGTCGATTTCGTCTTCATCGTGCTGCACCATCCTCCCTACACAAGTTCCTCGGACGCCAAAAAGTTCGGGGGAGGACACTCATCTCGCTTACCTGAACATGCATTGGCGAACGCGTTGGAAGGGCGGCAGCAGCACCTTCGTGCCCGGATCGTCGTGTTCTCCGGTCACGTGCACAATTATGAACGGCATGAGCACGGCGGCGTCACGTATTTTGTTTTAGGGGGAGCGGGAGCTCACGCCTACCCTATCGAACGCGCTGCCAGTGACCCCTTTCAGAGCAAGGAGATTAACTACCACTATCTCCTCGTCGAAGTAGATCGCCACCATCTGAAGGCTACGATGAACCGCCTTGACCTCAGCAGCGGCAAGCCTGTCTGGACGCAACCCGATTCCTTCGAGATCGCCGTACCCACTGCCGCGTCCGCTGGAGCTGGCTAAAGACTGGAGAAACGTCGTTAGCTGGGAGTGTTCTTGGCGGGTTAGTGCTGGAGAGTCGCTTCCAGGCGACGGCTTTACCGCTCCCTCATCTGCAAGAGCTGGCGGAAGAACCCTTTACTGCTCTGATTCATCCATGAAACGCTGCCAAAATTGGTGCGGAAGGGGGGATTTGAACCCCCACGCCTTTCGGCGCCACCCCCTCAAGATGGTGTGTCTGCCAGTTCCACCACTTCCGCGTTAGAGCGTCCTCATACTTCCCGCGCTCGGTTAAAAACGCACGGTGAAAGTATGAAGGTCCTCATCTGAATCTATTTTAATCCTATCATGAGCCAATGTTTCTCAGGGCCGCCCGATCAGGTTAGACGGTCACGGCAACAACTCGTAGCTGACAAAGGCAAATTTCCTGGAATCAGGTGACCACGAGTTGACGTTGATGGTGCCCTGGCCGCCAAAAATCTGCGTCAGAACTTGAATCGAACTGGCTGCTCCCTTGCCCGCAGCGTCTTGCGGCATAGGAATCATGCGAAGCTGAACGTTGGTTTTGACATTGTGCCCCGTGGTGCCGTTGGGAAAGGACAAAAAGACCATCCATTTGCCGTCGGGTGAAGGATGCGGAAACCAATCTTCTAATTCGTCGCTGGTGATGCGCTCGGCCTTAGCATCACCTGGACCTGCGCCCTCCGGGGGGAATCGCCAAATGTCCCATCCACCGGAGCGGTTGGAATTGATATAGATCCACTTGCCATCCGGCGAATAGTCGGGTCCATCATCGGCGACAAGACTGGAAGTAAGCCGCTGTTCACCTCCGCCTCCTACAGGAATCCGAAAGATGTTGAAGTAGTCGCCACGCTTACCAACAAAGGCCAGCCACTTCCCGTCCGGAGACCAACCGTGGAAGTAGCTCGGACTGTTCGGCGTAAGCAACCGTGGGTTCGCGCCGTCCGAAGAAGCGACAAACACCTGCGATTCCTTGGAAGAACCGTGTTTCGCGGAAAACGCCAGCAGCTTGCCGTCGCGTGTGATGCCGTGATCGTTGTTGCACTCGTAGGCGGCGTCAAGAGCCAACTTCTCTGGCTGCGCCTTTCTGTCAGCGTTCAGCGTGAACCGGTAGAGCACGCCACCAGAATTCGCCAGCAGATATTTGCCATCAGGAGACCAGTTCGGCGCCTCCCAAAGCTTGTCCGCCGTGTAGACGACCCGGATGCTCTTGCTGTCCAGATCATAGATCGAAATTTTGCTGCGCACATTGCTGGGATTCTGATTTTGCTCGACGGGCGTAGGTTTTTGGGCGCTAACGATTGAAGACAGGGCCGCCTCAAGCACATTCGGATCGTGCAACTGAAAGGGATTGGCCGGACGCCAGATGTTCGTCCCGCCTCCAGTGATACGATATTCGCCAGTGGCCGCACTTAACGTAACCGCACCTTGCAACGGCGCAATGCCCACAGTAGTGTGGGCTTCGAATCGGCTCAACTGGTCCGGCGGCAACTGCGCCTTCGCAGCCTGCGAAAGTAAGTCAGAAGCGAAAGCCAAAACGACGAACGAGAGAACTATACGGTTGGGCCAGGATGATTTGAATTTCATGGAAGTCGCACATCACAAGATTGCGCCATAGCATACTCGCAAACGGTGCCACAGTCCATCTTGTCAGGCGTAAGCAGCCACGATCTGTGAGACGAATCGATAGACCGGCAGATGATACCGCTACTCCAATCAGATCCGATGGGGCCCTCAGTGTGCGCAAGTTGAAAGCGTTATTCGCTGAGCGGTATGGCGCAACTCCTGCGATCTACCGAGCGCCCGGGAGAGTTAATCTCATTGGCGAGCACACAGACTATAACGATGGCTTCGTCATGCCTGCCGCTCTCGACTTGTCGACCTACGTCGCTGTGAGCCCGCGCGGCGACCGGAAACTGAGAGTCTATTCTGAGAACCTCGGTGAAATGTGTGACCTTGATCTGGATTTGATCCGTCCGGGAAGATCTGGCCACTGGAGCGATTACGTTTGCGGGGTGGCCGGAGTGCTTGAATCCTTCGGATACCAACTGTGCGGAGCTGATTTGCTGGTCATGAGTGAACTTCCATTGGGAGCCGGACTCAGTTCATCAGCGGCTCTCGAAGTCTCGACTGCATTGGCGCTGCTAAACAACTCCCAGATCAATGTCGATCTCACGACGGTCGCGAAAATGTGCCAGAAGGCAGAACATCTTTACCCAGAGATCAGATGCGGAATTATGGACCAATTCATTTCATGCCATGGCCGGGCGAGGCACGCCCTCATGTTGGATTGCCGTTCTCTCGATTTCCAACTTCTTCCCATACCGTCCCAAGTACGGCTGATGGTGTGCAACACCATGGTCAGGCATGAGCACGCGAGTAGCGGCTACAATACCCGGCGGCACGAGTGCGAAGTCGGTTTCCGTACACTGTCCGAGGTTCTTCCGGGAATCCGTGCCCTTCGCGATGTGACTCTCGATGATCTCGAAAACAATTCAAAGCGCTTAAGTGATGTTATTTACAAAAGGGTGCGCCATGTCGTAACGGAAAATGATCGGGTGAAGAAAGCTGCGACCGCGTTAGAGATGGGCGATGCTGTTGAGTTCGGCCGGCTTATGGCGGACTCCCATCGCAGCCTTCGCGACGATTACGAGGTCAGCACATCAGAGCTTGACCTCATGGTTGAGTTATCGAAGGCACAAGAAGGCGTACACGGCGCACGAATGACGGGCGGGGGTTTCGGAGGATGTACGATTAACCTCGTAGATGCCGCTCACGCGCAAGAAGTCCAGCAAAGACTGGAACAAGGTTACGAAGCAAGAACGAGACTCAGGCCCACGATCTTGATCTGTGAAACCTCGGATGGCGCCGGAGCTGTGTCGGAAAAATGAGCTATCCGCCGACATCCGATCTGACCAACCAGGTCATGCAGAGTTCTCCGCATCGAAGATTCAATCCACTGACGCGGGAGTGGATTTTGGTCTCGCCCCACCGGGCCGAACGGCCCTGGCAAGGGCAGACCGAGCCTCAAGAACAGAACTCCGTCCCGCCCTATGATCCGAATTGTTATCTCTGCCCGGGGAACGTTCGCGCCGGAGGGGCGCGGAATCCATCCTATTCCCACACGTTTGTCTTCGATAACGATTTCGCCGCGCTGAGACCCGACACACCAACGGCGCGCGTGGATGTCGAAGCTAAGGGAATTCTTGTTGCGGAGACCGAGCGTGGCGTCTGCCGGGTCGTGTGCTTCTCTCCACACCACGATTTAACACTGGCGCGAATGTCGCTGATGGAAATCCGTGCCTTGATCGACGTCTGGGTGCAGGAGTACGAAGATTTGGGTCGACGTCCCGGTATCAGCTATGTGCAAATCTTCGAGAACCGCGGGCTGATGATGGGATGCAGCAATCCTCATCCGCACGGCCAGATCTGGGCAACCTCGACGATACCGAACGAATCTCGCAAAGAGCAAGAAGCCTTTGCCGAGTATCAAAAGCAGCGAGGCACCTGTCTGCTGTGCGATTACGTCGGCCTGGAGGAAGCTTCCGGAGACCGTTTTGTTTGCCGCAATGACCATTTTCTGGCGGTAGTGCCCTTCTGGGCGGTCTGGCCCTATGAAATGCTGGTGGTCTCCAGGCAACACGTGGGCAACATGGGTGCCCTCGATGAACAAGGCCGATCCGCGTTGGCCGATATTCTGAGGCGCGTCATTAGCCGGTACGACGGTTTGTTCCAGGTTTCTTGCCCGTATTCAATGGGATTCCACCAGCAACCGACCAACGAAATGAAACATGGTGAATGGCATTTCCACGCGCACTTTTTGCCGCCTCTTCTCAGGTCTGCCAGTATCCGGAAGTTTATGGTTGGCTTTGAACTGTTGGGATCGCCGCAACGCGATATCACGCCAGAATATGCGGCGCAGAAATTGCGGGAGATCAGACCGTCGACAGACAATTTGACTTGAACAAAGCGCAAAAGTCGGCGATGCCAGCTACTGATTACTCGGACCGGCCTCCGACGCAGAAGCTGTAGTAGTTCCCGCCGCGAAGCGGTTGGGTTGCGGACGATACCCATTTCGCGTCCGGATGTGGTATTTCTTCAGACGCTCTCCCACCAATTTTACTGTGATACCGCGCCATCCTCGGTTGGGATTTGGCTGAGGATAGTAGCTGAGCGAATAGAGATGCGCCAGGTCATCCCGTATCGAAGCAAAAGCTTTTTGTTCGTCTCTCCAGTTCTTGGCAAAATACGCTTTGCCTCCCGTGGCCGCGGTCATACGTTCAAACACTGCAGTGGAAACTGGTTCCAGTCTAGCCAACTGAGTGCTGATCATGTAAATAGCCGTTCCCGTAGACTGGGCCAATTCGGCCACATCCTCGGGAGGCACCATGCTGGAATTGTCCGGACCGTTTGAGAAGACAACCACCACTTTTCTTCCGGTAAAGTGAGACGCGTCTTTAATGGTCAGCAACAGGCAGTTGTAGAGTGCGGCATCGTCTCCGGCCACGGTTGCACGGACGCCTCGCAGAACCGCCTCCCGGTCAGGGGTCAGCGGGGCGGAGCGGGAAAGATCGCGACTGTAAGAGTAGAAGGCCACTTTATCCGCGGTTTCCAGAGAACGCACGAAATCGGCGATAGCATCTTGCGCGAAGACAAATCCACGGTACATGTAATTGCTGGTATCGAAGAGCAGGAAAACGTTAGCCCCAGCCACCATAGAACCCAAACTTTGAGAAACATCTTCTCCGGCCGACTTGGGATCCGCTTGAGGTTCTTGCCCGCCAGCTTTCGCCGACGTTTTTTCACTTGTCGACGATGTGTCCGCCACTCTGTAGGCGGGTTCGTTGCCTTCACCAAACGTCGCGAGCTTTTGCGGAATGCTGTCCTCGACGATTGCGAAGTCCGAAGGATGAAGGCCGGTAACGTAGTTCCCCTTATTGTCGGTCACCGCTACATTTAACTGCACCATGTCGACGACGACGCGGATATTCGGGGCGCTTTCCTGAGCGGCCACTCGGATCCCGGGGCTGGAGAGGAGGATCAGAACTAATGCGAGAAACAAAAACGATTTCTTTGTCATATATCCCTGTTCGGCTACACGGTCTCGTATTGATGTAACAGCTTAAGTTTCTCTTTTCTCCAAATCAACAGTTCACGGCTGCGTGATCGAAACGCCTGTTGATAACGAAGCGATCTTGCCCTGCCGAAATTCTTCTCCAGTTTCCCTCATGGCGCGAAGCATAGCCGGCCAATCCTCGAAGTCGCTGGCAAAAATCTTTTCGACCATACGATGCGTCAGTTGGGGAACCAGGGCATTCAGCATCACTGCTGAGTAGCCCTTTTCATCCGCCAAGCGGGCCCAATACAAATTGTTCGAATCCCATGTCTCGGCCAGCAAGCGGCTGGAATAGCCCTCGAAAGCGGGAAACGGTTTCAGATTCAGCAATTCGCGGGAATAGCTCTGCGCCAGAATTGGATGAGGTACACCGAAGTCTTGCGACAGACGGTCCCAGCTTAGCTCTGTGGGATCCCGGCGACTCAGGCTTTCCAGTTCCTGATTGGCAGGTCCCAAGGAATCAGTCTGTCCAGGAAACCTGCGGCGAAACTCTGCCGCCAGGTAGAACGAGTCAGCCGGCGTCATCCTAGGATCTACGTCTGCCAGACGTCCCGTGACCAGGGCCGTCTCCACTCGGGCGGAGACTTGCGGATCCATGCGGTCGGACAAGATCGTCATCACCTTTTTCCGCAGTTGTGGATCTCCTGCCGAGGCCGTCAAGAGTTCCTCTCCGGATCGCTGATAGAGGGTGATGGCATGAAGTTCACTCTGGCTTACGCCCCACCAGCGAGGTAAGATTGCATTGATCAAAAGACCCGGGACCAACTCCCTCCAGATTAGGGCTTGAACGTTTTCTGGGGCGATGAAGTCCTGCTCCACTTGCGCCAGGACATACGGCAAGTCCGCTAGCGAGCCAACCAGATGAGCTCCGCCTCCCGCCGGAGAGCCCTCCCCGAACAACTGGGGAGCTTGCCAGATTCGGTCCACGCCCGCGACCGTGTCCCCCGAAAAGTCATGAGACCGAACGAAGAGTGGGTTGATATGTAAAATCTGAGCTCCCGGGGGCTCGTAATAGGCGTAGTTCAAGCCCACAAGAGTGTCCCGCAGAAACGGACAGAGCTGACCTCGGGCGTCTTCTAATTGCTGCTTCGAACCGGGCGCCTTGATCACTTTCGTCAAATCCGTCCGCATCTGCAGATCGGTGTGACGGTTGTTGTACACTCCGGTCGCCCACTGAGTTCGCTCACCACTGCTGAAAATCGGGCGCGGCATCTCAAATTCCCGAAGCTCTCCAGCCAACGGGACCAAACTATCGCCCACAGCCGCTCCGTGCGCCATTGCATCTAAGCCGTCGCCCAGGCCCAGGATCGTATCCAGAGAAACCAGGCGCTGGCCGTCCATCACCGATCGAATTTCATTCGCCACTTCCTGATGCATCCTTTGCCCATCAGGGGTCGCTTGCCGAGGACCCGCGAGCAAGTCGATGATTTCGTCCTGAGAACCGCTCCGCTGCCCGGTTGCCGCCAGCAGCAACTCGCCCAGAGAGTCGCTGCCAGCTTCGAAGAGCTGGGGCGACGAAAGGACCTTGCCAAAGGGCTTAATCACGTTCTGCCAGGAATCATTCAGCGCGGAGCTTTGGATCTGCCCCTGACGGGCCAGGATTTGCCACATCCCGATGTTGGCTTGGAATATACCCATGGCGTTGCCTCGCAACGTGTGGTTGGGAATTTTGCCCAGGCTTTCGGCTACATTCAGAAAGCGCGTGATGGATTCATCGTTCAACTCCGGAAACTCGGAGAAAATCAAATACTGATTGCTGAAGTCGGCGAACCGGCTGGCCATCAAGAGAACGGTCTGCGGACTTAAGCGATTCTCCGGAGACCGTTTGCTGTCCAGTTCACTCAGCATGAGATAGATTTGCAGCGGCCCAGTCTCTGTCTCCACCCGACAAAGGGCGAACATTGTTTCCGCCAGCTGTTCGGGGTTTTTGATGTGACTGGCGCGCTTACCCGAGTCACGAATAATTTTGGAATCGCTTTTCTGCTGGAGGATTTGTTTCCAAACCTCCAGGTTTCCGGGGACGTAGGGTTCGCCGCTAGGCTGCCACTGCAGCCGGGTCATTAGAAGCAGGAGTGCCGGAGCCGGCCGAAATGCTGGTCTGGCCGCGTCGGGAGAAATCGATTGTCCACGAAAACTCTCGTAGAAACGCCGCAGCCGGACTTCGGTAAAGTGGGCCTGTTGCGTTTGATTGACCCGCGACAAGGCATCAAAATAAGCCGCCAGCCAGCCATTGTCCTTGGCGAGCAACCGGGCAACAAACTCTCTTGGCGAATCTGGGCTCGCCCCCGTCAGATCCTTCCAGGCTGAGGCCGCGCCCGCTCCTCCCGGAACGATCACGCGACCGGACCGAATGCAAATATGGCTTCCGTAAAAATCCAGGACAGCGGCGACGGGAAGTAGTGTCCCGATCCCCACGGATCGCTGCAACGCAACCCGGCTTTCGGCATCGGTTCGACTCAACGCCCAGTAGAGACGGCATAGCAGGGGATCGTGGAGAAAGGTTTCGATTAAATCTCTCGAACCTTTTCTGCTTTCACTATTCAGGGTTGTCCAGTCGCTTTCCGTAAACATCACAGGAACCCGGGAAGCGGGAAATGCATAAGTGAAGGGCTTGCCTCCTTGGAGCGTAAGTTCCAGCTCGGGCAGGGGGAAGCCAGAGTCGATCGTGACAAAAGCCCGTTCCGGATCGGCGGTCACCAGGGCGGTATGCTTCGCTCCACAGTCCTGGCGCACCCGGTAGCCAAGAGTGTGGAGCAACGGCTTCGCCTCATCACAATTCGAGACGCGGAAACTCCCGTCTGGACCGACCAGAGCCGCGAGCTCCTTCGCCTGATGGACATACCGGCTCAACAGAATCAAAAATTCCGTGGGCCGCCCTCCGTCCCGCGAGCCCTCATACCCTTGTGCGAACACGTTGTGCGCGAGCAGGGGTAAAACTTCTTCTGGCGCGGCTTTCTGGCTGATGCCGGCCATCCGCATGAAAGAACGCAGAGGGCCAGGAATGACGACACTTGCCGCTTGGGACGGGTTTGTATCCGGCTCCTCTGATCGCGGAGAGTCAGTCGCGCTCGAGGCTGTTGCCGAGAAACACGTGGACAGACATATCGATAAGAGAACTAGTGGAAGGGTGGGCAGACAACGGGGAAATTTCATGGCTGGAGTCCCTCTCCGAACCTTCGCTACGTTACGGCCAATTCTTGATTAAACCCAGGAACCGAATGATCCTGGCCTCACCCGAGTTCGGCTGACCTATCCTGTTCCTTACTTTCGTGTCGGCCACGATAAACCATCTCCCGCCTTAATCCAAGGTCTTTTCGCGCATCCCGCACAGAAATTATTCAGGGGTAGGAAATAGAGATGATTTGGGGCTGATTTTCTCCTCACCAAATGCCCCTCCGGGCAGCAGTGTCACGAGTGGAGTCGGGCTTTAGTTATGTCTTCAAGTGCATGCAGATCAGTATCTTAGTGGGTGGGTTTAGCGGTAACCCTTCAGGTTTAAGGACTTGCAATCACCCGGCAAGAATCGACCAAAGGAGTCGGGTTGGGCGGGGATGCTGTACGTTTACGTAGACCCATGTGGGCGGGCCAGGAAACCGCGACGCGCATCGACATGCTCGACGGATTCAACTTGGCAGGGCGCGTGGTTTACCGTACGAGGCTGGCAGTGGGTGTTTGGGTCACACAAGGGTAACCTGCTGGCTTGATTACGTGTCTGCTTCACAGCCCACGATTCTTGTATTCTGTAACCAGCGCCCCACCTTTTGGGGCGGGAAGCGCGGCGACGGGTTCCCTTGAGCGAACTGGGATCTCGATAGAAGCAGGGCAGTGGAAAGAAATATATTCATGGTTCTCCGCTTTAGATCTGGACTCATAGTTCTTGTGCTCGCCACCTTGGGTTGCGCGTCGATCGGCTTCGGCCAGATCGTTCAGCAAAACCCGCTGTCTGGTTCCGAAGATCGGGGGATGGGCCACCCCACGGGCCAGCAGGCGCCCGATCAACAATTGCCAGGGAGCATCGGCGGAACTGTTGTTGATCGTACGGGAGCGGTCGTCGCCGGGGCCCATGTAAGCCTTACCCGTGAAGATCACTCCCCTGCCCAGATGGTGGTAACAGGCCAAGATGGGCAATTCTCCTTTGCTGATATCGCTCCCGGGCCCTTTCAACTGACAATCACCTGCGCAGGGTTCGCATCCCAAGTTTCCCCTGGAATGCTGCACTCGGGAGAGATCTACACATCGCCGCCAATCGCGTTGGCAGTTGCAACCGCCATCACTGATGTGGAGGTCGTGCTTTCACCAGAGGAGGTGGCGGAAGAGCAGATCAAGGATCAAGAGAAACAGCGTGTGCTCGGCGTCATTCCAAATTTCTACGTCACTTATGTCCCCGATCCAGTTCCGCTCAACGCGAGGCAAAAGTTTGGGCTTGCCTGGAAGACGACAATCGACCCAGTCACATTGATACTAAATGGCGGCGTTGCGGGAGTGGAGCAGGCAACAAATCAGTTCAGCGGGTATGGGCAAGGCGCAGAGGGTTATGCAAAACGCTTTGGCGCCTCGTATGCGGACACCATTTCAAGCACCTTCATCGGAGGCGCTATTTTGCCGTCGCTGCTAAAGCAAGACCCGCGTTATTTCTACAAGGGAACCGGCAGTACGCGATCACGGATTTTATACGCGCTCGCCAATTCAGTAATTTGCAAGGGCGACAATCGACGCTGGCAGCCAAATTATTCGGGTATCCTTGGAGCGCTCGCTTCCGGCGGTCTCTCGAATCTCTACTATCCATCGACAGATCGCGATGGACTTGGATTAACCTTCGAAAATGCGCTAATCGGGATTGGTCAGGGCGCCGCCGCCAATATCCTGCAGGAATTCGTGATCAAAAAATTGACACCGAAGCTTCCTAACCAAGGTCCACCCAAACCCCAGTCGGGCGTTGTTACCGGAAGTGGGGTCGTGTCGGAAGGAAAGTGAGTTGGGGGCCCGATTCTCTCCTCTTTACAAACCTTCTTCTGCGCAGGGTTAAACCGCGCACCCAGAAACTGCATTCTCCAACTTCAAAGCTCCGTTGACAAAGCCTCTCATCGAGGATAAAGTTTGGCTCCGATTCATCCATAACCCCGCGACTTTCCCCGCCAGGAGGTACGCCATGTCGAGGACGATCAGGCAGACAATTTTCTTGCTGGCATGTTCGGCGATGTTGCTGTCGCTATCCGTCGACGTTGCCGAGGCCTCGGGCGTTAAGACTTATAAAGGCAAATTTGCGGATGGCGCGACTTACCTGATGCAAGTGCCTTCGAACTGGAATGGAACGCTGGTCTTGTACAGCCACGGATATGTTGTGCCGGGATTCCCGAATCCGGCAGAGGATGTTGGGGATCCGATCACCGGCGCGTATCTCCTCGCCAATGGTTATGCTCTGGCGGGATCTTCTTATGCCACCACCGGGTGGGCGATTCAACAGGCGCTGCCGGATCAGATTAAGGTGTTGGACACGTTCAAGACTCGGGTCGGCACGCCCACGCGAACCATTGCGTGGGGACATTCGCTAGGCGGCATGGTCACGGCGGCTCTAGTACAGAGATATCCCACGCGCTTTGACGCGGCACTTCCTATGTGCGGAGTTGTGGCGGGAGGAGTCGGCACCTGGAATCAGGCTCTGGACTCCGCTTTTGCGTTCGATGTTTTGCTCGGGGCGAATTCGGGATTGCAAGTGGTGAACATCACCAACCCAAATAAAAATATCGACATCGCGGAAGGGCTCCTCGACGACGCACAAAAAACCGCCAAGGGGAAGGCGCGAATCGCTTTGACGGCGGCGCTTGACGACACGCCAGGTTGGTACGATCCGCTGTCTCCCGAACCATCCCCTACCGATTACGTCACCCAGGAAGCCAACCAGTATCTTTGGCTGGCGAATATCGACTTTCCTTTTGCTTTCGACTTCCGGGCTGAACTCGAGGATCGCGCGGCCGGGAATCCGTCGTGGAACAATGGCGTCGATTACGAGAAACAGCTCAAGAATTCTGTCGACTATCGTGAGGTTCTGGCGCTTTACCAGAAGGCTAGCCTTAGCCTGGATGAAGATATTCACACGCTGAACAATTCCGCGCGCATCAAGGCAAAGCAATCCTCGGTCGCTTACCTGGAACAAAACATCATCTTCAATGGCCAGATTTATATTCCCGTGCTCACTCTGCACACAAAAGGTGATGGACTGGTCGTCGTGGAAGACGAGAGTGCCTACAAGGATGTCGTCGACGAGGAGCGCGACGGTGCACTCCTGCGGCAGCTATTTGTGCATCGCGCGGGGCATTGCGAGTTCACACCGGCTGAAACCGTCGTCGCCTTCCAAGCTCTTATCGGTCGTTTGGATACGGGCAAGTGGCCTGGGCTTGGTTCGGCCATGCTGAACAAAGCGGCCAAGGGCCTGGGATCTACGTTCAATGTGTTATCGGTAAATGGCAAGGAAGTTCATGTGCCGCCGGCATATTTCAAGTTTCAGCCCGCGGTTTTCTTACGGCCGTTCGATGCGGGGAAGGACTAGCAGCAGTCCGGCTGAACTTCAATTTCAAATAGATTCCGCGCGAGCGCGGACGCTCGCGCCTACATTCGCAAAACGGCTGCGCCTTTGATTTCGCTTTTCTTCAAGGCTTGCAGGGCTTGGTTGGCTTGTTCCAAGCCGAACAATTCAACTTCGGTTTTGAGAGGTACCTCGGCAGCTAACTGGAGGAATTCGCGGGCATCCTGACGTGTGCTGTTGGCGACGCTGCGAATCACGCGCTCATGGTAGAGCAGCGAGTAATCCATGGACGGAATGGAACTCATCGTGATTCCGGCTAGAGCGAGCGTGCCGGCGTTGCGCAGGACGCGCAGGGCCTGGGGAACGAGAGCGCCAGCGGGAGCAAAAATGATTGCGGCGTCGAGGTGGTGTGGCGGCGCATCCTCGGCGCTACCCACCCATGCGGCACCAAGACGCTGGGCAAAGTCGCGATGAATCGGGGTACGGGTGAAGACGTAGACTTCGCAGCCCTGATGACGCGCGAGTTGCAGAACCAGGTGGGCTGAGGCTCCGAAGCCGTAAAGTCCCAGCCGCTGACCCGGAGCAACACCGCTCAAACGGTAAGAACGGTATCCGATGATTCCGGCGCAGAGCAGCGGGGCGGCATTCTCGTCCGAGAAAATTTCCGGGATGCGATACGCGTAATTCTCATTGACCACGGTGTAGTCGGCGTAACCGCCGTTGACGTGGTATCCGGTGAACTGGGCCTGGTCGCAGAGGTTCTCCAGGCCGCGACGACAGTAGTCGCATTGATTGTCGGTGGAATGCAGCCAGGGAATGCCGACGCGGTCTCCTTCCTTGAAGATGTGGGCGCCGGGGCCGAGAGCGTCCACAACTCCTACAATCTGGTGGCCGGGCACAACGGGCATCTTGGGTAATTGCAGGTCGCCTTCGACGGTATGCAGATCGGTGTGGCAGAGTCCGCAGCAGCGAATGCGGACACGGATTTCTCCGGGACCGGGAGTTGGCGTGGGGAGTTCTTCCAGACGGAGAGGGGAATCAAGGACTGACCGCGGACGTTTGAGGAGCATGGCACGCATTGGTTAATTTTATTCGGATTGAGGTGTGTTTTGAGTTATGACTGCTTTTCTTCCTTGCTCCCGGACAACTATCTGTCCAGAATTTAGACAACGAAAATGAGCAAAAATCTTCTAATCTCCTGATTTGAAATCGCGAGCGTGCAACCGTGCGAATTAACATTGACATCCATAACCCGCGGTTTGAGAATCGTGCCCGGTTGCTCCTGATGCGTTCAGTTCCCCCTGGATGGCAGGGACGGCCAACAGGTTTTCGAGATGTATATTCGCCACTAGCCAATTCTTAAGGAGAGTAGAAAAACTATGAAGACACGTTTTGCTCACCTCAGTTCGCTGGTTGGGGTTATCTTGCTGGCTTGCATTGGTGTGGCCAGCGTTGCCTCAGCTCAGGATGTGAAGGTACAGCCAAAGGGCAAGTACGTTGTTCTGCCGGCTCGGCTTCGGTATGACCTGAAGGCTCCAGCAGCCTCTCTGCAAACCTGGAATGGTTCGTTCAACTACGGGGGGACGAACTATACGTACAACATGGTAGGAACGGCGCCTTCGACGAACGCGTCGACCACGGTTCAGGTTTATGTGATTCCGCTCAAAGTCGTGATCACGCCGAGGAGGGGATCGCAGACCACGTATGATCCGTCCCACGTGCTTTCAAACGGGAAAACGGTGACCAACAACACGGTTGGTTCGCCGATTTTCAATTCGAGCACCACCTACGTCCAAGGCGGAGTGAATGTGGGCACCACGCAGTATATTGACGCTTTCCAGCGCGCCAATTTCTGGGGCACGGTGCAGAGCAATACGAATTATCACCTGCTCTTGGGTGGACCAACCGTACTGGCGGAACAAACCTTGAGTCCACCCTCGCGCTACGGGACGACCGGTTCCCCATTCGGATTCAAGGCTGGGCTGGTCGACATCAACTGGTTCGATGCGCAGTTGCAGAGCATCATCAGTAAGTTCACCCAGATTCAGCCGAACACCTTCCCCATCTTCCTCACCTACGACGTTTATCTCACGCAGGGCGGCCAATGCTGCATTGGCGGCTACCACAGTTCGGAGGGCAGCATCAGCAATCCACAGGCTTATGCGCACGCCACCTACGTAGATCACCCGGGCGACTTCGCTCAGGATGTTTCCGCGTTGTCGCACGAGGTCGGTGAGTGGGCGGACGATCCGCTGGTAGTCAATACCAACGGCAACAACACGCCGTGCGGAATTCTGGAAGTAGGAGATCCGTTGGAGGGCAACCCGAACTATGGCGGCTATCCGTACGTGTTGAATGGATTCACCTACAACTTGCAGGATCTGGTCACGCTGCCCTACTTCGGGGCACCGGCGAGCACCTCGGTGAATGGCTTCTTCACCTTCCAGGGCGAGTCGCTGGGTGTGTGTCAGAATGGCAGCTAGGATTCAGGCTGACTGGGCGTGGCCCGCTTCTTGGGAAGCGGGCCTTTCTTTTTTGTAAGACGGAACTCTGCGGCCTGGACGGGCGCGCGGCGCCCGTCACCACACGACCAGCGGAATCAGGTAAGATACTTCGTCGTTCGGTCCGCTGACAAATGAATCGTGAATATCACAGAGGCTATAGCCAGGAACTTCACCGCGACATGGAAGCGCTGGTCTTCGGACACGGCGGGTCGCTGCTGCTGGTGTTTCCGACGTCGATGGGCAGGTTCTTTGAATATGAAGATCGGGGCATGATCAGGGTGCTGGCGCCGAAGATTGAAAGCGGCGAACTGCAGGTGTTTTGCCCCGACGCAGTGGACACCGAGAGCTGGTACAACAAGAGCATTCATCCGCGACAGCGCGTCCTGCGGCATTTGCAGTATGAACGCTACATTCTGCATGAATTCCTTCCCTTCCTGCGCTGGAAGAATCACGCGCCAAGGCTGGCGGTGACCGGATGCAGCTTCGGTGGCTACCACGCGGTCAACTTTGCGTTCAAGCATCCTGACGTGGTGACCCATTGTGTGAGCATGAGCGGAGCCTATGACATCCACCAGTTTCTGGACGGGTACTACGACGACGATTGCTATTTCAATTGCCCGACGGATTACGTGCCGAAGATGAGCGACGATTGGTTTCTGAGCCGCTGGCGACAGATGAAAATCGTGCTGGGGTCGGCAGACTGGGATATGTGTCTGGATCAGAACGTGAAGATGTCGGCGATGCTGAATGAAAAGGGTGTGCCGAATTGGCTGGACGTGTACGGAGATCATTCGCAGCATGACTGGCCGTTGTGGGAGCGGATGGCGGCGAAGTATTTTTAGTTGGCGTTCGATTGATTGGCCGTAAGAACCTCGGGTTGTCATCCCGGGCGAAGCGAGGAATCCAGGTTCTTCGCGCGACACGGCAGAAGCAGATTCCTCGTCGCTTCGCGCCTCGGAATGACAACAACTATTTGTGTGCAGACTGAGACGTTGCAGCAACGTCTGTACAGGAGATTGTTATGAAGAAAATTGGGATTTTGTTTGGCATGGAAAATACTTTTCCGCCGGCTTTCGTGGACAGGGTCAACAGTATGAAAGTCGAAGGTGTGACGGCTGAGTTCGTGAAGTTGGGCGGGGTGAAAATGGCGGATCCCAGCGGCTATCGGGTGATCGTCGACCGGATTTCGCAGGACATTCCTTTCTACCGGGCTTATTTGAAGAACGCGGCGCTAAACGGGACGATCGTGATCAATAATCCGTTCTGGTGGACGGCCGACGATAAATTCTTCAACTATGCCCTCGCGACCAAGCTGGGAGTGGCAATTCCTCCAACGGTTCTCCTGCCTCACAACAAACATCCCGAGGGCACGACCGACCAGTCCATGCGCAATCTGATTTATCCCTTGAACTGGGACGAGATTTTCGAGTACGTGGGCTTCCCTGCTTTCCTGAAACCGTATTCGGGCGGAGGCTGGAAGCACGTTTACAAGGTGCACTCGCCGGACGAGTTTTTCTACCATTACAACCAGACCGGCGATCTGTGCATGACTTTGCAGCATGGGGTCGAGTTCAAGGAATATTTCCGCTGCTACGTAGTGGGACAGGAGAAGGTGCGGATTATGTACTACGATCCGCGGGCGCCATTCCATGAGCGATATGTGCGCAATCCTGTTCCCGCGGATGCGAAGTTGCTGGAACGCGTGGAGAAGGACGCATTAGCGTTGTGCCGAGCGCTGGGGTATGACCTGAACACGGTCGAGTTTGCGGTGGAGGACGGGATTCCCTACGCGATTGACTTCATGAACCCTGCGCCGGATGCGGAAGCTACCTCGGTGGGCCAGGAAAACTTCGAGTGGGTGGTGAATGCTGTGGCGGAAATGGCTGTAAAGAAGGCGCTTAGCGAGGAGAATCCGGCTCGGGAGTTGCGCTGGGCGGCGTTTCTTGCGGGGGAAGGGCCGGTGGCCGTTCCTGCGGCTAAGCCTGCGGCTCGGAAGCGAATCCGGGCTTAATGGAGGCCGGGCGTCCTCGCCCTGTCGGGACCGGCGCGACGCCCGTCCTTCATTCATAAACATCGGGCTTAATTTGAGGTCGGATTGTTATACTGTGTGATCGAGTTGAGTTTCTGACGATGCGACCTACCTTCACTATCGGGATCGAAGAGGAATATCAGACTGTCGATCCCGTTACCCGCGATCTGCGCTCGCACATCCATACCGAAATGATGGAGCAGGGACGGATGCGCCTGCAGGAACGGGTGAAGGCCGAACTGCACCAGGCTGTGGTGGAGGTGGGAACTTCAGTTTGCACCGGAATTAAAGATGCCAAGGCCGAGGTGAAGACCCTGCGCCGGGACATGATCAAACTGGCCCGGGACAATGGTCTAAGGCTGGCCTCGGCCGCAACCCATCCTTTTGCCGACTGGCGGGTGCAGGAGATCACGCCCGACGAGCGTTATAAGCACATTGTCGAGGATATGCAACTCGTGGCGAGGGCAAACCTGATTTTTGGTCTGCACGTGCACATCGGAGTTGAGGATCGCGAGATCGCCATCCAGTTGATGAATCACGCGCGCTATTTTCTGCCGCACATCCTGGCGCTCTCGACCAACTCGCCTTTCTGGCTGGGCATGAATACCGGGTTGAAGTCTTACCGATGCAAGGTTTTCGACAAGTTTCCGCGGACCAACATTCCGGACTATTTCCCCAGTTGGGGGGAATACGAAAACTTTATCAAGCTGCTGATCAAGACCAATTGCATCGACAACGCGAAAAAGATCTGGTGGGACATTCGCCCGCATCCGTTCTTTAATACTCTGGAGTTCCGGATTTGCGATATTCCGATGCGCGTGGATGAAACCATTGCACTGGCTGCGCTCATCCAAGCCACCGTTGCCAAGCTTTACAAGCTCCATGCGGCGAATCAGGGCTTCCGGCTTTATCGGCGGGCGTTGGTGATGGAGAACAAGTGGCGCGCGTCGCGTTATGGCCTGGAAGGAAAGCTGGTTGATTTCGGCAAGCAGGAGGAAGTGCCAGCGCGCGAGTTGATTCTGGAGTATCTGGACTTCGTGGACGACGTCGCGGACGAACTGGATTCGCGCGAGGAGTTGAACTACATTCACGAGATACTGGAAATGGGAACCGGCGCCGACCGCCAGTTGCGCGTGTTCAAGGAGACCGGTGATTTGAAAAAGGTAGTGGATTACATCATTGATGAGACGGAAGTGGGATTGACCGAATCGCCGGTCACGGCTTCCGCTAGAAAAGTAGGGTAATGAGCGTTCCTGTCAGTACGGTCAACCGCAATCTTAATACGATCCCCTTCGACCCTGAACTTACTCCCGGCGCCCGCAATGCGGTCAAAGTTTGTTTGCGGGTGCAACCGGGCGAGAAGGTCACAGTCATCACCGACGAAGCCACCAAGGAAATCGCGGCTAGCATAGTTCGCGAGTTGGAGGCCGTGGGAGCTCGATACCACGCGTGGGTCCTGGAGGATCTCGCGCCCCGGCCGCTGGGCGATCTTCCGCGGGAAATCGTTGAGGATCTCGAGAGCAGCCAGGTCAGTATCTTTGCGGTGCAGGCACAGGCCAATGAATTGCACTCGCGGATGCAGATGACAGACGTGGTGAACCGGCGCAAGATTCGCCACGCGCACATGGTGAACGTCAACCGGCAAATCATGCTGGAAGGAATGCGGGCGGACTTTCTCAAGGTGGATCGCATCAGCGTCAAAGTGGTCGAAATGGTGCGGCGGGCGAAACAGGTTCGAGCCAAAACTCCGGCTGGAACCGACCTGGTTGCGGATTTGAATCCGAATTATCGCTGGGTCAAGACGAGCGGCATTATCAGCCCAGACAAATGGGGAAACCTGCCAGGTGGAGAAGTTTTCACGACTCCGGGCGAAGTCAACGGAACATTCGTGATTGACGGCGTCGTCGGTGATTGGCTTTGCGCCAAGTTTGGCAGTTTGCGAGAGAATCCGCTGACTATTCGGGTGAAAGGAAATCGCGTAGTTGAGGCTCATTCCGCGAACCATGACCTGGAGAGTGATTTTTGGAGCTACACCCATACGGACGAGAACAGTGATCGCGTAGGCGAGTTTGCGATTGGCACGAATATCGAATTGAAGGACGTGATTGGGCAGATTCTGCAGGACGAGAAGTATCCCGGAGTACACATTGCCTTTGGCAATCCTTACGGGGCGCACACTGGAGCGGAGTGGTATTCGTCCACCCACATCGATGTCGTGGGGCGGAAGTTCGATATTTGGGTGGATGACGAACAGATCATGTGGGATGGAAAGTTCCTGCTGGAAGCATAAGGACCGTAGAAACGTTGCTTGCAACGTTTGGGACGCGGCGAAGTGCAGACGTAGCAAAGCTACGTCTCTACAGAAATCATGATTCCTTCTCTGCGACAGCAGTTCAACGCGAACTTCACGCCGGAGAAGCATCAGGCTTTCTTGAAGTTGATGGAAGAACGCTGCGGTACCCCGGTCAAGTTCCAGGTTTCGGAAACGCCCTGCTTCTTTCCCAAGCCGTTGCTGGACCAGATGTCGCAGTACGGCAAGGAGCTCATCCAACAGCTGGGTGGATTGGAATACCGCAAGGCATCCTTTGAGGCGATTCCGCCCGATTTCAATGTTCCACGTGAATCGCCGCATCCCCTGTTCATTCAGGTGGATTTTGGACTGGTGCGCGACGCTGCTGGCAAGCTGCAACCCAAGCTGGTTGAGTTGCAGGGCTTCCCTTCTCTCTACGCATATCAGGCGATGATTTCGCAGATCTACATGGAGGCCTTCGAACTCGATGAGAACTTGCAGTACCTGCTGGGCGGACTGGACTGGGAGGGATACAAGAAGCTGTTGCGGCGAGCCATTGTGGGCGATCAGGACCCGCAAAGCGTGATTCTGATGGAGATCGATCCTAGTCACCAAAAAACCCTGCCGGATTTTCTGCTGACCGAAAAGCTGCTTGGAATTGCGACTGTCGACATAACCCAAATCGAGAAAAGGGGCAATGAGCTGTTTTACGATCGGGGAGGCCAGCGCACTCCCATTCGCCGGATTTACAACCGCGCCATCGTCGATGAGCTAGTGCGGAAGAAGCTCAAGCTTTCCTTCAACTTCACTGATGAACTGGAAGTGGAGTGGGCAGGGCATCCTAACTGGTACTTTCGCATGAGCAAGTTTTCCCTGCCCTTCCTGCGCCACGAGTGTGTGCCCAAGACATCGTTCCTCGATCGCGTGGAACCGGTACCTCAGGATCTCGAAAACTACGTGATCAAACCGTTGTTTTCCTTCGCCGGGTTGGGCGTCATTCTTAATCCTACAAAAGAAGACCTCGCGAACATCCCCAAGGGAAAGCGTTCGCAATACATCCTGCAGGAGCGCATGCAGTTTGAGCCGGTGATCGAAACGCCGTTGGGTGGGACCAAGGCGGAAATCCGTATCATGTATATTTGGCTGGACGAACTGCTGCCGGTGATGACCATTGTCCGGATGGGCCGCGGATTGATGATGGGCGTAGACCACAACAAGAACATGCAGTGGGTTGGGTCGTCGGCTGGGTTTTATCCGGAGTGATGGTTCGGCACGAACCGAGTTGAGATGGGCTACGCTAGGGCAAATAGATGAAGAATTTTCTTTATTCGGCTCTCTGGTTTGCCGCGCTGGCTGCCATCACCACAATTTGGGCGGGTGCACTGCAGCAGAGCGGTACGACACATCCTTTAGGCGCTGGTGACAGTTCGGGAAACGGACCATCAGGTGTAGGGCCGGGTGGTCCACAGAAGTGTCGGGAATTCAAGGGGGACATCGTCTGTCGGGTGGGAGGGGAAGTGTCCGCTCCCAGATTGATTGAGCCGGAACAACGGGACCACCAGTCGCCAACGCTGCTTACCAATTCATCGAATCTCGGATGCCCATGTACAGTCGTCGTTTGGGCCGTTGTTGGACGCGATGGACTAGTTCATGAGCCCCGAGTAGTTCGTCGTGTCGATGCGAAGCTGGACGGCAAGGCAATCGAATGGGTGAAGAAGTGGAGATTTGAACCCGGGCGGAAAAACGACAAAACCGTGGCTGTGGAAACCAATTTGGAAGTGACGTTTCGTTGACGACCAAGAATCCACCCTCATCTCGTCACCGGTGGCAGGTATCTCCCACCGCGGTGGTTGACCTCAGCCCCGGGGCGGCCTAACATAGCCGCGAGCGGTCCCCCATGGTCGGCCAGACAGTCTCCCACTATCGCATTCTGGGCAAAATCGGCGGTGGAGGCATGGGCGTTGTCTATGAGGCGGAAGATGTGCGCCTCGGACGCCATGTTGCCTTGAAGTTCGTTCCCGACAACCTGCTCGGCGACCGTAAGTCTCTGGACCGTTTCGAGCGCGAAGCCCGCGCCGCCTCCAGGTTGAATCACCCCAACGTCTGCACTATTCATGAAATCGACGATAACGGCGGCCATCCCTTTATCGTCATGGAAAGGCTTGAGGGCGAAAGCCTGAAGCAGCGCATTCACGGGAAACCGCTGGAGTTTGAAGAACTTCTTGACGTCGCCATACAGGTGTCTGAGGCGCTGGAGGCATTTCACGCCAAGGGAATCATTCATCGCGACATCAAACCTGCCAACCTCTTCATTACGAACACTGGGCAAGTGAAGATTCTGGACTTTGGATTAGCCAAACTGTCACGTGACCAAGGCGTGGCAGCAAACGAGGACACTCCGTATGAGGATTCGCTCACTGCGATCGGAGTAGTGCCCGGGACGGCGGTTTATATGTCGCCGGAACAGGCGCGTAGCGAGGAACTCGACCCGCGCAGCGATCTTTTTTCCTTTGGCGTAGTGCTCTACGAAATGGCTACAGGCAAGAAGCCGTTTCAGGGAGCGAACGTAGTGACCACGCTGGATGCGATGCTGCATCACAAGCCGGCCCCGCCTCGGAGTCTGAATCCCGCTCTCCCACCTCAGATCGAGGGCATTATCGGGAAGGCGATGGAAAAGGACCGCGACAGGCGCTACGCGAGTGCAACGCAAATGAAAGCCGACCTGCAGCGTCTGAAGAAGCAAACAGAATCAGGCGCGGTCAAAACGAATTCGCGCGAAGCCCCGCTGCGCGTGGCCACGAATGCGTTCCAGACTTCGAGCGCGTGGCAGAAATACCTGCTATTCGGTCTGTCCGGTCTGTTGATCGCGGTACTGGCAGCCGTCGGAGCATGGTGGTACAAGCATCGCAGCACGGCAGCGAACACCGGAGTCAGCGCCATTGCTGTCCTTCCCCTGCAGAACCTGAACGGCGACTTCAGCGTTGATTACCTGCGCTTCGCGTTGGCAGACGAAATTTCCAACGTCCTGACCCACAGCCGCTCCTTGGACGTGCGTCCCTCTGGAGTAACGAGGAAATATGTGAGTCCGGACATTGACCCTCAACAAGTAGGGCGCCAACTGCACGTGGGCAGCGTCCTGACCGGGCATTACCTGCGGCAGGGAGACCATCTACTGGTAACGCTGGAAGCCACGGAAACGAAAAGCAACCGGATGTTGTGGCAGACAAATTTCACCGCGTCCAGCGAGGACCTGATCGCCCTACAAGAGAAGCTTGCCAGTCAGGTCCGCCAGGGTTTATTGCCGATTCTGGGTGCGGCAGGCACTTATCTTGATACCGGCACGCGTCCGAAGAGTCAGGAAGCTTACGACCTTTACCTGCATAGTCTGGCGCTGCCCCATGACGCTGGACCGAACAAGGATGCCATCGCAGTGCTGGAGCATGTTGTGGAAACTGATCCGAACTATGCTCCCGCCTGGGAGGAGCTCGGCGTTCGTTCCTACTATGACGCCGACTATTCCAACGGCGGCGAGAAGATGTTTCAGCTTTCCAATCAAGCGTCTGAAAAAGCAGTGGCGCTTGATCCCAACCGCCTGACGGCGGCAAGCCAGCTGATCACGAACCGCGTGGAGCGAGGCGAGTTAGCCAAGGCGTACGAATCAGCCGAGGCTCTGGTCAAGAGCCGTCCGGAAAGTGGCGCGGCCCACTTCACCCTGGCGTACGTTCTTCGCTATGCCGGAATGCAGGAGGAATCGGCAAAAGAGTGTGAGATCGCTCTACAGATCTCTCCCGGAAACTACCAATGGCGGTCGTGCGCGTGGGGATTCATGGAATTGGGCCAGACGAACCGGGCGATGGATTTTGTTCGTCTGGATGCAGGCTCAGAATGGGCCAACTTCGCGACCCCGTTGATTCTGCTGCGCGAAGGGAAACTGGCGGAAGCGCGAGACAGCGTGAAAAAGGTGTCGACGGCGGAGCATTATCATCGCGAACTGCTGGAGGCGTGCCTGGGAATGCGGCCTGCGTCCGAGTTAGATAGAATCACGAACGAAGTGGAAGCTTCCGTGCTGGCCGAGCCCGATCCCGAGCGCTGGTACTATGAAGGAACGGTGATGGCATTCTGCGGAAAACCCGACATTGCTCTTCACATGATCAAGGCCGCGGTTGACCAGAACTACTGCTCTTATTCTGCTCTGTTGTCCGATCCATTGCTGGCAAAACTGCGTAGCAGCAAGGAATTTGATGCAGTGCTGACCGCTGCGCATGAATGCCAGGAGAGCGTTCGCAACCCGCAGGCGCAGTGAAATCGGGTAGGATGGTCAGTGGGTTGGCTACCTTTTTCCTTCCCAATCAGTCGATGAGTAAGACGCTATATCAGGAAAAATATTGGCTCCCGTCCGCAAGAACAACAATCCTCTATTTATGACTGATGACGACCGTGGGGTCTTGCACCAACGCATTCGACCCGGCTCTCTGCAGCTTTTGCTTGCCCTTCTTCCGATTCTGCTGGTGACGGTCGCTGCGGTTTGGCAAACCGCGGCAAAACCAGCAAGCGCAAAAGAGCCTCAGTTTGTAAATCCATTACCTCAGGACACCGGCGCGGCCGGCTTGCAGGAAATGCTCTTGCGCCTGCGGACAACCGCCCGTCTGATGCAAACCGTAGCGCATCCCGATGACGAAGACGGCGGCATGCTGACCCTGGAGTCGCGTGGGAAGGGTGCGACGGTGCTGCTGCTGACCCTGAATCGCGGCGAAGGCGGACAGAATAAAGTAGGCAGTAATTTGTTCGATGTGCTGGGCGTTTTGCGGACGCTGGAACTGTTGGGAGCAGACCGCTATTACGGCGTGCAGCAGCGCTTCACACGGGTTGCGGATTTTGGCTTCTCCAAGAATGCCGACGAAACATTTCAGAAATGGCAAGGTCACGATATCGCGTTGGGGGATATAGTTCGGGTAATTCGCACTTTCCGGCCCGATGTTTTGGTTGCTCGCTTTTCAGGCACTGATCGTGACGGACACGGCCATCACCAGGCCTCTTCGATTCTTACGCGTGAAGCCTTTCGCGCGGCGGCTGATCGCAATCGATTTCCTGAGCAGATCGCTGAGGGTCTTCTGCCATGGCAAGCTAACAAGCTTTACATCGGGAACGTGTGTGGATTTGGGGCGCAAACCTGTCCGGCGGAGAACTACACGGTCAGGCTGAATACTGGAGAACAGAATCCAAGGCTAGGAATGTCGTACGCTCAATTCGCGCTCGAGGGATTGCGGCATCAGCAGTCCCAAGGTGTGGGAACCTTTTCGATCGACCCCGGCCCTCGCTACACCTACTACAAACTAGTCGATTCGGTTCTGCCAGCGACGACAGACAAAGACGGTCATGAGCAGGATTTCTTTGACGGAATTGACACGAGTTTGCCGGGGCTTGCTGCGCGATTAGGAGCCGAAGAGTCAAAGGTACCGTGGTTGCGATCAGAGCTCGTAGACCTTGCAAATCGCGTCCAGGAGGCGGCTCAACGCAGTGAAAAAGACTCCAGCGACGCAGCCGGACCACTGCTCGCCGCGTTGCAGAACCTTGACTCATTGACGGACCGTGTGCAAAGCAGCCAGATTAGTCCGCCGCTGAAAGAGGACTTGCTGCAAATACTCCACGAGAAGTTGGAACAGGCGCAGACGGCAATCAACTTGGCGATGAACGTCACGCTAGAAGCGACGGTCGCTCCGCCTCAAAACACAGCGACCCTGCTGAAGGAAGAAGAAGCATTAACTACGGTGTCTCCCGGACAAAAGTTCCTGGTGAGAGTTAAGTTTCACAACGGCTCAAAAAACAAGTTAGTTCTGGACCGAATACGGCTCGACGCTCCGCAAGGATGGGCCAAACAGATTGATGAAGAAGCTGTCCTGGTCGTCGCTCCGGGCAAGGATCAGTATGCCAACTTCGTAGTGCAGATTCCTGTTCAAGCTGCCGACGGCCATTATTACACGCGTCCCTACTGGCATCGCTCCAATCCGGAAACCGAAAGCATCAACACGATCGACGATGAGCGATACGTTACGCTGCCCTTCCCGCCGCCCCCGCTTCATGCGACCGTCCAGTACCACACTCACCGTTCGCCGCACGACCTGACCCTCTTCGGTGGCACGCATGAATTGGGAGGGACGAACGGACCCGCGACTGAGATCTCGTCTCCGGTGGTCGCGCAGTTTATGGACGACAACGGAGTGGAGCGGAGTCGAACCCTCGCGATCGTCCCCGCATTTTCCGTGATGCTGGAACCCGGGCAGCAGGTGATTCCCACAGCAGGCGACGGTGAAAAACGTGTGAAAGTTGCCGTTTCGAGCAATTTGTCCGGCGGCATCAAGGGGAATCTCCATCTCGAGGTACCGGCTGGCTGGAGTGTCGAGCCAGCGAAATTGGCTACGGAGTTCCATAAGCGCGGCGAGAAGCAAGAGTTCGAGTTCAAAATATCTCCCGCCAGCCTGAAGGAAGGGCGAGCGAACATCCGTGCAGTGTTCGAGTCGGGAGGAGTGAGTTATACCGAGGGTTACAGTCTGGTCACTCGGGAGGATCTCGACAGCTTTTACTATTACCAGCCCGCGCTTCAGCGCATCAGTATCGTCGATGTGAAAGTGCCGAAGGATCTGACCGTCGGGTACGTTATGGGTGCAGGCGATGACATTCCGACGGTGCTCACGCAGATCGGAATGAAGGTTGCCTTGATTCCGGCGGACAAACTCGCCAGCCAGGATCTGAGCCAGTACCAGACGATTGTTGTGGGAATTCGGGCTTACGATACCCAAAAGGACATCGCGGCAAACAACAAGAAGTTGTTGGATTTTGTCTTTAACGGCGGCACGCTCGTCGCACAGTATGAAACCGGTGTCGCCGATTTCAACAAGGGGAAATTCACACCCTACCCCGCGCAACTCAGCCGAATCCGTGTTTCGGTTGAAGAGGCACCAGTCGAAATTCTCGCTCCAGAGGATGGCATCTTTCATTACCCCAACCAGATCACCGAGCGCGATTTCGATGGATGGGTGCAGGAACGCGGGCTGTATTTCATGGATCAGTGGGACAGTAACTTCAAGCCTCTGCTCGCATCCCACGATCCTGGAGAGTCGCCACAGAAAGGCGGCTTGTTGCGCGCTCAGTATCGCAAAGGCACATATATCTACACCGGATATGCATTCTTTCGCCAGTTACCAGCTGGGGTGCCGGGTGCGATCCGACTTTATGTGAACTTGTTGAGTGCGGGACACGAGAAGAACAGTGGTCAGTAGCTAGCTCCCATATTTCAGTTCTTGGTTCTCAGTTGTTCGCACCATGCAGCCTGCCTCCCAGACCGGTCAGAGTTCTCCGCAGCTGATTCGCGGCGTGGGCTTAGGAAGCGCGACTGCGCTGAACATGATCGACATGATCGGCGTAGGGCCGTTCATCACCATACCGCTGATGGTGAGCGCTATGGGTGGGCCACAGGCCATGCTCGGGTGGATTTTGGGCGCGATCTTCGCCATGTGCGACGGTCTGGTCTGGGCAGAACTGGGCGCTGCGATGCCCCAGTCGGGCGGTTCCTACGGTTATTTGCGCGAAATTTACGGCTCCAAAAGTCTGGGCCGGCTGATCTCTTTTCTTTTTGTCTGGCAGCTTTCCTTCAGCGCGCCCCTCTCGATTGCGTCGGGCTCGATTGGCCTTGCCGGGTACGCATCTTATTTTTGGCCTGGACTGGAAAAGCAATACATCGCGCGACATTGGAGCTTGCCTTTGCCGCTGCTCGGTCGCCTGCAACTGCACTGGCTGGTCTCGGGAGCGACGTTCGTAGCGATCGGCATGGTTGCTCTGGCGACGGTGTTGCTGTATCGCAAGATCACGGGCATTGCTTGGATTTCGAAACTGCTGTTGGCCGGCGTGACCGGAACAATGTTTTGGATTATTCTTGCGGGACTCCGCCACCTCGATGTTTCCCGTGCCTTCAGTTTTCCGCTGGGCGCGTTCACCTTATCGCGCAATTTTTTTCTCGGGCTCGGTTCAGCCATGCTGATCGCTACCTATGATTATTGGGGCTATTACAACGTCGCTTTCCTGGGCGATGAGGTAAAGGAGCCTGCAAAGACGATCCCACGAGCGATTCTGCTATCCATTTTTCTCGTGGCCTGTCTATACGTGGTGATGAACATCAGCATTCTGGGCGTGGTGCCGTGGCAGGAAATTCAGGCAGGGCAAGACAACCGCGGCCTGTATGTTGTATCGATTTTCATGCAGAAGATTTACGGGCCATGGGCTGCGAATCTCGCGACCGGACTAGTCATGTGGACGGCATTTGCTTCGGTTTTCTCGCTGATGCTCGGATACTCGCGCGTGCCATACGCGGCCGCGCTCGATGGCAACTACTTTAAAGCATTTGCGCGCTTGCATGTTGTGGGCCGATTTCCGTATGTGTCACTGATCGCTTTAGCAACGGTCGCTGCCCTGTTTTGTTTTCTATCGTTGGCCGACGTAATCGCCGGGCTGGTAGTGATTCGCATTACGCTGCAGTTCCTGTTGCAAGCCATCGGTTTGATCGTGCTACGCATCCGCCGTCCCGATCTGCCGCGGCCATTTCGAATGTGGCTCTATCCGCTTCCCGCGTTAGCCGCATCCGCCGGATTTTTATTCGTACTCATCTCGCGTACGAACTCACTCACCCAGATTCGTTACGCCGTGTTGATCCTGATCAGCGGCGTGGTCATATATCTGGTGCGCGCCTGGCGTCACAGGGAATGGCCGTTTGAACGGTACTTATCAGCAAAAAGTGTTGCAAACGACTGACCATGGCGGAAGCTGCAAAAATGTCGATGCCATCGAGCCTGCCCAGGACCACGAACGGTTCGGCCTGGGCTCCGCTGGGCGAGCCCCTCTTTCGGTCGCTTTGGGTGGCAGCGGTGATCTCGTATACCGGGACCTGGATGCAGAACGTGGGCGCCGGCTGGCTGATGACGCAGCTCACAATGTCTCCGTTGATGGTGGGCCTGGTGCAGGCGGCGTCCACGCTTCCGGTTTTCCTCGTCATTTTACCGGCGGGTGCGCTGGCAGACATGGTAGACCGGCGGCGACTGCTGCTGATCACGCAGGGTTGGATGGTAACAGCGGCGGCTCTACTTGGTATCTTCACGTTGTTAGGAACTGTGACGCCGTGGATTCTTCTCTTATTCACCTTCGTGCTCGGATTGGGGGCAGTGATGAACGATCCGGCATGGCAGGCCATCACCCCGGAGATAGTTTCTCCCAGACAGCACGCACCCGCTGTGGCTTTGAACTCAGTCGGGTTCAACGTGGCTCGCGCAGTGGGTCCGGCATTGGGCGGGATTGTGATCGCGATCGCGGGCTCGGGAGTGGCTTTCCTGCTGAATGCCGCTTCGTTTTTCGGAGTCATATTTTTTCTTTATCGCTGGAAGCGTCCACACTTTGAGAATGTGGAAAAGGGTCGCGTCACCGATGCCATTCTCACCGGCCTGCGGTATGGCCGCGATGCTTCGGTGGTACGCTGTGTGCTCATCCGCACCGGAGCGTTCAGCCTGGCCGCGAGTTCCCTTCTGGCGCTCCTCCCGATCGTTGCCCGTCCTCATGGAGCCACCGGTTACGGCCTGTTGCTCGGATCATTCGGGCTGGGCGCCTTGGCAGGCGCGGCAGTCCTGCCTCGCCTGCGGAGTACGCTCTCAGTGGACGGAGTTGTATCAGTCGCGATTCTGGTGTTTGCAGCCATGACATTTGCCGCCGGACGAGTACAAACATTTGGCTGGCTGGAACTTGTATTGTTCACCAGTGGAACCGCGTGGATTGGAATTCTGGCCTGTCTGAATGTTGCGGCACAAACCATGTCTCCTCCATTTCTGAGAGCACGGGCGCTATCCTTGTACCTGTTGGTGCTTCAGGGAGGAATGGCAATAGGCAGCGCACTTTGGGGCGGGCTGGCCAGCCGAGTCGGAATTCCGACCGCGTTCTTGTGGTCCGCAGTCGCGCTTGTGGTCGGGCTCGTGAGTGTGCGACGCTATCCGCTGACGTCGCAGGAATTACAATTCGCGCCGTCTGTAGTGCGCGACTGACCCAAAACAGGTTCCACAATTCCAATCAGGAGATTTCTCATGAAAGAGATGAAGTGGCTGTTTGCATCCCTGCTTCTGCTGGCGAGTAGCGGCCTTGCTCAGGCGCAAGATGCCAAGCCAGCGGATCATCGCACCGTCGCTCAAGTGCTTGATCGCAGTGTAACCGGCGTGGAAAACGAATTCGTTCCCGCTGCCGACGCCATGCCTGATGACAAATATTCATTTGTGCCCTCGAACGGCGAATTTAAAGGCGTGCGCAGCTTCGCGCAACAGGTGAAGCACGTAGCCGCCGTCAATTACATGGTTGGAGCAGCTATCCTCGAGGAGAAACCGCCGATCGATCTTGGCGGCGAAAACGGACCGGATTCAGTGAAGACCAAAGCGGATATTGTGAAATTCCTTAAGGACTCGTTCGCCTATGTCCACAAAGCTGTCGGTACTATCAACGATGGTAACCTGCTGAACCCCATCAAAAGCCCCTTTGGCGAAGGCATGACCACGCGCCTCGGCATGGCCACACTGATTGTAGGGCACTGCTTCGATCACTACGGTCAGATGGTAGAGTACCTGCGCATGAATAGCATTATTCCTCCAGCTAGCCGTTAATCGCGCAACCACGACGGAATCGACAAAGGACCGGAGCGCATCCGGTCTTTTTTCCGTGGGCGTCATCGGGGATTCCTTATGGCACCAAAGTGCCATTTACATGTCCAAGAATGAGAAATAACCTCAGCTTCCCCCTTTTGCTCGAAAATTTTGCGATGCGAGCTAGCCCCTAAACAGGGACGAGTGAGTGTCGCGATCCGGGTGGTACGGGTGGGCCAAAAGCGTGGCCCGATTGCAGGGAGAAGTAGATGAAGATTAAGAGGCACCACGCGACAGATTTACGGGTTCCTGACCTTGGACGAGAGAACGAAGTCCAGCGCGTCCAGCGAGAAATAGACAGTTTTCTTCGAGCCGTTAATTCTTATCCTGATAGGTTCGCCCGCGAACCTTACTTGAGTTTCCAGCAGCACCTGTCCAATATTGTGACCGCAGAACCTCCGCCCAGTGCAGACGAAGATTCGCGGAGTTGAGGATGAAGAGACTTCGCTTCGAATAGGCCCACGCCTTGAGCAGCGCCGTGTCGTAATTGTCCAACCCCGGTCCCGAGAAAAAATCGCCGCTCTGCCGTACCCGGCGTGCCCAAGGCGGTATCACTGAATTGGGAGGTGTTGAAGTAAGACCTGCCATTGCGGGGATTGCGATTGAGATCGAGAGGACCACCATTGTAATCCGGTTCATCGATACCATAGTTGTTGATGCCATTCGGCTCCGCCCCGAGCAGAGGATTGTCCCCGTCCTTGACGAGCGTCACCGGCAGACCCGAACTGAAATGGGTAATCCCCGAGATTCCCGGCCCTGTGTCCAGCGGTTGGTGGCGTGGAACAGGCTTTCGCATGGAAGCTTGTAGTTGTAACTCACAACAAAGTTTTGCCGGATGTCAAATGACGACAACCCATAGCTCAAGGCAGGATTGATCGGATTCACTTCTTCCCCCAAATTGGAAGATTCATCCAGATCTGCCGTAGGTATATCCGGCGGAGAATTCCAACCGCTCGCTGGTGTGGCGCAAACTCAGTTCAAGAGAGTTGAAATTAGAAAAGGTTGCAGAGCAGACGCTTCACAAATCTGGTGAGCGCGGATGGACTCGAACCATCGACCCATGCCTTAAAAGGGCATTGCTCTGCCAACTGAGCTACGCGCCCCACCGTTAACAATTTACCACAATGGAAAGCGTTTAACGCGAGACGCAACGCTGGCCGAACGGGAGAAGTGCGTACGCGGAGTTACTCGCGTGCGACGTGTTGGTGTTTCATTTTCTTAACTTTCCACTTGACACCTGCGCTCCAGCAATTAGTATGGATGAATGTTTATGCATCTTGATGCATAACTATTCACCATGAATAAATCTCTACGCCAGCGCGCTGTCCTTGAACTGCTGAAGCATGGCCCCGTCGCCAGTCAGGAAGACTTGCAACGGGCGTTGCGCAAACGCGGACTGAAAGTGGGCCAGGCAACGCTGTCGCGCGACATACGTGACCTGCGGCTGGCAAAAACGGCTGACGGTTACTCGTTGCTTCAAGGTGACGGTTCGTCTACACCGGCCTTGCCGCCTGTTTCACGTCTGGTGCGAGAGTTCGTGCTCGAAGTGCGGCCCGCCCAGAACCTGCTCGTGATCAAGACCAGCGTTGGCAGCGCGCAACCCGTGGCTGCTGCGCTGGATGAAGAGGAGTGGCCAGAAGCAATCGGCACGATTGCGGGAGATGACACAATCCTGATTGTTTGTCCCGACAAAGAAGATGCGAAGAAGTTGGCTGCTGCCATTGAGGAGATGCTTGCCTGATGCCAGCAAAACTCAAGACTGCGGTGCTAGGAGCGACCGGATATTCTGGTCTGGAGCTGACGCGGCTTTTGCTGCGTCATCCTCGGTTGGAAAAACCTGCCCTGCTCCAACGTCAGAGCGACACCGAAGCCGCGTGCAACCTGGCTGACATGTTTCCCGCGATGTCAGGCAACGGAAGCTATCCGCTACAACCGCTTTCGTGGGCGTCGCTTCAGCAACAGAACGTTGAGCTGCTATTCCTGGCCACGCCCCATGAAGCTTCGCGTTCGCTGGTGCCCGAAGCCATCGCGCAAGGGCTTCGCGTCATCGATCTGAGTGGGGCGTGGCGGCTTAAGCAGGCGCAGAATCGCGCGGTGTATGGCTTCGAGGATGCAGATTCTGTAACGGCAGCTGACCTCACCAACCAGGCGGTTTACGGACTGCCGGAGTTAAGCCGCGATCAAATCCCGAGCGCGGCCTTAGTGGCAAATCCAGGATGCTACGCGACTTCGGTGATTCTGGCTTTGGCTCCTCTGCTCAAGGCTGGCGTTGTCGATCGCCAGCGGGGAATCATTTCCGACTCCAAGTCCGGCGTATCCGGTGCGGGCAAGGAGCCGAATTCGCGCACTCACTTTGTTTCTGTCGCCGACAACCTTTCCGCCTATTCGGTTTTCGGCCACCGGCATGTGGGGGAAATGCTTGAGCAATTACAACTGGACGCGAGTGAATTGATTTTCACGCCGCATTTGCTTCCGATTCCCAGAGGGATTCTTTCGACCATCTACGTGCACTTGAACCGTGAGATGAAGGCAGGAGAGGTCGAGTCCTGCTTTCGCGACTTTTATGCCGGCGGGCGCTGGGTGCGGATTTTTGCGACGCCGAAGCTGCCGCAAATCCAGTTCTCTCTCCATACGAACTATTGCGACCTTGGCTTCTGCATGGCTGACGACGGCCGCCGCCTCGTGCTGGTCTCCTGTGTGGACAACCTGCTCAAAGGCGCAGCCGGGCAAGCGGTGCAGAACATGAATCTGATGTACGGATGGAAAGAAGAGGAAGGCCTGCAGTGAAGATCGTAGTCAAAATCGGAGGCGCGGCACTCGAGGATAAATCCCGATTGCGCAAGTGCGCCCGGGCAATTGTCGAGTTAGCGCAGGATGGTCATCAGGTTGCCGTAGTCCATGGAGGAGGAAGCGCGCTCACTCGAACTCTCAAGCTGCTGGGCAAGGAGAGTGACTTTGTGAACGGATTGCGCATCACCGATGCCGAGACTCGCGACGTCGCTCTCATGGTGTTGTCAGGGATCGTAAACAAGAGCCTGGTTGCGGCAATCGTTGCTGCAGGAAGTGCAGCGGTGGGTCTCTGTGGCGCCGATGGCATGGCTTTCAGAGCGCGCAAGAAACAAAATGCAGGCTGCGACTTGGGATTTGTGGGGGAAATCTGTTACGCCGAGCCGCGCTGGATCGAAGCCATCTGGAGCGCAGGGGGGATTCCGGTGCTGTCTTCCGTGGCTTTGGGTTCCGATGGCGAGTACTACAACATCAACGCGGACCAGATGGCGTCCGCCTGCGCTGTGGCATGCCATGCCGACTCTCTGATTTTTCTCACCGATGTAGACGGAGTGAAGGACGCCGACGGCACCGTAATCCCGTGGTTGAACACGAAAGATGTTGCTGCGTTGATTGCCGATTCCGTCATCGGCGGGGGAATGTTGCCTAAGCTCGAAGCTTGCAGTCAGGCACTCCATAAAGGTGTTGGACGAGTGCGGATTCTGCCGGCAGCGCAAGTCGAGATTCTGCCGCAGTTTTATTTCACCAAGCTGGCGTGTGGAACGGAGGTGATTGGCGCATGAGCCTCGCTTCCGTTATTCGCTCCGAAGAGATGTTGCTGCTTCCAACCTACGATCGTCACAAGATCCTTTTCGAGAAGGGCCGTGGCGTGTATTTGTGGGATTCGCGCGGAACTCGTTATCTCGATTTCTTGAGTGGGATTGGAGTAAACGCTCTGGGACACGCGCACCCTGCGATTCAGGCGACCTTGAAGCGCCAGGCAGGCCGACTGATTCACGTTTCCAACCTTTTTTTTCACGAGTACCAGGCAGAACTTGCCAAGCGCTTGAGTGTGATCTCCGGGCTGGACCGGGCTTTCTTCTGCAATAGCGGGACCGAGGCCTGGGAGGGCGCGCTTAAGCTCGCGCGCATTTACGCTCGTACCAGGAATACGAATGGCCACAAGCCGAAGTGGCGCATCCTCGCTCTCGACAACTCGTTTCATGGACGCACTTTCGGTTCCCTTGCCACCACCGGCCAGGCCAAGTACCGGGATCCTTTCGTGCCGCTGATGCCGGGAGTCGGCTTCGTTCGCTTTAACGATGTCGACGACTTGAAACACCAGTTCGACGCAGGTGTGTGCGCAATTTGTCTAGAGACAATTCAGGGTGAGGGCGGAATTTGTCCGGTCAGCCCGGAATTCCTGCAACTCGCCCGAAAGTTGACCGAGAGCAACGATGCGTTGCTGATCCTGGACGAGATCCAATGCGGCTTGGGGCGGACCGCACGCTATTTCGCCTACCAGCACTACGGCGTACGGCCTGACATTGTGACGATCGCGAAGCCGCTCGCTGCGGGACTGCCGCTGGGGGCGATTCTCACGACCAATCGCGTTGCCGCCAGCATGCACCCGGGCATGCACGGCACGACGTTCGGCGGAGGGCCGCTAGCCTGCGCGGTCGCAATCGAGTTTTTACGCGAATTGAATAAGCTGCTGGATCACATAGGCGAAGTCGGTGCCTATTTCCGCGCGCAACTCGAATGGTTGAAGGCCAAGCACAGGTGTATTCGCGAAGTCCGTGGGATGGGCCTGATGATCGCCATGGAATTGGACTCGTCCGACCAAGCGAAGGCGGTGGTTTCCATCCTGCTGAAGAAAAGAATTTTGATCAACCGAACTCATGAGACAGTTCTGCGCTTTTTGCCGCCCTACATTATTCAAGAAAAACACGTTGATGAAGTGATCCGAGCACTCGATTCGGCTTTGACCTCGGATGCTACGAAACAGCAGCGCATGCTGCCGGCAATTCACGCCCACAAACGAAAACATAAGGAGTCACAATGAATAGCCAATCAGTAGGCAGAGCGCCGGTCATCCCTGCCAGAGTTTCCAATACCTTCTGGGGGCCTGACTTGGTCTCGACCCGCGATCTTGGTCCAAACGGCGTCGAGGCGGTGCTTCATCTTGCTGGAATTATGAAAATGCGTCCGGCGGATTTTCGTAGCGCGCTCGCCGGCAAGCAGATGGTGATGTTCTTCGAGAAGCCCTCGCTGCGAACTCGGCTGACCTTCGAAGCTGGGATGTCGAGCCTGGGCGGCGCCACATTCTTTGTGGACCAGACTCAGGAACGGCTTGATGGGCGCGAAAAACTGAGTGACATTGCGCACAATCTCGAGCGCTGGGTGGATGCCATTGTGCTCCGCACCTTCGCCCAGGAAACAATCGCGGGAATGGCCGAGCATGCGTCCGTTCCGGTGATCAACGCCCTCAGCGATCTGGAGCATCCTTGCCAGGCTCTGGCCGATTATTTCACTCTGCAGGAACGCTTCGGCGATCTCAAGAATATCTGCCTGGCCTATGTGGGCGATGGTAACAACGTGGCGCATTCGCTCCTGCTCACATGCGCGTGCCTTGGATCCAAAATCCGCGTGGCCACGCCGGCAGGGTACGGTCCCAACGCAGAAATCGTCGCCGATGCCCAAGAGATCGCGGAACAGACGGGCGCCGTCATCGATATACTTTCTGACCCGCATGCGGCAGTTGAGGGTGTCGACGCGGTTTACACCGACGCGTGGGCCAGCATGGGTCAGGAGCATGAAGCTGGGAAGCGCGCCAGAATTTTCCCGCCTTACCAGATGAATGACGAACTCGTGGCGGGAGCAGCCCCGCACGCCGTTTTCATGCACTGCCTGCCTGCCCATCGTGGAGAAGAGATCACCGACAGAGTAATGGACTCGGAGAGATCGGTCGTCTTCGATCAAGCGGAAAGCCGTCTGCACGTGCAGAAAGCCATTTTGTATTTATTGCTTGGCGGAGAAACCCGCCTGCCATCAAGGAGCGCTCATGCCTGAGAAAGTAGTACTTGCTTATTCCGGGGGTTTGGACACCTCCATCATTATTCCGTGGCTGAAAGAAAATTATGCCTACGACGTGATTGCAATGGTGGGCGATGTTGGCCAAGGGGACGACATTGAAGCCGTGGTTGCGAAAGCCTACGCCACGGGAGCGTCTCGCGTGGTGGTGGAAGACCTTCGCGAGGAATTTCTCACCGGGTATGTATTCCCCGCGCTTAAGGCGGGAGCGGTGTACGAGCATAAGTATCTGTTGGGCACATCGCTGGCACGTCCGGTCATTGCGAAACACCAGGTCAAAGTTGCGTTGCGTGAAGGGGCCACGGCGGTCGCCCATGGATGCACCGGCAAAGGCAACGATCAGGTGCGGTTCGAATTGGCCTACCAGGCCCTTGCGCCTGAGCTCCGTGTGATCGCTCCCTGGCGTGAGTGGTCGCTCAAGTCTCGTGAAGATTGTCTTGACTACGCCGAGCAGCATGGAATCCCAGTGGCGGCCAGCCGCGAGAAGATTCACAGCCGCGACCGGAATCTTTGGCACCTCAGCCATGAGGGAGGCGAGTTGGAGGATGCGGCCAACGCCCCGCTGCCCACCACGTGGCAGCTTACCCGTTCACCGCAAGACGCGCCGGACCGCGAGGAGCAGGTTACGATTGGCTTCGACGCCGGGGTTCCGGTTTCGGTCAATGATCTGGAACTCGATCCTGTGTCACTGCTCGAGCTGCTGAACGAAATCGGCGCTCGCAACGCCATCGGACGCGTCGACCTTGTGGAAAACCGCTTTGTCGGAATTAAGTCTCGCGGTTGCTACGAAACTCCGGGCGGAACTTTGCTGATCACGGCGCACCGCGAACTCGAAGCTTTATGCCTGGAGCGCGATGTGGCGCACTTCAAACAGCATATCGGGCTGAAGTACGCGGAACTGGTTTACTTCGGGCTCTGGTTCGCTCCCCTTCGCGAAGCGCTCGACGCTTTTGTTGAAACCACACAAAAGAATGTTACTGGCTCGGTGACGCTGTCTTTGTATAAGGGCAACGTCTCCGTGGTGAGCCGTCAGTCTGAGAATTCGCTGTACCGCACCGATCTGTCGTCGTTCACTATGGGCGATAGTTACGATCAGAAAGATGCGGCTGGTTTCATTCGTATTCTCGGCCTGCCAGCGCGTTCGCGGGCGCAAGCACGTAAACAGAAGCAAAGATCGGAGGTGGCGCAATGAAGATGTGGTCCGGCCGTTTCCGCCAGCCTTTGGATCCAGAATTTGAGCACTGGCAACGCTCCTTTGACTTTGACCGGCGACTGTTGAGCCATGAACTTGCAGCCAGCAGTGCCCATGCTCGCGCTCTAAAGGGAGCGGGCATTCTCGATTCAACCGAACTCATCGCCATTCTCCAAGGCTTGGAACGAATTGGAGAGCAGGCGGCATCGTCGTCCGAGTTTCTCCAAGACGACGAAGCCGAAGACGTGCATCACTTCGTAGAGAAACGATTGGTCTCGCTGATTGGCGATACAGGATACAAGCTGCACAGCGGCCGCAGCCGGAACGAGCAAATCGCGACCGATTTGCGTTTATACGTCCGAGCAGCCATCGATCAGGTTCGGGCCGATGTGGCGGAGTGGTGCAGTGCTCTGCTGGATCGTGCACAGCAAGCGGGGAATACTGCTATGCCTGCTTACACGCATCTGCAACGCGCCGAGCCGGTATTGGTATCTCACTGGCTGCTGGCTTACATCGAGATGTTTCTGCGGGATGCGGACCGGCTCGCGGATTGCCGTAAGCGGTTAAATGTTTGTCCTCTCGGTTCTGGCGCGGTTGCGGGAGCAACGCTGTCCCTGGATCGTCGCACCATGGCTGCCGACCTCGACTTCGATAGACCAACTGCCAACAGCATCGACGCTAGCAGCGATCGCGATTTTGTCCTCGAATTTGTAAACACACTTTCGCTTCTCACTCTGCACTTGAGCCGGTGGGCGGAGGAGATGATCTTGTTTTCATCTCAAGAGTACAGCTTCGTACACCTGCCCGAGGCATACTCTACGGGTAGCAGCGCCATGCCACAAAAGAAGAACCCGGATCTGCTGGAGCTTACCCGTGGCAAGTGCGGTCGCGTTATCGGAAGCGCAACCACATTGCAGATTTGCCTGAAAGGATTGCCCCTCGCCTATAACAAAGACTTACAGGAGACCCAGGAACCGCTGTTCGATGCGGCCGATACAGTGATTTCACTGTTACCCCTCGTGACCGGATGGGTGAAAACTGTGGAGTTTAATTACGAAGCCATGCAGCACGCGGCGAAGTCGGGATTTATGAACGCGTGGGCAGCCGCTACTTATCTGGTACAACGCGGAGTCCCGTTTCGCCTGGCACATGAGCAGATCGGAAAAGCCGTGCAGATGTGTCTGGAAAAGCAATGCGAGCTTCAAGATTTGTCTCTGGAGGAACTGCGCTCGGTGAACCTGAAGTTCGATCACGATTTCTACGCCTGCCTGAAGTTGGAGTCGGTGCTTGCCATCCACGATGTTCCCGGCGGCACAGCTCCGGCGCGAGTAAAGCAGGCGATGGCTGACGCTCGACAGAGGATCGAATCCATCCGGGAGGGTGTCCATGCGCACGCGTAAAGCTATCCTGCCCGATGCTCAGCGCATCCATGCGCTAATCTCGGCCTACGCCGGCGACGGGACGCTTCTGCCGCGAACCCTGGCCGAGATCTGTGAGAACGTCCGGGACTTTGTGGTGTTGGAAGACGGCGGAATGATTATCGGCTGCGGCGCGCTCCATCTCTATGGCCCCCATCTGGCGGAGATCCGGTCCATCACCGTGGCGCCTTCGCAGCAAGGCAAGGGCGGTGGCGGACATTTAGTGAAAGCGTTGCTGGCAGAGGCCAAGAAACACCGCGTCACTTGCACCTGCCTGTTCACGCGCGCTCCAGAATTCTTTGCTCGCCTGGGTTTTGCCACCGCCCAGCGCGAGGATCTGCCGGACAAGATTTACAAAGACTGCCACGTTTGCCCCAGATTTCATGCCTGTGACGAGGTAGCCATGGTGCGTGGTGAACTGCCAAAATTTGCGATTCTGCCGGAACCCGCAAACTGGCTGGTCAAACTTCAGATATGAATGCTGCTTTCTGAGATGAGTAGTCCCCCAGCGGCGAGTTTGGGCGGCCATTGCCAAGTTTTGCAAGGCCGCCCATTCGCGCTATCTTATTCTCATGCAACTTCGCGGATGCGGTACAGCTCTCGTAACTCCCTTTCGTCAGGACGGCTCCATCGACGAGCCGGCCCTGCGCAACCTGGTGGCATGGCAGGTCGAGTCCGGAATCGATTTTCTGGTTCCCTGCGGCACCACTGGCGAAACGCCTACTCTCTCGCACGACGAGTGGCTGCGGGTCATCGATGTAACCATCGAAGTCGTGGCGGGACGCGTCCCCGTCATAGCCGGCGCGACTTCCAACTCGACTCATGATGCGGTCGAGAAAGCCAAGGAAGTCGCTGCGCGACCGGGTGTAGATGCGATCCTGACGGCTTCGCCCTACTACAACAAGCCGACACAAGAAGGCCAGTACCGGCATTTCCGAGCGATCGCCGAAGCCGTGGACAAGCCGATCATTCTTTACAACGTCCCAGGCCGCACCGCTGCGAACATTGAACCGGCCACGCTGGCCCGGTTGGCAGAGGTCCCGAATATCGCTGGGGTGAAAGAGGCCAGCGGCAACATAGGGCAGATGGCGGAACTCTGCGCTATGGTGCCCGAGAGTTTTCTCATCTTTTCTGGCGACGATGCGGTTACCTTGGCGCTCATTGGACTGGGCGGCGTGGGCATCGTTTCGGTCGCTTCCAATGAGATTCCCCGTGAGATGGCGGACATGACTCGAGCTGCGCTGGCGAACGATTGGGTTACTGCGCGCCGCATTCAGCGCAAATACCTGGCGCTGATGCAAGCCAACTTCATCGAGACCAGTCCGATGCCTGTAAAAGCGGTGCTGGCGATGATGGGAAAAATCGAAGAAGTTTATCGCCTGCCTCTCCTCCCAATGCGGCGCGAGACGCGATCGAAGTTGCAAAAGATCGCTGCCGAGGCAGGAGTGATTGCCAGACCAGCGAGCCCGGCGCCCGACGCAGTTAATTTTTACATCTACGAAAACTGGCTTGCCGGACCGCACAAGATCGTTCTGCACCGCTCGAGTTGCGGACAGTGCAACCACGGCAAGGGACGCCCTTCCGGACATGACGCTGACCATGCACGCTGGCACGGCCCTTACGCCACGCTTACGGAAGCGCGCGAAACCTCGCACGGGATGGCCGGTGTGCTGATCCGCAGCGAGTGCAAGTGCATCTGACGATTTCCGACTGCCGATTCAGAATTTTCCATCTCAGCGCGAGAGTGGGAATCGGCAGTTGGCGATCGTAAGCTGAAAATCCCGTATACTTTCTCCGGATGGAATCCCTCAGATCCGCGATCGAACGTCTCGCCTCCCTCGAAGTTGAGAGCAACCCGGATGCGCGCCAAATCTTCATGGACTTTCGCGACGAACTGACCCAGGGCAAGATTCGCGCCGCGGAAAAGATCGATGGGCAATGGGTCGTGAATATCTGGGTGAAGCAAGGCATTCTGCTTGGCTTTCGCCTTGGTGAACTCAGCAAGATGGGAGAAGATGTGAGCCTTTCGTTCGTAGATAAAGACACGTTCCCTGCGCGGCGATTTACTGTCCGGGATCGCGTGCGCATCGTGCCGGGTGGATCGTCGGTGCGCACCGGCTCCTATGTAGCGCCCACCGTGATCTGCATGCCTCCGATGTTTATTAACGTAGGCGCCTACGTGGACGAAGGCACGATGGTCGACTCGCACGCGCTGGTCGGATCCTGCGCCCAGATTGGCAAACGCGTTCACTTAAGCGCAGCGGCTCAGATCGGCGGAGTTCTGGAACCGATCAACGCGTCCCCGGTCATTGTTGAAGACGATGTGCTGATTGGCGGCAATTGCGGAGTGTATGAGGGCACGCTGGTAAGGACGCGCGCGGTCTTGGGGGCAGGCACAATTCTCACGCGCTCGACCCCGTTATACGACATTGTCCGGGGGCAAGTATACCGGGCTACTGACGAGAAGCCGCTCGAAGTGCCGGAAAACGCCGTTGTCGTGCCCGGGTCACGCGCAGTGACAAACGGTCAGGCGGCGGAGTGGAACTTGTCGCTCTATACGCCCGTAATCGTGAAATATCGTGATGAGAAGACGGATCAGAGAATCGAACTGGAGGAATTGCTGCGGTAACAGCTGATGACCACCCGCTAATTCGACACTATAGGTAAAGCGGGCATCGCAGCATTTCTTCGATGGCGCATTTCCAAATGCTTTTGACGAAAATGGGCTTTGGCGCGATCGCCCCAGGCGCGCACGAAGTAATAGTTCAGTCCAGCGCCAATGGCTGAACTCGCAATCGGAATTACACGCCCCGACCACTTCTCCACAGCTTCCCTGCTGGCCTGCGCTGCAATCCGCTGGATCACTTTGGGCACAAATCGATTTACGACCTCTTTTTCCAGCACCTCACGGCTGATGTCTACACCGGCGGCGCTGGCCGCGGCAATCCAAAGCTCGGCGGTTTCCTCGTCAGTGTTGTATTCGAAACCATAAATCAGACTGAGCTTTTGAATGGTTCGCAGGGTAATGCCGGCCAGGATGCTGAGGTCCGGGACTATCGTCAAGATTCCTCCCAGGCCAAACCCGGCGCCTTCGGCAGCAGCCAGCTTCATTCCACTGCGGATGACGCTGTTAGCCAGGTCATCAAGGTGGCTGATGTCCACGGAATAGATGCCTTGAAAGCTGTTGATCGGAACGCCATAGGCACTGCGAAGCTGGAGGAGAAATTTATTGGGATCTACCTTCACGGTTTCGTATGCATGTTGAAAGCCGCGGCGCAGACCATTTTCGACCCGGCGCCGTAGCCACGATTTGCGGTGCTGTAAAGCCATGTGACTTGACGTTAACTCAAGCAGCTTAGAAAAACCAGTTCCCGGTTCTCGGTCCATCGTTCTCGGTCCATGGTTCGCGGTTCGGGCCCCGTTCGTCTGCCCTTCCTATGCTACGATCAATGGACACCTAAAATGCCAACTGGAAAACTGCACATCGTACCCCTCGGCGGTCTGGGCGAGTTCGGAATGAACTGCATGGCGGTACGCTGGGGCGATGACATTATCGTCATCGACGCGGGTCTCATGTTCCCCGAGGCCGAGCTGTTGGGCGTGGACATCGTAGTTCCCGACATTTCCTATCTCATCGAAAACCGGCAACGGGTGCGCGCCATCATTCTCACCCATGGCCACGAGGATCACATCGGCGCTCTGCCGTGGATTCTTTCCGAACTCAATGTACCGGTATGGGGAACCGAGTTCACGCTCGCGTACGTAGAAGACAAACTGGAAGAGCATGGGCTGCTGGATGATGCGGATCTGCACGAGATCCACGCAGGTGAACGATTTAAGACGGGCCCGTTCACAATTCATCCCATCCACGTTACCCACAGTCTTGTAGATTGTGTTTCTCTGGCCATCCACACGCCCCTCGGAGTGCTGATTCACACGGGCGACTTCAAGGTTGACCCGACCCCCACGGACAACAAGATGTTCGACCTGCACGCGTTCGCGGAATATGGCAAAGAGGGAGTTCTGGCGCTGTTTCAGGATTCGACCAACGTCGAGCGCAAAGGATACACGCCGAGTGAGCGGGCTGTGCGACGCAAGTTTGATGAGGTGTTCGCCCGCACCGAGCGGCGGCTGTTCATCTCCTGTTTTTCCTCCTCCATCCATCGCATCAAGCTGGCAGTAGAGCTGGCGTGGGAACACGGTCGAAAGGTCGCGTTTATCGGCCGTTCGATGACCAGTTCGTCCGAGATTGCGGAGGACCTGGGCTACATCGAAATTCCCGAAGGGCTGCTGATTCATCCGGGAGAGATGAAGAATTACCCACCCGAAAAGGTTTGCGTGATGATCAGCGGCACGCAAGGCGAGCCCATGTCAGCGCTTTCGCGGGCCGCGGTGGACAATCACAAGCACGCCAAGATCGAGAAAGGCGACACGGTTGTACTGTCGTCAAGAATCATTCCCGGCAACGAGAAGTCGATCTACCGCATGATTGACCATCTGTTCCGCCGCCAGGCGCACGTAATCTACGAAGACGGATCGTCGCCGCCCATCCACGTAAGCGGACACGGAAGCCAGGAGGAACTTAAGCTTATTATCAATCTGGTGAAGCCGAAATACTTCATTCCGATTCACGGCGAGTACCGGCAGTTGAAGCTGCACGCGGAGATGGCGGGCGCGATGCATAGCTCGGTCGGAAATGTGATGCTGATTGAGAGCGGAGACATTCTGGAATTTGACGAACTCGGTGCGCGCAAGGCAGGCCGTGTAAACGTGGGCCGGGTTTGCATCGATTCCGGCTCGCGAACCGACGTAGTCGAGGATTTGATCATCAAAGATCGCCGCCACTTGAGCGAGGACGGCATCGTGCTGCCGATCATTGCCATTAACAAGCTTTCGGGTCGAGTGGAGAGTTCGCCGGAAATCGTAACTCGCGGCTTCGCCCCAGGCGAAGACGGTTTCGTGGACGGCGCTCGGCAACTGGTAATGCAGACGTTGGAGCTTTCGAGCGAGGAGGAAAAGGCCGACTACGGCGTAATCAAAGAAAAAATCCGTGCGGACTTGAAACGCTACATTTCGAAGCAGACACAGAAGAGACCCTTGATCATGCCTGTGATATTGGAGATCTAGGAGTCCAAAAACCGGCTACGGATTCTCACAGATCAACGAAGATAAGTCGTTAACGGGAAGAAGACCCTATCGTAAGCATAGAGGATATTCGCGAAGCCCAGCGTCGCTTGCGCGGTGTGGCTGTGCGCACACAGCTTATCCAATCGTCGCTAGGCCAAGATCCTGCAGCGCTTGACCATCGTAAACTTTATCTCAAGCCCGAAAACCTGCAGCCTATCGGCGCCTTCAAGCTGCGCGGGGCGTACAACAAGATTGCGTCTCTTTCTCAGGAGGAGCGGGGCCGCGGCGTGATTACTTATTCGAGTGGCAACCACGGGCAAGGTGTCGCCTATGCGGCGCGGGCGTTGGGAGCCAAGGCTGTGGTCGTGATGCCGAATAATGCGCCTGCCATTAAGCGCGAAGCAGCAGCGTCTCTGGGAGCCGAAATCGTGTTGGTTGGCCCTAGCAGCCTGGAACGCCAGACCAAGGCGGAAGAACTCGCGGCACAGCATGGTTATGTCATTGTGCCTCCGTTCAACGATGAGAAGATCATCGCTGGCCAGGGCACGATGGGACTGGAGATTCTAGAGGATCTGCCTGAGGTCGAAACCGTATTGGTGCCCGTTGGTGGCGGAGGAATGTTGAGCGGCGTGGCTACGGCTATCAAATTGAGCAAGCCGGACGTAAAAGTCATCGGCGTCGAGCCAGAACTCGCCGCCGATGCGCAAGCCAGCTTGCGATCCGGAGAGATCGTCCAGTCTACGGCCGAGCAAACTTCGCAGACCATCGCCGACGGATTGCGAACGCAGAGTATCGGTGCTATCAACTTCGAACATATCAAGCGGTACGTCGACGATATTTTGACGGTCAGCGAATACGAAATCCGCCAAGCCATGAAGTGGCTGGCTACCAATCCAAAAACGGTGGCCGAACCCAGCGGTGCAGTAGCGGTGGCCGGATTCTTATTTCACCAGGACCAACTGCCTAGAACTACCACGAATGTCGCAATTATCAGTGGCGGTAATATTGATCCGCGGATGTTGCAGGAGATCACACGAGGCTGAGACGTTGCGAGCAACGCCACTACAGTATTTCGTCGTCATACTGTAGAACCGTAGCTACGTTTTCTCCCGGCAGCATCTGCAGCTGAATGAGACTATGCGACCGAAATTGATTATTATTGCCACCCTCTTGCTCTGCGCCACGGCCATGGCGGAAACCGCGCGTGGAACGCCAATAAGGGTTTGCTCGATCTACCTGTCACCCGATCCCAGCTCCAACAAACTGGCCGAGATCGATCGCGGGCGCGAGGTCATCATCCTCGAAACCAGCGGCGGCTGGTTACACGTGGAGGCAGCCCTTTCGGAAGAGAAGGTCATCACAGGCTGGATGGTCAATAAAGGCATCGTGCTGGGTTCGACGCCGAACGGCGATAAGATCGTGTTTGGCGAGGCCGTGAACTCGGAGGACCAAGCCAGTCAACGGCACGGGCGGCGCGGCGCGGCGCAGGATGCGCTGCGTCTCTACTACCGGACAGCCGAGTATTTTCCCACCTCGCCGCTCGCAGCTGAAGGCATGTATCGTTCCGCAGATATTCGTTGGCAGATCGACAAGGCAGATGTGATGTCGCGCCCGTCGGCTAAAGAGAAGGAGGCATATCTTCGGGAGGGTATGCCCGAGGACTTTATGAAGGAAGTAATCAAGAAATTTCCCGGGACAAAATGGGCCGATCTCGCGGCCTTTCACCTGATCGAAAATAAGCTGTGCGGCGACTGGCAAGGTTCGACCAAGTGTCCCGACAAGGAAGCAGATATGTATGAGAAGTACGTCAACGACCATCCTCAATCGCCGGCTGTCGTGGAAGCCTTGTACGACGCAGCTTGGCGCAGGTCGGCTCTGATTGAGATGTACAAGACCGAAGGCCAGTCGAAGAAATCGGATGAATCCAGAGGCAAGGCCATTGCGCTGGCACAGAAAGCAGTCACACAGGCTCCGCAAAGCGATTGGGGGACTCGTGCTCAACTGCTATTGTTCATGATTGAGCAGAACATTCCAACCTACGGGAACGGGGTAGACTAATTTGCCAATTTATCAAGTCGTCATTCTAGCGATCGTTCAGGGACTGGCGGAATTTATTCCAGTCTCCAGCTCAGGACACCTGATTATTGTGCGTAGATTGCTTGGGTGGAACGAACTTTCGCCCGCGCACGAACTAACTTTTGATGTGGCTCTGCATTTTGGCACGCTGCTTTCAGTTCTCTTCTATTTCCGGCGAACCTGGTTTCAAATTATCCGGGCCGCCTTGGGCGGCAGGGTCGTGCGATTTTCCGAGGCAGGCGGCGAGGATCAGAACCTTACAGCGGATGAACAGCGAGAGGAGCGTTCACTGCTTTGGTTCCTGGCAATCGCGACAATTCCCGGTGCAATTGCAGGAAAATTGCTGGAACACTCCGCCGAGGACTACTTCCGCGAACACATCTTTCTGATCGCTGGGGCATTGATCGTGGTCGCACTATTCATGTGGTGGGGAGAGAAAGTCGGTCAACTGAGGAAACCGCTCACCGGCATTAGTTTTGCTGATGCTCTGATCGTCGGCTGCGCTCAAGCCACAGCTTTAATCCCCGGCGTTTCGCGATCTGGCTCGACCATCACAGCGGGCTTATTTCGCAATATGACGCGAGAAGCCGCGGTGCGATTTAGTTTCCTGCTATCAACACCTCTCATCGCGGGCGCCGCACTGCTTAAGGCCCACGAACTCAGAAAAGAGGGTTTGCCCGCAGGAATGCATATGCCTTTTCTCGTGGGAGTGCTGGTTTCGGCCATGGTTGGATATGCGGCGATTGCCTGGCTGATTCGATATCTTCAGTCCAACAGCCTGAAGGTCTTCATCGTTTATCGCATCGTGGTGGGCGTGATTGTGATCGGCCTCGCGTTAATGTGGCACCTCCAGTAACGCGCATCCCCGCCGAGACTCTGGCTTCGCCACTGGTTCTGGCGTTTGCGCGGCGCTTGGTGTCACAGGTTGTGTTTGTCACTCTGGATACCACTACCGAATCCTGGGTTGTAGGGTTCGCTCGTTCTTGTCATAATTGGAAGGCTCTGGCATAGATCTGGCACCGCAAGCAGGAGTTCGTTCCTGCGTAGCACCAAATCGCCTATGAGGTATCTCTCACAGATCTTTGCCCCGACCAATAACCGCCGGCTGAATGAGCTGGTCGGCTTTCTTTTGTGCATCTCCGCGCTCCTTCTCTTCCTCGCATTGGCCTCGTATTCGCCGCTGGACCCGTCGCTGAATAGCGCCTCGGTGCTGACGGGTTCGCGGGCCGCTCGTAACTGGATCGGCGTCGTAGGCGCCGTTATTTCCGACCTGGTGTTGCAGGGTTTCGGGATTGGAGCATTCCTGCTTCCTGTCTTCTCTGCAGTGCTTGGCGTTCGCTGGTTTCGTTCGCGCAGGGTTTCTTCGCCCGTCGCCAAGGTCCTGGGCGGAATCTGGATGCTGATCTTTGTCCCCGCTTTGCTGGCGCTTTTGCCCGGGCACTTGCGCTGGATGAATGCCATTCCGATTGAGGGCCTGTTTGGCAGGATGGTCGGGGATTTCCTCATCCATTACTTTAATTTGGCGGGAGCCTACATCGTTTGCGCTAGCGTCTTAGCCGTCGCATTGTATCTTTCGACTGCGTTTTCTTTTGCTGCGCTGCAGGTCTGGGCGCCTACCCGCTTCGCTTTCGCAATTGCCTTATGGGATCGGTGGAAGGATTGGCGGGAAGCGCGCGCTAAAAAGCGCATGCAGAAGGAACTGGAAAAACGCCGCGCTGCTCCCAAGCCTGTGATCACGACTCAGATGGTTCCGGCTCGGCCCGCGACTCCGCCTCAATCTCAGGCGCGGGTTCCTGAACCCGCTCGAACAGGCATTGATCGGACGTTTGCGGAAGACAACGGAGAACAAGCTCGCTCAGCGACGGAATCACGGCCTGAACCGCAAACGGCTTCTCCAGAAGTCACGGAGCGCGCTGATAGTGCGCAGAAACCTAAAACGACATTGCCTCGCATCGCCGGTGGTTTCAAGCTACCCCCCAGTTCCCTGCTACACCGGCCGGATGAGCAACAGGCCATCGACGCCGACGAATTGAAGTTGCTTGCCCAAGTGCTGACGGGAAAGTACGCCGAGTTTGACGTGCATGGGCAAATCACCCAAATCAATCCCGGCCCCGTGGTGACGACTTTTGAATTCAAGCCTGAGGCAGGCATCAAGTACAGCCGCATTACCAACCTCACCGACGATCTGTGCCTTGCCCTCAAGGCGGAGAGCATCCTGATCGAGCGCATGGCGGGCAAGTCCACTGTGGGCATTCAAGTGCCAAACCGTGAACGTGAAATCATCTGGCTGCGGGAAAACATCGAATCCACGGAGTTCATCGGATCGAAGTCGAAGCTCACGCTGGCGCTCGGAAAAGACATCAATGGCCGCATCGTCACCGCCGACCTGAACGGCATGCCCCATCTACTGATTGCTGGCTCGACCGGTGCGGGCAAAAGCGTGGCGATCAACGCCATGATTATGTCGATCCTATACAAGGCGACGCCCGATCAAGTTCGCTTGATTCTGGTTGATCCAAAGCGGCTGGAGTTGGGCAATTATGAGGGTGTCCCGCACCTCTATACGCCAATCATCACGGAACCCAAATTGGCGGCGAATGCACTGCGCAACGCTGTGCGTGAGATGGAGCGGCGGCTCAAGCTGCTAGCGGAGAAAGGCGTGCGCAACATCGACCAGTACAACAAGCTCTTCGACGAAAACGACACACCCAGTCTGTTCGGCGAAGGTTCGGAGGAGCGTCCGCTACCCTACATCGTGATCATCATCGACGAATTGGCTGACTTGATGATGCTCGATTCCAGCAACGTGGAAGAGTCGATTACGCGGCTGGCGCAGATGGCGCGCGCGGTAGGCATTCACCTGGTGCTCGCAACCCAGCGTCCTTCCGTGGACGTGATCACGGGGTTGATCAAGGCAAATTTCCCGGCGCGGATGTCGTTCCGCGTGGCCACTAAGGTAGACTCGCGCACCATTCTCGATGCCAACGGTGCCGAAGCCCTGTTGGGACGAGGGGACATGCTCTACTTACCCTCCGGGTCCGCACGGGTTCACCGTCTACACGCTCCTTACGTTACGGAGAAGGAGATCGCCGCGGTGGTCGAGTTCTGGCGTGCTCAGGGTCTCGCCGAATACGAAGAGAAATTCCTGCAGGCCCCGAAGGAAGAACGTGCAGACAGCGGTTCTGGAGCCGAAGGCGGTGAGGATGAAGAAGCGGCAAATGACCCGCTCTACGAAGATGCCGTGAAGTTAGTGGTCGAATTCGGTAAGGCTTCCACTTCCCTGCTGCAGCGCCGTCTGCGCATCGGCTACGGGCGCGCTGCGCATCTCATCGACTTAATGGAAAGAGACGGCATTGTGGGAGCTGCGGATGGTCCCAAGCCACGCGAAGTATTGAAACGGCCCGATTGGCTCTCCGAAATCGAAGAGTCGCTGAGATAAATGTTGGTGGTCATGACGTTTCAGCCTTGCGCCACGCTCTGAGGTTGGCAGCATAAAGCACGAGACAAAACAGATTTGCCGGAATGAAACCCCACTGCGACGTCCTGAAGCCGATGAGACAAATAATCACACTGTTTATGCCGGCCAGAACCCACCCTTCCCAATGTCTCCGTCCGACCAGAATGGTTGAAAAAATCGTAAGCAAACAGGATAGATAGTCGAGCCTTAACTCCACCGAAATGCACCCCCGCAGTGATTATGCGGCAAGTGCGCCGGTTTTCTCTGTGACGCTGAAGCTCTCGTAACGTAACGTTGGTACGTGCACTAAAGAAGCGGATGTCTGCACTCGACGGTGCCGCACGTCTTCACCGGAGATTCCAAAAATGAGGGCGATCTCCTGGGAGATCGCCCTTCTTCAATCAAGCGGTTGCTGGTTAGAACGTGATCTTTCCCACGATCTGAACCAACCGTCCGGTCACCCCCGAACTTTGAAAAGCACCGTAGATGCTGGTGGGTGTTGGGGCCGTGGCGTAGATTTGTCCGAACGGCGCAATCCCGTTTGCCAGGTTATTCTCTGGAGCGGCGAAATGCGGATGATTCAGCAGGTTGAAGAAATTGGCTCCGAGGGCGAATTTGAATCGCTCCGTGAGAGAGAAGTTCTTCATAAGGCCCGCGTCCATATCGAAGTAGCCTGGTCCGCGGAATAGGTTTCGGCCTGAGCCGAAAGTAGTCTCGGCACCCGAGGGAACGAACATGCTCGTGGTCAAGCACTGATGAGCATCTCCCGCGGCAATATTTCCGGGACCGCTGCACCCGGGAAAATTCTGGTTTGGGTTCAGCAAGCTTCCATAGACTCCCCAGTTTGGAGGAAGACCTCCCGATCCGGGCGGAATGTTAGCGATCGGCGCGCCGCTGTCGATGACGGAGTAAGGTAGCCCACTTCGGGCAAAGATGGTGCCCGAGAGCGACCATCCACCCGCCGTCGCTTCAAGCCAGTGACTTTGGAATTTAAACGGTTCTTCCCAGACGAAAGTGCCCGTGAAGTTGTTGCGAATGTCTAGATCCGAATTGCCGTAGTTCAACCGCAGGTTATTCGGATCCAGTTGGTAAGGCACCGTGGCGTACAGAGCAACCGGCGTGTTAAAGAGGCCAGTGGTTTCGTCCAGGGCGTGGCTCCAGGTATAGCTGGCCGTGCCGCTAAAACCGTAGGAGGCCCGGTGCGTCACCGAAGCGATCAAGCCGGCGTAGTTCGACACTCCGCCGCTGTAGATCTGCGTGACCGGACCGAAGCGCGTGTCGGGCGCAGTGGTGGGTAAGGGCAGCGCTCCATTTGTAGTATAAGCATTCACGGCTGAACTCTCGATCAACTCATCGTAGCCATGCGTGCCCACGTAGTTTAGGTCAAAGGACGTTTTGGATCCTAGAGCTTGCTGAACTTCCAGGTTCCATTTCACGTAGGTTGGATTGCTGATTTTGCCACTGGAGAAAAAGGCGGGTGGCGCAAATCCGGGGACCGCCGCTTGCAACTGGGCGAGCGTGGCTCCCGATGCAAATCCGGAATTGAAAGCGGCATTGGAATTGACCGCGGTGGTTTGCACGTCGTTGATGCCATTGATCGTCACTCCCGGAGCGACCGGAATTCCGGGCGCGGCCGGGTTCCCGGTGAGTGTCGTGCCGGTGAGACCCAGAGCGTTCAATGTCGGCGCATTCGCTTCTATGTTTGTCACGATCACGCCTTGATAGAGATCGGTGAACATCCCGACCCCAGCGCGTATGACGGTGTTTCTGCCGAATGGGCTCCAGCTGAGACCAAGTCGGGGCTGGAAAACGACCGCCTGCAAGCTGCCGAAAGCTTGGTGCTGGTTGGGCTGAATTACCTGGTTGTAGGGAATGTTCGGATTGTGATCCAGCGACGTGAAGGGATCGACCAGGGTGGAAAAGCAATTGGTCTGGCAGACCGCATTCGAGTTCCGATCAGCGCGAAGAGCAGCCGTCAGCTTCAGGTTAGATTTAATCGCCCATTCATCCTGGAAATAAATACCCAGGCTGTAGATGGCAATAGGATTTCTTGGGAACTGCGTAAAGTTCTGTGCGTATAAGTTGCCGGCAGCAGGCGTCAGCAGTCCATTGGCGAAGTCGGTCAGATTTGAGAAAGCCAAGGTTCCGTAGGCATTGAACTCGTTTCCGTAATCAGTTATGTCGTTGCGCCGGAAATTCACTCCAACCTTGAAAGTGTGATTTCCGTGATTGATGGAAAGGTCGTCCAGAATTTGATACTGGGTAGTGTTGCGGCCCTGGGGAAAGTTCGTGTCAGCCAGTTGAGTACCCCCGAGGTTCGAGAATATGCTGTTCAGGGTCACGCTGTTGTAAGGCAACACGTTCAAGCGGCTACCGACGGGTGTTGACTCTCTGAAAACCGCGCTGTACCACATCCCGGAAGCCACCAGTTGGTTGACGATGTTGGGACTGAATACGTGGGTCTCATTGAGTTGGCCATCGTCCGTAGGCTGAACACTCAGAGTATTAAATAGCTGCGGATTGATGAGGTCCGTGCCTGTCGGCTGCGACCCTCGATCGAAGTGCACTCTGCCAAACAGCTTGTCTTTGGTGCCGATATTCTGATCGACGCGGGCTGCCAGCAGCCATTCATTGTTGTGATTGGTACCCGAGGCATGGTCGAACAGGGAGCATGGCGCCCCGCCCACGCCAAACCCCGGAAACGTGGTGAGGTCGGAGCATCCTTGTTTGGGATCGGCGGCGGCGCTTACCGGAGAGTAGTTGGCGCGTCCCGGAGCGTTGTTATAAAGCGAAAACATTTGATTGTAGAACGGAACTTCCGCACCTCGTCCGTTCGCGGTCAGATTGTTGAGCACCGCCGTTTCGAATGCCGTGGTAGGAAGATAAATGTTCTGCGTGGAGGGCAAGACGTAACGCAAACCTTCCGTGTCCAGGAAAAAGAAAGTCTTGTTCTTGATGATGGGTCCGCCGAAGGAAGCCGACCATTGGTTATTGACCGCGAACGGTCTAGGTGTGTTGCTAGAGGGATTGAACCAGTCGTTCGCGTTCAGCACCGTACCATTCCAATAGTAATTCGCATTGCCATGGTACTGGTTGCTGCCCGACTTGGTCACTGAATCCAACTGTACCCCGGCCATGCGGCCGTATTGGGCGGTGTAGCCATTAGTTACGACCGCAACTTCCTGTATTTCGTTGGCGCCCAGGGTCAGGTTGCTGGACCCGCTATTGTTCAGATTCAAAAACGGGTCGTTGTTGTCGTTACCGTTGATGGTGAAAAGATTCGACGTGGGAGGCAAACCGAACGCGGCGAAGTTGCCGTAGCCGCCAAAAGTTCCCCCGACGTTCATTACCACGCCAGGGGCGGTCTGAGCGTAGTAGGTTGTGTCGTTCCCCGGATTCGGCTGCAGCGCAATCTGCTTCTCATCGACCGTAGTCGTGAGATTTGGGTTTTCAGTCTGCAGCAGTGGCGCCTCGGCCGTTACCTCAATCGTCTGGTTCTGTCCATGAGGACTCAGGCTCAACATAACGCTCGTTATTTGCCCCAGTTGGACATCTACTGAGCGCCGAGTCTCCGACATGTTTGAAGCGGTTGCAGAGACCATATAGTTGCCCGGTTTCAGCAACGAGAAGTGGTAGGCTCCACTCTGATTTGTCACCGTCGTTTGGGTCGTTCCTTCGGTGGTACTCTTCAGGGTGACGGTAGCCTGCGGAATTACTGCACCGCTCGTATCAGTTACCGTCCCGGTTAAATCACCCGAGGTAACAGATTGTGCGGAGATATACAATCCCGAGAGCGATAACACGAACAAAGCTAGCGCCAGTAAAGTTCTCATTCTTGCGATACTCATAACTTTCCTCCGACGATTTGTAGTTCTCACAAAAGGCGTCTCTGCCTGAACAACCTTGCATCGTTTGTGCATGCGACCAACCAAAAAGATCGCTTCGAACCTTCGCGTGATGGATTGTGCTTCTCGCGGGACGAAACTGAATTTCATACGGATGAACGATGAGTTCGTTCCAATTTGCTGCGACGACTGGAGCGCCTGCCCACGTCAACCTATATGAATCTTGAAATCCCTAACCCGGGTTCTACAAGAATCTGTAATCAGGCATGCAATCCTGTCCTTAGACAGAACCGGGCGTCATCTGGAAGACAGCAGTGAAATGTCTACTCGTGTGTTATTTGTCCGCGGTGTTGAGATCTGTGTTGAGGGATTTGTGGGGGTCACGCAGTTGCTGTTTCATGCTTCTGATTGAATGACGCAGAGCGGGTGTGAGCTGTTCTCTGCGAGATACCAATCCACAGAACTTTGTGACCAACCATTTCGTAGTTTCAAACGTCATAATCTTTATGGGGTGGTCTCCGCAAATTGAAAGCCGTCTGCGTGAAATTCGCATGATGATTCCCGAGATCCGCGTCGTCATCGCCGATGATGATGCGCTAGTGCGCGACCAGTTGCGACTCTTGCTGGCTGAGGAGAGCGGAGTTGAGATCGTGGCCGAATGCAGTGATGCGCTTCAAACCATTACCGCGGTGAGGACTCGCAAACCTGACTTGCTGTTGCTCGATATCGAAATGCAAGATGCCGACGGCTTTCAGGTTCTGAATTGTATCTCTCCGGAAGACATGCCAATCGTGATCCTTAGCAGCACCAACGATCAGCATGCCATTCGCGCGTTTGAAGCCCGCGCGCTGGATTACTTGCTCAAGCCATTTGACCGGCCACGGCTTCACACCGCCATCGAGCGAACCCGTGCCGAGTTGCAAAGAACTCACGACCGTCACTTAACCCATCGCATTCTCGACTTGCTGGCGGAGGCGAGGACCGACTCACAAACTGACCGGCGATTGGTGGTTAAGAGCGGCGGGCGCGTCGTATTCGTGGACATGAGCGAGATTGATTGGGTCGAAGCGGCTGGGAATTACGTCGAGGTCAAAACGAGAAACGGAAGCTATCTGATTCGCGAAGGGATCGGCAGCCTTTCCAACAGGCTCGATCCGAGCCAGTTCGTTCGCATCCATCGCTCCATCATCGTGAATGTGCGAAAGATCAAGGAACTGCAGCCCTGCAACCGCGGCGAGTACATGGTGGTCCTCAAAGACGGCAAGCAACTCTCCTGCAGCCGCGGCTACCGCGCCAAACTGCAAGAACTGATCGCGGCGCAGTGACATTGGTATTCCGCAAAAGCCGTCCATGAAAACTACTGCTGAAAAATGTCGACTCTCGCAGTCGGGTCCGCCGAGAGTTGGACAAACTGCGAGGGTGGTCCTTGCGTCGGCGGAGTCGGTGGAGGTGAGACCATGTAAAGAATGGCCGAAACGTTATTGTTGACGGTCACCTGAACCCTACCGTTAGCAGCAACCTGAGCGGCGCTTGCGATCTGGATCTGGCTCAGTCCACTCTCGTTGCTGACGTTGGCCGTGACGGTGAGGCTGCCAGGCACCGCGATGGCGCTGCTCACCACATTGCCGACAATGGGGTCCACAGGCGCAAGCGATCCACCCGCGTATATCCCCGAGAGAGAAGCGTCCGAAAATCCTGACTGCGGTATCGTCTGTGGCGTCATGAATCCGAAGGAAACAGCAGGGTCGGTGCCGATAATAAACGCCTGATTGTTGCTCACCAGATAGAAGACAGGTTGCAGATTTTGCGAAGTTTGGGAATTCTGAAAACCCGAATCGGTTAGCGTCACACGTCCGGTTGCAGCAACGGCGTCGGTCCCAGGAGCACATTGGGTCGGTGTGCCGCTGCACGGAGAACTCAGTGTACCGCCATTATTTTCGTCGGATGTCAGATTGAATTGCCCATTTCCACCGCTAGCATCGAATACTCCCACTTGGCTCTGAGCCGTGGGCCCAGTTGGGTCCAGCGCAGTTACTTCGAATATGCCGGGAGCGTTCAAATTGCCATTGGAGAATGATCCATTCGCCGATTGTTGCAGAATCGTGCCGCTCACAAGAGGATGTAGACCCGGAGGGAAGGGATCTATCTCCACGGCGAGCAGTTGAATCGCATTAACGACGTAGATGACGTAACTGTCAGCCCCAATTGTTATCGTGCCTCGACCGTTGGATGCAACCGAGTACTTGCCGGTAAAGGAAACGTTGGAAGCGGTACCTGAACTGGCGTCATCGGAATCCAGAGAACCGCTGAGTGTTAACGCCGTTTGGTTCGTCGTAAACTCTCCCGCCTCGCCAAAACGATTCTTGCCCGAGTCGATTCCCACGAACCCGAATGCATAACTGCCGCTAGGTGCGGAGATTGTTTGTTTCAGGAGCACGCCGGAATTGCGCGTTCCTGAGCCGTTGCTGTCGTCGAATTCAATGATGTTCGCGTTCCCGGCGGCAGTCATGGACAGTGCGAACGTACGGCTGCCCGATACTGGCTGGGCGATCTTGAAAGTCATAAACCCCAACCCGTTTGTGCCGATGGAGTACGTGCCGGTGAAGGTTTGATTGACCGGGAAACTCCCAGTCGTATCATTTATGTCCATGATGCCGGCGGAAATGTTCCCTTGTCCATCTGCCGCAAAGCTGCCGGCAGCCACGAAAAGTCCACTAGGATCGAAGCCGCGTACCGAGAACGCATAGCTGCCACTCAGTCTGCTGTTGGTGGTGGTCCCCGGATTGATGGTGATACTCAGATTCGCCGAGGCCGTCTGAGGATTGGGCGTCGATGAATCCTTCACCTGAACCGTGAAATTGAAAGTGCCGTTTACGATAGGAGTGCCAGAAATCACGCCGGTGCTCGAAAGAGAAAGTCCAATCGGCAAGAGCGTGCCGTTCGCAAGACTCCAACTGTAGGGCAGCGTTCCGCTGTTTGCCTGCAGGTTCTGGCTGTAGGGCGTATTCACGATGCCGGCGGGCAGCGAGCCGGTCACGACTGAGAGAGGCGGCGGCGTATTGATGGTGATGCTCAACGCCTGGGTTACGCTCGTGCCCGAAGAGTCCGTAACCTGAACGCTGAATTTGGAAGTTCCCAAGAGCGTAGGTGTGCCTGTGATCTGAGCAGAACTGCTGGTACTTGTCGTCAAAAAGGTTAGGCCCGCCGGGAGACTGCCGGAAGTCACAGACCAGGTGAAGGGCACGGGCGCGCCCGCGGCGTTGACAAATGAATTATAAGGAACGTTCAGGGTTCCCGAAGGAAGCGAGGTGGTGGTGATGGTCAGCACCGCGTTCACCGTAATCGATTCGGTCGCGGTTATGGTGCTGTTGGCCACCGATGTGGCAGTGATGGTCGCGGTTGCGGTGACCGAGAGACTGGTCGGCGCGGTGTATACAACTGTGGTTTTCGTGTTACCACTCAACGAGCCAGGGCCGGAAAGAGTCCAGGTCACGCCACCATTCGTATTGTCATTGGCAACCGTGGCGGTAATGGTGACGGTCTGTCCAGGATTCAGTGATTGTCCCGAAGCGGGCGCCAGCGTAACCGTGAGGGAATTGCTGCCCGAACAACCCGCAAAAACCACCACCCAGACAAGGATACCCAACGTAACCAACAAAAGGACTCTGAATTTTCTCACGGTTTCTCCACTGAAAGTTGTAACAATATCTTTCCGAAACAGCAAGCCGCTAGAACGAGAACAGAGCCTGCAGATCAATCCTGCGAGTGGCGGAACCGTATGAGTACGGCCCGCCGGCGAGCGCGTTCGACTCGCCGAATAGCGGCGAATCAAGATTGCCAGTCGGAGGCGCCAGATTCACCCGGTTAAGAACATTTCGTGCAGAGACGCTGAAGGTCAAATTGTAGCGCCGGTTGCTTGTCGGCGCTGTCATGAACGCACCGCCCGGCGATCCGCCCAATCCGCGGCCACCTAAGCCGCCGCCCGGACCGCCCCCACGTCCTCCGCCTCCTCCTCCTCCACCTGGTCCACTCACGGCACCTTGCCCTGCACCTACTTCCTTCCCAAAACCAAAAGTCTTGCTGAGCCGCAAATTCAAGGTGAACAACGTGGTGCCAGTACCGACGTTGATCGGGATCGTAGGCCCGCTGGGAGTCGGCGCAGCGTTAAACGTGCCCCATTGCGTCACTCGTATGTTGCTGGGCGGCGTCGAAGCGGTAACCGGTCCAGGCCTATCGTTGAAAATGGAATCGCCGTTCACATCCTGCCCTACGGTAACGTTAAACGGCACACCCGAACTAACGATGATAAAGGGATTGAGCCGAAATGCATAGGGCAGCGAGATCGTGCCGCCAACCACGCCGCGATCGCGCGTGTCGAATTGCGACCGGCCATAGTCGGCCATGGGATCGTATTGGTGTGAAATAAAGCTCACCGATGTACCCCCGCCTCCTCCGCCACCGCCGCCGGAGCCCAGGTCGCTGTTCGCATAGTTGAGCGTGTAAAAACCAAAAAGCGAAAGCTTGGTTCCAATACTCGTCCGAAAATTGGCGATCACCTGGTTCTGCCTGAAGATGCCTTCGGAGTCGTATTGGTAGATGTTGTCAGTACCGCCAAACGGCCGCGTGGGATCCAGCGGATACGTCCCCGGCAAGGGCGCGTTCGCATTGCGCAGGAAAAGCTGGTGTTCGCCGTAGGAGTTTATGTAGGTAACGGCCACCGTCGTGCTCCTGGCAACTTGCCGCTCGACGCCGACCGCTGTTTGCATGGTGGACGGCGCTCTCAGGCCCGAAGCGAATTGATAGCTGGTCGGAGAAGTCTGTCCCATGGCTGTATTCGCACCGACAATAGTCTGTTGTTGGGTAAACCCATTTAGACGCTCCGTCTGCAGCACAAGGTTGTAAGGGACACGATCATAGAAAATGCCGTAGCCGGCTCGCAATACGGTCTTGGGTGCTGCCTTTTTCCCGCCCCCACCCAGGCCCCAAGCGAAGCTGAGCCGAGGAGCGAAATCCCCGCGGTCATGAATGTCATTCTGGGTCTCAAAGCGAAGGCCATAACTGAGCGTCATGTTGGGACGGATCCGCCAGTCATCCTGCGCGTAGAGGCCTGCGTCAACCATGGTGACGTCTGATTGCGGCTGTCCAGTGGTGATCGAGAATTGGCTGGCGCCACAATTCGCCAATGCCACGGGCGAGGGAACAGAGGGCAAATCTGCTATCAACTTTGCCAAACATGACGGTGCCATCTGCGTGTTGCTCACGTTTGGCTCATATGCGGACAATGTTGAGAAAGTGAACACGCCATTGAAATTGGAAGTCGACACATTAGAATCCGTCACCGCCCGCAGCCGCCCGCCGAATTTTATTAAGTGCTTGCCGTGAACGATGGAGGTGTAGTTCTGCAGTTCGTAATGATTCTGGACGTCGGAGCCGTTTCCGATCTGATTATCTCCGCAGGTAAACGCTCCCAGCACCGATACGGTCGCCTGGAAATGGAACTGCGCACATGGATCCGCTGTAGAGGAAGTAGAGGAAGTGGAGGAAATAGGCATCAGCGTCTGATTACTGCTGTCATGCAGATACTGGAAACGGGTCTCGTTTACGATATTCGTGCTCACGACCTGGGTGTCGCTGATCTGCACGGTGTCCTCGGTCGAAACCGTGTTGTAAGCCTGGGAAGGAAGCGAAAACACCCCGATTCCCTCATTGTCCTGGCTGTCTCGGAAGTACTGGTAACGGACGGTCAAGGTGTTGCTCGGGGTGAGCTGAAAATCGAACCGAGGACCAAGATTGATTCGAGTCTGTTGACTCGAAACCGCCTGGGTGAAGTTGGCGGTACTTGGGCTGGGGTCAGAGACCGAAGGCACGACCGCGTTCACAATGTTGGAGTCGTTGATGTCCCTAACCTGCGCGGTAAAAAAGAACGACGCCCTCTTGCCCACAGGTCCGCTGAGGCTGCCATTGAGTAACTCCGAGTGAAAAGGCGGCTGGTCGGGTGCGAACGGGCTGAGTGCGTCGAACGCAGAGGAGTTACCGTCGAGCATAAATTGGCCATGAAACTGATCTGTCCCCGGTTTGGTAAAGATTTCGATCCGGCCATAGCCCAGCTTGTCGTACTCCGCGGAAAACGGATTCTGATTGATGCGGATCTCGCGAATCGAAGCCTTGGGCGGAAGCTGCCCCGCGGTGAATCCGTCAATATAGACCTGCCCGCCGTTCGGTCCCGCCGAAGGCCCCGCCAGCGCTTCGAGCTCCTGCTGCAGCTCGTCGGGGTCATCGGAAAGAGCTTCGAGGTCCTTCCCCTTGATCACAATGGAGCTGGCATTCTCTGATGGGTTCACGCTTACGGTTGTGCTTTCTTCCTGGACCTCAACTTTTTCCTGCTCTACCTGAATCTCGAGCGCAATGTCGAACCGCTGAGCTTGATCCGCGGAGATTGCGAAGTTCTGCTCGGTAGACACTGCGAAGCCCTTTGCGGCAGTCGTGATGGTGTAGATTCCCGGAGACAATCCTTTGAGCTCGTATGAACCCTGGTTGTCGGTGACAGTTGTAGCCTTTTGTCCGTCAGCTCCGGTAGCGGCGACGGTGGCTTGTGGGATTACTGCGCCGGTAGGATCCGTGACCCGGCCCCGAAGCGTGCCCGACCCAGTTTGTGCAGGCAAAGAAGCCGTCAGCATCAGCAAGACGAAAAGCGTAACAAATATGAATACAAACCTTCGGGACCGGCCAGACGTCATCAATTCTCCTGAAGCAAACCTTAAGCTGCTCTTTCCATTATGGTGTTGCACCCGCCGCAGCTTCGCCGCCACCGCCTCCGAGGTTCCAGGGAGAAAGAAGCATCGCCGCCCGATTGCTGTTGGGCGAGGCCGAAAGAATGGGTTCCACGCCGCTCAACAACGTGATCGCGGTCGGCTGGCTATTGGCACTGCCTTCCGTGGTCACAATCATGATGGCGTCGCCCTTCTGCAAATCGGCGAGGGTTACGGCCGGCATTCGCTTCAACATCTGCTGGAAATCAGGTGCACCGCCCGGACGACCTCCTCCCACGCCACCGTTGCTCCTGGCCTCGCCTGCCTTGTCGGGTGCGGACGCACCTCCACCAGCAGCCGGCGCATCGCTGCCGCCATCTGCAGACCCGCCTCGCAATCGCACTGCGATCCGCTGCGCAACCGTGGGAGGCAATTTTCGGAGTTGCGAGTCCGCGGTGATTCTCAAGGTCACGGGCTTCTTCGTTGCCAAATCCATTACCGTGACAGTGTTGTTTCCTGCATCGGTTGAGGAGACAGTGCCCGCAATGTTCCGGAATGCTCCAGAAACCACCTCATCCGCCGCCAGTTCGGTACCATCCGCACTGCGAACGCCGCGCGCGCGTAGTTGGTCGCCGGCATTGATTTGATCCAGCGTGCTCGGCTTGGCATCGTCGAACTTGACGGAGTCCGGCGAGTATCGACGAATAATTGTCGTCTTCGAGATGTGAATCGTAACCGGCTTGGCGTCGCTCATGGCCGGAGCCGCAAGCGTGACGAGGCCATTTGTTGCATCGACTTTGCTCACCAATCCACCCACTCCGCGTTTCTGCCAGTCCTCGCGATCGCGCTCCTGCTTCGCCGCAACGTCAGACTCCTTCATGAGTACGACGGATGAAGCAGCCACTGACTTGCCATCCTCCGAGGCAATGCCTCTGGCCAAAATCCGGTCCCCCACTTGCACATCCTGCAACTGGATGGGCGTCGCCTCCTTTAGATCTTTCTGTCCGGGAGCGATCCGAACAAGACGAGCGGACTCCTGAACCACGATATTGACAGTTGATCCCGCGTCGGTAGTCAGAGTGATGGTATTTCCTGAAATAGCCTTGACCACTCCTACGGGCTTCGCCGTCGAGCTTGCCGACGCAGACTGCTGACCCTCCTGAGCCTCATTCGAGGTAGCAGAGCTCAGCGCGCCGGGGCCAGGACAGGTTAAGGCAAGCACCATCGTGACGGCGAACCCTAACGTGGCATATTTTGTCGATCTCATCCTCTCCGCCTCACGAGTTGCAGCATGGCCCACCCCCCAAGGTTCGGTTGGTCACGCTTCGGGTCACGGTCAGCGCCGGTGCTTCGTATCAATTGCGCCGCAACTGACACGGGCACCCGCGAAGAAATGAAACAGTTCCATCTCTCCCGTTCACGACCGCCACTTTGGAGTTCGCCCCATATATTGCAACACAGTCAAGCACAGGGCGGACGTAAAGAATCGTCAAACAACGGTAAATTTCTGTTTTATCAGCACTTGCGGGTTTGACCTAATCACTTCTGGATAGATTGAGGTGCAGCGTTTTCCTCAGACCTCGCGAGCCTTCGACATACGTAGGAACCATTCATTCCTCCGTCATCCCCGCGAATCAAAATCGGAGACCCTCAGCAAATTAATGGCGACCGCCGGACGAAGAAAAACCCGCTCCGTTCTGCTCTAAGTCTAGTGTTACTAATCGGTTGACTTTCGCCCAAGACCGGGATATCGTTCATGCCCCCAAGGCTTATCGCCGCGGAAGAGAGGGTAAAAACGGTGGAGTCTGCTGTCTCCAATAAGGTGACCCAACTTCTCGCAGACTGGCGGCAGGGGAATCGAGAAGCCCTTAGCGCTCTGATCCCGCTGGTTTACGATGAGCTTCGCCGCCTCGCGCATAGTCATTTGAACCGCGAGCGTCCCGGGCACACCCTTCAAAGCACCGCTCTCGTGAATGAGGCCTACATGCGGCTGGTGCGCCAGGATCTTGAGATTAACAACCGGGCTCATTTTTTCGCAGTGTCTTCACACCTGATGCGCCAGATTCTCGTCGACTACGCCCGGCGCCATCGTGCGGCCAAGCGCGGGGATGGGGCTGACAATTTGACCTTGAGCGAGGCGGTTGCATTACTTCCCGGAAAAGGTAATTTTGACCTGCTTGCTCTGGACGAAGCGCTCAACGAACTCGGACGATTGGATCCGCAGCAGACTCGGGTAGTTGAACTTCGATTCTTCGGAGGGCTTTCGATCGAGGAAACTGCGGCGGTCGTGGGTATCTCTTCAGCAACCGTAAAACGGGAGTGGACGACTGCAAGGGCCTGGCTTCATCGCGAACTGACCAAAAAGGCTGGGTGACTTACCGGTGGAAACAAGGAATGCAATGGCTCTGGAACGTTGGAACGAGATCGAGCGTTGGCACGAAATCAAGGACAAGCTTGACGCAATCCTGAATCTTGCGCCGGAGCAGCGCCCTGCGTATCTTGAACAGGTCTCCGCCGCGGATCCCGAGTTGCGCCGGGAACTCGAATCACTCATCGCTTCTCATGAGCAAGCTGGCACGGATTTTCTGAACGTTCCCCCTCCGCAAGCGCTAGATCCGAGTGCGCCGGATGATCTCGATCCGGGCCGTCGTGACCCGATGATCGGCCGGCGTCTCGGGACCTACGAAATCATGGAGCAAATCGGCGCTGGCGGTATGGGCGAGGTTTATCGTGCCATTCGCGCCGACGATCAATACCACAAGCAAGTTGCGATCAAGCTGGTCCGCGCCGGCCAGAACTCTGATTTCGTCATCCGCCGCTTCAAGAATGAGCGACAGATTCTCGCCACTCTGGATCACCCCAACATCGCTCGCCTGCTCGACGGCGGCACGACGGAAGAGGGCATCCCATACTTTGTGATGGAGCTGATCGAAGGCCAGCCCATCACCGAATATTGCGATTCGCGCAACCTGCCAATTGCTGAACGTCTCAAACTCTTCGTGGCGGTCTGTTCGGCCGTGCAATATGCCCATCAGCGGCTGATCGTCCATCGTGATATAAAACCCGGCAACATTCTCGTCACCCATGAGGGAACGCCGAAACTCCTGGATTTCGGTATTGCCAAAATTGTCGACACAGAGGCTGAAACCGGCCCGGCAACTCTGACCATATTCCGCGCGCTCACCCCGGGATACGCCAGTCCCGAGCAAGTGAAAGGCGAGCCCATCACTACCGCCAGCGACGTTTACTCGCTGGGAGTGGTGCTCTACGAATTGCTCACCGGGCAACACCCGTACTCCGCTCCTGGCTACACGCCGCATCAGATTGCACGGGCGGTTTGCGAGGTTGATCCTGAAAAACCCAGCACGGTCGTCCGACGAACCGAAAGCTCGCCTTCAGCGGGTGGGCAACCGCCGCTTCGTTCAGCCACAACTATTCCTTTGGATGAAAGCTCGGCGGACAAGCTGAGCAAGCGGCTTAGCGGCGACCTCGACAATATCGTGCTCATGGCATTGCGCAAGGAGCCGGAGCGCCGCTACGCATCGGTTGATAAGTTTGCTGAAGACCTGCGGCGACATCTCGCGAACCTTCCCGTCTTCGCCCGTAAGGACACGGCCGGATATCGCATATCGAAGTTTGTCGCTCGGCATAAAGCCGGCGTCGCAGCCACTGTCGCCGCAATCGTTATTCTTATCGTTGGAATAGTCGCAACTTTGCGGGAAGCGCAAATTGCCCGCGAACAGGCATCGATCGCGCGATCCCAGCGTGCCAGGGCCGAAGCTCGGTTCAATGACGTGCGCAAGTTGGCAAACTCTTTGATGTTTGAAGTTCATGATTCGATCAAAGACCTGCCCGGCTCGACGCCGGCGCGCAAGCTCCTGGTGAGCCGGGCACTCGAATATCTGGACAGCTTGAGCCAAGAGGCAAAAGGCGACCGTTCCTTGCAAGGGGAACTGGCTGCCGCTTACGAAAAAATCGGCGACGTCCAGGGCATGCCGCGCCAGGCAAATCTTGGTGACACCGTCGGTGCCGAGGAGAGCTACAGAAAGGCTCTCGCCATACGAGAGTCCCTCGCCGCAACGGATTCGAAAGACCAGGAAGTACGCCGGCAACTTACTGCGAATTACAGCAAGCTGAGCGATTTGCTCTGGAACAAAGGCGATTTCAAAGGTGCGATGGAATATTCGCACAAGGAGATCGCGGTCGCGGAGGCCCTGTATCAGGAGGATCCCAGCAATCCGGCAAACCGCTCGCTCCTCGCCGCATATCGCATGGACTACGGCTACAAGCAGGCTGTGGTAGGTAATGACCGCGCTGGCGGATTGGAAACGCTTCGCCAGGGATCGGCGATGCTCGAGCAAATGTTGTCCGAGGATCCGCAGAACGTGCAAGTGCGCCGGCTGCTGGGTCTCAGCTATTTCCGGGCCGCTGATGTTCTGAAAAACGATGAAAACGATTATCCCCAATCTCTGGCGCTATACAAAAAGGCTATCGTCACTACACAAGTTCTGGTCGTGGCGGATCCGAACAACACAGATTTCCGCCGGATGGTTGCCTACGATCAATTCGCGATGGGGCAGCTCTTAGCGAACATGAAGGACGCCAACGCTGCGCTCGCCCAGGATCGCGAGGCTTTGTCGTCGTTTCAAAAGCTCGCCGCTGCCGATCCAACGAACGCACAGTTTCAGGAGGACATCGCCGCAGTCCGCGGCGAGATCGGCGAGGTGCTTGTAGACACCGGGAAGCCCAATGATGCGATTGAACCGCTTCGTTTTTCGGTTAACGCGGCCCAGTCGATGTCCAACGCGAAGAACCCGCAATCGCGGATTGGATACATTCTTGTATCCGGGCAGTTCTTGCTGGGCAAAGCCAATGTCATGCTGGCGTCTTCGTCGCAAACCGCAGCGCAGCAAAAGATTGAGCATTGCCGCGAGGCCAGTTCGTGGTTCCAGAAGTGCCTCCCCGCTTTCGAGTTTCTTCGAGATCACGCGCCAGCGGACTACCAGGGCGCTGACCGGGTCAAAGCGATCCAGCACGAGATGACCGTTTGCGGCGCATTCACAACGAAACCCTAAAGTCCCACGATAGCGGACGGCACCGCGCGCGACTTGCTCACCATCAAAACCAATCCGGAAAAATCAGCTCAACCAAGCCCGGAACCCAGTAAGAATAAAACTGCTCATCGCAGATTTTGTATTTGCCGTACTTCTTTCGGGCATAGTTGCCCCAGTGCGGCTGGGTGCCGTCGAGGTCGGTGAATCCGTACTCGCGGGCCAGCGCCCAGGAACTGAAAACGCGTCCACTCTTGGCTTTCACCTTCGGATCTGCTGCGAGGGCTACCACCGCGCGGCCTATGTACCTCGGCGATTCTGAGACCATGAAATCGTTGGGCGCGTCGTTTTGGCTTTCGCTGTTCTTGTCTTTTTTCTTGGCGTTCTTTGCTACGTCCTTCCAATTGGCCTCGCTGACTCCGAAATGATCCAGCACGGCTTCAGAACGTAGAAAGCCCGGAGTCAGCGCCACTGAAGCGATGTCCCGTTTGCGCAACTCGCGGGCCATGGCGAAGGCCAGCCTTATCACGGAAATCTTCACCAAGTCATAGAAAAGGTTTCCGCGATAGTAGAAAGCGTCGCCATCGGTAATTTCGAAGATGATTCCCCGGCCTCGACCCAGCATCAGGGGAACGGCGTAGTGGGAAGTGATGATGTGGGAGTGAATTGCCTGCTTCAGCATGCCCAGGCCGTTTTCGAGATTGACCGTCCAGAATGTCTTGCCCCATTCGGTGATCGCGTCGCCGCCCCACACATCGTTGACCAGAATGTCGAGGCCCTTATGCCGCCGTTTGATACCGGCGACCAGCTTTTTCACATCTTCCGGCTTGGTGTGGTCCACCCTTACGGCAATACCGCGGCCTCCGGCCGCGGTGACCAGTTCAGCGGTTTCTTCGATGGTCTCAGGTCGACCGGCGGTCGTGGATGAATATTTTCGGGAACTCCGGCCAGTGCAATAAACCGTGGCCCCCGCTTCGCCCAGGGCAATCGCAATCCCTCGACCGGCGCCGCGGGTTGCTCCCGCAACCAGCGCGATCTTCCCTTCCAATGCTTTCGTCGGAACTTTGCTGGGCGTTTTAGCCATCTCGTTACCTCCGCGCAAAAGAGGTAGTGCTCATGCCTTCTCGGAGCCGGAGAGCAACCCTTCAACCAGCGCTTCCCACTCGGCTTCGACGGTGGGGCGAAAAAAGCGGCGCCCTGAGCGCTGATACCAGTAATCAGCGTTCGAGGCTGAGCCCTCTTTGCGGTGCAGATAGGCGTGGACGGCCATGCCATCCAGCGTTTCCAGTTCGTCAACCAGGGCGTGAGCGCGGGACCAACTCCCTTTTGCATCCGACCACAGCGCTGTGAGCGGCGCGGGTAGCCCTACGGGCGGCGCCTCTTCTGCAATCGACGCTCTGAATTCCGCGGGGATCATCTTCTGCTCGTGTTAACGTATAAGTAAATATACATCGGTCGGCGGTTTACTGTAGCCACCGGGACGTCTAAAGTATGGCATCATTTTCAAGTGGGGGGTTGATTTACTAGCCGAGGGCGTCGTTTCCCGCCCTTGCAAAGAACGCAGGGATGGGGCACCCTCTTTTCTATCGGAGAATGAAGCCCAAACAGCGAAAACTCTCGCGGTCCGAGGTGACCAGTGGACCGGGCGGCGCTTTCCTGAGAGACTTTTGTTGATATAGAGTTTGTGCAAAAATACTGTTTGTTCGCAGTCATGAACCGAACGTGAGGTTGAGCTTGAAACCATTCGCGAATTTGATCCTCCTGCTTGTCGCTTTTTCACCGCTGGGCCATGCCGCAGCGCAAACGCAAGTCTTTTCCACCTCGGCAGGGCCGGTCAACATTACGCCGCTGTATCATGCCAGCACGCTGATTGAGGCGGGAGGCAAGGTCATCTATCTTGATCCTGCCAAGCCTGCGAAATTTTCGGAGCACCCGAAAGCAGACTTGATTCTGATTACCGACATCCATGGCGACCACATGGATCCCGATTCAATCAAGGAAGTCAGCAAAGCTGACACCAACATATTTGCACCGCCGGCCGTGGTTCAGACGGTCACGAGCGCCAAACCAATTTCCAACGGAGAAACCAAGACCTGGGGTGCGTGGACGATTGAGGCGGTCGCCGCGTACAACCTGAAGCGCGGCCCCAGTGAGGGCAAGCTCTTTCACGACAAGGGCCGCGGCAACGGATACGTGCTGACTTACGGCGGCAAGCGCTTCTACTTTTCGGGTGACACCGAAGGCGTTCCAGAGATGCGCGCGCTGAAGAACATCGATGTGGCATTCGTGTGCATGAATCTGCCCTACACTATGCCGCCGGAAGAGGCTGCGGATGCGGTCAAGGCATTTCATCCCAAGATTGTGATCCCTTATCACTATCGCGGCTCCGATCTCGCCGTATTTCAAAAAGGATTGGAAGGGACGGGGATTGAAGTGCGGATACTGGAGTGGTATCCGCAATAAAGCTGGAGCAAACGCAAGGTTTCTCGACTACGTTCCGTCCTCCGCTGTGCCGAGGGCGGACCTTCGCTCGAAATGACAATTATTTGTCGCCGCCCTACACGAGAACCATGGCCGCGGCAAGGGCTGCTGTTTTGTGATCCTTGGTCCAAGGTGGGCCGAGCGAAAATCCGAGGGTTGAGATTCTGCGCTGGACTCCGCTGGCTGGCTTGCCGAAGGTTGTTTTAGCCCGCTGCTCGAGGTCTCGCTCTCGAATTGCCGTGACCGGAATCTTTAGACGTTCGCAGGCTTTGCTAGCCGCATTGCGAAATAATTCGCCTTCTGCGGTATGAATCAGCGGGTGCGAGGCGAGAATTTTCCCCAGAGGCGGCAGCGCGCGACCTGAGGCCAAGAGAACGGCAGCGCCTTTGATTTGGCAGCCTCGCGCGTCCAACTCCTTAAGCAGCTCGCCGATTGCGGTGAACGCCAGGCGTTCCGAGATGGCTGCGCAGTTGGCAAGATATCTCTCCGCCTCTGGACGTTCGAGGTTCGCGGCGTGGTGATAGGGCTGGCTCGATCCTTGGATTTCTGGATCGATGGTGACGATGCGCCTTCGATCCAGAACCTCGAACGAGGCGGCGTCGCCCGACATCGCCACCAGCACACCCCAACCGGAATGCATGCGAATCCCGAGGGCTGCGCGTTTCATGTTTAAAGTCTTGCACCTCTGCGCCTGAAGGCGTCGTCGAAGAGATAACGCTTACGGCACGCCTGAAGGCGAGCCTTGATACGAACCGCTATTTTCCCCGCTTTTACCCACGGCTTGCGCCGTGGGCTGCATTCTTGCGCCGCTTCGCGGCTGCAACGTTTTCCAGCAGCCCGCGAATACTGCGCCTCGCAATTTTATCAAGCCGTCGGGTCCTCGAGAGCTGTGGCTGCTCGTCCGTATTGTGATTGCGGCAGCGTGAAAAGAATGATGAGAACGATAAGGGCCAGAATTCCGACGATGAAGATGCTGCCTTCGGGTCCGGTGGTGCCACCGCTGAGGATGGGCTTGCCCGCCGGGTGGGCGGCGAGGAGGCGGTGCTGAATCATGAGCCCGCTGTCGGCTACGCCGTAGAGGAAGGATTGGCCCCAGTCCCACGAGGTATGGAGGCCGATCGCCCACCAGAGCGAGCCGGTGCGCCAGAGGCTGAAGCAGAAGACCATGCCGGCTAGAAAGACGGAGAGCAGCCCGATGGGGGATTCGCCCGGATTCCTGGTGTGGCCGAGGAAGAAGAGGACGGAAAAGATGACGGCGGCGCTCCAGAAGCCCAGGGCTGCGCTATGACGGGTTTTGAAGGCCCACCGATAGAAGCCAGCCAGGCCGCGGCTGAGCGTGTACTGGAGGTAGCCGCGGGTAAGGTACTCCTCGAGCATGCCAACCAGGAGGAAGCCGGTCAGCCAGATGGCTCCGTACTTGAGAATGTCGCTGCCAAACAGTAGCCGTCCGTTAAAGACCAGGAATCCGGTTTTCCAGAGCGTCAGGATCAGCAGACTGAGGCAGGTGATTCCCCAGGCTAGTCCGGAAAAGAAGTGCGAGAACATGCGGCTGTCGCCCAGGCCGTAGACGGAGTTGGGACGCCGTTCGATCTTCGACATGATCCAGGTGACGAGAAGAGCTACCAGGAAGACGATGAACTCGGGGATGATCCCGCGCAGCGGGCTTACAGCGGCGGCGCGGTCGGCTTCTTTCGGGGAAGGCGGATAGAGCTTGTGCCCGATGCGGTTTGCGCAGTACATAATCGCCGCAAAAAGGGCGACGAACATGAGCAGGCTCCAGCCCGCGCGGAGGCCATCTTTGCCGATGAAGATGTTGTGGAGAGTCGGTGGCTGCGTGTGTGGGGTGGGTTCGGTGACCGTCAACGTTGCATCGCGGTGAAGAGGCTGGTCGTTGGTCTCAGCGTTGTTTACGGAGTTCAAGGGCATCCTCATTGATCGGGGTATTTAATCTTGGCCGGATTCATGGAGCGGGAGACCGGGATCGAACCGGCGACATCCAGCTTGGGAAGCTGGCGTTCTACCGCTGAACTACTCCCGCTCACTGGCAGCGAAGTGAACCACTTTACGCAGCACAGAAAGGTGATACAAATTATCATCCCTCGTGCGCTCATTTGCAAGAAATGTTCAATGGCTGATACTGCTCGCCGGGAATGATCTGATTTCAATTCCGCGCGGATACGGTGCCGCCAACTGCTTCTACGTCAGCTCCGACCACTCGACCCTGACCCGGCTCTTGCAGAAATGCGATCAGCCGCAGATTGTGGGCGTCCGTTCCAGGGTCGAGTTTTATTTGAATATCCTGTGCAAAGGCTTGCCCTCGCCGAAGCGTTCCTACCTTCACGATGCTCCGGACTATAGCCGTGTGGGTCAATGTACGTCCAGCGTTTTCGCCGTGAGCGACTTGCGATTCCGCATGGTTGAGAGCGATGGCAACGTAGACGTCCGCCTCGCGCAAACCGAAGGATGGCGGCAACGCATCTGTTTCCAGACGGGCCTGCAACACATTGGCTGCGCCTACGGAAGCAGAAGACAAGCGGACGGCAACCTTCGATTTCGTCAACGCCTTGGCAAAGGCCTTGTCCGCCAATGCCGCATCACTGCCGACAAACTCGCTGGTTCCGTCCACGACCATTTGCGGAGTGTAGACGCTGTCGAGGCCGAGACGCTTGGCATAGATGCCTTGTCGGTCGCTGTAAAAACGGGAAGAGTAAGGATCCTTCCAGCCGATATGGTTCCAATAGTCGACGTGTTCGCTGAGTACGATCATCTCCGCCCGCGCGATTGGCTGGCGATCCAGCTTCTGCAGGAACGCGTCTGCGGGAGGACAACTGGAGCAACCTTCCGAGGTAAACAACTCCACGAGAACTGGAGTCCGGAGATCCGGGCTCGCTGAGGATTCAGGGGCTCGCGCCAGCATCCCGCTGGTCCATCCGAAAAAGGCTACAGTTAGAATCAGCAGACTGTTCATGACGTCACTGTATATAGGATGCACAGCCAGCGCGGAAGTTACGGAGCGGGACTAAGTTAGGGAGACTCGAAACTTTTGTGAAGCTGGCGACTCTAAGGAAACGAGCCCGGAAGATTGCAACTTCGGACAAGGGGAGTTTTTATGAGTAGCTTTTCACGCCTGTTTGCCCTCCTATTGATGCTAACGCTGGGGGCCGCGATTGCTTGCAACGCAGGTGACAACGCGATAGCGGCCGTTCCGAACCCGGCCATGGATGCGGCGATTGCCACGAGCAAAACACAGCAAACCGCGGTTGTTGCCGGTGGATGCTTCTGGGGCATTCAGGCCGTGTTCCAACACGTCAAGGGCGTGGTCAACGCGACTTCGGGATACTCTGGAGGCGCGGCCAACACCGCGGAATACGAGCTCGTGAGTACTGGCGAAACTGGGCACGCGGAATCCGTGAAGATCACCTACGATCCGGCGCAGATCACGTACGGCCAGTTGCTTCGCGTGTTTTTCTCGGTGGCGCACGACCCCACGCAGTTGAACCGGCAAGGCCCGGATTCAGGCACGCAGTACCGGTCGGTTATTTTCTACGGCAATGACGAACAAAAACGGATTGCTGAGTCGTATATCGTGCAACTCGACAAAGCGCGGGTCTTCCCGCGTACAATCGTGACTCAGGTGGTTCCGTTGAAGGCTTTTTATCCGGCCGAAGCTTACCACCAGGATTACGCCACTAATCATCCGAACAACCCCTACATCGTCTACAACGATGCGCCGAAGGTTGCCCATCTTCACCAGGAATTTCCCGAGCTTTACACCGGCAAGTAGCGTTCGAGGTAACATCGGAGGAGGGAGCACCCATGTTCGAATCACTGGTGGAAAAGGACGAAGAATCGGGCAAAGTGAAGCGGCGGGCTTTTCTTGTGACTTCGGTTTCCGCGATTGCCGGATTGGCAGCGTGGTCGTTGAGAAAGCCGCGGCTTGCACAAGCGACTGTATCGAAGGAAGCGCCTCAAGAGGTCACGGTTGTTCAATTCTCCGATGCAGGTGAGCGATTGAAAACGGTTCACATAGCGAAGGTCATCAAGAGCGACGACGAGTGGCGGAAGCAGCTAACTTCAAACGCATTCGATATAACGCGTCACGCCGATACTGAATTTGCCTACTCGGGAAAATACTGGAACTTGCACGATAGGGGCCTCTTCCGCTGCATTTGCTGCGACAACGCGTTGTTCAGCTCGGAGACAAAGTTTGATTCTGGCACTGGCTGGCCCAGTTTCTGGCAACCGATCGCGCCGGAAAACGTTCGGAGTACAAGAGACATCAGCTTGGGGATGGTGAGGATGGCGGTCTCATGTACGGAATGCGATGCGCACCTGGGCCATGTTTTCGATGACGGACCTGCGCCTACGCATCTGCGATATTGCATGAATTCGGTGTCGCTGAGATTTGTGCCGGCGAAAGCCACCTAAGGACCCCGAGTCGAGTCGCAACACATTAGACCAGTTTCACCGTTGATGTATTCCGTGACGAGGTGTCATCCCGAGCCAAGCGAGGGATCTGGGTGCTTTGCCGTCCTTGACGATGCCGGTGGTGCGGGCACGAACCCAGATCCCTCGCTTCGCTCGGGACGACAAGGCGCCTTGTGGTCCGCGCTGTTGTCAGAACGATCTAGGTCCAGCGGAACCAACGCAAGGCAAGCAAGAAGGAAATCCCTCCCCAGAGCAGAAGGATAAGCAGGCGCCCAGCCTGGCTGGCAAGTGGGGCCCCTTCGAGAATCGTAGCGCGCAGAGCGTCATTCAGCGCGGTTAGAGGCAGCGACTTAATAAACGGCTGGATGACCGATGGGAAACGCTCGTAGGAAAAGAAGACTCCGGAAAAGATCCACATGGGCATCATGATCAAATTGATCAGCCCGCTGACGCTTTCAATCTTCTGCGCACGGCTGGCTGTGAGTAGGCCTAACCCGGCGAAACCTACGGCGCCAATCGAGCTTAGTATCAGAATCGAGAGCAACGACCCAAGTACGCGTATATGAAACACCAGCGCGCCAAAGCCAAGCAGCAGCCCGACTTCAGCGACCATGAGCACTAACCGTCCCCCTGCCAGAGCGAGGAGAAAATCGCTTCTCCGCATGGGTGTGGCCACGAAACGTTTGAGCAGTTTGCGCTGGCGCATATCCACCAGAGCAAAGCCGATGCTCCACATGCCGGAGTTCATCAGATTCATCCCGATCAAGCCGGGAATGAGAAAGTCGATATAACGCGAGCCGGGCTCGTTCGAAATGATCGAGGAAGTGGGCAGCGGATTTTTGCGGCCGGCTGAGACTTGCAGAGCGTCATCGACTTCAGCCCGCGAGAGCACACTCTCGGGACGCGCCGGATCGTAGAGATACTGAAAGCCGCCCTTGCCGTCGGATTCCACAACCAGATCGTACTTGCCGAGACGGAATCCTTTGAGTGCTGCCGGCTTGTCGAGAACTTCGGCGCGGATCGAGGACTTCTGCGGTGATTGTTTGATCAGGGATAACGCGTCCTGCGCCCCGTTGCCTTGGACAATCGCAACGAAGGTCACGTCTGCTGGCTTATTGCGGAAGGCAATCCCAAGTCCCAACGCCAGCAGTAGCGGAAACCCGAACACCCAGAAGACAACTTCGGGTTCACGCTTCAGCTCTTTCATGCGCACCATCACCAGGTGCGTGAAGGCCGACCATCGGCCATTGCGGGGCGCTGGCAGCCGGGTTGGCGTTACCGGAGTTTTTTGAGCGAGGCTCATGCTAACCGACTCTTCACTGCTCCCTCAGGTGGCGGCCCGTCAGGTTGACAAACACATCTTCTAAACTCGCTTGTCGCGTTGTCAGGTGCAGAAGTTGCGAGCCGTGTTTTTCGACAGCATCGAGCAACGCTGGGATGGTCAAGTGCGGCTCGCGTACGGTAAGGCTGACCAGACCATTGTCATGGCGAACGGACTCCACGCCTGGCAGCATTCGCCACGCGTCGAGAGCAGCACCGTTGCTGGAGTCGCCGCTGGCCTCGAACTCCACCACGTGGTGCCCGCCCAGGCGCTCGATCAACTCGGAGGGCGTGCCTTCGGCAATGATCTGGCCGTGGTCGACGATCGCTAGACGGTCGCACAGGCGCTCGGCTTCGTCCATGTAATGCGTGGTAAGCAACACTGTGCCGCCGCCCCGCTGAAAGTTGCGAATAATGTCCCAGAGCTGGCGGCGGCTCTGGGGATCGAGTCCGGTCGTAGGCTCGTCGAGAAAAAGAATTCTTGGATTTCCCACCAGCGCCGTAGCCACGGCCAAGCGCTGGCGCTGTCCGCCGGAAAGCTTGCCCACCATAGCATCGGCCTTCTCGCCAAGTTGCAGATCGTCGAGCACATCGTTGGCGGAGCGTGGTTCGCGATAGAAGCTGGCGAACAGTTCAATGGTTTCGCGGACGGTTAATTTCTCCGAGAGCCGGGTCTCTTGTAGAGAGATGCCCAGAAACTCGCGCACTTCGCGTTGATTTTTCTGCCAGGTGTGACCAAGAATCGTAACCTCGCCAGAGGTGGGATCGAGCAGCCCTTCAAGGATTTCGATCGTGGTGGTCTTCCCTGCCCCATTCGGCCCCAAGAGCCCGAAGCACTCTCCGGCCTCAATCTGCAGGCTCAGTCCGCGAACGGCTTCTACTTTTCCGTCATAGGTCTTGCGCAAGTCGCGGCATTCGATGGCAGCAGGCACGCGAAGATTCTAACGTAAGCAGGACGAGATTTTGTCAACCTCGCCTATCGTGGCCACGTTGCAAGCGTGCGCCTAAAGTCCCAGTTCTCGTTTAAAATATGAGCCTGTCTGCTGAGTAAAGGAACTTCTCTGATGCCATTGCCACGGCGCGGCTTCACTTGACGATCCCACTTTTAAGCGCCCGTGCGTCGTTTCCATCTGACCCTCTCCGTCACTAAGAAAGGAAGCTGCTCATGGTAAGGAAGGTATGGCTGTTGCTGCCTCTGCTGGTGCTCACGTTCAGTGCGATCGCCTCTGCACAAGAGACCCGTCATTTCACTTTTCACTATGCTTTCACGGTCAAAGATGTTCCCTCCGGCGAAAAGGTGAGGATTTGGATTCCGCAGGCACATTCAGATGCTTTCCAAACCGTAAAGGTCGTCTCTGCGACCGGTGACTTGCCTCTGAAGAAGACGCACGAGTCAAAGGTCGGGAACGAAATGTATTACGCCGAGACTTCAAAAACCAAGCAGCCGGAGTTGCATTTCGAGGTGGTTTATGACGTCGTTCGTAATGAGCGGCTCACGCTAGGGATTTATTCTCCGCACCTTGAAGCGGCCAAACTTAGCGACAAGGAGAAAAAGGAATTTCTCGCGCCCGATGCGCTCGTCCCCACGACAGGATTGCCCGCGGAGCTGGCCGTGAAGGTCACAGAGGGCAAGACCACGACTCTGGACAAGGCACGCGCCATCTATGATTATGTGTTCACGACCATGCGTTACGACAAGACGGGCACCGGTTGGGGACGCGGTGATGTGCTCTATGCGTGCGATGCGAAGAAAGGCAACTGCACCGACTTTCATTCTCTGTTCATCGCCATGGCGCGTTCGCAAGGAATTCCGGCGCGATTTGAAATAGGATTTCCGCTGCCGCCCGACAAACACTCAGCCGAGATTGCCGGATACCACTGCTGGTCCGATTTTTTCGATCCGCAACGCGGATGGATTCCCGTAGATATTTCCGAGGCCTGGAAGCATCCGGAAAAAAAGGACTACTTTTTCGGCGCACACGACGACAATCGCGTGGAATTTACCCTGGGGCGCGATCTGGAGTTGAGCCCGAAGCAGGACGGGAAGCCGCTGAATTATTTTGTGTATCCGTATGTGGAAGTCGCGGGGAAGGAGTATCCCAATGTTTCGACGGCATTTTCGTTTGCTGATGTAGACAACGGCACTGTGGCCCAGCGTTGAGCCATAAACGCAGGCGTAGGGGCGGACGCCCTCGTCCGCCCGGCGGTACGAAGCGCCCGGACGAATTAGGGCTATATTAGACAGACCATGAGACTGGAGTCCTCAAGTAATCTTTTCGCCTGCGCCAGCCTCATTTGTTCACTCTCATTTTGGCTGGCCCTCATTCTGAGCCGCTTTCCTCGTGCGCCTGCGATAAATGTTTCTGGAATGCTCTGGCTTGAGATTCTGGGCGGCGGCATTGTCTTAGCGGTGGTTGCCGCTGTGCTCAATTTTGAGAAGAGACTATGGATTCTGGCTGCCGTTCTGGCTCTCGGTACTTTTTTCTTAGTCATGTACACGATTGGCTCGTAATAACGATCACGCGACAATATATTTGGGGGCCCAGCGGCGCGATCCTCATCGTAAATCCGGATAAAGCAGTCGACATGAAGACCACGAATCTCGCTCGGTGGAGGGTGTTTGATTTGAGGCGGAATCACTCGTCATCTGGGCTTGGTTTGCCGCCTAACACTTTGTGCTGCGCAGCTGGCATGGGTTGATCTCCCTTGCGATCGCGCCACAGGATTGCATTAAGCATGGCGGGATTCGCTGCGTCAGGACGGGAAAAGTCCATCTTGGCGGATTCGCCTGCACCCTGCCCCTTTGCAGGATTCGCTTGGTAGATCAGATTGTTATCGCGATTACTCCAGTCAGCCGTGAATGGCGGCTGGTTGCCTGCACCCGAAAACAGCGGCGCCATCAACGGAGCATAACCGTCGTTCTGATTCATCGGCGGTAAACCCAGCAATGTTTCTATGGTGTGGATCAGGTTCACGGTTGTATAGAAATGGTGGTCCACGAAAGGGTGATCGGTAGAGCCGGGTGAATACTTGCTGATGACAAAGGCAATCGAGCGGTGAGCGTCGACGTGATCAGCGCCGTCCTGAGCGTCGTCTTCGAGAATGAAAATCGCCGTATCGTCCCAGTAGGGACTGCGCGAGACCGCCTCCACGACGCGACCGACCGCGAGGTCATTATCGGCGACGCTGGCGGCGGGGCGAGGCTTTCCCGCAGTGGTGCCGTGGGTGTGATCGTCTGGCAGATAAAGAAGAACAAACGCGGGTAGCTCGGTGCCCTTGGCTTCCTTGTGGGCGCGAATGAACCCGTCAAACTCATTCAGGAATTCGTCGGCGCGCAGCTGATCGGGATACTCGGTGTTGAAGTCTGGGAACAAGGGATCGAAGTGATCGCGCAGAACTGCTTTGGTGGGTTTCGTGCCTTTCAGTAGCGGAACCGGCCACGGCCAAGGACTTGGCGAACCATGGGGCTGGCCAACATTAGATGGCAGCGAATCTCCTTTGCTAACCATGTTCTTCGGGCAACCCGAGTTCGGCGCGGACGTACCTTCATGAATCGTCGCCTTGCTTTCCGTGGCCTTGCACCACACACCGTAGATGAATTCGCCGTAGTCGCGATAGGTAAGGCCGTGACTGGCTACGTTGTCCCAGATGTAGCCAGTCGCGGGCTCATTCACATCCGGCTCATTCAGATCGAGAGGGATTTCGTCGGCTACGCTGCCCTGAAAATCGTAGGTGCGCTCCCTGCTGCGGTAATTGATCTGCCAAGTCTGCTCGTTGTAGTCGCTGGTAATGGCGGCGGTCGACCACTCGTGTCCATTGCCCGAGACTTCGCCGCTATCGTAGAAATTATCGAGCACTCCGAATTGCAGCGCCAGCTTGTGTTCGTTGGGCGTTACGTCCGCGCCGTACATCGTCAACGAGGGATCACCGTCGCCCGGTTTCAAGTCACCGAGCACCTGATCGTAAGTGCGATTCTCTTTGATGATGTAGATCACGTGATGAATCGGATTGGACCTCTGGGCAAATTGCATTTGGCCTGGGCTCGAATGTAGAAGATTGCTTTCCTCGACCATGCGCGTGAATTCGGGCAGTTGCTTTTCAATGTCCTGGATTTTCAGGCGTGCAACGGAGCCGTAAAGCAGAGTCGGAATATACGGATGCTCGCGGTGTCTGCGTTCGTTCTTGAGGTTGTTTAGACCGTTGTTAGGGCCGGTTCCCTGACCTTTCGAGGTGGCGAACAAAAGATCATTGCCTACGGTGGTTAGAGCAGTGGGATACCAATCGGTCGGGATGAAGCCGGAAGCGGGCTCTGCGGGAGTCTCGGAGGGCCCGGTTGGGCTAAAGAATGTAGCGTGGGTATAGAAGACCGCGATTGCATTGATGGCAGCGTCAGCAACGAAGAGACGCTCGCCATCTGCCGAAAGGGCTAGCGCATTGGGGTACGTGCCGCCGTATTTTTCTCCCGAGATGGTTGTGTCGAGCAGCGACTGCACTTTGCCCGTTTCGGTAGACGCTACCGCCACGCGGTTGGCGTTCGATAGCGCCACGTACAACGACTTCTCATCGGAACTCAGCAGCATCGCCGTCGGATGCGAGCCCGGCGCGGTGGGATCCTTTGGCTCAAGCAGGGGAATCCAGCGCGCGACGGTTCCCTTCTCGAGGTCGAGTTCCGCCACGCGCGATGCATTCCATAGACTGCACCAGGCGCGGCGGCCATTGCGCGACGCGACTACGGCGTAAGGAAATGACGACGGAATCATTTCGTGTGTGGTCACGTCGAATTGTCTGAGCGCGTGGCCACTGGCCGAGTCGATGAGAACCACGTTATCCGAGAGATTGTTAGCGATGAGCAACCGGTCGGGGGCTCCTGGCGAGGAGATGACAGCAAAGCCGGCGGGATAAGGAAGGACCGTGCCCTCGGCTGTCTTATGCAAGCCTTGTGCCACTTTCTTCCCCAAGGCAATGTTTTGCGGGGAAATCTTTATAAAGCGATCCCAGCCGATCTGGCCATCATGAAAGCGATAAACAGCGATACCGTTTCCAGTGTCGCCCGGTTTTTCTCCGGTAGGGTCAGTAATCGAGCCCATTGAAGCATAAAGGTGCTGACCATCTGAGCTGAACGCTAACCCAACAAAATAGCTCTGGTGTGCCTCCTCGGGCAGGCGGTCTTCCGGGAAATCGGCGAGTTGATTAGAGCTCAAATCGAGTATCGCGATGGACTGATGAGCCTGGTTTTGCTGCGAGCCGTAACCGTCGTTCAGAATCGCGGCGTAACGCCCGTCGGGGCTCACAACTAGCGCAGCAGCGAAACCGTTCAGCGATCCCAGGACGCCGGGCGAGGAGACGGTCAGTACCTTGCTCGTGGGCAATGAAATCTGTCGCTGCGCCCTCTGGTTTTGTGCCACGAGCAGCGTGAGAGTGGTGACAGAAAACAGCATGGCGAGAAGGTAGAGAAGTCTGCGCAAGCGCTGCCTCCTTTGTGAAGATGTTTAGCGTAACATCGGCAAAGCAAAACCGGTCAGACGAGCTGACCGGTTTCTGGCGCGCAGCAAATCACCCTCTAATGGGTGTCGGTACTGGCCTGATGCACAGTGGGTTCTGGAGTGACGTTGTGACGGACATCAGCTCCACGCACCCAGAAAATTACGTCCTCGGCGATATTGGTGGCATGATCCGCAACGCGTTCTAAATTGCGAGCGACCAAGAGCGCGTCCAATGCCTGGCGGGTTACCTCGGGCCGCTCGTTCATGGTCTTGACCAGCGTGATGAAAGCCTCGTCTTTCATGCGATCAACCACGTTGTCCATTTCGAGCACAGCTTGCGCAAGCTCGGCCTTGCCCTCTATGAATGATTCCAAGGAGCGGCGCACCATGGCTGAAACTGCAGCGGCCATTCGCGGAATGTCGACTGGGAGATCAACCTTGGGCAGTTCGACAAGATCCATCGCCCGCTCGGCAATGTTGACCGCTTGATCACCGACGCGTTCCAAGTCCGAATTAATCTTGGTCACAGCGAGAATGAAGCGCAGGTCCACAGCGATGGGCTGTTGCAGCGCGAGCAGATCGAATGCCAGTTCGTCGATTTCCCGTTCGGCCACGTTGATCTGGAACTCGCCTTCGAGCACCATGTGGCAGCGCGCCAGGTCGCGGTCAATGTACGCCTGGCAGGCGCGGTCCACCGCCTGCTCGGCCAGTCCGCCCATACGGAGCAAACGGGCCCGAAGATCATCCAGTCCTTGCTGAAAGCGGGTGCGCATTATCCAAACCTGCCTGTAATGTAATCCTCCGTACGCTTGTCGGACGGGGTCGTGAAAATCTTTTCCGTCTTGTCCAGTTCGATCAGCTTGCCCAAGAGGAAAAAGCCAGTGAATTCGGCCACGCGAGACGCCTGCTGCATATTGTGCGTCACAATTACAATTGTAAACTTTTCCTTGAGCTGAAAAATCAACTCTTCGATCTTGCCGGTAGAAATCGGATCCAGGGCCGAGCAAGGCTCGTCCATGAGCAGGACTTGTGGCTCGACGGCAAGAGCGCGAGCGATACAGAGACGTTGCTGCTGTCCGCCTGACAAGCTGGCGCCGGACTTCTTGCGAAGATTATCTTTCACCTCGTCCCACAACGCCGAAAGTTTCAGCGAGCGCTCCACAATCTCATCCAGCCGCTTGTGATCGTGGAAGCCATTGAGCTTTAATCCTGCAGCCACGTTGTCGTAAATCGACATCGTCGGAAAGGGATTGGGCTTTTGAAACACCATGCCGATGCGCCGGCGAATCTGCACCGCTGACGTGCCGTTGTATACGTCGAGTTCGCCGATTTGAACTTTGCCGGTGGCGCGAGCGTCCGGTACAGTCTCGTGCATGCGATTCAGGCAGCGCACGAATGTGGATTTGCCGCACCCGGAAGGCCCAATAATCGCAGTCGCGTGGTTCGCTGGTGCTTCCATCGTGATGTCGTAGAGGGCCTGCGTCTTGCCAAACCATGCGTTCAGCTTATCGACTTTGATCCCAACTCCCATGGTTCAGTTAGCTCCCTTGAGCATTCCGCGGCCGGCAACGATTCGCACCGCGCTCACCGCAAACACGATTAGTACAATCAATATCAACGCTCCCGCCCAGGCTTGGCGATGCCATTCATCGAAGGGCGAAATCGCGTAAGTGAAAATCTGCAACGATAGAGCGGCCGTCGGCTGATTGATTTTCCAGTTCCAGTACTGGTTGCCGAATGCGGTGAAAAGAAGCGGGGCCGTCTCGCCGGCAACGCGCGCAAAGGCCAGCATAACACCGGTGATCACGCCAGACGTGGCGGTTCGCAAAGTAATCGACAAGGTCGTGCGCCAGCGCGAAACGCCCAAACCGTAAGCCGCTTCCCGCACCGCGTTGGGCACGAGCAAGAGCATCTCTTCGGTAGTGCGAGTGATGGTCGGAATCATCATGATGGCCAGCGCGACTCCGCCGGCCAAGGCTGAAAAGTGTCCCTGCGACAAAACCACGATCCCGTAAGCCACTATTCCCACGACGATAGAAGGCACGCCATTCAATACATCGGCGGTGAAGCGGATTACGTTTCCCAACTGGTTGCGTCCGTATTCCGCCAGATAAATTCCTGCGCCGATTCCGATCGGCACGCCGATAACGCTGGCGATCAGCAAAATGAAAGCAGAGCCAGCGATGGCATTCGCCATCCCACCACCTGCTTCGCCCACCGGCTTAGGGGTCTGTGTAAGGAAGGCCCAATTGATGGAGCCAATACCTTTGTAAATCAGGTATCCGAAAACCGCGCCGAGTGGGACCAATACCAGGACTACTGCGGCCGCAGCAGCAAAGCTCGCAAAGGAATTTACGCCACGCCGCCACAGGCTGATAGGGGCAGCAGCAAAGTCGGAGGTGGCCGTCACAGTTTCAGGCATGACTTCTCGCCGGGGTGCCGCGCGTAACCGTCCAGACCAGAAATTGGGCCAGAATATTCACAATGATGGTCACGATGAACAGAGCTAGTCCGATCTCAATGAGCGCGCTCAAATATGTGTTGCCGGTGGCCTCGCTGAATTCGTTGGCGATGACGCTGGCCATGGTGTAGCCCGGAGCAAACAGCGACTTTGCAATTTCCGGCCGGTTTCCAATCACCATGGTGACGGCCATAGTTTCGCCCAAGGCGCGGCCCAGGCCCAGGATCACGCCGCCCAGAATTCCGGCACGCGCATTTCGCAGCACGCCGGTCCGAATCATTTCCCAGCGGGTCGCTCCCAAAGCCAGCACCGCTTCCCGCTGCTGTTGGGGAACGGCTGTCATGACCTCCCGCGTGATCGACGAGACGATGGGCACGACCATGATGGCGAGAATGATCCCAGCTGCGAGCATTCCGATACCGTACGGGGGCCCCTCAAACAGACCCGTCCATCCAAAGTAACGCGCGCAGAAAGGCTCTCCGTACTGGCGAAGCAGCGGCACCAGCACGAAAATCGCCCACAGACCATAGATGACGCTGGGGATCGCTGCCAGAAGCTCCGTGGTGAAAGCCAGCGGCCCTTTCAGCCAGCGCGGAGCCATTTCCGTGATGAATACGGCTACACCAACAGCGAGAGGCACCGCGAGCAGGAGCGCCAAAAGTGAGGATACGAGTGTGCCGTACACGAACGGTAAAGCGCCGAACTGCTCGTTGACCGGGTCCCATTCACTTTGAAAAAAGAATTTCAGTCCGAAGGCATGCCAAGACAACTTCGAACCGCTGATAAGCTCATAAATAATCACGCCGACGAGCGCGAGCACGCATAGCCCGCACGCCAGCATTGCAAAGTGAAAAATGCCATCGGCGATGTGGCTATTGCCGGCCTTGAGCAAGGGCTCGGCCTGCGTCTCGGAAGTAGTTGCAACCTCTTTTTTTGCAATGGGTTGCGGTCCTGTCAAACGAGGCGCTCCTAGAGCTTGGTTGGCCATCAATAGGCAGGCTAGCAGAATCGTGTTACAGCAGTGTTAAAATGCCAAATTGCTTGTCCTATGGGCTTGGCTCGAATGCGATCCCAGAGAGAACAAGTCCAAAGAATTTCCTTGATTGCATTTTGCTGGATTCCCTTGTAATTTTTCGTTCTCGCAGTTTCAGTGCTAGTTATGCCCATTGATTTAAAACGTAGCCGCTTGGCGTTTCAGAGATTAGGCCGCGAACTGACTAAGCTTGCGAAGCATCCGGCCCCGGAAAGCGTGCACAAGTTTCGCACCAACAGCCGCCGCGTGGAGGCTCTGCTCAGCGAAGTAGCCCCGGGGTTAAACCGTCACGACAAGAAGCTATTGAAACTACTCTCACGCCTGCGCAAGAAGGCGGGCCGGGTGCGGGATCTGGATGTGGAAATCGCTGCGCTGCGGAGCTTGAAGATTCCCGAGGGCAACGGACACAAGTCGCAGTTCGTGGACGCTTTGGTACAAGAGCGCGGCAAGCGTGAACACAAATTGGCCAAGGCTTTCAATCGGGAGACCGCGGTCGAACTGCGAAAACGCCTGAGATGCGCCGCCAGCGAGATTGATATTCCGAAGAATACCGAGCCGCTTACCTTGACCTTAAGCAAACTCGCCAAGCTCGGGCGAGATCACGTCACGCTCACGGAAAAGACGCTTCACCAGTACCGCATCATTGGAAAGCGGGCTCGATACATCGCTGAACTGGCGGATCAGGACGCGGAAGCCCAGCGCATTGTCGACCAACTTAAGCATATGCAGGACATCATTGGCGACTGGCACGACTGGCTGAAACTCACGCAGAAAGCGGAAGCACTCTTCGGCGGGGTTCGAGACTCGGCACTCGTCGCCATGCTGCGAAATGTAACGCAGGCAAAGTTCCGCCAGAGCGTTGATGCCGTCGCAGAAACCCGAGCGGTGCTTTCCGCCAAGAAACCTGAGCCGATTCACGCGGTCGCCGCCCCAAGTCGCAAACCTTCGACGGGATCTGCCGGCGCAGGCACGGCGGTCGCCTAATTCCTTCTAACCAGCAGCGTGATTAGATATGAAACTAAAGGGCTTGCCCGCTACTTGACTAGTCATATGACTAGTTATAGAATGAAGTGGAGGTTGTCGATGGCTTCTTGGCAAGTGCAGGATGCGAAGGCTCGTTTCAGCGAATTGCTGGATGCCACGATCAAGAACGGACCACAGATAGTGACTCGTCGCGGTATTGAGACGGCCGTTTTAGTGCCAATGCAAGAGTGGCGCCGTCTGCAAAATTCGGCTCGTCCCAGCCTCAAAGATCTGCTTGTCGGTCCTGGCCCGCGATTTGAAAATCTCATTCCTGAACGCCGCCGCTTTCGCCGGCGGCCAAGCGTTGAATTCCGGTGAAACGATATTTGCTCGATACCAATGTGGTCTCTGAACTTCGGAAGCCAAAACCTCACGGTGGCGTGCTGGCTTGGTTAAATGATTTACAAGAAACCCGGATATACCTCTCCGCAGTCACCATCGGCGAGTTGCAGACCGGAGTCGAGCTTACTCGGGCTCAAGATCCTCACAAAGCGGCGCAGATAGAAGCATGGATTGATCCCTTGGAAGAGTCCTTTCAAGTGTTACCAATGGACGCCTTATGCTTCCGTCAATGGGCCCGATTAATGAGTGGACGGCCAGACAATCTGCTCGAAGACATAATGATCGCCGCAACCGCCCGAGTTCACGACCTGGCAGTGGCAACGAGGAACGAAAAGGATTTCACCTCTCTCGGCGTGCAAATATTGAATCCCTTCAAAACAGCCCGCTAGCAACTCGGCCTTACGTACGTTCACATTTTCCTCAGGCCCTTCCATCTCCGCGCGGTACACTGTTGCCCTTCCGCCATGCCGACCTTTGCCGCCGTTGATATCGGATCGAACTCCGTCCGCCTGAAGATTTCTCGGCTCACCCGGCATCGGCTTACTGAGATTCATGAAGACCGTGAAGTCACGCGCTTAGGCGAATCTGTGTTCCGCAACTTTTTTCTGTCTCCGGAAGCGATCGCCACTACGGTGAAAGTTCTGCGGAGGTTTCATCGTGCGGTACAGAACGCAGGTGCGGATTCCGTCCGGGTCGTGGCCACCAGCGCTTTGCGAGATGCGCGCAACGCCAGGGCCTTTCTCGAGTGGGTGCGCTCGACTACAGGATGGGATGTGGAAATCATTTCTGGATTGGAAGAAGCCCGCCTGATCCATCTAGGTCTGGTCTCTACTTTGCGAGTGAACACCTCGCCCGTGCTCATGGCGGACCTGGGCGGAGGAAGCTGCGAACTGACCGTTTCAAGCGAGGGTCACATCCGTAATACAGTCAGCCTTCCCCTTGGTGCGGTTCGTCTGACCAATGAATTCCTGCGTCACGATCCACCCCGCAAATCGGAAATGCGTCAGTTGCGGGGCTTCATATCGCGCGAAATCGAGCGTACCGCCGACCGGATTAAGCGTGCCCGCCCGAAGGTGGTGATTGCAACCTCGGGAACCGCAGAATCATTGGCAGCGGTCTGCCATGGCCTCTACAAAACCAAAGGATCGCGTGCCACCAGCGTTTCCAAGGCACAAATGCGGCGGATTGCAAAGCTGCTGGCGCGACTGCCTCTCGAAGAACGCAGGAAACTCTCCGGCGTCGGTCCGCGACGCGCCGAGATCATTGTGCCCGGAGCGGCGGTTTACCTTGGACTGCTGGAGCGTTGTCAGCTCGCGGGATTCCGTTATTCCCCACTGGGACTGCGCGATGGTTTATTAGCGCAGATGGCGGCAGAATACGACCGCACTACGCGATCGGGAAAGCAGATTGAATCTGAACGCTGGGATTCAATTCGCGCCGCGGTAGCACACTATCGAGTGGATATGAGACACGCGCTGAATGTGCGCGCGTCCGCCATGCATCTGTTCGCGACGTTAAAATCCGTACACGGTTTGCCGCCCGAGTATCAGGAATGGCTGTCCGCCGCTGCCATGCTCTACGAAGTCGGTGACTACGTGAACCGCAATGGCAGACATCGGCATACTTATTACATCATTTCGCATTCCGAGATTCTGGGATACACCCCGGAACAACGACGAATCATCGCAGCCATTGCGCGCTATTTGGGGAAGTCGCGACCGGCACCCGGCGATGCTGCCATCAAGGCGCTGCCCACCACAGACCAGGAAGGCGTGCTCAAGGCTTCGCTACTTCTACGCTTGGCACGCGCATTGAACCTCAGCCGTACCGCAGCGGTACGCGCGGCTCGCGTTCGCGTACACGAAGGCGAAGTGAAACTGACGCTGGTCACCAAGCAAAGAAGCAGTGTCGACCTGGAGCTGTGGGCGGTGGAAAAAGAAAAAGGCTATTTTCGTGAAGTCTTCGGCCGCGAACTCTCAGCGGCGGCCGCGTAGAGCGAACGCAGAACCTTCGGAGTCAGGCACCAATGTAGTAGCGCGGAGTTGCGGCCCATTTCCACTTTCGCGACGCCTCCCTTTTTCAACTCAGTCCCAGCCTCGCATCCGGTCTCGCTGATGCTCCGTCCCAGAAATTCGCTGAGATTAGGATTGTGGCCGACAACCATGATCGCCTCTTGCTTGGAGTGCTTCTCAAGCAATCTGCAAAAATCAGCGAAGGAGGCACCGGGCCGGAGCGCATCCTCCAGCTGCAGCTTGCCCTCATAGCTGAGTTCATTACCCACCAGCGACGCGGTTTGAGCAGCACGCTTCAGTGGACTGGAAATTATTGCGTCGACTTGAACATCCAAAGCAGCCAAGGCCCGCCCCACCATGCCGCACTGCCCGATTCCTTCTTTGTCGAGAGCACGTTTTTCGTCTTTCTTTGGGTTCGCCATGGGCTCACCCGCGTTAGCGTGACGCAAGAAGTAAACGATCATGCTTCGCTATCGCTCCTTTCCAACTGCTGTTCTCCTGATTTTCGAGGCGGGCACCGCCGGAATCGATTCCAGCGATTGTTTGCCTTCTGCCAGGTTGATCAAAAAATCCTGTGCGCTAAAAGCGGTCGGGCCCGTGGGTGGTTTTCGCTTGCCCTGCGCCTGCCAGGCGCGAACGTAGCTCCCGTCTTTCTGTAAGAAGCGAGATTTGAGATTGTCAGCCAGGTAAGACTCCAGAATCTCCCTCCGCACCCGCTCTCGCAACAGCTCGTCCTTCACCGGGAAGATTACCTCGACCCGCTCGTAGAGATTGCGCGGCATCCAGTCGGCGCTACCAAGGTACACTTCTTCCTGGCCGCCGTTGGCAAAAAAATAAATGCGGCTGTGCTCGAGAAAGCGGCCCACAATACTCCGCACGCTGATACGGTCACTTACTCCCCTCACACCCGGGCGCAGAGCGCAAATTCCACGGACAATCAGATCGATCTTCACCCCTGCCTGAGAGGCCCTGTACAAAGCCAGGATGATGTTTTTATCCACCAACGCATTCATCTTGGCGACGATATGCGCAGGACGGCCGTGCCGTGCGTGCTCCGCTTCCCGGGCAATGAGCGCAAGGCAATGCTCCGCGAGGTCGAGCGGTGCAACCATGAGTGGACCGTAATTGGGATGTTCAGCGTAGGCGGTCAAAAAACTGAACACATCGTGAACGGCTCCGGTAATTTCTGGGTCGGCGGTTAACAGACTCACGTCCGTGTAAATGCGGGCCGTGGTTGTGTTGTAATTGCCCGTACCCAGATGGGCATAACGTCGCATGACGCCGTCTGGATCGTGGCGTACCAGCAATGACAATTTACAGTGCGTTTTCAGTCCAACCAAGCCGTGGAATACCTGCACTCCCGCATCTTCCAGGTCACGGGCCCAGCGGATATTCGACGCTTCATCGAATCGTGCCTTCAACTCGACGACTGCCGTAACTTCTTTCTTGGCGGCCGCCGACATCAGCGCGGGAACAATCAACGAGTGTTCGCTGGTACGATACAGCGTTTGCTTCATTGAGAGCACGCGCGGGTCTTCCGCCGCTGCTTCAATAAAGGAGACGACGGCGTCGTAGGAGTCGAACGGGTGGTGAAGCAGAACATCGTGCCGGCGGAGTTCCTCGAAAAGATCCTGCGACTTGGCGGTAAGGCGAAGCTCCCGGGGAAGGAAAGTCCTGAACTTCAGCTCGGGATGCTCTGTCTGCTCGTAAATGTTGAACAAGCGCGAGAGATTTACCGGGCCGTTGACGGAAAAAACCTGCCACGATTCCAGTTCGAAGTTGGTTCGCAAGCGCTCAATGATTTCCGGATCAGCTTCGGACTCGATCTCCAGCCGAACGGCATCGCCCTTCCGCCGGTTGTGCAGTTCAGTGCGGACCGACTCCAGCAGGTTGCGGGACTCTTCCTCAGCCAGATACAGGTTGCTGTTGCGGGTAACACGAAAGGCCGCGGAAGATACGATGTCGTACCCGTGGTACATCTGGGAAGCGTGGTAGGCCACCAGATCGGCGAGGAAAATGAAATCGTCTGTCTCTTCTGAAGGCAGGCGGATCAGCCGCGGCAAGGCGCGTGGCACGGTCACTACCCCTGTGTAGGTCATCGACGAACGCCGTCGACGGCGCAGCAGAAACGCCACGCAGAGAGCTTTGTTGATCACCCGTGGAAAAGGATGCGCAGGATCCACTGTAACCGGAGTCAGCAGCAGGTCCAGTTCCCGGTCGCAAAAGTCGGCAACGAATGCCCGTGCTTTATTGTCTAATTCCGGCAAACTAAGCACGCGGATGCCATTCTCCGCCAGCATGGGACGCAGCTTTTCATTCCAGCAGAGGTACTGATCATCGACAAAGTCATGAGTCTGTCGCGACACGACGTCGCGCTCTTGCAGGAGGGTAAGTCCGTCCGGCCCCGGCTCCGTGTATCCATCTTCAATTTGCTGCACCAGCCCGGCCACGCGCACTTCAAAGAACTCGTCCAGATTGCTGGCAGTGATGGCGAGGAATTTCAGCCGCTCCAGTACCGGATTGCTTTCGTCCTGGGCTTCTTCCAGCACACGCCGGTTGAAAGCCATCCAGGAAGCTTCGCGGTTGATGTAGTAAGCCGGATTGTCCAGCGAAGTACGAACCATAAACTAAAATGACGAAACTTATCGGATGCTCAAATCACGCCTGGTATCACTTCTTGGGAGAAGGGGGCTCTGAACTGTTCTGCGCAGGCGCCGCGGCCATTCGCTTTATGATTACGAATTGTACCTCTGTGCCAGCCGGACGGGTGAGAAACATATAATGCTTATCCAGCCTGACCCGGACCTCGGTTTGGGGCACGTTCCACTCATCCGGCAAGGTCGCGGAGGCGTGCCGCGGAGAGTAGTCTCCAACGTAAATCGTATCCTTCACCTGCACCGAAACTTCGTAATAGGGCTCGTCTTTGGTGATCGGCGTATCGACCTGATAATAGAGAACGCGGGTAGTCTTTTTCTGCTCAACATCCAGAATTTTGCCTGTCAAATACGGCTTCTCAGCCGCGAGTAAATTGGGAACGAGAACCGTCACCAAAAGCAGAACAGAACATAATTTCATGGTATGCAGCCAGTATAAGGCATTGCTAACTGTGATGTCGCTGCAAGAAAAAGGGCTCCAGCTATTTGCTGGCGCCCTTAGTCCTGATCTCTTGCCTGGACCTTCGTTTCTACCGAACCTGCTTGATCTCGTCCTTGACCTTCGCGACGACGCTGGTGGGCAGTGGCGCGTAGGCCAAATCCGCAGTCATCTTCTGTCCGTCAGTCACTATCCAATTTAGAAGATCGGAAAGTATCTTCCCTTTGGCAGCATCCTTGGATTGAACCGGGATCAATAGCCACGTGAAGCTCGAAATTGGGTAGGCATCTTTACCTGGCGCATTAGTGATGGATACGCGAAAGTCGGCGGGCATCTTCGGGGCGGAAGCCGCCGCTGCCGTCACGCTGTCAAGACTGGCCTTAACGAAATTACCAGCCGCGTTCTTTACGACTCCATAGGGGATTTTGTTCTGAATCGCATAAATCAGTTCGATGTAGCCGATGGAGCCCTGCATCTGCCGTATCATGCCCGCCACACCCTCATTGCCCTTGCCGCCAAGACCGACCGGCCACTTGACCGATGTGCCTTTGCCCGCCTGGCTTTGCCATTCCGGGCTGATTTTGGATAAATAGTCCGTCCAGATGTAGGTCGTACCACTCCCGTCAGAACGATGGATGACGATGATTTGATCGCCGGGCAACTTGACGCCTGGATTCGCCTTGGCGATGGCAGGGTCGTTCCAGGACGTGATCTTGCCCAGGAAAATCCCCGCCAGAGCCTCCGGCGTAAATTGCAACTCCCCTGTGACTCCGGGAATGTTGTAGGCGGGAACATCGGCTCCCAAAACGGTAGGCACGTGCAGGATCTTGGTCTTAGCCTGAGCCAACTGCTCATCGGTCATGGGGCCATCACTGGCGCCGAAGTCGACCGTGCCGGCCAAGACTTGGCGAATGCCGCCGCCGCTTCCGATCGATTGGTAGTTAATTTCGATTTCCGGATGAACCTTGTGATATTCGCTGAACCACTTCGAATACATGGGATACGGGAAGGTTGCGCCAGCCCCATTCAATGTGGTCTGCGCGAGAGCGGGGACTGACAGGGCAAGACACAAAAGCGCGATGCGACGAATCACGCGATGATTCCTCCTGGAGAATTTATTCAGGTCTAAGGCTCTATGCTGATTGTTACAGAATGGTTACGGAATTGTAAATTTCTGATAAATCCCCCAAGCAGAACTTATACTTAGGTCAGTGCGCGGAAAGTTGTTGACTGCCTGCCGTGCCGCAGGCGGTGGCGACGTGCAAAGAAATTGTAAAAACAACCCCGTTTGACGCGTCCCAGGCCCTTTGTTAGGTTGGAGGGTTTCCTCTCTTGTCTCATTGCGCCTGTTTGCGGTCCGAAGCAGAAATGAGTAACTCATGTCACTAAAGTTTCGAGGAGTGGACTTCATCGGGTTCGACGCGCTGCTCAGCGACGACGAGCGGCTCGTCCGCGATACTTCCCGTAAGTTTATCGAAGACAACCTCATTCCCATCATCGAGGAGTGCAATCGCGCCGGCCGCTTCCCTCGCGAACTGGTTAAGCCTATGGCCGAACTCGGATTCTACGGCGCCAGCCTGAAAGGCTACGGTTGCGCTGGAATGTCCAACGTCGAGTATGGACTGGTCATGCAGGAACTGGAACGCGGAGACTCGGGCGTGCGTTCGTTCGTAAGCGTGCAGTCCGCGCTGGTTATGTACCCGATCTACGCGTTTGGCAGCGACGAGCAGAAGCAAACCTGGCTGCCTGCGATGCAGAAGGGCGAGAAACTCGGCTGCTTCGGACTCACCGAGCCCGATTTCGGCTCGAATCCCGGCGGCATGCGAACCCGCGCCCGCAAAGTTGGGAAGGAATACATCCTCTATGGCGAGAAGATGTGGATCACCTCCGGATCCATCGCCGACGTCGCCGTGATCTGGGCCAAAGTCGAAGACGAAGACAACAAGGTCCGCGGATTCCTGGTTGAGACCGATCGCCCGGGCTTTCGCGCTGAAGACATCCACGGCAAGTGGTCGCTGCGCGCATCCGTCACCTCAGGCTTGTCCATGCAAGACGTCCGCATTCCCGAATCCAACCTTCTGCCAAAGACCGGAGGGCTCAAGTCTCCGCTGATGTGCCTCAATCAGGCCCGCTACGGGATCGCATGGGGAGGCATTGGCGCAGCCATGGCCTGCTACGACTGCGCTCTGCAGTATGCGCAACTGCGCAAGCAGTTCCACGATAAGCCCATCGCCTCGCACCAACTGGTCCAGGAAAAACTCACCTGGATGATCAACGAAATCACCAAGGGCCAATTATTAGTGCTGCAGGTAGGACGCCTCAAAGACCAGGACAAAGCTGGAGCTCAACACATTTCGATGGCAAAACGGAACAACGTCTGGATGGCACTCGAGTGCGCTCGCATGTCCCGCGACATCCTCGGAGCGAATGGCGTCGCCGACGAGTACCCGCTCATGCGCCACATGATGAACCTGGAGTCGGTCAAGACCTACGAGGGAACGCACGACATCCACACGTTGATCATCGGGCAGAGTGTGACTGGCATCGATGCGTTCTGAAAGGCAATCGTAGCTCGCGGCATAGACAAACGGGTGCCGGGGGTTATTTGAAGACTCTATTTTCCATACTTCTTTTGCTCTAAATTGAGCGGAGGAGGAAGAATCGTGATGTCCGAAATAGCGACTAAACAGACGTCGGTCCATTCTGCTCTGCATCTCTGGCGTGAGAGCCGCCCAAGCACGGTACTGGAAGAGTTACCTGGATAACTGCTAAATGGCCGCGCTCACCATGCGAAACCCTATAGCCCCGTGAAGAAACGCGACGATCTGGATGACGTAATTCGCGAAGAGAGCAGCCGCGGCAAAAAGCGGCCCGTCGATACCGAGGCTGTCAATCAACAGGCCGAAAGAAGAAATGCGGTATTGCGAATCTTGCGACGCGGTACGCGGGAGGATCTGCGCGCCCTTCTGAAAGTGTGGGGCTATTCCACTCAGGAAGTCGAAGCAGCGCTCAAGGAGTACGATGCTGCACTCGATCAGCGATCTTCTTAGTTTCGGAATCGGCCCGGGCCCGCTCCTCGGGAGTCATTCTAGTGGCACGTTCATTGATCTCAGTTGCAATACGGTCCGCCAGTTCCTCGAATTGATCTTCCTTCGGACGCTTTAGCTTGGCTACGGCCATCGGGGTTCCTTTGACTAACGGTGGTCTTACCTTCATTATCGCTTGCAGGTTTTGATGATGCAAGACTGACTTTGGTAACCATGCGCAATTACCCAGGCGCCAAGCTAAACCCCGTTGGCGCGATTGCGAATTAGCGACAGAAATTCCGTCCGGGTGTTCTGCTCGTCGCGGAAGCAGCCCAGCATGGACGACGTGACCGCAGCCGAGTGCTGCTTCTCCACACCGCGCATCATCATGCAGAGGTGACGCGCCTCGATCACCACACCCACGCCCTGCGGTTCGATAGCTTTCTGGATGGTCTCCGCGATTTGAGTCGTAAGCCGTTCCTGAATCTGTAAACGCCGCGAGAAGATTTCGATCAGCCGGGGAATCTTGCTGAGACCGATCACCTTGCCATTCGGAATGTAGGCCACATGCACCTTGCCAAAAAATGGCAGAATGTGATGTTCACACAAACTGAACATCTCCACGTCTTTCACGATCACCATTTCGTCGTAGGTCACGGTGAACAAGGCTTTCCTGAGCATTGCCTCGGCATCTTCCTTGTAACCTTTCGTCAGGTGCTCGAACGCTCGATGTACGCGATTAGGCGTGCGCACCAGCCCTTCCCGCGTAGGATCTTCACCCAGGCGAACGATCATCTCGCGTACCAGATCTTCAAAACTGGCTCCGGTCAAGGTCGATGTTTCAACAGAGGTTGTCATGGTCTCCTTACTGAATTACCCGATTCTCTCCCCAATACTCGAACGAATTCATCATGGTCTCTTCAAACCGCACCTTTTCAAGATGAGCATGGCGGAAGCCGCGCTGCAAAATATCGTAGATGACCACACACAAGCTTTCCGTGGTTGGGACAGTTGTCGCGAAATCCGCTAGCGTGTTCAGGTTCTGGTGATCGAAACGCTCGAGAATTTCGCCGTGTACAAAGCCATCCAGATTACTCAAATTACAAACCATGCCCGTGCTCTCATCGACCGAACCGCTAACCGTGACTTCGAGCGTGTAGTTGTGGCCGTGCCCGTAGGGATTGTTGCACTTGCCGTACGTCGCGATATTCTCCAAGTCCGACATGGCGTCGCTATGCAAGCGGTGGGAAGCAGAAAATATGTACCGCCGGGTCAGGTAGGCCTTCATGCTTCCCCGTAGAAATCGACGAAAAGGTCGGGCGTTTCGTAGACTCGGACCCGATGCAGTTGAGCAGCCTTCAACTTGGGCGACAATCGCTGCCAGATCACGATGGCCAGGTTCTCCGTGGTCGGGATGCTTTTGAAAAACTCAGGAACTTCCTTGTTCAGGAAACGGTGGTCGAAGGCCTCCAGCACTTCCCGGCTCATCGTTTCCTTCAACTGCTTAAGGTCGACGACGAAGCCAGAGCGTGGGTTCACTTCCCCTTTCACCGTAACTTCAAGCGTGTAATTATGCCCGTGCCCATTGGGGTTATTGCACTTGCCGAAGATGCGCTGGTTCTCTTCCGCGCTAAACTCCGGATTGTGATAGTAATGCGAAGCCGAAAATTCAGCTTTACGAGTTAGGTAGACCATGTTTGACCTTGAGGTGAAACCGTGCGAGTTGAAGTAGCGCCGGCCTCGCGTGCACTGTCGTGAAAGTAACCGGTCAGCACTTCACCCGACATTGCGAATCCACGATTCGCCGCATAGTTCCTCCCCTTCCATGAGACGCTTCCCTTCTGATAAGCGATTCTCGACCGGAACAGGAGATACGAGAATACCGGCAGCCCGATCAGCGCCAGGCAGTTTGCATCCCAGGGAAAATGTGCCTTGCGTATTCGATTGAGAAGAAAACCGAGCAGAATAACACTGAGAATTCCAATCGCGGGCGACGTTTGCGTTCGTCCTGCTACTCCCGCGACAACAGCCATGGCGACGCTGCATACGATCAGCAGAAACTCTGTCAGCCGCAGTAATGCCAACTGCATCGGCGACGGGAACAACAGGACCAGATTTTTGGTCCAGCCTTCCCGCAGTTGAGCAAAGCTCCGATACATCCGCGTTCGCACGGCATCGCCGCCGTAGCGGAAGAATATCTTTCGACCTGAAGCCTTTACTGCCCGAGCCAGAGCCACGTCCTCGAGCAAGCTCGTAGCCACCGCAGTATGCCCGCCCACCGCGTCGTACGCCTCGCGCGAAATTAGAATGTACTGCCCATTCGCAGCAGCAGCAGGTGACGCTGGATCGCTCACTTCCGAAGGACGGTAAGTCGAGGCAAGTTCAGCGAAAATCACCGGCATGACGGACTTCTCCCATATCCCATGGACTTCCTGTTCAGGGGAATACGAAAGCAAAGCCACTCCTCGCCCCCGCACTTCCGCCATGCTACGGGCCAAGGATCCGGCCCGATGGACTGTATCCGCGTCCGTGAACAGCAACCACTCTCCCCGCGCCTCTTTGGCGCCCGCCACGAGGGCATTGTTCTTGCCAGTCCAGCCCGGCGGCAACGGTCCAGGACTAATCACTCGCACGCCGTGAAAAGATCGGGTAATCTCCGCCGTGCGATCGGTCGATCCGTCATCCACGACAATGATTTCGAAGCTCATGCCAGCCTGACTCGCCAACGATTGCAAGCAAGCCCCAAGGCAAGCTTCTTCATTCCGCGCCGGCACGATCACCGATACGTCGGGCCCCTCCGATACTGGATCTCGCGCCCTCATAGGCCGAATCAGATATTATAGGCTCTGTGCGACGCGCATCTGTTCTTCTCGCCTTTCTGACGTTTCTTCTGGCCGGCTGTTATCGTGGCTCTCGGCCACCTCGCATCGGCACTCCGGCGCCTGACTTCACCGTCCAGGACGCGGACCGCACGGTCACGCTCCGTGAGTTTCACGGAAAGGTCCTAGTCCTAAACTTCTGGGCAACATGGTGCGCGCCTTGTGTCGAAGAGATGCCTACCCTGGTGCAGTTACAGCAACGCTTTAAGGATAAGGGTGTAAGTGTTGTTGGGGTGAGCATTGACGTTGACGGCGACGCCTATCACAAGTTTCTCAAAGACTACAAAATCGACTTCGTAACCGTGCGCGACCCGGATCAGAAGACGAGTTCCCTTTACGGCAGCTTCAAATGGCCCGAGACCTACATCATCGATCGCGACGGTATCGTGCGCCGCAAATTCATCGGCCCGGTGGAATGGAGCCAGCCGGAGATCGTGGATTTCCTGAGTAAACTTTAGCCCGAACGTCCCATTGGGATGGCCCTTTCGAGTCATTCCGAGCGCAGCCAACCGGGTATACTATGCGCTCTGCCGTCATCGACGCGGCTGAGGCTATGGCTACCAAACAGTTAAATCCCGGGCCGAATGAGTCTACGAGTCATCGGGGTGTCAATCCCGAGTTCGCCTCCGACAAAACTCTTGAGGAGATCACTCGGAGCGCGCTGCATGCGACGGGCGCGAGTGGATCAGCCCTGGTCCTTTCGGATGCAGTGGGTATGTCATGCCGGTCCAGTTCCGGTGAACTGGCGCCGCCGGTTGGGACGCGCCTGAACACCGATACAGGATTCACTGCGATGTGTGTACGGACCGCGGAGGTCGTTCGCTGCGACGATACCAAGAATGACCTGAGGGTAGATGGCTCGAGTTGCGCCCAGCTAGGTATACGCTCGATTCTTGCCGTGCCTATCTTCTCCGCCCAGAAGGTTGCTGGGGTTCTGGAAGTGCTTTCCAATGAGCCCAACAGGTTCACCGACCGGCACGTCAACGCGCTGAAGCTGCTGGCTCGATTAGTTGAGACTCTGGTCGATTACGCTTCTCAGGGCGACGATTCCCTTTCCCCTCAGATCCCTGAACCCAAAACCCGATCGAATGACTCCGGCACGGTAAATTCGCATCAGGTGAAGCTGACGTGCCTTTCCTGCGCACATCCAAATCCCCAAGGCAGCCAGTTCTGTAACCGGTGCGGGGTCATCATGCTGTCGTCGCCCGACTATTCAGAAACAACTCCTGATCCTGATGGGCTGCGGGGATTGGAACCAAACTCCGATGAGGGTCTTAAAGAAATTTACAGCTTGATCTCGGGAAGCGCGGGCCGGCTTACATGGAACGAAATCTATCCGAAGCTTCTGGCTCATCTGCAGAGTACTTCCGCCCAAGACAAGGCGGCCGCGGCGACGCCAAAAGAGGCAATCAAAAAAGACGATGGCGTGATGGGATTCAGGAGAGCCCAACCAACTCCCGAGCCTAAGGAACGGCTCGGAGGGGTAGTGCGTCGAAGCCTGTGGCTTTGAGTTTGGCCGGTCGTTTAGCTAAGAGTTCTCGAGGTCAACAATTCGAGTATTGTGGTGCGCGATGATGAAAATCAGTTTGACTTCTGAGCCAGCAAGTTCATAATGCTGGTCTGGCCCGCCCCTGGTGCCGCAAAAGAGTAAGAATAGCCAAAGGAGTGAATGAATGTTGGAAAAAGGCGATGGAATTATGGCGACATACGTAGGCGCGGTGGAAGACTTCCGGAAATCGGCCACCGCGTTCATGCAGCACGTCGATCTCCTGGCACAGGCTCGCGATGCTTATCAGCAGGCGATGACAGCCAGTGCCGAACTGCGGACCGTCCTGGATGCGGGCGACGAGAACCTGCGCACCCTCATGACCCAATTGGAACAGGCGCTCAACCTTCATATGTCCAGACCTGCCCTCGACCGAAAGAAACCGGAGCCGATCAAGGTCGAAACCATAAAAACCGGCACCGAAAGCAGTGTTGGGGTGAGAGCGTTTCCCTGAGAACGCCCGGTCGCCGTTGCCGGGCGTGGCTTGGGGAGGCGACCTGCACCCCCTCCTCGAGGCGGTCGGCACGCATGCCTGCAAGATTTTTAGCCGACTGCTAAAGCATTCGCCCGATTGTGTTCAAAACGCCCACGGTGTAGCCTCCAGCCGGAAATCAAATGTCAGACACTGGGCAACATCCGGCTCGCAAGTATTCGCGTTGGCGCTGGATCCTCACAATCGTTCTGGTTTCCGCGGCGATCGCCTCTGTTCTGGCGGCAATTATGGCATCTCATGCCGAACCGGTCCTGCGGGCACGCGTCGTAGAAACGCTGTCGGCTCGATTCAAAAGCAAAGTCGAGCTTGATGGATTCCATGTCTCGGCGCGGGAGGGACTCCAGGTCTCAGGCAGCGGGCTCAAACTTTTCGGCGCGGAAGACCCAAACAATCACGAGCCCGGAATTCAACCTCTGATCAGTGTTGCCGAATTCCGCTTTCGAACGGGAGTCATGGATCTCCTGCGTTCTCCTATGCATATCAACACTGTGTACATGAAAGGGTTGATAGTGAATTTGCCGCCCCGGGAGCAGCGTGGGGAGCTCAAGAATATGCGTCCGCAGGGAGCCAAACTACAGATCGTTGTCGATAAGTTTGTTTGCGATCAGGCACAGTTGATCGTCAATACGCTAAGGCCAGGCAAGCTTCCGCTGGAATTTGACATCGAAAAGCTGAACATGACCAGCATCGGGCCGAACCAGCCCCTGCAGTTCGTTGCCAATCTGACCAACCCAAAGCCGGTGGGAAATATTATCTCCAGCGGATCCTTTGGACCATGGCAGGCGGATAGCCCTCGCGATACTCCAGTCCGCGGCACCTACTCTTTCACCAACGCAGATTTGAGCACGATCAAAGGCATTGGCGGAATCCTGTCGTCCACGGGTCAGTATGCTGGCACTCTCGACGACATCGTCGTCGATGGCACAACGGACACTCCGGATTTTCGCATTGCCGTAGGCGGACGACCCGTGCCGCTGCACACCGACTTTCATGCGGTTGTGGACGGAACCAGCGGAGACACATACCTGCAGCCGGTGAAGGCGAAAATCCTGAACTCCTGGCTGGTGGCAAACGGGTCTGTGGTGCGCATGAGCAACCCGAAGGGACATCGCGTGGAGCTGGATGTCACGATTGCCAAGGGTAGAATCGAAGACTTGCTGAAATTAGCCGTACGAAGTGATCCTCCGGTAATGACAGGCTTGCTGCAGTTGAAGACAAAGTTTGATCTCCCGCCCGGAGAGCCCGATGTTGCCAACCGGTTGAAACTCGCAGGCAACTTCCGCGTAACCCAATCACACTTTGCGAACGAAAAGATTCAAAGCAAAGTCGATGCACTCAGCATGCGCAGCCAGGGAAAGCCAAAGCTGGCTCAGGACAATATTCCTGACGACGTGCGCTCTGACTTGACCGGGGTGTTCAATTTAGAGGACAGCGTCATTCACTTTTCCCGGCTGCAGTTCGAGATACCAGGAACCTGGGTGAACCTTACGGGCGACTACAGCCTGGATGGCAATCAATTCGACTTCCACGGCAAAGCTCGCATGGACGCGAAACTTTCGCACATGGTGACCGGATGGAAGTCAATTCTTCTCAAGCCCGCGGATCCATTCTTCAGCAAGGATGGAGCGGGAACCGAGATTCCGGTTAAAGTTACCGGCACAAAGTCAGAACCCCACTTCGGCACAGATTTTGGTCACAAAGAGCGGCAGGTGGATTAGGGCAACATTCCACAATTTGCATACCTTTGTCATCTCTACATAACTCTGTCATCCCGAGCGAAGCCGAGGGACCTTGCGGTTTTCGCAATGCCTGATTCGAGGCATGAATATATCATCAAGACATGAAGGAGACTTGGCGGTGGTTTGGGCCGGGTGATCCGGTTCCTCTCGATCACATCAAGCAGTCGGGCGCTACTGGAATCGTCACCGCCCTGCACCATCTCTACCGCGGCGAACCGTGGCCGCTGGACGAGGTGTTCAAGCGAAAAGAAGAGATTCGGGCTGCAGGCTTCGTCTGGTCAGTGGTCGAAAGTATCCCGATCCACAACTCGATCAAGCTTCGCTCGGGATCTTGCGGGAATTTCATCGGGGCATGGAAGGACACTCTGGCCGCGATCGCGAACGCGGGTGTCGAAGTCGTATGCTACAACTTCATGCCGGTAGTCGACTGGACGAGGACGGACCTGAAATGGCGTCTGCCCACAACCGGCTACGCCCTGCGTTTTGATGCTGTCGATTTCGCCGCCTACGACCTTTATATTCTTGCGCGCAAAGGCGCCGAAGCTGATTATTCGGAGGACCGCACCCGATCAGCCCGCACCCGTTTCGAATCCATGCCGGAAGCCCGCAGAAATGAATTGGAACAAACGATCATCGCCGGGCTTCCGGGCGCAGAAGCATCGTATAACCGGGAGACAATTCGCGGGTTGATCGCGGAATACCAGGGTGTCACTGCTGCCGAATTGCGAAATAACCTCGTCGCATTTCTGCGAGAAGTTGTCCCGGTGGCACAGGAGATCGGTGTACGTCTCGCCATACACCCGGACGATCCGCCGTGGTCGCTGTTCGGTCTCCCGCGAGTGGTTTCGACCGTCGAGGATGTGAGGGCCATTTTTGCAGCTTGCGACATGCTCGCCAGCGGGCTCACGTTTTGCGTCGGGTCCTTCGGGGCCAGAGCCGACAACGATCTGCTGGCCATGGCTCGTGAGTTCGGTGCTCGCATTCACTTTGTGCATCTGCGTCAGGTGACGAGAGAGCCGGACGGATCGTTTCACGAAGCGGAGCACCTCGCAGGCAGCTCGGATATGGTGGGCGTGATCCGCGCTATTATGCAAGAAGAGACGCTGCGACGGCGCGCGGGCCGGCCCGACCATCAGATCCCCATGCGCCCCGACCACGGACATCTGCTGGCCGACGACATCGGCAAGAAAGTAAATCCCGGCTATTCGCTGGTGGGCAGATTGAAAGGGCTCGCCGAACTGCGCGGCGTCATGCAGGGCTTAAAGTATGCGGTTCCTGAATTATCCGAGTAAAGAGCGCTGTTAACGTTCGAAGTGAGGATCCAACTCCTATGACAGAGTTTGCGGGACGAGTGGCAGTTGTCACGGGTACCACCGGAATCGGCCGCGCGATTGCGAAGCGCTTTGCTGCGGGAGGCGCGCAAGTAGTCGCATGCGGCATTGACGTGGCTGGGAATCAAGAGCTGACTCGCGAGGCAGAGGAACTCAGCTTAACCCTGCTGGTCGAACACTGCGATGTGACCAACGTCGACAGAATGCGCGCGGTCATCACGGCGTCCGTCAGCCAGTTTGGAGGCTTGGACATCATCGTCAATGCTGCCGCGATTCATCCCTTTGGCACCGTCGTAGAAACCGATCTTGCGACCTGGAACCGCTGCATGATGGTGAATGTTGGCAGCATCTACCTTCTGGCGCACCTTGGCATCCCGGAGATGAAGAGGCGCGGAGGCGGATCCATCATTAATCTGGCGTCCGTTCAGGGATACGCCTGCCAGCGGGGCGTCGCCGCCTATGCCACATCGAAGGGAGCGATTCACAGCTTGACGCGCGCTCTGGCGCTCGACCATGCCGCCGACAACATCCGCGTGAATTCGATCAGCCCGGGTTCAATCCGTACGCCCATGCTGGCACGCTCTGCAGGACACTTCGCCCCGGATCTGCCGGCGGAGGAAGCCTTCGCACGTTTTGGCGCGGCGCATCCATTGAAGCGTATCGGCACACCCGAAGAAGTCGCTGAATTGGCGTCATTTCTGGCGTCAGATAAGGCCGGATTCTGCACCGGCGGAGATTACCTCGTGGACGGTGGCCTGCTGGCTGGAATTGGTGTCCAGTGATTGTTTTCTGATTATCGCCTGTTACGCCTTCAGATCTATCGTGAAACTACAACACACTTGTCGTCCCCAGGGCAGCGAGGGATCCAGGTTCCGGCCAACATCATCGGTATCGTAGCAGGCAAGCACCCAGATCCCTCGCTTCGCACGGGATGACAGCGTTTGGGAAGAACCGTGAAACTGTTCTAGCCGACTTCGTCTCGGAGCGCTCTTGCCGCAAAAGATTTCGGACAACTCAGGCGTGCCCCGCAGACGATGGCGAATCGCGTTCCTGCTGGCTTTCGGAGTTCTAGTCAATTTCTTCGACCGGATTAACTTGTCAGTTTCCCGCGACGCGCTTCATGCTTCCTTTGGCTTGTCGCTGGTTGCCTTCGGCTATCTCTCCAGCGCCTTCAGTTGGACTTACGCCTTAATGCAGATGCCGGCTGGAATCTTGCTCGACCGTTTAGGAGTGCGCCGGGTTGGAAGAATCAGCGCGCTCCTGTGGAGCGTTTCCTCCTTTGCAGCTGCTCTCGCCCCTGGCCTCGGTTGGTTTTTTGGAGCCCGCTTTCTTCTCGGTGTAAGCGAATCGCCGACGTTTCCAGCGAATGCGAAAGCCTTGGGATACTGGTTCACGCGAGAGGAACGAGGCCTGGCAACGGCGATTACAGATGCGGCGGCGAAATTCTCCAGCGCGATCGGAATCCCGTTGATCGGCTTGCTGCTCTTCTACTTTGGTTGGCGCTGGAGTTTCGCCGTCACCGGCTTCGTCAGCCTTCTTTATTTTGTGATGTTCTATTGGATCTACCGCAATCCAAGCGAAGACAAAAGGTTGGCAGCTCAAGAGCTCCAGTTCATTCTCGGCGGTGGCGCTCAACTGGAAGATCAAGCCAAAGCAGCGAAAGGCGCTTCGCTCGGCTATCTCTTGCGGCAGCGAAAAGTCTACGGGCTCGCGCTGGGATGGGGAGCGTACAACTACACCTTCTTTCTCCTGCTAACGTGGCTTCCGAGCTATCTTTCCGTTTCCCTTCACATGGACTTGTTCCACTCTGCTTTCTACACCAGCGTACCCTGGCTGTTCGCCACCTTCACCGATCTTCTGGTGGGCGGATGGCTGGTGGACGCCCTGATCCAGCACGGTTGGGATGCAAACCGGGTTCGCCAAACGGTGCTGGTAACGGGAATGTCTTTTGGTCTCGCAATCTTCGGTGCTGCGAGCGCTCGCGGTTCTGCTGCCGCACTGGTCTGGATCAGTCTCGCTCTGGGTGGACTGGCTGCGGCGGCACCCGTGGCGTGGACGGTTCCATCCCTGATTGCGCCGCGGGAGAGCGTCGGCACACTCGGGGGCGCGGTGAATTTCTGCGGTCAGATTGCCGCGATTTCCGCACCGATCGTCACCGGCTATATTGTCTCCGGAACGCACTCCTTCGCCGCCGCCTTCGCGACCGCGACAGTAATCCTGTTGCTCGGGATTGTGGGGTACATTTTCCTGCTGGGAAGAATCGAACCGATCCCGGAGCCGGTGACAAACGGTAGTTTAGGAGCCATCTGAGGTTTTCCTTTGTGAACCTTTGTGTCCTTTGTGATGGATGAACTGAAAATGCTAGAACCGCAAAGGACACGAAGGTTCACAAAGGAGAGCTTAAGAGGGGCGTTGAAAGTGATCCGAAAGAATCATATGAGAATACGAATTGCAAATCTTCGACAGAGTTTTCGATTGGCCGTTCTACTATTGGTCATGCTTGCGTCGTCTATGTTCGCTCCTGCCGCTGGCCCCGCACGGGGACAATATCTTGCCTACGTTGGCACCTACACCGACCATGGCAGCAAAGGAATCTATGTTTACCGCTTCGATTCCTCGACGGGCATGCTGAGTTCCCTGAGTCTCGCTGCCGAAACCACCGAACCATCGTTTCTCGCGATCGATTCCAGGGGACGATTCTTATATGCAGCCAATGAGATCACCGACTACGACGGCCAATCCACGGGAGCGGTGAGCGCATTTGCCATCCATCCAGAAACCGGGAAACTTTCCCTCTTGAACCAAGTCCCTTCGCGAGGCGCAGCTCCAGCTCACATCACTCTTGACCAGACGGGCAGGTACGCCTTGGTATCCAACTACAACGCGGGCAGCGTGGCTGTGTTTCCGGTGCTGAAGGACGGGCGACTGGGGGACGCCGCGTCGTTCCTGCAGCACAAAGGCTCCAGCGTAAATCCGCAGCGACAAGAAGGGCCGCACGCCCACGCGGTCGCACTCTCGCCGGACAATCGCTTTGCCGTGGTCGCGGACCTTGGACTCGATGAGTTGCTGGTTTATTCCTTCGATTCCACGAAGGGAACACTGGGAGCCAATCCGCAAGTCGCGAAGGCCAGTCCCGGCGCAGGTCCGCGGCACTTAGCGTTCAGTTCCGACGGTCGCTTCCTCTACGTGATTAATGAACTGAAGTCTACAGTCGTGACTTATTCTTACAATGCCGCAAGCGGTGCGTTGCATGAATTGCAAACTATATCGACGCTTCCAAAAACCTTCAGCGGCAATAACACGGCGGCCGAAATTGAAATTCATCCTTCGGGAAAATTTCTATTTGCTTCGAACCGTGGAGAAGACAGCATCGCAGTGTTTGCCATCGATTCTGCCACGGGTACGCTGACGCATATTGCGAACGATCCAACCCACGGAAAGACCCCGCGCAACTTCGCGATCGACCCCACGGGATCCTGGCTCCTCGCCGCCAACCAGGATTCCGACAACATCGTTGTTTTTCGCATTGATCAAAAGACCGGCCATCTCACGCCGACGGGAGACGTCTCACAGGTGCCTTCGCCCACTTGTTTGAAGTTCGCAGCGCTTCAGTAATTCTCATTCAATGCAGAGCTTGCGTCCTTTAGTCGCGGCATTCTTGCCCGTCAACTCTTCTTCGCCTTCACCGGCGGAGCCAGCGCGATGGCTGCCTCAGCCGTCAGCATCTGGAAGGAAAATGTCTCCTGCAGATAGAGCCCGACCGTGGCATCGTTGTGCTTCAAATAGCCGATGGAGACGTCCTGGCCGATGTGCAGGTCGAGATCGCCGCCACGGGTAGTCACCACAAAGGCACCGCGGATGGCAGGTGCCCAAATGATTTTGTCGTCGACCAGCCGCTTGACATGTTCCAGTACCGGGTATCCATGATCGCTGGTCTCAGCCAGCGCGGTGTAGACGTCGGCATCAAGCAGCACCGCGTAGGGACCGTTGACGCCGACGAGCCGCAACTGGCTCAAACCTTGCGCAATGGCTACCGGGTACTCTCGTACATCTCCAGGGAGCGTCATCGCCGGATTGCTGGTCGCCTGTCGGATCCCCACGATTCCAGCCGCGGCATAGCCTTCGAATATTGCGCCGTCCTCGGCATAAGCGAGCTTGCGCGCCGCGTCCTTCGCCGGCTGCCAGTCTGAATCGTTCGCGCCACGCTCGACGTCGTCGATGGTCTGCCGCTCCAACTCGAACGGAACACGCAGCTCGACCAGCGCCTTCACTTCGCGCTGTCTGGCGACGATGCCGTCCCTCGGCGCGGAGATCGTCAGCAGATGTCCGGTGCCGACGGCGGAGAGGCTTGCGCCCGCCGGCCCATGCAGGTCGACCACGCGCCGTCCCGCGAGGTGGCGCTTGAGCGTGCGCGAGGTCTCCTGTTCGATTTGTGTCCACGCGGCATCGGAAATCGGGGCAAGCTCTCGATGCAGATTATTCATCCGGGATGTCTCCTTTAAGGGAACCGATACCGAGCGAACCATCGTTCTGGCCCATAGGCACAGAGGCTTCGACCGCTGGTTCGGCGGAAGCCCCCGCAACCACAGGCTGGTCTTCGGTTACATTTTCCAAAAACGTCGCGGTGGGCACAAAAAACAAGTTTCCCGTGACGGCACGACTGAAATCGAGCAGCCGATCGTAATTTCCCGGCGGGCGCCCGATGAACATGTTCTCCAGCATTTGCTCAATCGTACTGGGCGAACGACTGTAGCCAATGAAATAGGTACCAAATTCACCCATAGCCGCCCGCCCGAACGGCATGTTGTCGCGCAGGATTTTGATCTCTTTCCCATCTTCCACGATGGTAGTGAGTGCGTTGTGCGCTGAGGTTGGCTTGATGGAATCGTCCAATTCGATGTCAGACAGTTTGGTGCGGCCGATGATGCGTTCCTGCACCTCCGTCGACAGCGCGTTCCATGCGGCAAGATCGTGGAGGTATTTCTGCACGATGACGTAACTGCCGCCGGCGAACGCGGCGTCCTCCTCGCCGACGAGGACGGCGTCGATCGCTGCCTCTCCCCTCGGATTTTCAGTTCCATCGACAAAGCCGATGAGATCGCGGTCGTCGAAGTAACGGAATCCTTGCACCTCGTCTACCGGCAAAACAGCACCGCCGATGCGTGCCATGATTTGCGTCGCAAGCTCGAAGCACAAATCCATGCGCTTCGCGCGAATGTGAAACAGCAAGTCGCCCGGTGTGGACACCGCATGGCGCGCGCCGGAACGAATCTCCCGAAACGGATGCAGCTTCCCCGGCCGCGGCGGCCCAAAGAGCTGGTCCCATGCGTCGGACCCAAATCCCACGACGCAGGAAAGCTCCCCTTCAAGGTCGCGAAAGCCCACGGCGCGCAACAGCGCGGCGATGTCTCCACAGAATGACCGAACAGTCGCGCGATTTTCGGGGCCAGGGTTTAGGTTCACGACCAGGAAGATTGCGGTGCGAGTGAGTGGTGCGGCTACCGCCTGCGCGACGCCGCGCGCGCCACCTGCCGCTTCGGGCGTACTTGTCGGAACGGACGGCATCGGATGTTATCCGGTCGGAGCCGGCAGAAATCTGGCTCCTCGAATATCAGGCTCGCCTGGTATGCGAACAGCCAGACCGAAAGCTTACCATCGCCTCGTCACGGACGTCCATGCCGAGAAGCAGGAAGTGAAGCTGCGATGGAGATCAACCGTCGTCAGGATCTGTGGGCGGACACCAATGGTTAGGTAACTTGAGCAGAACGGGCAAGGGAACAGTTTGCAATTGTCCTTATTCACGGTTGAAGCGCAAACGCCGTACCGCAATATTGACAAAGCCCGCCTTCGAATGTCACGCCATAAAGGTCGTTCCACTTCCCCCAAGTCAGCCCGCTGAAGGGCAGGTCTCCGTCGCCGTTGCTGCCGGTGAACGCGTGCAGCACGGTCTCGGTCCACTCCCCACCGTTCTGTGCGGGAGGTTTTAATCGATAGACAGTGCCACCTTCCGCCTCCCCTCCGGTTAAGGTTGTACCGTATAGATCTCCTTCGCTGTCGAAGACCATGTAACCTGTGGGATAGCTGCCATCGTTCCCGCCTTGGAAGGCATAAAGTGTGGTGTAGGTCCAAGGTTTCCCCTTCTCGGAGGGAGGCGAAAGCTCGAATACCGCCCCACACCCGTAGCCACCCTGACAGCTTAGGTCACCCCCGAATGCCGTGGTGCCGTACATGTTGCCCGAGCTATCGAAAATCACCGGGCCTTCGGGGTGCGACCCCATAGGACCGTCCTGCGCAAAAGAATGAAGCACGGCCTCGGCCCAGGGCCGGCCTTTCTTCTCGGGTGGGGTCAAACGGTAGACGGCGCCAGAACCGATGCGCCCCCCCCAATTGGTTGTGCCGTACAGATTTCCTTTTTGATCGAAGGTTATGCCAGCGAAAGGCTCTTCTCCGTTGGGGGTTCCCGTGAATGTGTAAAGCACGCTCAAACGCCACTTCCCACCGTTTTTCGTTGGTCGCTTCAGCTCGAAGACCGTGCCACAGCCCTCCTGCTCACAACCAAGATCGCCGCCAATCCCGGTCGCACCATAGAGGTTCCCCTCGGCGTCAAAAACCAGGTTGCCCACAATTCCAGCGCCCTGGCTTTGATCGAGCGTATAGAGCGCGGTGTAGGTCCAGGCGCCGTCGTCGGAGGTCGGCGCGCTCAACTCAAAAATGGTTTGGCTATAGTCAACCCCATACAGATTGCCGTCCTTACCGAGGACTAACGACGTGGGGTATCCGCCTCCCTGGCCTCCAGGAAAGTTGTAGAGCTTGGTTTTCGTCCAAGCCCCGCCGCGGGTCCGCGGTGCAGTCAGCTTATAGACCGTTCCTAGGTTGTAAGTGCCACCGGACTCGGTCACGCCATAGAGATCACCATTCTTTGCGAGTGCCAGTAGACCCCCAGGAGCCCAGCCATCCGAGGATTTTCGCCCAAAATCGTAGATCACTCGGTAAGTGTCTGCTGCGTTCGCGACGCCTCCCCACGAAATGATAGCGATGAGCATGACCAACAAAAGAGCCACAGATTGCCTGTTGCGTTTCATTGTGGATGCTCGTTCTGAGGTAAGCGAAAACGGAGCACAAGGCCTCACCGTTTGGGGGAGATTAATATATCACGGGTTTACCCGGATGACTGCGGGATGGAAACAGAATACATGGGTTAGCAGCCAGTGCCATCACCGTAGTTGCGTGGATCTGTGTGCCCGCTCTTTCAGGCGAAAGACGAAGCTCACGGTCAACCGAAGATTGTTCTGGGGCTGCACGGCCCCGGCAGCATCATAAAAGTCTGAGCGCAGGTAATCTCCGATCACGCGGAGGACTAATTGGCCCGAAACCGGGTGCTCGACTCCTCCCCCAAACGCGTAGGACGGCCCTAACTGCCAGCCATGAAAGTCCTCAGATTTCGTTATTGGTACTGCCCCGTCGACTAGAGCCATACCGGCCAGGGCGTGAACGAACACGCGGGTATTTCCGTGCGCAACCGGATAGAACACTGGACCGGTGTGAAGGTTCACCATATAACCTTGGTGCCCGGTACCGAGGACCTCGGGCGTATAAAGGTAACTGGAGTCCAGCGTCGCCCCCCAGCGCGGGCTTAGACCGATGGTTCCGCTAAAATCCAAGCCGTTGAAATTCGCACGCCCGGCCCCGGGCATCGGCATCGAGACGTAGGTATAGCCGACGCCGAAATTGTAGGTTGGCCCGGTGACCGCAGGTGACGGCGCCGATTGCAGCCGACTTTGCCCCAGAGCGGGCGCTACCATCACGAACCCGAAAAAACAAACCTTCCCGATGGTCCTCATTGCGTTTTTCATTAAGTCCTCTCTGATCGGCAGTACGAGTTAAGGAGCGGGCATTAATTCCAACCGCCGATGGACAGCCCACGTTGCCCGACAACCGGTTTAGGGCCCTACCGGACCCCGGGCTACAAGTTTTCTGTCAGCCTGGCTGTAGGTTAGAAAGGGGAAAAATGGAGTCACCTCGAACGGCATCTTCTCCCTCGGGGACACAAGCGCAACTGGCTTCGCATTCATCATCGTCAGTTGATTGCTCCACGGATCCAACTTAACCCGGCTACCGATTGGAAGAGCGGCAACCTGATCGAGGCGTTGTTTCTGCAAAGCTGGCGCGGCCGAGAAAAGTGCGGCCATTCGGGTGGTGTTTCCACTCGCCATAGTGTCGCCCAGCCGCGGTGTGATCAAGTTGGTGAGCAAGGGCGCATGATCGTGTAGTGCTTTGAGGAACAGGCCTGCATTGCTTAGTTTGTCTTTGTACGGTGAGTTCCCTAGCAACTCCATAGCCTTATTGTCGGCAGCTCCCTCGGACGCGGTATCCAACTCGAAATGCAGACGTTGGAAGGTATCCTTATCCGCAAAGAAGAAGCCGTCGTTGAAGGCCAGCTGGGTATCGATATGATGACCCAGCACAAGATGGCCGAGTTCGTGAGCCAGAACCATCGCCAGAGAGGCTTCATCCGGCAGAACATCCAGCAGACCCCGGCTGACTACAATCGTGTGCCCTATCGTGAACGATTCCAGAGGCAGCGTCAGCAGCACACGGCAGCGCACATCAGGCTCGATTTGAAGCTTGTTGGTGACGATAAGGTTGTTGACTACAGTCTGCAGGATGTTGTCCACATCGCCCGTAGGCGCAAGCAGACCGATCTTCTGCAGATGTTCTACCGCATTGTCTTCTGCCATCCGTTCCCACATACGCTGGGCTTCGACGGGACTATTGTCTTTGGCGACTGGACGATCGTCCACCGAGTTGTCAACTTTAATTTGAGTGAACTCTTCCTCATGATTCAGGAGTTCCGGATCGTAAGCCCATAAACGCGTCTGTGCCTTGAGATACAGATCGTGGAATAGTGCGCTGTTGGGTTTTGTGCCTGATTCTTCGACGTAGATGTAGGAAGGCAGCCACACATCAGTCTGCAGATTGAACCGCCAGCTGTCGAAGTGCAGGTAATGGGTGTCTGGATGGCCCGAATAGGTCCCGTTAAAGCGGACGATATTGAAATCGCGGTCTTCGACCCAGATTCTTCCGGTAAACAATCCTTCTTTCGCTTTTTTGCCGGGTTGGACATCGATAACAATGCAGCGCGCTTCGCCAAGAAACTCGCGCCGCACAAATGTGAAACGATAATTACTTTTTTGGAAGTCTGCATCGAGCACCACCATCTGCGCGAAGCCCTGCGGCAAGAACTTGTACTCCAGAGCAGCTGAGAAGGGCTTCAAAGCGTGATGGAGAAATCCCGCGTGCTGCTTCTGGAAGACTGAATCACGGATACCGTCATTCAAGTCAAGCCGCCCCAGGAAATACTGATCACTTACCGGCTCGACGTTGTGATCGTTGTCTTCATGAAGGTTCTGGATATAAGTTTCAGCCAGAGGGTGCATTTGCTTCATGGTCACGACAAACCCGCGTTCGCGCGCGACCACCCGGTCGACGGTTTGGTCGAAGGAGAGAGCCGGCGAAGGCTTCGGGGTTTCGGACGCGACACCTGCCGTCGCGGATACCAGCAGCAAGAAGACAATCGTTCTGAAACTGCGCATAACGCTCCTCACGAAATAAGTTCGAAAATGATGTGGACCAGAGCCGTCGAATCAATGGGCTGGCCCTCATGCAACGCCGGCTTGAACTTGATTTGCTCGGCGGCCTTTACCGCCTGTTCATCCAGCCCGTACCCCAACCCTTGCAACACTCGTATCACGTGGACTCGCCCGTCGGATCTGAACAACACCTCCAGGCGAACTTCTCCGTTGATCTTTTGCTTCCGTCCCTCATCCGTGTAATCGGGTTTAGGCTCGAAGGTGATTTCGACGGGAGTGTTGGCTCCGTTGCCCGGCGGGTGCGATTCGGTTTTCGGATGGAGGCTAGCGCTGTTGAGAGTGTCGATGGCCCCGTTGCCGAATCCGGAGCTCATCACCACGCTCGGGTTCGTGCCTCCCGTTCCATTGCCAGGGCCCGATCCACTGGCTAAATCGAACGTTCCCTTGGCGCGGATGTTGGCAACCGGGCTATGCCCTGACGCAGGAATGCCGTTAGGATCGCCGAAGCCGCCGGTCTGCACTGCTGCGGCGGTTTTAATGGGCGTTGCTGTAACCGGAGCGTTGGCGGAAAAAGTCCCGACGGCCACAACCTTCGCCGCCGGTGCAGTGGGAATCACGGGCATCTTACTGTCGAGTTTCAGCTCTGGCGCAGGGCGATCAGGCTCCGCCGGCTTGCGCTCGGGTGTGGCGCGTATCTGCGGCGTGACTACAAGTGCCGCCACCGCCGGCGCGCTGTCCGGTGAGGGCCTGCTTTCAGGTATCGGCTTAGACCGCGTCAACGCGGGTGGGATTACGGGCTGCTGCTCGTGCAGAACCAGCGGTTCCTGGGACACGAGATTGGTCACTCGATAGTCTGCGGGTGGGATCAGATCTTGGCGGAATCGGACGCTAACAAAGAGAAGACCTGCCAACGAGAGAGCCTGCACGCTCCACCCAGTCACGAACGATTTCCAGCGTGACTGCGGCAACGGCAATAATGTAAACAGAAACCCCTCCACGACTTTCCCATTCGGGCAACATTATGGGGCAATCGCGGTGCCACTGCCAATCATGGATGTGTTAACTCCGAAGGTTCCATTGCCTGCGGCCCGGGACCTCCGGAATTCGCGCCAGCGAAAGCATTTAGCTCACGCCTGAGCTGTTAGAGAACATGCGCGATAGAAAGTTTCTCTAGCACGTTAGTAACCTTAATGGACGTTACCGCTATGTATCGGTGCGCAGAAACGGATAGCACCATTGAAAACCTCTTCACAGGGAAAAAGTTTACCCTCAGGACGAGAGATGCGGTCGGTGGTTGGACACCAATCCCTAAAGCAACGGCTTCCCTGCCCGACCCTGCACTGCTTGAATGCGGGGCACGTCAGGAAACAAGATTTAGGATGAAAAAACCGGCGCCTTGGAGCTTGCTGGTTTGCAAGCTTCCAAGGCGCTATTTTACTCTCAGGAGCACCGCTAAAATTGCAGCATCCTCTTTGAGTATTACTTCTTCGGGGTGGCCACGAATCCCGATGCCAAAGTGCTGCTCGGCATGATGAAGCCGACGAGGTCACCGTTGTCGTTGATGCCGTTAACCAGGGTCACGCCGATTCCGTGGGGATCGTCGACCGAAGTGTATTGTCCAGTCCGGATGTTGTAGACGAAGCCGTGCGAGGCACCGGACGAATCCTGGTAAGTTCCCACTACCTGCCCCTGGTTGTTTTCACCCGTCGCCTGGGTGAAGATCGAGTTGGGATAATCCAGCTGAATCAACGTTCCTGCATTCAGCAACCAGCCATGGTTCACCTGGTTGGAGTCGATGAAGAAGCCGGTAACCTGTTGCGCGAAGTTGATGTCCGTCGCCTGCGCGCTCACTGACCCCGGAATGGTGATTACCTCAAAAACACCGCCGTTGATGTCGTAAACGTAGGGGACAAAAGGTCCACTTCCGTTTGCGGTTTGGCTATAGTAGCCAGCTGCCTGCGACTTGTCGTTGCGGCCGAGAAGTTGATTGAAGGGCGTTCCCGGAAAATCGACTGTCTTGAAATTGCCGTTGTCATCCAGGAAACCATGAGTGACGTTCGCTTGGTCGACATAGAAACCGCACGTCCCACCCGCGAAATCGATGCCGATCACCTGGGTCGCCATGGAGCCGGGGAAATTTTCGTTCTTGAATTTCTTGGTCGAAAGCTCATAGGTAAACCCTTTGTTATCGTTCACATTGTGGTAGCCGGCGATTTCGCCCTTTAGATTGATCCCCAGGAGCTGAGTAAAGGTGTCCTTGGGATAGTTGATGGTCTTAAAGTTGTAGGATGTCTGGGCGAACATGGGCGCACACGCCAGAACCGCAAAACCTAAGCCAAGCGCAAGTGATTTTAATTTCATTTTTCTCTCCTCTTTTTTTATTATGGTTATCTGATCGGAATTGGCCGTCCGGCCGGTTATTTTCCCGCTCACTTATAAAGGCGACATTCCCAGGTAAATTCCCTCACCAACCTTGAATTTGTTTTGCTGAGTGTCTGATGGGCAGACACTCTCTTAACCACGCGGCCGGGATCGCACTCGTTTGGCTCCCCGTGCTGGGCATAACCGCGGTTGTCACTTCGCGGTACGCTCCAACTCCCCTTTTTCCGTGCTGCCATTTTTGTGAAGTCTTTGGGATCAACCGGACTGTCTATCTTGCGGCGGGAAGAGCTTCGCCGAACGCCTGCCCTGGATGCACGATAACTAGCTCTCAGTGGCGTCGGACAAAGCTGGCACGAGCGGCAACGATTCCCGAGCAGTTCGCGATCCGTGAACTGCCCGTCTGAGTAGCTGTGGTCGCGATGTGCTCACTGTCAGTCTTTATGGCCGGCTGTTTGTCAGGATCTGATTCGGCCGACGTGTAATCCACGGCTACATCGAACGTGGTTGGTCCACTTCCCTGCTGTTGGTCTCGGAATTCGACGTAGCATACCTTCGACGCATCGAAGATTTGCGGGCGATACTGTATGTCCGGGTCCGTCAACGTACTGATCCAGTCAGTCCGCTGCTGTCCACCCGGAGTTGCCGCCCAAAGAAGCAATTGCACGGTTACTGCATAGATTGCCTTCGGCATGTTATCTCTCCTTTCGGGCGCCAATCGAAATTGTAGTTGGTAGCAAGAATATATCCTTGCCGATCAGACAGTCAGCAAGAGTAACATTTGCGGTCACCGCCAATCATAACGTATTGCTATGCATCGTCGTGGCGACTCGGAGTCGATTCCAGCCTGTGGGATTGTTTCCTGTGTACAAAGATCATCATCTCACTTGCCCTTCCGAGACCTGTCAGCCCTGAATCGCCACGCTTAGACTCTGACGGTACCTCCACCACAGTTGCCTGAGCTTTTGGCGAGGAGTCCACAGTGTCAAGAACGTTGCTGCGAAATTTAAATTATGCCGCCGCCCTGCTGGCGTCGATTTTTTTTCTCATCGAGATGGTCCCACCCGCCGCGGCCCAGGTGCCCGCCCGCTATTTTGGCATGCACGCCAATTCGGGGGTTGCGCTCCAGCCGCCGCAATGGTGGTCGAACCCCTGGCCCGTCGTGCCCATCGGAAGCATGCGGCTTTGGGACGCAGGCGTGGCTTGGGCGGAAATCAACACCGCGGATGGGGTCTACGACTGGACTCTGCTGGATGAATGGCTCAATGATGCCAAGAAGTTTCACGTCGGCGACGTTATGTACACCTTGGCAGAGACCCCGCAATGGGCCTCCTCCAATCCTAATGATCCGACTTGCGGTCCTCCGGGCTGGGGGTCTGGCGAATGTGATCCTCCGAAAGATTTGAATGCCGACGGCACCGGGCCCGACCAGATATGGAAGAACTGGGTCGCTGCCATTGCCGCACACTCGGCGGGCCGTATCAAATACTGGGAAATCTGGAATGAACCCCACAACGCATACTACTGGAACGGTACCGTGGCCCAGTTAGTGCGTATGGCCGAGGACGCTCGCAGCGTCATTCTCAGCTTTGATCCCCAGGCGGTGATGTTGACCCCGCCCATTTACGGTCCTTGGCAAGCGCTCTACTTTGCCGCTGGCGGTGCCCAGTATGCAGATGTCATCACTTACCACGGATATATTTATAGAGCGGTCTGCGGTGTGTATCCCAAAGCCTCCGACGAATTGAAGCTGATCGGCAACGTCCGCTCGGTCATGGCAACCTACGGGCAGTCCAGCAAGCCCCTGTGGGATACGGAAGTGAGCTGGGGATTTACTTCAGCCACCTGTTTCTACGATCCCGACCTGCAGTCTGCCTTCCTGGCGCAACTTTTGCTGCTGCACCAGTCCGCTGCGATTCAGCGGGTCTTTTGGTACATGTACAATAACCAACTCAGTGGCACGCTCTGGACCCAGAATTCTGACCCGCACCATCGCAACTACCCCGGAACCTTGCACAAACCCGGCATCGCTTACGAGCAAGTGTACAAGTGGATGGTGGGCGCAATCATGAACGGCCAGTGCGCAGTGTCCGGGACCACGTGGACCTGCAATTTCAACCGTTCCGGAGGCTACATCGCCGAGGCGATCTGGGATACTTCTCAAACCTGCCATAAGGGCGTCTGCGGCAGCATCAAATACGGCGTTGGCTCCGAATACACCAACTATCTTTCTCTGGATGGGAGCAAAACCAGTATCACGGGGGGACAGGTGCCGATCGGCGCCAAACCCATCTGGATCGAGAACCAATAACTCACCCTCGCCGGGCATCGAGATTAAGGAAGCCATCCGCTCTAACGGCGGCTACTCCACAGCCGCCGGCGACTTCAACCATGACGGCGCTCGCGACCTCGCCATTCCGATCGAGGAGAACGGCAAAGTCGCTATCCTGCTCAACACCCAGTGAGGCCGGCATGGACCTTCGGGGCTGAGAGTCTCGTCACCCACCCTTTCCGCACAGAACGCGGAAAAGGGTGGGGCACCCCAATTCTCGTTGGATCGGCGAAAGGCTGGGCCAGCCCCAAAGTGTAGGTTGTGTTGCTTTAGCTCTGAGGAAGGCAGGAAACGTCCCGTCTGTCCCCGGGTTTGTCTCCCCGGGTTTGTCCCCGGAAGCTTGCGTGGTCGCCGATTTCAACCTCGACGGCCACTTGCCCCGCGCATTCTCATTGACCCCTCAGACGATTAATCGTCGTCAGGATCCGTGGGCGGCCGTTTGTCTTCCAGGAAATGCTTGGCGTCATACTTGGCCGGCACGGTTTGAAAGGTCAGCGGCGTCTGATTGAAGTCGAAACAATCCGAAAGGTCGCCGGTTTGGGTGAAGGTATCGGCGTACGGAGTGGAGGCGCCGGGGGCAATGGTGCCCAGGGAGAAAGTCTTTTCGATGAATTTCAGGATGCTGCCAAAATCATAAAACGTGTGCGAGATGTTGGCCGCCTTGGCGTAGGGCGAGACCACGATCAGCGGCACCCGGAAACCGTATTCATAGGAGTTGAGGATGGAAGGCGGCGGAACGTGGTCGTAAAAGCCGCCCCAGTCGTCCCAGGTGATGATGATGGCGGTGTTGGCCCAATACGGGCTGTTGCCGATGGCGTTCACCACCGAGGCCACCCAGGAAGGTCCGGTACCGTCGTTGATCCCGGCATGGTCAGACACCGCCCCGGTCGGAATCACCCAGCTCACGCTGGCCAGTTGTCCATTGGCAATGTCGTTCAGCACCTGGGTGTATTGCAGAACGACGTTATTAGTCCAATCGGAACCGATACACTGGGTGGCGTTGGGAGGGGCCGCATTGGGCCCACACATATGCTGGATGGCATTGGGGCCGGTCCAGATCGAACCGGGTGACGGCGCGTAATATTTCCAGCTGATCTGACTGGCATTCAGCAAATCCGTCAGGGTGGGGTGATCGTAACAGGGATATATCGATTGCGTTTCGTTGGTATGAGGATCTGGGTTGGTGGAGTCGATCAGTTGCACGACTTCTTGCGGAGGAGCAGTGCAGCCGGTGTGCGTATCTCCTCCCCCGTTTGGAATGCCCAGCGGATTCTCCGCGGCGAAGAACTGGCTCATGGCATCGGTTGGCGGCACGGGCGCGGAAGTTCCCGCGATGATGAATTGGTGCGCGGGGAAACTGGGCCCCTGATTAGTCTGGAACATGCGATCGCCAAAGGTGTAGGTTTCGGCCATTTTGAAGTAAGGTGCGAGAACGCCAGTGGAATTGTCGACGTAAGTGAATTGGGGATGGGGCGGGGGGCAAGGCGGCGGCGCGTTGGGGTTGCAGCCCACGGGGATTTTGTCCGCTCCATCCATCTTGCCCCCGTCATACATGTTCAAGAATGAAGAATGTGAGTGATCCGGATTAAAGTCGCTTGCCAGCGGCGCGGGCGTCAGCGTAATCTGCTCGCCCTTGGAATTTAGGCCGACGTTCTTGATGTCTGCACCGGCCGCGATCAACTTTGGATCCTGAAAAAGATTGTCCGGGGTTCGATTCTCCTGGAAGATGACCACCACGTGCTGAATCTTTTGCGGCGGCGGTGGCGGCGGCGTAGTCGAACTTCCGCCGCCGCCCCCACAGCCGTTGAGGCTGACCAGGCCCCCTGCGCAACATCCCAGTAAACCCCACAGCAAGAACATCCTGGCTCGCGTCATGTGCCTTCTCTCCAATCGAGTCGCTTACTTAGATGATAATTTGGATGAACCCGGTTTCCCTTGTCTCCACGCGATGCCCTCCCAGATCCGGGAAACCCAAACGGTACCAAATCCGAACGAGCCATGGCATCGGGCAGGCAAAAGGAAACACCCCAGACAGAGCTGGGGCGTTTCTTGTGCTTCCTTCTTTCTTCCTGTTTACTGATGATGGTTGTTGTGCTTGTCCTTGTGAATCTGCTTGGACAATTGTTGCTGTTGGGCTCTGACCTGTTGACGCTCAGCTGTGGTCATAGTGCCACCGTTGGCGTTGCGATCCTTTTGAACCTCTTGGGCGATCCCGTGTTCCTTGTTTTCCAGGTTGCTGGCTTCACCTGCGGTCAACTGGCCGCTCTTCACTCCCTGTGCGATGCGGTCCTGCTGATTCTCTCGCCGTTTCCCGTATCCAGTCGTCGGGTCGGTGTTCTGCACGTTCGCATTTTGCTTGTCCTGGGTAATCTGCTTTGATACCTGGTTCTGTTGCTGCTGCAGGGTGGCCCGGTCGGCCTTGGTAAGGCCGCCATTGTCCATGGACTTCATATCCCGCTCTTCCTGGTTTATTTGCGATTCCTTCTTTTCCAGAGTCGCGGCTTCGCCCGAAGTCAGTGAACCGTTGCCGATGCCGTTGGCAATGCGGTCCTGCTGCTTCTCTTTGCGTTGCTGGACTTGTCTGCCAGTCTCGGGCCCATTTTGCGCTGGCGTGCTCGCAGGAGTGCTGGCCGAAGCAGGAGTGCTGGCCGAAGCAGGAGTGCTGGCCGAAGCAGGAGTGCTGGCCGAAGCAGGAGTGCTGGCCGAAGCAGGAGTGCTGGCCGAAGCAGGAGTGCTGGCCGAAGCAGGAGTGCTGGCGGATGAAGGAGTGCTCGCAGGGGCTGGAGTGCTGGCCCCATTCTGTGCCGCGGCGGGTAACAAGAACGCAGCTAAGGCCGCGCTCAATAAGCTCATTCTTGTGTGGTTCGTCATAGTTTATCAGTCTCTCCTTTTTTCTTTCGATCTGGTCACTGATCTTTATAGACTCTGCGGCTTGTAGGATTAAGAACCCGGACTTTAGACGATAGTTGCGCGGCGAGGGTTATCTTGCCACAAAGGGTAAGCTAACTGGTTGATTACTAAAGGACATGGACCTAATCGTCAATCCAATCGTATTACCCGGTGCGGATCTTACCGCACGGATTCTACCCTTTCTCAACTCGTGTTAGTCGTCATCCTCCAAGTCTTTCGCGCTTGGCGCCGGGGCGGCAGGACATTTTCGCGGCTTGAGTATTAGGGGCGGCAGCGGAGTCTGTCCAAAGTCGAAAGCATCCATCAGATCGTTCGCCTCTGCGTCGCGTTGCGTCAGAGTAGGAAGACCAAATGTCCGCTCCGCGAACTTAAGCACGCTGGCAAATTCGTACTGCGTGTGAATGATCCCCGGTTTCGCATACGGAGAGATGATGATCAGCGGGACCCGGATACCAAGTCCGAAGTAGTCAACGCTCGGTGGCGGCACGTGGTCATAGTAACCTCCCCAATCGTCCCACGCCAGGAAGATTGCGGTGGTTGACCAGTAGGGCGACCGCATGATGGCGTTAATGATGCTGATCGACCAGTTTTCTCCAGGGCACAGGCCCGACGGGGCGTGTTCAGATTCAGCAAACCTTGGCATCACCCAGGTGAAATTGTCCAACTTGCCGGCTGCGACGTCGGAGGCGAACTGTTCCGGAGGGCTGACGTTGGTCGCCCATTCATCTCCGTAACGTATATGCGGGATTGAGTCGAAAATCGACCAAAGATATCCGCTCGAGTGCTCCTCGCCTGCATAGTAGTGCCAGGTGAAATCCTGGGCATCCAGCAAGTCGGACAGGGTCATGGAGTCAATGCAGGGAAACGTGCCTATGATTCGACCCTCCACATATCGTTTTGCCTTGGTTCCGGGAGGCGCGTCACAACCCCAGGAGACGCCTGCCCCCGGCGAGGGCGGATTGCTGATGAACTGATTCGAGGTGGCCGCAGCCAGGTAAAGATGGTTGCCAAACGACGCCCCCTCGAGGGAGCTAAACATGTTGTCGGCCAGCTCAAATGTCGAGGCGTAAGTCCAGTAGTTGGGAAGGTCTGCTTGTTGATACTGGACGTAAGGTTGATAGGGACTTTTCTTGTCGGCCCAACAAAAGCCGTTCATGGCTCCGCTGTTGATTGCGATGTGCGCAGCGCCCCATTCGTGGGTGACGTTGGGAGGCGGGATCGGCGGTTTGGCGAGTTGAACCTTGTTACTGCCGCAAAGCCCCTGCGTGGCACCGTTCGCCAGCGGGAAAGTGCCGAACAGGTTGTCGAAAGAATGATTTTCCTTCACGATGAATACGACGTGCGTGATGGGATTTTGGGCAAAACTTGCCACGTTGATAACGGCAAAAGCCATGACGAGGAATTTGCGGATCCAACTCATGCGGATACTCACTGGTGCAGACTGGAAAGACATCGGCGTCTCCCCTTGACAGAGAAAACGGCCACCAGTATAAAGCCGCTCGCCGGTTCGCGCTACGGTGAAAAGATTTTCACCCGATCGGGAAACCCAAACAAAGGGCGCGCCTGCGAAAGCGATCGTCAGCCTGGATTAAGCGTCCGGCGGACGCGAACCTGGGCTGCCGGGCATTCCACATTGGGAAGGTTACTGTTTAGTACTGGGTGCCCCCCTCCCCCCTTTGTTATGCAAAATCTTGAAAACAAAAGAGTAATTTTGCGACTATGTGCTAGATCTTTGAGTTTAAAGGAGTTATACGCAAAATCTAGAGAACATGGGAGTTACGCGTCGGGCGCCGCGGACTGGCGTCCCGTTGTGGGCTTGGGCCTGGAACTTCTACTAGCAGGGCCAGCCGGTTCCGGGGAAAAGCTGAGAAACTCAACGAGGGCACTGCTCGAGAAACCGCATAGTCAGATTCGACCAGATTGTCAAAGATCAAGCGTTATCTTCTGGATAACGCGTCTTGACTAAGAATATCTGGCACGCAGCGTACAGTCAATAAGAAAGCGATGAGCTCTGGGTCGAGAGGGTGCACCCGCCCTCCAAAGAAACGAGAGGATAAGGCAATCTCGTTATTAGGCGGGCAGGGAGGTGGGCCGGCCACACAAGGAATTCGGAAACGTCCCATCTGTCCCCGGATTGCTCGTCCCCGGATTGCTCCTTTACGTTCTTTGTAAAGGTGGGGACTCAGGCCGCCGGCGTCGCGATTTTTAGCTTGGCCTCGCCCCACTGATTGATTCGCACCCCGCCCGCTTCCCCGAAAGCGTAACTTCGATAACTGCTCCAACGCCACTGCTCCGCTTCCTGCACCAATCCTCGCACCACCGGATTCTGGTGCATGTAGCGCAGCTTCTCGATCCGTTTGTGCTTCGTCCATAGGTTGAAATCATAGAAGCGCCTCTGCCACACGTGCTCGGCTCCGACCGCAAATAATTCCTGCTGGCCAGAAACTCGGCGCTTGCGCACCGACTTCAGGACGCGACGCGAGAAGCGCTGCTTGATCGCCTGCATCACCCGCGCTGGATCGCCTTTCTCCGGTTCGCTGATGAGAAGGTGAATGTGCTCGGGCATGGCCACATAGCCTACGACCACGAAGTCATAACGCTGGCGCACTTCCTCGAATACTGTCAGAAACAGGTCGCGCCGTTGCTGGCTCGCCAGCCAGGCTTGCCGATGATAACAACTGCAAGTGATGAAATGCAGGTCGCTCGTGCCGTAAAGCGCCGGGGATGGTTGGACACATAGTGAGCTTAGCCGTGGGCGCAAAGAAAAGCTGCGACATCTGACCTCGTCGTCCCCACCTTTACAAAAAACGTAAAGGTGGGCCAGCTGTGATCTTTCAACACGTTGTTCCCAAGAAGTGAATAGTCCATTCGAGCAAGACCGGAGAAGCTGATGGTGCTGACCAATCCGCTTCCCAGGAGTCGACCGAATGGACCTTCACCAGA